>Ga0114922_10000075_pt1 | contig 83277 bp, 65 predicted proteins | sample AartaG_FD_100975 | JGI IMG/M metagenome (GOLD analysis project Ga0114922, IMG submission 100975) | Deep subsurface microbial communities from Aarhus Bay to uncover new lineages of life (NeLLi) - Aarhus_00045 metaG | ecosystem: Environmental > Aquatic > Marine > Oceanic > Sediment | place...
GTTCAGGGCTGTTGCTACATTCGGATGATCTTCACCTAACGACTTCTCAAAGATTTTAACAACACGCTGCATCAGGGGCTCTGCCTCTTTAAGGCGATTGGTGTCCTGATACAACATCGCCAGATTGTTCAGGGCTGTTGCTACATCGGGATGGTCTTTTCCTAAGGACGCTTCAGCTATCGCCAGCGCACGCTGCATCAGGGGCTCTGCCTCTTTAAGGCGATTCGTGGCCTGATACAACAGCGCCAGGTTGCTCAGGGTGGTAGCGACATCGGGATGGTCTTTTCCCAAGGACGCTTCATCGATTGCAAGGGCCCGTTTTTTCCAGTACTCAGATTCATGATATAGACCCTTATAATGTAAATATGTCCCCAATATACTCATAAGTCGAGATGTAGGTTCGGTAATTTCAACCTGGTCTGCCTTTTTTGCTATCGTTTCAGCATGAGGCCGAAGTACATCCAATACAGGCCAGGTTCGCACATCGCGTGAATCCGTCGGGGCAAAATCGTTCACAATCCCAAGGGTCTTCTCAATCCAGTCCCGTCTCTTATCCTCCGGTATGCGAGTCCGAATAACCTCCTGCAAAATCCGGTGCACGGTAAAACCCTCCTGCTGTCTGGTTATCATCGAGTATGCACTAAGTTCCGACAGGGCTACCTTAATCTTGAGTTTTGATTTACCCGGCGGTTTTTTGTCTTCGAGCAGCATCATTGCTCCATTTAGAACGTCACTGCTGTCCTCGAACATCTCAGTTGGAATCACCTCCGGCGCCAAAAATGCCGCCAGACGCAAAACAGTACGAGAGCTAGGTGACAATTTATCAAAAGTTCGCTGCCAGGTAACCGCGGCCGATACGGGATATTTCATTTCCCGCTCATTACACCAATGAAGGACTTTCTCCTTATCACTTTCCCATTCTTTAAGGTAATCGGAAAAAGTTATCGACTCATGGGCTATATAGGCCGCCGCCTGCTCAAGGGTCAGCGGAAGATAGCCGAGCTCCTTAGCAAGTTGCTTCGCGTTTGATTCATCGTGTTCGGTTTCGATCCGCCTGCCTGCTGTTCGCTCCAGCAGAAATTGGCTGGCGTCTTTCGCTCTGAGCAACTGCAGAGACTGCGGCTTGACTGCTGCGCTCCAGTGTTTGTATCGTGACGTGATAATGATGTGACCGGCCGCAAGGTGCGGAAGCAGAGCCTCGATCACCTCGGCCGATTCCTTTGTATCCGCGTTATCGAAGATGATAAGCCAGCCTTTATGGACGCCGAGCCATTGGAATACTGCTAATTCGGCGGTCTGCTGGTCAACATTCTGTTCTCTAAGATTAAGCACACCTGTTCCCGCCAAAGAAGCTATAGAGGCATGCAGTAATTCAGGGGTCTCGCTATTAACGAAGAAAACGCCCTTGTATTTCCCTTCCCCTATCGCCCGCCAGCAAAACTCCACTGCCAGTCTGGTCTTGCCGATGCCCCCCAGCCCGTAAATCGTCTGCGTAATGGCAGTTGCTTTATCCTTATCGAGATCGTCCTTAAGCCGCTGAAGTACGTCACCACGCCCCTTAAAAAGATTACCTATAGATGTGTAGGGTAGATTCTGAATTATCGAGTCAATCGGTCGACGCTCATCGGTAATTTTTAACTGATCGAGTTTCTTGATGACTTCTTTTACATCTCCCTTGATCTCTTCCGTGTCAGCGTGAATATCATGTAATTCACTCAGTGCTTCTTTGTATTGCTGCTGTGTAAGTTCGGTCAGGGTGTTTAGTTTATCATTTGATAACTTATTTAACTCAGATACAAGTTTTTTGATCTGTTCTGTGCCGACAGCGGCGAGAGCGGCATTAGTGGTCGACAGTTCCGATTGGGTCAATAATTCCTCGAATTGTTTACTGGATGGTGTTGCGTCTAAGGCATCTCGCTTGTCTTTGGGTAACGAAGCGATCTCGGAGATAAATGTCGCAGGGATTTTAACCCATGCCGAGGTTTCCAGCCCAGCCAGCAGGGCCTTCAGTGCTGCGTTTAATATGGTTTTGCCTTTTGCCACGACTCTTTTCCAGGATTCTGTTTAAAAACTCTGCTTCCTCTGTGGCTAAATAGTGGAATTAACTTGGCTCCCAGTTGCTCGGCCTCTGCTGCGCTAAGTTTTCAGGGCATAGAATATGGGGAAAGAAGGGAAAAGGCAAGGGGAAAAGAAAAAAATACCTGTACGGCAACTCTCTCGAACTAAGATGCGACCAAGTTAGCTAACCGAAAGCGTTCTGGCGAGGCAGCGAGGCACATCTGTGTAAGGCGGATTTGGGATGTAAAGCATGACAAGTGAAGTGGATTTTGATAGTGTAGAGCTTATAGAGACCATTTAAAGCGTTTAAATGGGAGATGTCAGCTTAGTATACCTCAGTTTTTTGTCGGTTTAGGCTAATCTTTTCTGCAGCGATTGAGCAAATTCACCTATGATTAGGATTTTATATGGTTGATTTGAAAGGAGATGCAAATGAAGGAACGAAATATTTTTGCTCTGTTGGTGTTCGTGGCAATTGTATGTTGTCAGTTAACACCTCTTGCAGCAACGGCTGCAGAGGACGCTGATGCGCGGATGGAAAGAATTGAGGCGCAGCTTCGAGCACTACAGGCCGAGTTGGCGGCATTAAAGGCAGAAAGAGCCGCTGAAAAAGCCCAGGCTGCGAGGGAAGTCCCTCCTGTTGTTGACCAAAAGCAACTCGAAGAGCTTGTCAACAAAACCTTCGAGGAGAAGAAAGATGAGTTCGCAAAAGTGCCTGAATGGGTTGAGAGGCTCAAATGGAGCGGCGACTTTAGATACAGGTACGAAAATATCCATACAGAAGAAGGCCCAGGTGACAGAAATCGCAACAGGATTAGGGCAAGGTTGCGGCTTGATGCAAAAGTAAACGACGAGTGGGACGCCATCTTCAGGCTGGCTACCGCCGAGGTTGATACTGACGCAGGCGGCATCGCAAGAGGTTCAAGGTCCACCAATGTGACTCTTGATGATGAGTTCAGGCAGAAAAACCTTTGGCTGGATTGGGCGTATGCTGCCTACCATCCCGAATCCATGCCGGGTCTGAATGTCTGGCTGGGTAAGATGGGAACTCCTATCTACAAAGTGGGCAAGCACCAGCTTATCTATGACAATGACCTCGCGTGGGAAGGTGGTGCCGTAAAGTATAAAATGCCTCTGAATGATAAGCAAGCACTGCTGCTCAACTGGGGCGGTTTCTATCTGGAGGAAAATGACGGTGCTGATATTCCGGACGCATCTTTGTGGACCACCCAGGTTGCCCTTGAGCAAAAGATTGATGACATGACTCTAACAGGTGGTGTCGGCTACTATCATTTCGGCAATGTCGAGTTCGCAGATCTTAACGGTCCAGGGACCTCCTCAGATTTCGATGATACATACAATCTCGTTGAGATTTTCGGAGAGCTGGGCACAAGTATCCTGGACGGGGAACTTCCCGTTTCTGTATATGCTTCATATGTTAACAACGCCGGAACAAATTCCGATGCGGATACCGCCTGGATCGTGGGAGCGAAGCTGGGCAAGGCAAAGAAGCGTGGTTCCTGGGAATTCGGCTATAACTACAGGGAAACCGAAGCTGATGCTGTCTCTCCTGTCCTGAGTGAGTCTGACTTCGTAGGCGGCGGGACCGCCAGTAGCGGGCATGAATTCAAAGCAAAGTATCAGCTTCACAAGAATGTGCAGGCCGCACTGACTTACATCTTAGCCGAAAGAGACAGAAGCGCAGGAGACGACCTCGACTATGACAGGCTGATGGCGGACTTCATTTTCAAGTTCTGACTTGGGCAAACAACAAGCTGATGTACCTTTGATGCTGGTTATCAAAGTCGGCTGACAACCAGCGGCAAGCCCACGGATTTGATTCGTGGGCTTGCCTTTTGTAATGGGCGTATCATCCACAAAGATGTACAAAGTACAACGATTTGCGGTATTGTTTAGTGCGGGCGGGGCGGCGGCCCCTGCCCAGCTTCTTCGGCTGCGATCCTAAGCCGGAACACTATCATCATTCCAAAATTTTCCATTGCTTATTGATGACTGATTGCGTAATTTAATTGCGGTTTTTGTGCCTGGTGCAGTATGCAGCCGGCGACATTACGATGTTGGTTTTGCGAAAAGTTCTTCCACGAAGTATGTCAAATTATAAAACTCCGCCTATCTTTGGGATATTAAGAAATCACCGTATCCTGCGTATTTGTATTATTCTTTTAGTTGTGATGTCTCTGAGTTCTTTTGAATCTGCATTTGCCGAGGATAGTAACGATGTCTCAGAGCAACCCGCAGATGGCAACGATGTCTCAAAGCAGCCCGCAGACAGTAATGATGTCCCAGAGATCCCCCCAGAAAGTACGGATGTTTCAGAACTGTTAGAAGAAAGCAAGGCCGTTGCAGCGGCCGCCGAGGACAGTAACAAGGTCCCAGAAGCGGCCACAGATGGTAACGATATCTCAGAGCAGCCTGCAGATAGTAACAAACAGGCCGATGATACTCTGGATGTTTCAGAACTGCTGGAAGAAACTAAAAAGGAGGTGCCAAGACAGTGGTTCGAGGATGAAATTATTATGAGAATGTTGCGTCCCTATACCGACGCCAGGAAATATCTCCATGACGAATACAGATTTGATGTCGCAATGGAGCATGTCCTTGTATACCAGAGAGCAACCGGTGGCAGGCGCCCTCGTGAGCAATCTACCTATAACTTTACATTCTTTGGGCAGTGGCATATTTCTGATGATCCAAACAAAGATCAAGGGATTATGGGGTTCTCTTTTGAAGAAAGAGACAATGTAACAAATCACGGTGTAGCTGATTTCTCCAGAGAAGTGGGCAGCGGTTTTCAGACGCATGGTATTAGAACCGATGAGCGCAGCCGAACTGCACTGCGACAATTATGGTGGCGGAAGAGATTCGCCGACGATAAAGTGACGCTTACACTCGGTAAACTCCATCATTCCGCCTACTATAACCGAAATCGTTTTGCAGGTAATGCAAGGACGCATTTCTTAAGTTATCCATTTTCCAGGAACATTAATCGTCTGATTCCAGAGGACGGCCTCGGAGCCAACGTGAATATAAAGGTCAATGAGAACTTCTATGTGTCTACGGGATTTGGTGATGCCCGAGCTAACAACAAGACATCCGGTTTTGATACAATCGAGGAAGGCGACTTTTTTACTGCGGTAGAATTAGGTCTGACATCAGATATTGAAGGAGCAGGCAGGGGCAATTATCGCTTTACGGTCTGGCATACCGATGAAACAGATGAGGGTGCTGAAGGTTATGGATTTGCATTGAGTCATGACCAGGATTTAAACAAGAAGTTCGGCTTTTTTACAAGGTACGGATATACTGAGCCGGAAGTAACCGGGATTGAGCACTTTGCTTCCGGGGGATTTATCGTACGGCATCCATGGGGAATTAAAGAGGATTTATTAGGTGTGGGCATATCCTGGGATAAGACCGGCGACACGGGAGAAGATGAATTTGCCTTGGAGTTTTTCTATCGGGCACAGGTAACGAGACTGCTGCAGATTTCCCCAAGCATCCTGGTTGTTTTCGACCCTGTTCAATCTGACAAGACCGAGCCTGTTGCAGTCTTTGGCATCCGGGCACGAATGTTATTTTGACATGCTTCTCAAAACTGCGCCACTTTTATTGATGGAGTTGTTTTAAGTCACGAAATACCGATTGTTACTTTGATTGACTTAAATTTCAATTCTGGTCGCACCTCTTGTTTTTTATGTCTTCAGCTTGGATCCGCACACAGCCACAAGCTCAACGCAAGCTATTTCCTGACCGGCGAACACCGCAAATATAAACCTTCGGCAGGTTCTTTCAGCAGAGTTAAGCCCAAGAAGAACTTTGGCTTGAACAAAGGGCCAGGGGCTTGGGAGGTAGCCGTGAGGTATTCAGGGGTTGACCTTGACGATAGCAGCATAACCGGCGGCAAATTGAATAACACAACAGTAGGTTTGAACTGGTACCTGAATCCAAACACGCGGATGATGTGGAACTATATACATGCCGACAAGGATGACGTAGGCAACGCCGATATGTTTCTGGCGCGATTGCAGATTGATTTCTGATTGCCGCGGTTAGTTTGGATTTCGCTGAAGAATGTGTACAAGCATAATCGAGAGAGTTGCTCCGGCAGCAGCGGTAGCGGAAGCCAGAACTTCAATCGGTTACAGGCTGACTTGATTTTCAAGTTCTGACATTCAGCTGGCAGTTGAAGGTTGTTAACAGCAGAAGCAAGCCCACGGATTTGATTCGTGGGCTTGCCTTTTGTAATGGGCGTATCATCCACAAAGATGTACAAAGTGCAGGCGAGGCAAGCGAAGGGCGAGTTTGGGATAGCCCTTCCTGGTGATATCAATAATGACGTGGTGGTGAATGTAGCGGGCCGCTCGATAGCGAGTGTTTACTGGCGGCCCCTTTGGCCTCGGTGGGGATGAAACAGAGCTGTTGAGAGGGAGATCGGGGGTGTATTTGTTAATTTGGGAAAAAGTGTTGCAATTTCGGTTTTTGGGGGTTAGGATGTGTGTGGAACGTGCCCGCGTGATGAAATTCTGCAGGGTGGCGAGGTTTTCGCGAATGGCTGAGGCCGTCGAAAATAGCGATAAAGGCAGCGAAACGGATGTCAGCAAGGTTGTGAGCGACTTTGTGAAAGGGCTGAGCGAAGAGCACCGGATGTTGGTTGTTCTGAAGGCGCAATTGTATGAGGGGTCGTGGCAGCCGATGCTGGATGATTTGCGGAATCGTCTTGAGGGCAAGCCGTATATATTTAAGTTGGCGAATCGGGTAAGAGATGATGTCGAGCGTATTGAGGAGATGCAGAGGTTCGAAGGTGAGCATGATATAGATTTGGCCGATTATGTTGATTTGTCTTAGGCGGACGGCCGGACAGGATGATGAAGTGGTGATGAAGAAGTGAAGTTTTGCTTTAAGTGAGGGTTGGTAAAGATGCTGAAGAAGTTGCGAATGAGAAAGGTTTTGTTGGCGAGCATTTTTGTTTTGTGTGCAGGGTTGAGCGGGGTGGCTGTGGGAGGCGGTTCCGGGTGGCTTATTTCAGCGGAGCTGCTTGAGCACGCGAAGCTGGAATTGGTGTGGGAGAACAAGCTGCCGATGAAGGGGTCGGAGAGTCTGGAGCAGTTGTATATTCTGGGTAATCGTATCTACGGGCTTTCAAGCCGGAACTATATGGTTTCCATGAATCGTGAGAGAGGCAGTGTGATATTCAGCCGGTCGGTCGCGCCGGTGGGTCTGCCGGTGGTTGGTCTGAGTCTGTATGAGGATGAGCTTTTTTCAATAATCGGCAATGAGCTGGTGCAGATGAATCCGGAATTCGGGACAGAGCTCAGCAGCACACGTCTTGCGTTCGGCATAGCCTGTCCCGCAGTTCGCAACAGCGGGTATTTTTATATTGCGGGGACGGACAGGCGTATCCGGGGGTTTCGTTCGGATGATAAGGTAAAGGTTTTCGAGGCGGCCGCCAAGAACGATTCGCGTGTTACATCGGTTATCGCTGATGAGGATTTTATAGTTTTTGGGACTGATGCGGGTAATGTGGTGAGTGTGGAGGCGGGCAGGCCTGTGTATCTGTGGCAGTTTGACGCTGAAGATGGTATAGCGGGGTCGATTGTAAGGGATGGAGGGTCGTTGTTTGTTGCCAGCAAGGACACGAACGTTTACAGGCTTGACGTTTACACGGGCAAGCTTGTGTGGAAGTATCAGGCGGGTGCGGTTCTTGATAAGGGTCCGGTGGTGACGCGCGAGATTATTTATCAGTGCGTTCGCAAGGATGGTATGGCGGCAATAGAGAAGGCAAGCGGTAAATTCATGTGGCAATTAGAGGGCGGTGCGAGTTTGTTGGCTGAGTCGGGCGGCAAGGCATATGTGATTACGGATATTGGTGAATTAGTGGTGATGGACAACAGGAAGGCGAAGCGATTGTATTCGGTCAATTTTTCGGGGGTTTCGAGATACGTGACGAATTTGAGCGATTCGAAGATTTATATTGCGGATGAAGGCGGCAGGATCGCCTGTATAAGACCAATTGGACAGGAGTAGAGATTGGCTTTGTCCCGGTTTGGCCGGGCACTGCAGGACGTAGTGGTAATAACAAATCAAATAAGGATTCACAATTTTTTGAAGGGAAGAGGTTCAAATGGATGTAAAGATTAAAACCGCGTTGGTGAGTGTTTCAGACAAGAAGGGCGTTGTTGAATTTGCAAAGAAGCTGGCCGGGATGGGGGTGAAGATAATCAGCACGGGGGGGACGGCGAAGAAGCTGAGCGAGGCGGGGATTGAGGTGACCGGTATTGAGTTGGTCACGGGCTTTCCGGAGATGATGAACGGGAGGGTGAAGACGCTTCATCCGCGGATTCACGGTGGACTGCTGGGGCTTCGTGACAAGGCGGAGCATACGGCGGCGATGGATGAGCACGGGATTGAGCCGATTGATTTGGTGTGCGTGAATCTTTATCCGTTTGAGGCGACGATTGCGAAGGAAGGCTGCACGTTGGCGGACGCGATTGAAAATATTGATATTGGCGGGCCGAGTATGCTTCGGTCGGCGGCGAAGAACAACAAGTTTGTTACGGTAGTAACGAACCCGGACCAGTACGATAAAGTCATCGGGGAGATGGAGGGAAATGGCGGGGCGGTGAGCGGAGAGCTTCGTAGTGAGTTTGCGCGGGCTGCTTTTGGGTTGACGGCTTCGTATGACGCCGCTATTTCGAAGTATCTTACGGGCAGGGCGGGGGTTAAGTATCCTGAGAAGATTTCCATTGCATTGATGAAGGAGAAGGAGCTTCGTTACGGTGAGAATCCGCATCAGGATGCGGCGTGGTATAAGCTGCCTGCGAGCGATGAGATGACGGTATCGAGTGCGAAGCTGATGGAGGCTGATACTCAAATCAGCTTTAATAATCTTCTGGATACGAACGCGGCGTTTGAACTGGTGAAGGAATTTTCGGAGCCTGCGGCGGTGGTGGTGAAGCACCTTAATCCGTGCGGCTGTGCGGTTGATGAGGATATTTGTGAGGCATATCGGAAGGCATACGAAGGAGACGTTATCAGCGCGTTCGGGAGTATTGTGGCTTTGAACAGGAAGGTGGACTCGGAGCTTGCGCGGACGATAATGGAATCATACAGTCGATTCGGCAAGGCGCGAGGAGCGAGTGGGTTTTTTGCGGAGGTTATTATCGCGCCGGAGTTTGACAAGGATGCGATTGAGTTAATCCGGACGCTGAAGCGGTGGGGCAGCAGGGTGCGGCTGATGGAGACGGGGCCGATTGACAGGGCGAAGATAGACTGCGGCGAATTTGACGTTCGTTGTGTTATTGGCGGATTTTTGCTGCAGCGGCGTGATTTGGTGGGGTGGGAGCCGGATGTGTTGAAGTTCCCGACAAAGGCGAGACCGACGGATGAGCAATTAGAGGATTTGCGTATTGGGTGGATAACGGCGAAGCACGTCAAGAGCAATACGATTGTACTGGTTAAGGGCAGGAAGGTTCTTGGTGTGGGGGCGGGGCAGATGAATCGTGTTGAATCCGGTCTGATTGCGTTTAAGCGGGCGGGTGAGGAGTCGAAGGGCTGTGCGATGGCTTCTGATGCGTTCTTCCCGTTCCCGGACAATGTTGAGAATGCCGCGAAGGCCGGGGTGGCGGCGATAGTTCAGCCGGGCGGGTCGAATAAGGATGATGAAGTGATTGCGTGTGCTGACAAGCACGGAATTGCGATGGTCTTTACGGGAAAGAGGCACTTTAAACATTGATTTGTTGCTTGTTGCCGGTGACTCGTGACTCGGGCAGCGGTTAAAGAAATTTAAAATTTCGACTCACTAAAGTAGAGAATTTCGAATAAGCCGGAACAGAGATGCGTATAGCGCGTGAGATTTTTGTCACGCGTCGGTAACGTGCGGTTTGAAAAAGCTGCACCTGTCAATAAAGTGACAATTTTTTGTGGAGGTAGCCAGTCATGGAGCGCGCTAAAAAATCCATTATTCTGATTGTTGTGATGTACTCTTTAGCTTTTATTCATCCAGTGAACGGGAAGTCGGAGACGGGAGAGACAAAGGCTGAGGGGAAGCTGCAGCAGGTGGCACTTTTCAAGAACGGTTTGGGATTTTTTGTATATGAGGTAACATGTCCCAAGAAGAGCGATTCGTTTAGTTTTATTCCATCCGCTGCGGCGTCGCACGGGAGTTTCTGGGTGTCGTATCCGCCGAAGGTTAAGCTGGAGGGACTTACGGCAAAGGAGGTGGATTCTGAGGAGTGGGTTGAGGCGGTGACGATTGGCGAACTGCTGCAGGCGAATGTGGGGCGGAAGGTGAGTCTGGTCTTTGAGGAGGAGCAGATAGTCGGTGTTATAAGACATTTTGCGGATGACAGGAAAGGGCCAGAGCCTGACCCGTATGGACCCGGAGGTGCGGAGGTGGTTAGGGTGAATTATAGAAGGACAGATTTTGCGCAGTCCCGTCTGGTCATAATCGAAACCGATAAAGGTGAGGTCTGCATTGACCCGTACAATGTGAAAAAGGTTGAATTTCTCGATGGTAAGGCGGAAAAGCGTTTTGCCAGAAAGAGTAAGTCGATGGAGGTGGATGTGAAGCTGGGTTCACCTGCGGGGGGCAAGAAACTTACGGTGAGTTACCTGGCCAAGGGGATTACGTGGGCGCCGAGCTATATTGTGGATATAACAGAAGGGGACGAGGCGAGGATTTCGGCGAAGGCTGCAGTGATAAACGAGGCCTGTGATTTGGATGATGTTACGGTGCAACTGGTCACGGGATTTCCGAATCTGCAATTTGCTGATGTGGTCAGCCCTCTTGCGAAGAAAGAGAATCTGGGCCAGTTCCTTGCAGCGCTGGCCAAAGGACAAAGCGAGGTAGACAGGCGTGGCGTAATGTATAATGTGGCGATGCAGCGGGCCGGGGCTTTTGAGGAAATGTCGGCAAGACCTGTTATGCCCGCCTATGGTGCAGCGGAAGCCGGGAAGGTGGCGGAGGATTTGTTCCTTTATCCGGTTGAGGAGGTTGAACTTGGGAAGGGAGAGGTAGGATACCTGGCGCTTTTTACTGAATTGGTGCCATATAAGCACATTTATCAGTGGGAGATACCTGATTATGTCAATGAGGAGGACCGCTATTTCTATGGCCGGCGAGAGCGAGAGCGTGAAGGGGTTGAAGAGGTCTGGCACTGTTTGAGAATGGAGAATACGACGAAAGTGCCGTGGACTACCGCACCGGCGGAGATAGTTAAGGAAGGTCTTATTCTTGGGCAGGACACTCTCAATTATACTCCGACAAAGGGTGAAACGACGGTAAAGATTACTCAGGCGGTGAGCGTCAAGGCCGAGCAAGTGGAGCTCGAATTTGAGAGAAAACGCGATGCGGCCCGATTATACGGCAATCACTACGACCTGGTGACGGTGGAAGGAAAACTTTCTGTTAGGAACTTTCAGCAGAAAGCTATTACGCTGGAGATTACCAAGACGCTATCTGGTGAGGTGAAATCGTCGGAGCCTGAAGCTAAGATTGAGAGCCTGGCGCGGGGATTGAGGCGTATGAATGCGGTGAGGAAGCTTACGTGGACGATAGAGCTGGAGGCGGGGGAGCGGAAAGACCTCGGTTATTTATATGAGGTGTATGTGAGGCGCTGAGATTTAAGGGCGGTTTGCGAATCGCCCCTATGGGTTTTGGTAGGCACAGGGAATTAGGGCGACCACACAGGGTCGCCCCTACTACGGGTCTGTGGTTACAGTCCTGCGGCCTTTCGGAGTTTTTTTACCATATCGGTTTTTTCCCAGGTGAAGTTGGGCAGGTTTCTTCCGAAGTGTCCGCCGTGGGAAGTTTCCGCAAAGATTGGACGTGCCAGCTTTAAGTATTTAATCATTTCCCTTGGAGTCAAGGGGAAGAGTTTTGTGACAATTCGGCTTATCTTCTGCTCACTTATTTTCGCAGTACCCTCGGTATCTACGAGTACTGAGATAGGCCTTGCGACGCCAATGGCGTAAGAGAGCTGGACTTCGCAGGCGTCGGCGAGACGGGCGGCGACGATGTTCTTGGCGATGTATCGTGCCATGTAGCTTGCGGTCCTATCGACTTTTGTCGGGTCTTTTCCGCTGAAGGCACCGCCGCCGTGACTGCCCCTTCCGCCGTAGGTATCAACGATGATTTTTCTGCCTGTCAGTCCGCAGTCGCCTTTTGGGCCACCTGTTACGAATCTGCCTGTCGGATTGATGTGGTATATGATGTTTTTGTCAACGAGGCGGTTCGGCAGTACGGGGAGAATTATTTTGTCGATGATTTGTTTTCGCAATTGTTTATAGGGGACAGACGGTGCGTGCTGAGTGGAGACAACGACCGTATGAATTCGGCTGGGTTTGCAGTTTTCGTACTCGACAGTCACCTGACTTTTGCCGTCGGGCCGCAGCCATGGGAGGATTTTCCTCTGGCGAGCTTTTTCGAGGCGAATTGTCAGGGCGTGCGCGAGTTGAATGGGCATTGGCATAAGCGAAGAGGTTTCCCTGCAGGCAAAACCGAACATCAGCCCCTGGTCACCTGCGCCCTGTTCTTTGTGCAGGCCGGTACCTGCGGTGACGCCCTGTGAGATGTCAGGGCTTTGATTGTCAACTGAAACAATTACGGCACAGTCATCGCCATCGAAACCTATGGTTGGGTCGTCGTAGCCGATTTTTTTGATGGTGTTTCTGACAACAGCGGGGATGTCGACATATGCTTCTGTAGTGATTTCGCCGGCGACAACAACCAGTCCTGTAGTTACGAGTGTTTCGCAGGCGACCCTGCTTTTGGGGTCCTGGGCGAGCATTGCGTCGAGGATGGCGTCGGAGATGTGGTCAGAGACTTTGTCGGGATGGCCCATAGTTACGGACTCTGAGGTGAAAAGGTATTTGTGGGCTTTAGAGCGCGACTTGTTGGTTGTGGATTTCTTTGGCATTTGTAATTTTTCCTTTTATCTTTTGGTTGTGTTTTTGCTCAAAGCGAAAAATCATATGATAGCAGTTTTCGTTGAGAGAGTCAAATTAAAAGTGTTTAAGAGGAGATAGTGGTTCTGAGAATTTGTCGATTATTGTTTTAGTGAATTATTCGTTGAGCACCCAGTCATACTTTATGTATTCAATGGCGTAGTTCTCTGTTTCGAGAAAATACACATCCTGCTGCGGGATATAGTTAGTGATGAAATTTAAGACGGCCCGTACGGCCGGGGGGTGGTCTTTGAACTTTTTATCTGTGCCGTATTTGCTTATGAATTCGCCACCGAACCATGTTGGCTGGAGTATGGCAGGCAGATGGACGACTTTGGCGTTTCGGTCTATCTGGAACGCCTGTGGGTCAGAGAGGAATCTCCTGACCTGGTCGTCCAGCTGCCGGTCGAGGCTGCTGCCGTAATACGGCTGGTTGCGCAAAGGCGGGCTGGAGAGACTGGCGTTACAGAGGGCGAAGAATGCTCTGGGTTCGTTAAACTCTTTGCGGAAGAAGCGCCGTTCGACCCCTAAGAGGGTAAATTCCTCGTCCATGATGATGAATTTGTATTTGGTCCATATATCTTTGATGTGTCTGATGCTGTTTGGCGGCCAGAAGAGGCGGTGGATTCGCGTTGATTTAATTGGATAATTGTCGACTATTATCTTTAGCATTTGTATGTTGTAGGCGTTGATCCAAAAGGCGATTTTGTCCTCTCGCGGCCAGGCGTTGTATTGGTTTGGGTCGAGGTTGTCGAATTCGTCGAGGAGTTTTTTCAACTCTGTTCTTTTTCGTTTGAGTGTTTTGTAGTCAACCGCTGCCTTATCATCGACATAGTTTTTTAGGATGTCGGCACATTTGTCGTGGAAGGAGACAGTGGGGGGCGTTTTGGGCTTTGTTGGTTGGGGTTCCGGGGTTTGAAGTTTTGGCGGTTCAACTTGCGGTGGTTCAACCGCTGGTGGTTCAAGCTTTGGCGGTTGAACCTTCGGAGGTTCCGGCGTTTTGGTTTCGGGGCTTTCGGGCTTTGCGGGTTGACAGCCGGTAGAGAAAAAGAGGATGGTCAGAGAAGCGGTAAAAACGATGAGGCTTTTGGCCATTTTATCACCTTCACAAGGATATAAGTGTCTGTTTTTCGGCAGAAAGCTTATATTTCGCGTGTATTCTAAGAAATCAAGCAATAATGTGCAAGAATTTGCTAATTGTTTTTATCGTGTTTTGAGGGGGGCTTAATTTTGGTCATAGGCGTTTACAGTGTAAAATCAGTCGAGAGATATTTCAGCCCTTCAGGACGGCTAAAGGGACCATTCGGGCGACTGGTTTTGCCCAGCCGCACTCGACGACGATTCGGACGACCTCGTCGATGTCTTTGTATGCACCAGGAGCTTCTTCCTTTATTTTGCTTTTGTTGCCAGCGATAAGTTTTATGCCTTGCATACTTCGTCTGAACTGCTCATCGCTAATCAGAGCAGGAGCAATTGTTTTACCTCTTCGAGATTTTCCCAGAGCGGCGGTGCGGCTCATCACCCTTCCAGCGCCGTGGTTGACGGAACACAGGGACTCTTCGGAGTTTCCGGTTCCGACGAGCAGGAAGCTTGCGGTCCCCATAGAGCCCGGTGTTATTATGGGCTGGCCGGTTTTTTCGAAGATGGTGTTTGTCATGCGTTTTGGCCCGAAGGCACGGGTTGCACCTTTGCGGTGGACCCAGAGGCTGCTCCCTTGGTGTTCTTCGAGCTTTGCCATATTGTGGGTTACATCATAAAGCAATGTGAGTGGTGTCGGGCCGAACATTCTGTTAAAGCAGCGTCTTACGAGCAGTGCCATGATGTGGCGATTGGTGAAGGCAAAGTTAGCGGCGGCGGCCATAGCGGTGATATAGTTTTTGCCGGCTTTGGTTTCGGTGGGCAGAAAGCTAAGCATTTTTCTTCGCTCGGCCATGTCAGGTCTTTGTGCGGCGATATTCATATATTGGTCCGCGACTTCATAGCCGAATCGTCGGGAGCCGGAGTGTATCATCACGACGATTTGGTTTGGGTAAAGACCGAAGGTTTTTGCCAAATCATGGTCAAAGATTTTCTGTACGTATTGTATTTCGATGAAGTGGTTTCCACCGCCGAGCGTGCCGAGCTGGGCGGAGGCTTTTTGCATTGCGGCGTTTGGAACCGTGGCGGGGTCGCCGGGCATTTGGCCGTTTTCTTCGATTCTCTGGAAATCATCGGCGAATTCGTCCGGATCGAAGGCCTCCCACGCTCGATGGTTGGTTCTTTGTGCGAGTGTGGGTATGGCGGCGACGCCATTATTTATGACGGCTTCGAGGGAGGTTTTGTCCGTGACCAAATTGGTCTTTCCTTCTCCGAGGGGGATGTCACGGGCGATGGAAGCGGCGATTTGGTCGGTGTCGATGTCACCTTTTGAAAAAGGAGTGCGCAAGAGGCGCATTCCACAATTTATATCGTAGCCAACGGCGGCGGGCATTATTGCCTTGTCCATGCCTAAGACGGCACCGATTGGAATGCCGAAACCGACGTGGATATCGGCAGTGGCGAGGGCTTTCCTGGCTGGCGGCAGAGAGGCGGCATCGTAGAGCTGGCGTACTGCGTCTGGTTCGAGTTTAACGGCCTCGGAGGCGAAAATGGTTGCATCGGTAACCATTGTGCCTTGCCGTTTCATATACAAGCGAAGCGGGTCAGTTCGGACGAGTTTTGGAGATGGCTCTGCCATAAATTAACTCTTCAATTAGTTACAGGTTCTCAGATATTATACGAGTTATTTTGATTTATGGACAGGAGGCCTAAGGAATATAGTGAAGAAAAAGCGTTTGTTTGACGAGTGTAGAATAAAAGTGCCGGGCCTGATTTGGCTTGACAAAGGGCGTTTTTAACGTTAATCTGGGTAATACTAAGATAGAGTTGAGTAGAAATTTGGGTGTTTTTTGAAGGCTTTTATAAGATGCAGGTCAAAGGGCCGTTTTTTACTGTTTTGACGGTGTTTTTGGTACTGGTGACGAGCTCAGGTAGTGAAGCTGTGGATACGGCCGAGATTGACGCGGTGCGCAGCAAGGGGGTACTTGGCAGCGAGGATTTGCGGATTATCGACCGTTTTGTCGGTGAAGCGGTGGACGAATTGGTTCAGACGAGAGATTTTACCTCTGTAGCAAGGGTTCGTACGGTTATTTTATCGCGTAGCAGCTCGGGTACGGCGAGCGCTGCGGCGCAATACGCGGAGCAATTTTCAGATTCGGCCCATAGGTATATTTCGAGGGGATTTGACCGGGCCTCAGGGCTGACGCCTGAGGAGCGCAGATACAAAGCGATTCTCAACCTTTTGATTTTGGCGGATGGTCTTGAGGACTTACGGTTGGCCGATTTAGCAATGAAATGGCTAAATGATGATAATGCAATAATTCGCTACTGGGCGGTTCATTCTGTAACCAACGGTGGTTTTATAAAGAAGCTAAATACGGCGGAAGGCGGCAATCCCGGGTTGGCGTCTGAAATCGCGGGACAACTAAAGGGTTTGGTAGAGAGCGGCGGTTCTGAGGAGTTGGCTTTGATGGCTCAGTTCGGCGGAGGGGTGAACGTTCCTGAGGCAGAGGAGCTGCTGCTGCAGATAACTGATGTGCGAATGAGCAGATACGTGGACTGGACGGTGGAGTATGAGCTTCTGGATAGCGCCATTTTAAAATTGTTGGACAGCAAGATACCTTCCTCGGGTCAAGCCAATGTCGAGATTGCAAGGCGGTTTGCGCAATTGTATTCTTACGCAATTCAAAGATATGTTAAGGGGCGTGATGACTTTCTAAGTGCCGAACAGAAACACCAACTGGCTTCGGTGCTGGTGGAGACGGAGGTATTTTGCGTAAGCAAGAGGACGCGGATCGCACAAGCGGTTATAAAGAAGGCTGTGGAACAGGAGGATTATGTGGCCCTTCTGGCGGAACATAACAGACTGCTTGGCGATGAGACGAGGGCGGGTCAACTGCCGTCGACGTTGAACTTTGATTACGGGGAGAACCCTGACAGCAGCAGGCGAACGGCGCCGCTTGCCTTACCGGAGCCACCAAGAGAGCAAGTATCTCAATAGAGGGTACTTTTACATTAGCCGCGAGAGAACATTGGATGTTTGTTTTTATAGCTGGTTGATGAAGATAGGAGTCGGATGAACCCAGCTGAATCCTGCAAGTCTGAAAACGAATACTGATGAATGGACGTTTAGTATTTAAGGGGTAAATCGAGTCATGAAGGTCTTATCAATCGCAGTTTTGATATTTACAGTGGCTGTCAGCGTTACAGGTTGTGAGCGTCGGACGAAAGAGGGACGACTTGAAGAGTTCATTACGGCGCATTTGGAGAAAATCAAGCCGATAACGAAGCAGTTGAATCTTGCATATTGGCGCGCGGCGACGACGGGTGAGTCTGAAGATTATGATGAGGTCAGCAGGCTGGAGCTGGAGGTTCGCAAAATCTATAGCAATCGGGAAGAATTTGCCTTGCTTGGCGACTTGAAAGACTCAGGAGAGGTAAGGGAGTCAAAACTGGCTCGGCAATTAGACAAGCTGTACAATTCGTATCTGGAGAACCAGATAGAGCCAGGGCTTTTGAAAAGAATAGTTGAATTGGGGACGAAGATTGAGAAGAACTTCAGCACTTTTCGGGGCAGCATTGACAGGGAGAAGGTCACTGATAACCAAATCAAGGAGATTCTAAAGACGGAGGCGGACTCGGTCAAGCGAGAGAAGGCGTGGCTTGCGAGCAAGCAGGTAGGACCGGTGGTATCAGCAGATTTGATAGAGCTGGTGAAGCTGCGAAACGAGGCGGCGCAAAAGGTTGGTTTCGATAATTTCCACACGCTTTCTCTGACGGTCGACGAGCAGGATGTCAAAGAGCTGGATGAGATTTTCGATGGACTCTATGAATTGACCAATGAGCCTTTTGCGCGTGTAAAGGGTGATTTGGACCGCATTTTGGCGGCGAAGTACGGTGTTGAGGTTTCGGAGTTGGCGCCGTGGCATTATCATGACCCTTTTTTTCAGGAAAGCCCGCTGGTATATGAGCTTGATTTGGATGCCTATTATAAAGATGATGATGTTAAGGAACTGTCGGTGAGATTTTTCAAAGGCGTTGGTCTGCCCGTGGAATCCATACTTGCCAACAGCGACCTGTATGAGCGTGAAGGGAAGAACCCACACGCTTTTTGCACTGATATAGACCGTGAGGGTGATGTTCGCATTCTGTGTAATCTTAAGAACAATGAGTACTGGATGGGTACGACGCTGCACGAACTGGGTCATGCGGTTTATGATAAATACCAGGACCCGCAGGTCCCGTACTTACTCAGGGAGCCGGCGCACATTTTTGCAACTGAAGCGATTGCCATGTTTTTCGGCCGGCTGAGCCGCAACGCCTTCTGGATGCAGCAGATGCTGGGACTGTCGGGTGAACAGCGGAGCGAGATAGAAAAGGTGAGCGGCAGGTATACGCAGCTTCAACAGTTGATTTTTGTTCGGTGGGCGATGGTTATGTACGACTTCGAGAAGCAACTTTATGCCAATCCGGACCAGGACCTCAATAGTTTGTGGTGGCAGATGGTTGAGAAATATCAGTTCGTGAGAAAGCAGGAAAGCCGCAATGCACCGGACTGGGCCGCCAAGATTCATTTCACCATCGCACCGTGTTATTATCATAACTATGTGCTGGGTGAGCTGTTGGCGTCTCAGCTGCATCACCATATAGTCCACAAAGTCTTGAAGCTCGAATCGGATGCGGGCCTAAGTTATGTTAACCGCGGTGACGTCGGGGATTTTCTTCACAAGAAGGTTTTTGAAGCTGGGGCAGTCTATCACTGGAACGATATGATTAGGCGTGCAACGGGAGAGCCGTTGACGCCGGAATACTTTGTTGGGCAGTTCGTTAATTAATTTAATCGCGTTTTGATGTCCAAGGAATTGGAGGCGATATTCAAGGATGAATTCAAAAGGGCAATCATTACCAGAGATTACAATTAAGGCGGTTATTCTGGGGGTGGTGCTTTCGATAGTGTTAGCCGGCGCAAATGCCTATCTTGGGTTGTTTGCGGGCATGACGGTGTCGGCATCGATACCAGCAGCGGTGGTGTCGATGGGGGTGCTGCGGCTGTTTCGGCGAAGCAACATTCTGGAGAACAATATTGTTCAGACGGCGGCATCGGCGGGTGAGTCGTTGGCGGCGGGAGTGATATTTACGCTTCCGGGGCTGGTGATTCTGAACTACTGGACCGAGTTTGATTATGTGTGGGTGACGGTGATAGCGGGTTTTGGCGGTTTATTGGGGGTGTTGTTTACGATACCGCTTCGGCGGGCACTGATTGTGGAAGACAAGCTTAAATTTCCTGAAGGGATAGCGACAGCGGAGGTATTGGAGTCGGGTGAGCGGGGGGGTTCGGACATCTGGTGTATTGCGCAGGCGGCGGTGGCGGCTGGGCTGTTTAAATTAGGGGCGGCCGGTCTTCGAATCTGGGCGGAGGTTTTCGAGGTTGCGCGCGGGATTGGCGGGACGATTGCGTACTTTGGTTCGAATTTGAGTCCTGCGCTTCTTTCGGTGGGTTATATTGTTGGGTTGAATATCGCGGTTCTGATTTTTTTAGGTGGGCTAATCAACTGGCTGGTCGCGATACCGATTTGCGCGGTGTTTCAGAGCTGTCCCGTAGTGGATGGAGAGGCGCTGCCGGCGGTAGATTGGGCACACCAAATCTGGTCGACGCAGACGCGGTATATTGGGGTGGGTGGGATGCTCGTCGGCGGACTGTGGACGGTTGTGAAACTGAGGAAATCAATCACGAGCGGGATAAGGAGCGGGCTGCAGGCGTATCAAGGTATGAAGACCGGAAGTGCTACAATTGCCAGAACGGAAAGAGATATTCCGATGAAGTGGATTCTGATCTTGATGATAGTGTCAGTGGTTCCTTTATTTATCGTGTATCAGGTTTTCGTCAAGCAGGTGAGCGTATCTGCTCCGATGGCGGTGACGATGCTGCTGACGGGATTTTTGTTTTCGGCGGTGGCCGGTTATATGGCGGGATTGGTTGGGTCGTCGAATAATCCGATATCGGGGGTAACTATAGCTACGGTCCTGGTTTCGGCATTGCTGCTTTTGGTATTGATGGGTTCGGGTGCGGCAAATGGGCCGGCGGCGGCGATAATCATCGGTAGCGTTGTGTGCTGTGCGGCGGCAATAGCCGGAGACAACATGCAGGACTTGAAGGCAGGTTATCTCGTTGGGGCGACGCCGTGGAAGCAGCAGGTGATGCAGATGGTGGGGACGGTGTCGGCGGCGCTGGTGATGGCACCGGTGCTGACGCTATTGTTGAAGGCGTACGGATTTGCGGGGCACGAGTCGGCGAGGGACAATCCGTTGATTGCGGTACAGGCGAACCTGATGGCATCGGTTTCGAAGGGAGTTTTCGAAGGGCAGCTGCCGTGGCGGTTTGTCTGGATTGGCGCGGGTCTGGCGGTGGCGGTGATAATACTGGATGAGTATCTGGTGCGTCGGGGCAGTTCGTTTCGTACGCCAGTATTAGCGGTGGCGATAGGGATATATCTACCGCTTGAATTAGAAGTTCCGATTCTTGCGGGCGGGATAATTCATCAGGTGATCAAGGTATATCATCGAAGGAAACAAACGGCAAAGGAGGCGGTGGAATTAGCCAACAGGAGGGGACTATTATTTGCATCGGGTCTGATTACCGGTGAGGCATTGGTTGGGATTGGACTGGCGGTACCGATTGTTCTGAGCGGCAAGCCGGACGTGTTAGCGGTTTTAGAGAAGCCATTAGGGGTGTGGCCGGGGGTGGTTTTGTTAGTCGGGGTGGCGTACTGGCTGTATCGGACTGCGCTGGGCAGGGGCCGAGAGGAGAATGCATCGCAAAGCCAGAAACCGGAAGAATAAAAGGACAATTGTCTTGTGAGTTAGGAGGATTGGTAAGGTGGTTGGTGTGGGGCGGCGGTGATTATCGAGCGTTTTCTTTTAGTGAGTTGAGGTTTTGGAGGGTGTCGGCGAACTGGGATTGGGCCTTATCGAGGTAGGCGTTTACCTCGTCGATGTATCCGTCGGCCGAGGCTGACCAGACCCTGTTAAGGTAGCGTTCTCCGGCTGCGAAGTAGCTCATCACATCGGCGTAGGCGTGTAAGCCGTGTACCTGGGCGATGCTCTCTCTGGCTTCGACAAATGTTTCAAGGTCTTCGCGAAAGAGTCGGTCGATATGGTGGCGGACATCGTATGGGTCAAGAGAGAGTTTCTCTTTGTTGAGTTGAGATATATTTTGGACGATGCGGGCAAGAGATGTTTCGACGTTGTGGATGTTGGCGGTAAGCTTGCCTTCGGCTTTAGCCTGGTGCCTTCGGGCCACTTGAACAAGACATATACCCGCAGCACCTGCGGCAAGTGCGGCAGTAAAATAACCCCACTGGACGTCGGATTTGTCAAGGACGGAGAGGAGGGCCCCTGCCAGGAATCCCAAGGTTATCATGATGTATCCAATTGTTTTCATAGAGCTTGTCCTTATCCCGCCAATGCACCTGCGAAGATGTAGTACAGGGCGAAACCGACGCCGACCAGGGCCTCGCCCACAATTAGTCCGGCGGCGATGGGGATACCGACCTCTTCGCTGAAGCGATAGCCTTTTTTCCAGTCCACGAAAAGTCTCAGGAGTGTGCCGATGGTGTAGGTCAGGACTATGTTGAACGGCAGATAAAAGCCGAGCCCGACCTGGATACCGAGTCCGCCCGGCGCACTGAAGCTCAGCAGGGCACCGAGGGCGGCGCCGGCGATGTACTTTTGCAAAGGTATTTGGCCGCCCAAAATTCCTTTTATCATACTGGCGAGTGCCTGTCCCTGTGGTGCGGGCAGTCTCGCGCTGCCAAGGCCATAGGCCTTGTGGAGGACGAATATCAGGGCCATGATTACGATAGGGCCGAGCCATGTGGCGAGGAACTGGCCTATTTGCTGTTTGACGGGTGAGGCACCGACCAGATAACCGGTTTTGAGGTCAAGCATCAGGTCGGTGGCCTGGGACATTGCGACGCATGCGGCAGCCCCGACGATAATTGAAGCGACGATGGCGGCGGTGTCACCGAGTCCGCTGGTGATAACGACGAGGATGGTGACGGCAATCAGTGTCATTCCGCTGAGGGGCGACCAGTTCGTTCGGCCGATACATTCGGAGAGGATGACGCCTGCTATCCATATCCAGAGTGTGCCGAAGATTGCCATCGTGGCGCCGCGGATGATGCCCATTTCTTTGACGGACATGACGGCGGTAATGAGCAGCAGGACTGTCGCGCCAATAATCCCTATGAATAAAAGGCGAATCGGCATTTCGTCCTTAGCGTGTTCTGTCTTTAGTTGAGCGGCCTTTTGCATGCCGTGGACGGCGCTTACGATGAGCGGCAGTGCCAGGCAAATACCAGCCAAGGCGCCGCCGACGAGCATGCCGATGCCGACCGGCCTAAATAACGTCAGTCGCATGTACTCCGGCATGCTATTGTCAAAAGCATTTAGTGTTTCATATGAAGGGAGCAGGTCAAATGTGTTCAAGAGGGGGGCCAAAATCCAGTAGCAGACGTAGCCTCCGATGATGAAGTAGACGCCGCCTCGGCCTGCAATGAAGGCGACTCCGATGGTCAGTAGTGAGACGTACCATACGCCGTTCATATAATCGGGCATGCCAATCACTTGACCCAGATTCCAGTTTTCAAAGCCACTATACTGGCTTATAAAGTGGACGATACCGCTTACCGCCATTCCAGAGAGCAGAAGCAGGGCCTTTCTGACTCCCGCACCGGGGGATTTAAGGATGGTGGCGACGGCGACACCGCCGGGATAGGTGAGGCGCTCAAAGTCAATCATCTGCTTTCGCAGGGGAATGATGAAGGCGATACCGAGGATTCCGCCGGCGATGCAGGAAAAGACCATCAAGACGGCGTTGAAGTTTGTCTGGCCGAGGATAAACAGTGCGGGGACGGTGAACATCATGCCGGCTGAGGCGCCGTTGACGGCGCTGGCGACGGTCTGGTTGATGTTGTTTTCAACAATACTGTTTCGACCCATGAGGCCGCGGAGGATGCCAAAGCCCAAGATGGCGGCAAGTTCGGAGCCCTCAATGGAGAAACCGAGAATCAGGCTTGCGTACCCGATACTGACAGCAATGAGGATTCCCAAGCCGTAGCCTACGAGAACTGAGGTTACTGTGAGCTCCGGATACGGGCCGGTGCGGATGATTCTTTTCGAACCAGCTTGGCTGTCTGGTAGCATTAACTTGCCTTAGTATCCTGGAAAACTTTCTAAACGAAAAATCGCTTCAGGGCTATGGATAACGTGTTCGCTAAGGTGCAGATTCCTCGGGCGTCTCGTCCTGAATATAGGTCTTCTCGCGGTACGTCATTGCCACGAAAATGAAAAAAATAGCCGTAACAGCCATCATGACAGCAAAGAACCAGAAATAGCTCGCCCCGGGGAGTTTACTGCTGCCATCTTTGTTTTGAATGAACAGATTTACAATTGCGGTGAATACGTTACCCAATGTTATCGAGAGAAAGAATACGGCCATAATTAATGACTTCATTTTCTTAGGCGCCTGGGTGTAGGAGAATTCGAGACAGGTTATCGAGACCATAACTTCAGCGGCGGCTATAATGGCGTGGGCAAGAATGAGCCAAGCGATGGTGGGCCTAGCCCCGGCGACAATCCTCGTTTCGATACATGCCGAGACCACAAAGGCAAAAGCTGCCACAAACAGTCCTATTGATATTTTGCGAAGCGCTGTCAAGCCAAATACCCTGTTAATCGCAGGATAGATGACATAGGAAAAGACCGGAATCAGAATCATTATGAAAAGCGGGTTGACTGCCACAATCTGCGACGACAGCCACTCATGGCTCATCCAGTGGCGGTTCATTTTTTCCGCCTGGAGTACCCAGGCGGAATCCATCTGGTCGAACAAAGCCCAGAACATCGCCACAAATACATAGATTATGCAGAGCTTACCGAGCGCCCTGAGCCCATCACCGCTAAACGTTTCCTTGACGAATCCCCAGCCGGCTGCTGGTATATGAACAAACTTCCACCTGCCCATCCAAAAGGCGAATGTGGCCAACAACATGAAGACACCGGGGACGCCAAACGCCACACGCGGGCCATACTTGTCCAGAAGGACCGGTGTTAACAATTGTGAAATAGTGGCGCCGAAATTGATAGAGAAATAGAACCAGCCGTAAACTCTCGTAATCAAGTGCTGGTTGGTTTTGCCGAACTGGTCGCCCACGTTCGCGGATACACACGGCTTTATTGCTCCCGAGCCGATTGCGATAAGTATCAGGCCCACCGTCAGCCCTATCCGGGTAGTATCCAGTACCAGCGCCAAAAAACCCAAACAGTAAACGAATGAAAAGCCGAGAATTGTTCTGTATTTGCCGAACCAGATGTCGCACAGCAGGGCCCCGAGCAGGGGAGTGAAATATACCGCTGAGACGAACAAGTGGAAGTAGGTTTTGCTTTCTTCCGGGCCCATCACGTTGAGGGCGCCGTTCGGGCCCATCAGGTATTTGGTCATGAAGATGACCAGGATACATCTGATTCCGTAGAAGCTGAAACGCTCGGCGGCTTCATTTGTGAGGATGTAGGGGATGCCTGCGGGCATTTTCTTTAATGGGACGGGAGCGGTTAGATACTTGTTTTTGTTCATGCCGGGCTATCCGTGCTTTTGTCTATCGACCATTCCTTGAGGGTGTTTGAGTACAGGTATTTGTTAGTTGTAACTTGATAAAGCTGCTGTATGGTACAAGTGCTGTGGGGGTGATGTCGAGGAAAAAAGACGGTGGGTGAGATTGGCGTGGCGATTGGCTCGACTGCCATGAGCAGCCAACTCTAAAAGGCGTCGAGCGGTTTTATAATATGGGGACGGGACGGCAGCGGTTTAAATCTGCCTCAATGGGCGGCTGCGGGGGGGATTTTGCGGTGAGTCGGAGATGCTGAAAAAAAATGATAATTGGTTGTTGATAAATGTAGAGAAATGAGCAAAAATGCGCAAAGATAGACGAAATCGAGAGTATAGCTGTTAAACCTGTGATAATCGGCGGGAAATTTGTATTCTGATTAGGAAGAAGTATTAATGGGTGTGAGCGATAAAGCCGGTGTGGAGATAAGCGTTCAAGGGAAAGCTGTGGTAGTGGCTTATAAGTCCGCTTCGGTGAGTGATGTGGAAAAGATAGCGGCTATTTCCGAACAGATTAATGAATTTATCGAAGAGAATCATCCGAACAAGATGATAGTGGATTTTGAGAAGGTCAAATTTTTCTCCTCGCTGTTGTTGGGGGTACTTCTGGATATGCGGGCCAGACTGAGAACGTATGACGGTGAAGTTTTGATAAGTGCGATAAATCCACAGCTGTACCGAGTTTTCAAGATAACCAATCTTGATAAAATTTTCAGATTTTTCCCGGACAAGGAAAGCGCGGTCGAGGCGGTGAGCACAGATTGAGTTGTATTTGAAGGGTCTTTTAGCGATCTTTATTGTATTTGGTGTAAGATTCGGGAGGCCGATGCGATGTATGTTGCCACGCAATTTTCTATTTTCATGGTAAATAAGCCGGGGGTGTTGGCTCAGGTGCTGGGTGAGTTTGCGCGTGCGAAGATAAATATCGTGGCGATGACAATGACAGATACGGTAGAGCACGGAGTTATGCGGGTGATTTTTGCGTCGTCCAAAAAGGCAAAAGAGCTATTGTCAAAGGGCAACATGCCCTATAACGAGACGGAAGTTTTGTGTGTTAACCTCACTAATAAGCCGGGTGCATTGGCGTCGGTGGCGGAGCGGCTGGCCAAGTACCACATAAATATATCTTACGCATATTGCACCGCGGGCGCTAAGGGCGGGCGGACAACCGGCGTTTTGAAAGTTGCCGATGTGAAAAAAGCGATGAGGGTCCTACAGCCAAATCATAAGAAGGTCACCAAATCAAAACCGGTGGTCAGGCGCTCGCGGGCCTCGAGGAAGTAGCTGTTACGTACAAGGGCATCACGGGCTGCAGCAGCTTTGTGAACTGCGGTTTCGACGTTACTCATCAGAGTAACGCCTTTAAGTTCATTTCTGAGGCGGCGCAGCTGGTTGATATGTCTAAGGCACACAGTTAGGGTCAAACGGGTTTCCGCACTCGAGCCACTCGGAGGCCAAGGCGTCAAGGTCCAGCAGGTTGACGAAGCAGTCACCGGTCAGGTCGTAGTACAGGGTGCATTGATATATTGTGAAGAGGTCGTTGCTGGTATCGTAGATGTTGGCATCGACGGCGCTGCTGATGCGGACGAGGCATTGATTGGAATCAACCACCAGTGTGAACCAGTCGTATGAGCCGGTGTTGCCTGTGTTGGGCGGTGAGACACCTGAGAAGGATGAGCCATTGTTTGTCGAATATTCGATGACGACGTCGGCGATGGTTCCAGCGTTTGCCCAGGTTATGTTGTAGTTGCTGTCCGCGACCCAAGCTTCGCCACCGTTGGGGGAAGTTACGACAGGGGGCTGGATACCGTGGTCGATGAAGGTTAGGCCCGTCCAGTGCGAACCCCACCAAGGCAGAATCAAAGGCAATGGGGCTGGACCCGGGAGGGTTCCATCGGCATTGTCATAAACGATGATTGCCAATGCGCCTGCTGGGTTGTTCGCGTCCGCCCAGTAGCCGACGACCGTAGCGGTGTGTCCGAGGCCCTCGGATGGGTGCCATACTTCTCCTGTTTCGTCGTCAATGTAGCCATTAGGGTCGTATTCGGGTGGAGAGCCCCACGTAGCCCAGTCGAAATCGCCGCCGAGGTTGGGGTCTGAAGCTCTTGTTCTTGAGCTCAGGTTAAAATGGTCGAAGTGGGCGAGGAGTGGGCGGTTGGCGTCGATTTCAGTCATAATCAGCGAGTAGGCAGCACCATCTATGTGGAGGTGCTGGGCATGTCCAGTTGTATCGAAGGCGGGATAAATTCCCGGGTCCATTCTGTATGCGCCGTAGTTTGTGACGAAGACGTCTAACAGTCCTGCAGATGGGAAGTAGCCGGAGCCGCCGCCGATGAGGCCGCCATTTCCGGCGGCGCCGTCCATAATATGCTGGAGCTTTGTACCGCGGTATCCGGGCGAGTTTGGATTTCCGTCGAGTCCGAGGTCATTTGTGTTGAGATACCAGCCGAGGTCGTTGCGTGGTCCGCCGGTAGCGTCGGCTGTTTCGTCCTGCCAGAGGGGGTCGGGCCAAGGTGGTGTAATGGGAAACGGCTGGTTATCGCCGATACCAGAAACTCCCTTGTCATTGTAGTAGCCTACGATGTTGGCGGTTGCGGTGGGGACACACCAGGCCCCCCAAGGGCCACTTGGAGCCTGATTGGCGGCGGGGACGTGTACGGGCTGGTCCCAGTCGGGGACGTGGGGTATGCGGTGTACGTAGGGGGGAGCGGCAAGGACGGGCCGGGCGAGCCAGAGGTTCAGGGCCAATAATGCTCCAATTATGGTGGTTACAAGGATAGGATGCGTTTTCATTTTCGTTTTCCTCCAAAACATTAAACCAAGGTTTTCTTGTTGGCTTCCTGCCGTCTTTGAATTATGAAATCAGTCGATGCTTTGGGGATGAAGGCCCGAGCGAAAAGAAGGAGGCCTTCAGTCTCGAGTCTCTTCAAGGATTCATATTTATTCTATCGAACTACTGAGCTTTATGTCAAGGGAATTATCAATTTTTTTTAAGTGGGGATTGTTGAATTTTGGGCGGATATCCGGGATTTGGGGCCTACAGCATTTTCGGCACAGTCAAAGGTTTAAAGCTTGATTGCCTGGATTGCGGCGATTGTCTTGTCGAAGTCTTTTTGGCTGTGTTTGGTTGAGATGAAACAGGCCTCGAATTGAGAGGGAGGCAGGTAGATGCCGGCCTTTAGCATCGCCTTGAAATATTTTGCATATCTGTCGGTGTCGGATTTTGTTGCGGAAATATAATCTGTTACCGGGCGGGTGTTGAAAAAGAGCGTAAACATCGAGCCTATGTGGTTGATGGTATGAGCTGCGCCGGCTTTTTGAAGGGCTTGGCTGATTCGGCTGCAGAGTTGTTGGGTGAGGCGGTCCAGACGCGGGTAGGGATTTTGCGATTTGAGCAGTTTCAATGTGGTGATACCCGCGGCTACACAGACGGGATTTCCCGAGAGTGTGCCAGCCTGATAGACGCTGCCGTTTGGTGCCAGGTTGTCCATAAGTTTTGCTTTTCCACCGCAGGCACCTATGGGGAATCCGCCACCGATTATTTTGCCGAGGCAGGTCAGGTCGGCTTTTACGCCGAAGTGCTTTTGGACGCTGCCGTATTGGAGTCTGAATCCGGTTATCACTTCGTCGAAGATGAACAGACTGCGGTTTTTGGTGCATAGTTTTCTGATGGTTTTCAGGAAGTCCTTGTTTGGAAGCACTACTCCCATATTGCCGGCCACGGGCTCGACTATTACGGCGGCGATTTTGCTTGGGTGTTTTTTGAAGGCCTTTTCGATTGTTTGTGTGTTGTTGTATGGCAGCAGGATAGTGTGTTTTGTGAAGTCCTTTGGGACGCCGGGGCTGCTTGGAGTGCCGAAGGTTGTTGCGCCGGAGCCGGCCTTTACGAGCATGTGGTCTACGTGGCCGTGGTAGCAGCCGATGAATTTTATGATTTTATCCCGTCCTGTGGAACCGCGTGCGAGGCGGATTGCGGTCATAACAGCCTCGGTGCCGGAGCTGACGAGACGGACCTTTTCGACTGAGTCGATTGCAGCGGTTATCATGTTTGCAAGCTGGGTCTCAAGTTCTGTGGGTATTCCGAAACTGGTTCCCCTAACCATTACTTTTTTGACCTGGTCGAGGACGTATTTGTTTGCGTGGCCGAGTATCATCGGCCCCCAGGAGAGACAGTAGTCGATGTATCTTTTGCCGTCGGCGTCGTACAGATAAGGGCCTTTTGCCTTTTCGACGAATATTGGTCCTGCACCGACGGCCTTGAATGCTCTGACGGGGCTGTTAACACCGCCGGGTATGACTTTTCTGGCATCCTGAAACAGCTTTTTGTTTTTTTTGTTACTCATTTGGTTTACCCGGCTAACTCAAAACCTCTGCGTCGATGTTATGCTTTTTAGCTTCGGCTTGGGTTGGTGGGCCGAGGCAATATACTTTGATGTGCGGCGGGGGCGAGCCAAATCTTTTTACGAACGCTCGAACAGTCGAGCTGCTTGTAAAGAGTATCTGGTCGATATGGTCGAAGTCGACATCAGCCGGGTCTACTTCGATGGTTTTATATATAGTGAGCTTTTCAATTTCGACTCCCATATCGACCAGACCATCCGGTAATTCGACTGAGGCGATGGCAGACTGCGGCAGCAAAAACTTTTTATTTCTTACATCGAGGGGGCTGAATTTTTCGAGCAGGCCTGCGCTTGATTCTGTGTCCGGGATCATGTCGGCTACAATTCCGAATTCGGCGAGGCTTTCGGCTGTGGTTTTGCCGATTGTAGCGACCTTCACCGAAGCGAGGACCCTGGCGTCGGAGCCTAGCGCGTTCAATCTTTTGAAGAAGAATCTTACGCCATTGGCGCTTGTAAATACAATCCAGTCAAATGTATCGAGATGTTTCAGTATCTGGTCGGCGCGGGAATAATCTTCGAGGGGCACACAGTTGATTATTTGACGGTGCACGACGCTGCCGAGGTGTTTGTATTTTTCAGGGTGCATACCAAGGACGAGTATTCTTGTTTTTTTTTCGAACCAATTTAAGGTTTCCTGAAGTTCTACGACCCTGCCTACAATAAAGATAGCGGGGGGTTTTAGGTTTTCTTTCTGGATTGTTTCGACGAAGTTTTCCAGGGTGCCGCTGATAACTTTCTGGTTGTAGCAGGTTCCGTTCTGGATGGCGGCGATTTTTGTCTGTTTCGGCCAGCCTGCATCTATGAGTGAATCGATGATTTTTTGGATGTTCGCTACGCCCATTAGGAAGATGAGGGTATCAGCCTTGGGTATTTTGAGTGGCTGTTCGTCCTTTCGATGCCCTGTTATTATGGCAACGCAGGAGGCATAATCGCGGTGAGTGGGTGGTATTCCCGCGTAGGAGGGTGCGGCGATTGCGCTGGTTATTCCGGGGACAACTTCAAAAGGTATTCCGGCCTCGGCACAGGCCTCGGCCTCTTCGGCGCCTCGTCCAAAAAGAAGCGGGTCGCCGCCCTTTAGTCTGACGATGGTATTATTTTGTCTGGCCTTTTCGAGAAGAAGCTTGTTTATTTCGGGCTGTGGGACCGTGTGTCGACTGGCAAATTTGGCGACAGATATGACCTGGGCGTCTGGTTTGGCAAGCTGTAAGAGTTCGGATGGTGCGAGGTGGTCGTACAGGATGACATCAGCCCGGCATATCAATTGATAGCCTTTTAAGGTGATTAGTTCGGCATCACCCGGGCCTGCACCTACGAGATAGACTTTTCCGTGGGGCATAGTGGCTCTTTCTGCAATGGCCTTTGGGTTTTAGTTACGTTGATTTTCGATTATAGATAGCGGTTTGGGTCATTTCAGTCAAGCGAAAAGATACTGGTGTAAGCTTTGTGCTACCGGAAAACGCCTGCGGCAGTTCAGATGTCTGGACAATGTAAAGATGTGCAGATATGATGAAGGTGAATTGGAATGATATAGGTTTGGATTTAGTATGGGCACGATAATAAAGCTTGCTAAAGCCGACCAACACGGTTCCGTTGCGTTGGAGCATGCGATAACTGTTCGGCGGTCGCGGCGGAGGTTTTCGGCACAGGAACTTACCCTTGAGCAAATCGGCCAATTGGCCTGGTCGGCCCAGGGTCAAGACGCACGCGGAGGCTATCGCACAGCGCCTTCGGCCGGGGCGACTTATCCTTTAGAGCTTTTTGTCGTGACCGGCGACGGTCTGTTTCACTACTTACCTGCCAGGCATTCGCTTGAGAAATTGAAAGAACAAGACCTGCGTGGTGAGCTTGCGTTGGCTGCGTGGGGGCAGGGATTTATTGAAGCGGCACCGGTAACACTGGTTTTTGCGGCCCAGTTCAGCAGGACCACCGGTCGCTACGGCGAACGCGGCATTCGCTATGTTTACATGGAGGGCGGCCATGCCGCTCAGAATGTTCACCTTGAGGCCGAGGCTCTGGGACTGGGTTCCGTGGCGGTCGGTGCCTTTGATGATGGTTCTGTCAGTAAGGTGCTGGAGCTACCGAGTGAACTTGAGCCAATCTATATGGTTGTGGCAGGTTATTGCCATTAATTAGGGGGCGCAGGTTGAATGTCACTGGATTGGGCTGACGAAATTGCTCAGGAGCTTTTAACCCAGGGCTTACTAAAAACAGGAGTCTGCCTGATTCTTGGTGGTACCGACACGGGCAAAACCAGTCTTGCAGCGGCTTTGGCAAAGCGTGCAGCTTCCAGCAAGCCTGTTGGGATTATCGATGCAGATATCGGCCAATCTCATATCGGACCGCCTGCAACGGTTGGCTGGGCGATTGTTGATAGTCGGGAAGTTGACGTGTCATTGCTTGCTGCAGCGGGCATTAGGTTCGTTGGGGATGTTACGCCTGTAGGTCATTTACTGCAGTTAACCGCGGCTATTGCAGGATGCGTTCAGGAGGTATCTAAAACCGCCAAGCTCATTATGATCGATACGCCCGGCTTTATAAACGGGTCGGCGGCTAAGACTCTATGGTGGACGGTCCAGTGCATATTACAGCCGGAGTTGATTTTAGCAGTGGAAAATGAAGATGAGCTGAATGATATCATTGCTGGTTTGCGGTCTTTCGAGACACGGGTTGAGGGGATTAAATCTCCGGCAGAGATTGCGAAAAAATCGCCGGAGTCAAGGCGGAACTACCGCCGAAGGCAACTCAGGAAGTACTTTGAAAATTCTTGTGTTTATGATATTAGGCTAAGTGAAGTGGCTGTTCAGCCAGGCCGGAATTTGAATCGGAGCGGTTTTGTTCACCGGCTTGTCGGACTAAGGGACGCAAAAGGTAGGGACATAGCTATGGGTTTGATAGCAGATTGGCGGGACGACAGAGACATTGCGGTCGTCAGGGCACCTGAGATTGATATCCAGCAAGTTTGTTGTCTTGTCATCGGAGATATCTCGGTAGATTTTGGTGAGCAATAGTATGGAAACTGTATTCATTGACGGTAGTACGGGCGAAGGGGGAGGGCAAATCCTGCGCACGAGTCTGGCCTTATCTTGTATAACGGGTAAGAGGTTGCATATTGAAAACATTCGCGCGGCTCGGCGTAACCCGGGTCTGGCCAAGCAGCACCTAAGCTGTGTAGAGGCCGCTTGTGAGATTTGTAGCGGCCGGTCTCAGGGGGCTGCTCGAGGCTCGATGGTGTTGCATTTTGAACCGGGGTGTGTGCAAAACGGCGATTTTCATTTTGACATTGGTTCAGCAGGCTCGGCGACTTTGGTAATTCAAACAGTTCTGCCCGCCTTGTTTTTGGCCGGCAAAGCTTCGACAGTTACTGTTAACGGCGGCACGCATAATCCGATGGCTCCGCCGTTTGACTTTCTTTGCGAGGCATTCCTGCCCGCTATAGGTGCGGGTGGTTTCCGGGGGAGTTGTAAACTTATAAAACACGGTTTCTATCCTGCCGGCGGCGGGAAGATAACTTTTGGAGTTCAGCCCCTGGAGAAACAGACACAGGGGATAATCAATGTTTGCGAAGCGAGTAAGCAGTTTCAAATCAAGTCACGTATATACACTGCCAAGCTTCCTGCGCACATCGCGCAGCGTCAAGAAAAACTATTAGAACGGAGCGGCCTTGATATCCAAGATATTGAACACATTGAAGTTACGGATTCAGATGGGCCGGGGAATTGTGTGATGATTCGGATTTGTGACAATAATCGCACGACAGTATTTACTGCATTTGGTATGCGAGGCAAACCGTCGCAGGAGGTGATTAGCGAGGTTGTTAGTCTGGCGGAAGATTTTCTCGTAAGCGGCGCTGCTGTTGACAATTTTTTGGCTGACCAGCTTTTAATCTACATGGCAATTTTAAAGGTCGGCTGCTACACGACCAATGAGCTTTCCTCGCATCTTTTGACAAATATTGAAATTATAAAGAAGTTTCTTGATGTTGAGTTCCATACGGAACGGCAAGGGGAGGTCTATAGGATTTCCTGCCTGCCTGCTTAAGAACGGCCGGGGCTTGATAATCTCGTTATTATTTAGCATTTTACGGCCGAGTCTCTTAGGAGTCAGGTTCGTCTACCTGGTCTGTCTGTTCGGGCTCTTGTTTTTCTTCGAATAATTCCGAAACTTGCTTCGTTAGATTCTCTGCCTTGTAGTCAGCAATCTCGTAAACCCAGCCGCTGTGTTTTGCTGAGAACTCGTTTGCCTTATCTCTTGCAAGGAGCTTGGCTTCCTTTTCCTTCAACTGCTCCTCCGACTCGACTTCTTTTTCCTTTGTAACGGGTGTTGTGTCCGTAAATTCTACATGGCAAGCCACGTATGTCTTGTCATTCTCTTGAGCAATATCGATGGTATAAACGGTGGAATCCTTCAGCCTGCAAATGAATTGCCTGTCGAAATTCAAATCGTCTGCGGCTGTTTCGTTCTGGACGTCGTCAAACCTGATATTCGTAAAGGCATTGAAGACCCGCCCAATATCGCCGCGTTTCGGCGTTTTGCCCTCGGGGGGATTTTCCAGGATGACACCGCCGTTTTCTGCCCGGAGCGTATAAGATTCATTTTCAGAGGTAACAGTTACAGATTCAATGTCGTCAGGCTCCAATGTGATAAGCTCCTGCTCAATGTAATCCATTGCCCGGTCTCTAATCCAGGGAGATTGTTCTGCTCCATAAACCTTGTTGCTTGATGCCGACCTGACATAGGTACCGCGGCCCTGCTCCTTGAACTTTCCTACAATAACGCCGGTAAGCAGCGAGGAATCGGGCTTGAGGAATTTAACAAAGGTGCGAGCGTCATCTTCGGTGACACCAAGGTCTTTGTGTTTTGCAGGGTCGTCCGTATAGAGTTCATCGGTTTTGATGTCTAGGCAGGAAGTAATAAGCTCGTTTATCTGGCTCGCATGGGCCGGGTAATTGTCTTTCTCAAAAACCACAAAATGTCCGCCGGTACGCTTGAGAGTAACCGTGTTTTCGGTTGAGCCCAAGACGATGCTACCTATGTCGGCGGGGTCGAGGCCCTGTATGAGATATCGCGGCCCGGCCGCCTCCGTCTTGGGCCTGTTTGAAATGCGTGACTGGACTGCTGCCCATATAATCATGAGAATTGCAACAACACCTAATATCGTAAGCTTTCTGTTGCTCATTACAAACTCCTGCGTAACTTGTTAAACAAACAGCTTTTTAGGCATCACTAGCATGACTGATATAATGCCTCTTTCTTACACTTCGGCGAATGCCCAGCACTATGGCGATAACCAGTATGACCGCCGGCGCCATGAGCATGTTAAAGTTCCGGAGCATGTTGCCTAAATGCTCAATCCGCTCGCGCCTTTTCATCTTGACCTGACGCAGTCTGCGTTTGGCCTGATGTATTTTCAACTCCAGGTCCTGTTTCTTCTGCAGGATGGAACTTCCAATCACCTCTTCTTGGCCTTCTTTTGCCGAAGCCGCTATCGAGCTTAGCTCAGTTTGGAATCCTGTAATCTCGGCATTAATCCTGGCTTCCTCCTCTGCAGTTTCGGCCTCTGCCCGCTTCTCAATTTCATCGACGCGGACAAACGGCCGCCTGAAGTTCCCCCGTGACCTGACTGAAATCAGGTCACTCGACCCCTGCAGGTCATCAATTGCATTAAGCATCAAAGCACTGTTATCTCCAGCTACGACCTTGCCAAAGAAGAAATCCCTGTACGCAAGCATATCGCTCATGAAGTCTACATCTGCGAACACGACAACCACACAGTTTTCAGCAGATTCCGTTAATCCTGTGATGTGCTTCTTTATTTTCTTGGTCTTCTCTTCGTCAGATGATTCTTCGGGGTCCTCTGTAGGCTCGTCTTCGGGTATCTGGACTTCAATTTCAATACCATCGGGAAAACTGGTGCTGAATTTGCCCGTAAGGCGATAACCCATAGCCACCGGCTCGGTACCATCGATGAACTTATCCATAAGTGCGGCCGGGTCTAACACGGCCAATTCAAATGGGCTGCTTATCGACCAGCTGTTGCCTTTATTTGTGGTGGTTATTATAGGCGTGCGCTCAATCGGCCCGGCCTGCTGCTGGTTTGGATCTGCGACTTCTCTGAGCACACCTGGAAACAAGAATCTGACCTGGTTCAGTTCGGCCGTTATAACATTTTCGCTGTTGAAGCATTCCGGCGACGTCAGATTAAGAAAGCCGATGATCTTTTCAGGTCTTTGATTTTGCGTTATTGACGACCTCAACGCCAGACTTCGATCACCTGCAAAAGTACTTTCGGGCATCTCCAGGCCCCATGTTCTCAAAAGGGGATTCAGGTCGGACCCTGGTTTAGATGGTGCACCCATCTGCAGCTCCCTTCGCTCCTGCTGGTCAGTGAAACAATGAGGGTCAACACAAACAATGGTTCTGCCGCCCTTGAGCACAAACTGGTCGATGGCAAATAATGTTTCCTCTGAAAGGTCCTTAGGATGCATGATCAAAAGAATATCAACCTCCTTAATCTCATTGACATCCGTAGCGACGCTTGTGACCTCGTATCGCTGTCTTAATTGCTCGACAAATGTCCAGGGCGGCTTTGGCCTCTGGCCCTGCATGCGCATCATCTGGGCCATATAGCCGCTCATATCCTCACCCATTACCGGCAGTGAACTCATAATACCTATTTTTGTCCTTTCGCGCGTTATTGCGGTATCTATCAGATAACTTATGTCATACTCGACAAAGCTTTGCCGGTCCGGCGAGAAGAAAGGTATGGACTTTTCAACACCAAACTCAGTCTGAACGACAAGCCCAAAGAAGAAGTTCTCCTCTTCGGTTATTGAAAATCTCCTCAGGCCATAGCGCAGTGCCTGAACCTCATCGTCAGAAAAAGGTCTGGGGTCAATTACCTGCAAATCAATCATACCTTTCGCATCGGCAGCGTATTCTTGAAGCAGCGCCCTTACGAAGTCGTAGTAGTTATTGAAATATTTTATCTGGTCCGGACCTTTCAGGGCTGCTGTCTTGGCATAGTAGAGCTTGACTTTAATGGGCTCATTCAATTTGGCCAAAATAGCCCTAGTTCCACCTGAAAGCGTGTAAAGCTTTTGCTCGGTTACATCGAGCTTTAGTAGCCGACCAATGCTTTGACAAACGCTTATCGCAGAGAAAACAATCACTAAAATCAAAATCACACCTATAATCGCTCGTATTGTTCTGTTCATCAGGCGGCCTTCCTTTCATCCAAAATGACACTGCATGCCCCAATCCAACCAACTATCAATAACACAAAGTAAGAGAGGTCTTTGAGTTCCAGTACGCCTCTCTGCATCGATTCAAAATGGGTTTGAAAACTCATAGTCTCTATGGCTGAGACAAGACCACCTGGCAAAAACATTGACAGGTAATTCATTGTTGTCGGCATGCCCGCAAAAACAAGTATCGCACAAGCGACGACTGCGAGAACAAAACTTATCACCTGGTTCTTACTGACGGCCGAGAAGAAGCAGCCGACAGCAAGAAATCCTCCCGCCATCAACAAACTTCCGAGATAACCGGTAATTATCAGGCCAACATCGGGGTCACCCAAAATGCAGACAGTAATTACCATAGGGAAAGTCAGTGCCAATGCAATCGCCAGGAACAGCCATGCCGCAAGAAACTTGCCTAAAACCGCTTGGATGACGGTAATCGGCAAGGTCAGCAGAAGTTCAATTGAGCCGACCCTGCGTTCCTCAGCCCAAAGACGCATTGCAGTGGCAGGTACCATAAAGACAAACAGCAGCGGCAAATTCATGAAAAACGTCCGCATGTCTGCCTGTCGCGCCTCAAAGAAGCCCTGCTTGAATGTCAGGTATCCCGAAAAGAACAGAAAAACAACGAGGAACACATACGCAACAGGGGTCGTGAAATAGGATTTTAGTTCCCTTTTAAATACTGCCCAAAAACTACGCATTTTATACTCCTACCCAAATTTCAATCTGCAGCTACACATGTAAAATAACTCTTACGCAACCTTGGCCTCGGTAATCTTACGGAAGACCTCGTCCAGGCTGCAGTTGTGTTCGGCCTTTAACTTCTCCGGGGTCGAATCTACGAGTATCCGTCCCCTGGAAATGATTATTGCCCTCGAACAAACGGCTTCTACTTCTTCGAGGATGTGAGTCGATACAATAATACACTTGTCGGGGGCCATTTTATTTATAAGCTGTCTGACTTCATGCTTTTGATTGGGGTCCAGTCCGTCGGTGGGCTCGTCAAGGATGAGTACTACAGGGTCGTGGATTAACGCCTGGGCCAGCCCTACGCGTCGCATATATCCCTTTGATAGGGTCTCAATTGTTTGATGATATACGGACTCAATCGAACACATAGGAACAATCTTGTCCAGCGACCGCTTGCGCTGCTTGCCGAAAATCTGCCTGGCGTCGCAGACAAAGTCCAGGAAGCTTCCTACAGTCATCTCGTTATATGCCGGTGAATTTTCCGCGAGATAGCCGAGCGACCGTCTTACCTTGACAGGGTCCTTTGAAATGTCGTACCCACATACGGTGGCCGTACCACTGTCGGGGCTCAGGAAGCATGCAAGTATACGCATCATCGTGGTTTTGCCGGCACCATTAGGCCCGAGAAATCCCAGGACCTGACCCTTCTCTACGTCAAATGACACTCCATCGACTGCAACAATTGGCCCAAAACTTCGCCGCAACTGCTTTACACTTATCATATTTGGCTCCTGTCACAAGGCTCATACCAGCTTGTTTTTTACCGGGTGGTTTAATGTTTAATACACATCTATATCCCGACATTTGCTGGGATTAGGATTATAATGACTTTTGGCCACCAGTCAAGACCCAAAATAGTGGGGAATAGATTGTCTATAATTGACGAATCTAAAATTTCTGGACTCTGATGTTGACGCGGTCGCCAAAAGAGGTATCATAGTCACTTCTTTTGCGTACGTACGTACTACGGGAGATATATGCCTTGGTATTATCCAAGTTAATACGTTAATCACCAATGGTCGGATTAGAACAGGTGTCAAAAGGAGTGAAATATGACGTCGGAATTTCGGTCGTTATCTGAAGCTGAAGTTGCCCAGTTGCAACAACAGGGGTGCACTTGTTCGGATTGGGCACACATTAAGGTTGCAGAGAAATTTAAGCCTGAAAGAGTAAGATTTACCCATTTCTCCGGCAATGTGAAGTTAGGTGTGTTTGAAAAGGATGTGTCTTTTACAAGTGGTCTTAAGAAGCCGGCCGGGATTAGTAATGCGACAATTCACAACTGCACAATCGGCAATAACGTATATATTGACCAAATCAGAAATTATATTGCCAACTATGTCATTGAAGATGATGTATTAATCGAAAATATTGATTTGCTTGCCGTTGAGGGCGAGAGTTCATTTGGTAACGGGACGGAAGTAACTGTTGTTAATGAGGCCGGCGGCAGAGAAATACCTATTTACGACCATCTGTCTGCTCACACCGCTTACATAATAGCATTATATCGGCACAGGCCGAAAGTAATCGAGAACCTGCAGAAAATGATAGCGGACTACGCCGGCTCTGTCACCTCGTCTATGGGCGTTGTGGCAAAAGACGCCAGGCTTATCAACTGCAGGATTATCAGGAACACCAAGATAGGTCCTTCAAGCGTTATCGAGGGTGTTAACAGACTGGACAACGGCTCGGTAAATAGCTGTCCGGAGGACCCGGTCTATATTGGCCCGGGAGTTTTTGCAGAGGATTTTATTGTTTGCAGCGGCTCGAAAATCACTGATGGCACAATAATATGCGAATGTTTCATAGGCCAGGGCACCGTGTTAGGCAGGCAATATTCCGCAGAGAATTCCGTATTTTTTGCTAACTGCGGCGGTTTTCACGGGGAGGCCTGTTCGATATTTGCCGGTCCCTACACCGTGACACACCATAAATCCACACTGCTGATTGCAGGTCTGTTTTCCTTTTTGAACGCGGGCAGCGGAACGAACCAGAGCAATCATATGTACAAACTGGGGCCGGCCCATCAGGGTATCGTCGAGCGTGGTTCCAAGACTGCCAGCGATTCGTATGTACTCTGGCCTGCGAAAGTGGGGGCCTTTACCGTTGTGATGGGAAGGCACTATAGAAACTCAGATACTTCGGATTTGCCTTTTTCATACTTGATTGAACACAATGACGAAAGCGTTCTTGCCCCGGGTGTAAATTTGCGGAGCGTAGGTACCGTTCGAGATGCTCGAAAATGGCCGAAACGCGACAGGCGCAAAGGCCTTAACAAACTGGACTACATAAACTTTAAGCTTTTAAGCCCATACACTGTTCAAAAGATGCTCAACGGCCGGCAGTTGCTTGCCAACCTCAAGGCAACCTCCGGCAAAACCTCGGAGTACTTTACGTATCACAGTGTCAAGATTAAGAACTCGTCGCTGGACCGAGGAATTAAATTATATCAGATTGGCATCGACAAGTTCTTAGGCAATTGTCTGGTTAAGCGACTGCAGGACAGGCAGCTCGAGAGCGTCAAGGAACTGCAAACCGCCCTGTTGCCGGAAACTGAGGTAGGAGTGGGCAAATGGCTGGACCTGGCCGGTTTGTTTGCTCCGGAAGAGAGCGTTGAAAAAATACTCAGCGACATTGAAAACGGTACTGTCAGCACTCTGGAACAAGTAACAGAAGCTTTCCGTTTGGTGCATGATAATTACCAGTCATATGAGTGGGCCTGGGCGGCAAACGTGTTACAACAGCGACTGGGTAAAACTATTGAGAAAATAACACCAGACGACATTATTGAGTTTGCAACAGTATGGAAGGAAGCAGTGGTGGAACTTGACCACAGGCTTTATGCTGATGCCAAAAAGGAATTTACCGCCACTGCCCAAATCGGATACGGTCTCGACGGCGACGAAGAGACAAAACATGCTGACTTCGCGCAGGTGAGGGGGACATTTGAAGAAAATAGTTTCGTTTCTGAAATCGAGAAACACATAGTAGCGAAAAGCGAACTCTGCGATGAGCTTATCAGTCGAATGGGAGAGTTGCGTTAGGCAGGAACACTTTAGACAGGGCTAATGGATACATTTGGCAACTTTATATGTCCGCTTTTTGCCTCCTTGCCAATCGCAAATTTAACTGCTGCAAAGGAAAAAACAGAATAAGCGTCGTCGCGGCAAGTAAGATGTGGTCATTTTATTGCCTAAATTGCAGGGGCATGGAATGGAACAGGTGGTCCTCTGTTTTTTCGCAAAATGATTAAATTAAATCGGAAAATGACGTTCTTTGGAGAGTGCAAAACGAGTATTATTGCTAAATTACCCTTGATTTCAGTTAGTCGTAGAATAAAGGACTTTAGAAAGCACTGAGGATATTAACTGTTCAGAAGAAGCCAGTTTCTGTCGTACAGCTTTTTTGGCGTACGGTATCAGCTATTCAAAGTAACGATCTCTAAAATTTTTCAGAATAAATAAGTAAGATGGATGGGTACTGTCAGCTGTTTTAAAGAAAAGATAAGTGGAAGGGGTTTATCTGTCGTTTTTCCCGAGGGCGATGACGAGCGTATCATTCAGGCCGCGCGAAGGCTCAAAGATGAAGCTATTGCACGACCGTTTGTGCTCGGAAAGCCTGAGCAGATTGAGGCGGCAGTTGAAAAAGCCGGCGTCAACTTCGATGGTATAGAAACCATAAACCCCGGTGCGAGTGATAAACTCAACGGTTATGTTGAAAAGTATATCGACCGAAGAGATGACATCTCGGCTGCTGTTGCGAAACGTATGGTTATCAAGCCACTGTTCTACGGCGGTATGATGGTGGCCAGTGGGGATGCCGATGCCGCGGTCGGCGGCGCTGTCAGCGCGACTTCAACTCTAATCCAGGCGGCAACCCTCACGGTCGGCCTGATGCCCGGCATCAAAACCGTCTCCAGCTGCTTCTTGATGATAATTCCAGATTTCCTCGGACAAAAGGATAAGGCTTTTATCTTTGCCGATTGTGCTGTAAATATCGACCCGACGGCGGAACAGCTCGCCGATATTGCAATAGCATCTGCCGCAAGCGCAAGAGGAATCCTCGACACTGAACCGCGGGTCGCTATGCTGTCATTCTCCACCAAGGGAAGCGCCTCGGCACCAAGCGTTGATAAGGTCAAGCAGGCCATCGAGATAGTGCGTGCCCGAGAGCCTGAATTGGCAATCGACGGTGAATTTCAGCTTGATTCGGCCGTTGTGCCCAGGGTTGCCGCCAAAAAAGTTAATGACGAAAGCGCCGTTGCAGGAAGGGCAAATGTTCTTATTTTCCCGAGTCTCGATGCAGGTAATATCGCTTACAAACTCGTACAATACATGGCAAATGCCCAGGCCATTGGGCCGTTTCTTCAGGGATTTGCAAAACCGATAGGTGACCTTTCGCGGGGCGCAAGCGTTGATGATATAGTTTCAACCACAGTGTTAACCCTGGCTCAATTGTTGTAGAAAAATAAATTTCGTCAGAAAGCAGTAAAAAGCACAGATGAAGGTGCTCGTTATAAATACAGGCAGTTCGTCGATTAAGTATCAGTTGTATGAGATGCCCGAGTCAAAGGTCCTGGCAAAGGGAGTTGTTGAAAGAATTGCAGAAGAAGTCTCAAAACTTACCCATTATTATGACGGCAAGAGTCATGTTGTCGAAACAAAGGTGCAAACACATGAAGAGGGGATGGAACTGATATTGAATACGCTCATTAGTAAAGATGTGGGAGTTATACAGGGCGTTTCTGCGATTGGCGCCGTCGGGCACAGGGTTGTTCACGGTGGCGAAGAGTTTACCGGTTCAGTGGTCATCGACGATGATGTGATTGCGTCGATTGAAAAGTTTGCAGACCTTGCTCCTCTGCACAATCCGCCCAATCTTACAGGTATCCGTGCGGCTGAGGGCAAGCTCCCTGATGTGAAGCAGGTTGCCTGCTTCGATACGGCGTTTCATACCACCATTCCAGAAGTAGCCTATATGTATGCTTTGCCTTACGACCTTTATGAGAAATACCGCATTCGTCGCTACGGCTTCCACGGGACGAGCCATAGATATGTGGCCCGGCGCGCTGCCGTGCTTATGGGCAGAGATAAATACGACATCAACGCCATTACCTGCCATCTCGGGAACGGCTGCTCCATCACTGCGGTACGACAGGGCAAGTCTGTTGACACGTCTATGGGACTCACCCCGCTCGAGGGAGTGGTAATGGGAACAAGGTCGGGCGACTTTGACCCGGCTATCCTGTTTTATCTCACCGATAAAGGCTATGATGTAAAAGGCCTCAATGCGCTTTGCAACAAGAAAAGCGGGCTGCTCGGAATATCAGGTATATCGAATGATATGAGAAGCCTCGAAGAACTTGCAAGAAAAGGCAATACCCGAGCAAAACTCGCCATCGATATTTTCTGTTATCGCATTAAGAAATACATTGGCGCATACAGCGCTGTTCTGGATACTACCGATGCCGTAGTATTTACCGGCGGAATAGGTGAAAACTCTGTGTTGGTGCGTCAGCAGATATGTGCAGACCTAACACAAACAGGCATCGAGCTTGATTCAGCGGCAAACGAGGCTGCACTTGCGAAAGAGGCTGATATCAGTACTGTAGAGAGCAAGGTGAGAATTTTTGTCATCCCCACAGATGAAGAAGCCGCTATTGCTCATGACACTTATGAACTGGCCGGGTAGAAAGAGGTAATTATATGTCTCAGTCAGACTCCTATGGAAATCTCACACAAGAACAAATAAAGGTTCTTGAGAGACAAGGTTGTTCGGCACAGGACTGGAGCAAGGTTAAAGTCGCCGACGGTTTCAATCCTGCTCGTGTAAGGAACGTTCAGTTCCTCGGTCGCGTCCATATTGGTCGGCTCACAGGTAATATAAGTTTTGCTGGAGGGCTTGAAAAACCGAGCGGTATATACAGTGCAACTATCGTTGATTGCACGGTCGGAAATGATGTGCGGATATCGAACATAGGCGTGCATATCGCGAATTACGACATAGGCCCTAACGCCTGCATAGAAAATGTGGGAACAATGGTAACACGGCCCGGTTCATCCTTCGGCAACGGTGTAGCGATAGCGGTCCTTAATGAGGCCGGTGGCAGAGAAGTTATACTTTTTGATGAGCTTTCCGCCCAGTTTGCCTATCTGATGTGCATGCACCGATATCGGCCTGAGCTGATTAAGAAACTTCTCGAAATCACCCAGAACGAGGTTAAGAAAGTCCGCTCTGATGTTGGAAAAGTAGGCACGGGTGCACAAATCTGTTCGACCCCGGAAATCATGGATGTTAATGTTGGCCCCCATGCCGTAATAAAGGCGGCGGCTTCTCTCGTGAACGGAACTATCCTAAGTTCTGCCGAGGCCCCAACAATCATCGGCTCAAATGTAGTTGCGGAAGATTTTATCATCGCTGAAAGTGCTTCGGTAGCCGGCGCAGCACATCTTAAAAAGGTATTCGTGGGCCAGGGCTGCAAGGTCGGCAGCCAGTTTTCGGCGGAAAGCTCACTTTTCTTCTCCAACTGCGAAGCATTCAACGGTGAGGCGTGCTCGATATTTGCAGGACCCTATACCGTGACCCACCACAAATCCACCCTGTTGATTGCCTGTCTTTTCAGCTTCTATAACGCTGGCAGTGGAACGAACCAATCCAATCATATGTACAAACTGGGGCCGGTGCACGAAGGAAAGCTCGAACGTGGAACCAAGGCTGGTTCGTTTTCATATATGATGTGGCCCTGCAGGGTCGGACCGTTCTCTGTCGTCCTTGGCAAGCATACTCGAATTTTTGACACTTCTGAGTTTCCCTTCACCCATTTGGAAGCGGGACCCGATGGGAGGTGCTCAATGATTCCCGGACTGTACCTTACTACTGCCGGAACTTTGCGGGACGCTGAAAAATGGCCGAAGCGCGACAGGCGCAAGGGTGCTAAAATACGTGACATCATTTCTTTCGATATCCTCAGCCCCTATACGGTAGGAAAAATGGTAAAAGCATCCTCGATATTTGGCAATCTCCGGGATAAGACCGACAGGTCGGTCGAGGAAGTTTCCATAAACGGCGCACAGATGAAACGCGTGCTGCTTCGAACATGCCAAAAGTTCTACCGCACCGGCATAGAGATGTATCTTCTCGGGAAGGTATTGGCGAAATGCGAAAAAGCTCTGGACGGCGGTACAAAAAAGATTCGCAAGGCCTTCGCCACAGAGGCTGACGCTGTTTATAGCTGTGACTGGGTCGATATCGGCGGACAGCTTATGCCAAAGCAGCGCTTACTTGATATAACCGCCTCTGTAGAAAGTGGGGAAATCACCGATGCTGCGGCGTTCAGCGGCGAAATGGAGAAGGTCCATCAATCCTTAGAGAAAGATGAATGGTTCTGGGTGAAAAACACTTACAAAGAATTTTTCGGCCGTGCTTTGGAAACCCTGACAAAAGATGACCTTATTCAGGAAGCCGAGTCTTACCGGAACACCAGAGTTAAGTTCCTCAAACAAGTTCTCATTGATGCGGAAAAAGACTTTGGCGGGCTCAGCCGTACGGGATTCGGACAGGATGGCTCGGCCGAAGACCTTGATGAGGATTTCCGTCAGGTGCGAGGCCTGTGCGACGAGAATAAGTTTGTTAAAGAAACACGTTATAATATTGAAGCGGTCGAGCGTCGCGTAGCCGAATTTAGAGAAAAACTCCCGGCTGTATTGTAGAAAAACCAACAATAAAAAGGATTGTGAAAAGGAGAAATGCAATATGGATATTGAGCAGAGAGTGAGAAAAGTCGTTGCCCGACAACTTAAGCTCGATGAAAACGAAATAAAGCTTGAGTCCGAATTTGTTAGGGACCTGGGCGCTGAGTCAATTCAGAGCATAGAACTTGTTGCTGTTTTTGAGGAAGAATTTGATATCGAAATGGATGAGCAGGCTGCCCTGGCGGTCAGAACAGTAGGCAGTGCCGTCGACTTCATCCAAAAGGCGATAGAAGAACGTTGTGGAAAAGCTTGATAGTTTGGTATTGAAGTAAATTTTAGATAGTTTATTGAAAGGGATGTAGCATGAGAATAATTATTCAACCGGACTACGACAGGGTATCTAAATGGGCGGCCAATCATGTCGCCAGGAGAATTAAAGACTTCGGTCCTACGGATTCGAAGCCGTTTGTTCTGGGGCTTCCCACCGGCTCTTCACCGCTTGGGATGTACAAAGAGCTGATTAAGTTGAACAAAAAGGGCGTTGTTTCCTTTAAGAATGTAGTGACCTTCAATATGGATGAGTATGTGAATCTGCCCAAGGACCATCCCGAAAGCTATCATTCGTTTATGTGGAACAACTTTTTCAGCCACATAGATATTCAAGAGAAAAACGTTAATATTCTCAACGGCAACGCAAAGGACCTAAAGGCCGAGTGTGAGAATTACGAAAGCAGAATGAAGGACCTTGGCGGTATTGAGTTATTTGTCGGGGGCATAGGCCCTGACGGCCACGTCGCATTTAATGAGCCCGGCTCTTCGCTGTCGTCGTTGACCAGAGTGAAGACGCTCACTTATGACACGATCATAGCTAATTCAAGATTTTTTGACAACGATATCAGCAAGGTTCCAAAGACCGCGTTGACGGTCGGGGTCAAAACGGTTATGGATGCCCGCCAGGTGCTAATCATTATCAATGGTCATAATAAGGCGCATGCCCTGCAAAAGGTCGTCGAAGAAGGCATCAACCATATGTGGACAGTTAGTGCCCTTCAGTTACACCCCAAGGGCATCATAGTCTGCGATGATGCGGCGACTGCGGAACTCAAGGTTGGCACTGTTAACTATTTCAAGGATATTGAGAAGGACAATCTCGACCCTGCGACACTTTTGTAGAATTAGCGTGTTGGCGTTGGAATGACGTGAAAATCGTTTGCGTTTGCTCCAATCGGCGGGTGTTTAACCGGCAAAGCCAATGAGCGCTTCGACAGCGGTTTTGACATCGCCAAGGCGGTCATCTCCGGCTTCACGTTCTATGGCCAAGGCGCCTGCAAAGTTTATTTGTTTGAGGGCCTTCAGGAACTCGGTATTACCTACCTGGCCGCTGCCCCAGGGAACTTCCAGGCCCCACGTGCCCGGTGTTTCTGTGCGCAGAGCGTCTTTTATGTGAATATGTTTTATCCAGGGTGCAAGTGTTTTCACTGCTTCGATTGGGTCACCCTTATCATATAGAATCATGTTGGCAGGGTCGAAGTTAACGGCGAGGGCGGGGTGGTTTAGCTCTTCAAGAAATTGACGCAGCTCGGCAGCGGCTTCCTGGCCTGTCTCCATAAGGAGTTGGATGTTCCTTTGTGCGGCACCGTCGGCAAGGGTCTTGCACCTGTCGGTGAATTTGGTTGTGCTGTTCGGCTCTGTTAGGTCGAGGAAGCCGAAATGAAGTGAGAGGTATTTGACATCAAGTTGGGCGGTGATGTCTATGGCGTCGAAAACTCGTTTTCGATTTTCATGCCAGTACTGGTCCGGCGCAATACCGCCAGTGGCCTTAATTGATTCGAGGCTGGAGTAGTCCTCCTGTGGAAAGTCAATCATTGTGGCGGTTATGTCCCAGCCTTGCTCACCAACTTGCTTTATAAGACTTTCACCACCATCACCTAAAACCGGCGAGACGGCAAAATGGATGTGGCTTAGTTGGATCTGTTGTCTAAGCAAACTGAGCTTGTCAAAGTCGTTACCCAGCGACCAGGTACAAACGCCTATGGGCCAATCATTACAAGTAATCACCGGACTGCGATTTCCTTTCCACTTTGTGCCGACTCTCGCTCGGCCAGAATGAGCTTAACCGAATTAAGCGATTGGGTAGGTGTTGTTATTTCAGGTACTTTTTGCCCCTGCACTGCTTTCACAAAGTGAGCGACCTCCCGCGAATAACCGTCACCCGATTCGACTACTGGTGTAAAAGCGTCCCCCTCCGGGGGGCAAATCTTAAAAGCAGGCTCGCGTGTGCAGTCGTAGACAATCGTAGCTTTTTCGAGGATTATATTGAAACTCATCTCGAAGCCGAAACTTGGCGTCATGACGAAGCCACCCTCGGCGGTGATAACCTTTTCATCGTCATAAATATACTGTGTCACGACGTGGTCAAAGTCGCCGCTCGGACCCTTCGCAGCCCGGGAATGAACTGCTTTTGGTATCCCGAAAACATACTGGACAAAGTCCGAGTCGTGTATATGCAGGTCCATTAGTGCGCCGCCGCTTCTTTTGCCGGTGAGCAGCCAGTTGTCCCACGACCACGTTGGCGTAAGGCTCAATCGCTGAAAGGTGGCCGCTATTACCCTGCCGTATTCGCCTGAGTCAATGAACTCCTTGGTCTTAGCATATTCAGGCCAGAACCTTATACAGTGACCAATCTGCAGTATTTTGGCGTTTTTCTCTGCTGCAGCAATCATCTCTTCGCACTGCTGGAGATTTAGCGCCATCGGCTTTTCACACAAAACATTCATGTCCGCTTCAAGGGCTTTTACCGTGAAATCTCTGTGCATATACGTTGGAAGTGTGATGGAGACGGCGTCGAGTTTTGCTTCAGCCAGCATTTCGTCGTAATCGGCATAAAGCTCGACGTCGGTCAAATCCAACGGCTCTTCGGCGCCTTCAATATTGCCTGTAGTTCCGGCGGTGCCTTTAAGTTTGTTTTGGTCAATATCACAAACGGCAGCTAATTTTACGTCCTCAAGGGCCTGATAGTTTTTGGCGTGCATATTGCCCATAAACCCGAGGCCAACTACACCAACTCTAATCATCTATTGCTCCTCTATTTGAAGATTTTTTTCATTGCTTGTGCTGTTTTTTCAGGTCTGCCCGGCTGGAAAGGCAGCATCTCGGCCGTGACGTAGCCGTCATAGCCGACTTCAGCAAGGGCTTTTTTAACCGCTTCGAAATCCACGTCGCCTTCCAGCAAATCAACAAAACCTTCCACCGTGCCGACAGAGGTCTTGAAGTCTTTGACGTGAACTCGTTCTATCCGCTCGCCGAGAATGCGAATCCACTGGTCGGGATAGCCGGTCAGCAGGATATTGCCAACATCAAAGTATGCCTTGACCTTGCCTGACCCGAAGCTGTCGATAAAGTCCCGCATCTCCAGCGGGCTCAGCAGAAACTTGTTCCAGACGTTCTCGATACATATTGCCGCGCCCGTCTCTTCAGCCGCCGGCAGTATCTGCTTTACCGCCTCGGTGGCACGCTCATAACACACATTGTACGGTATTACGTCGGCATCGGGTAAAAAGAATACATCCACGGCACCGGGGACAAAAAGATATGCATCTGTGCCGAGCCATGTTGTCACTTGCAGCGCCTTACACGTAAAGTCGATAATCTTTGCTCGAAGGTCAGGGTCGTTCGCGCTCGGCGAGCAGGTCCAGCTCTCGCCGCTGGCAACGCTTGAAATCTCAATGCCGGTTTTATCCGCGGCGGCAGCGATGTCCTCGCACTGGGCCTGTGTGGCCTGGTGCGTCAAAACACCCTGACTGGCAATGCAGACCTCAATTGCATCAAAACCAAGATTTTTTGCTTCTTGCATCGCATCAGCTATGGGTTTCTTTGCTTCAAGGCCCCCTTCGAACATCCAGTAACTTGCACTAATTTTCATTTTAGAGTCCTCTCAATAATCCATCCATTTTGGAACGGTCGCCCGTTTTTCCAAGTGGCAACAGTATAATTGCAATATGAATAAAAACCAAGGTAGTATCAAGGTTTTTCTCACATTTGTTTTCGCGCTTTCTCACTCAATTCATTCTGCTATTCGCAGGCAGCCAAATGCACTCGGAACGTGAAAGTCAGGTTGCTTAGTGCCGGGGTCGACCCAGCTTATCCAATACTCGTGCAGTTTGGAGTCCTGCCCACGATTGAAATCAGCGCGAAATAGTCCGGCTTTGAGCATCCGGCCGGGGCCCAAAGGCGGCAAACCAAGAGCTTCGAGACTCTTCAAAGGGATAGAACCTTCGACCATGTAGCCATCAGGATTAATCGAGGCGGCTGCGCTTACACGGGGTAAACTCCAGGAATTGTCGAACCTGTGATAGTAGGAAGCGGCATAATCAAGGACCCGGCCCAGAGGGTCGACCTCTAAGCAGAAATACTCTTTCAACTTGTCGTCACAAGCAAAAAAGATTTCCACGCGGTCTTCTCTTGCCACTACGGACTCGGCATCGAACTTCTCCTCAACGACCACGTCTTCGTCATGAACACTGAAAGAAAAGTAAAGAGAATCGTCATCACAGAGCGCACGAAATTGTGTAGCAGGCGCTGCTCTGTCTTCTGAGGGGAAGGAAAAGTCTCTTTCGCAGTATGCCTTGCTCCAATCGGATTCATCCAGCAAGCCGTCCACATTGATCTCGGCTTCAGGCACGTAACGAACGTCATATGTCTTCGGACAAGGAGTTGAAGCACAACCTGCTGCAGCGGTGAGAATCAATCCCATTGTCAACCTAATCACTTTTTGCATCGTTTAGCCGGTAAAAATCGCTCTGTGAGCGCCGAGTAATTATATATTTTTACAGGCTGTAATTGATGGCCAGTCGCACCATCGAGTTATAATTAGCCATGGTTTTGGGAGTAATTTCTCTGCCAAATGGAGATGATGAGGGCATAAGGACAAAGCCTCTGCCCTGCCCAGCAGTGCCATCTTTAAGGGTCTTGACGGCAATTTTTTCGAACTCAGCCGGTTCAGCCTCTTGTATATCAGAGATTTCGAGATTACCGAAAAGTATCAGGTTCTTACCGTATTCACGGCGTACATACTCGATTTCCACATCTCCCTGAGGTGGCGGCTCAATCGGGTCAATCGCATCCGCTTCCATCTCGATGATATAGTCAAGGACAGCTCGAATTCTGCCGTGACAATGAATTCGAGCAAAGCCGCCATATCTTTGGATGGCTTCTATCATTGATGTGTCGTAGCGTACCACGTATTCTTTGAAAAGGTTTGGCGGCAGATAAGGCTCAGTGGCATATTCCGGCCCGTATATTCGCCAGAGGTGGCCGGGGAACTCTTTGGCGACCTTTTCTGTTCTTGTGTATATATAACGAGAAAGCTTTTCCAGCAGACTGTGCATCAATTGCTGCTCTGTCATAGCAATAATAGTAAAATCTTCCATACTAAAAAGCGACGCTGCAGCGCAAATCGGGTCTTCGGTATCAACCATTACAATACCACTGTCGCCGAGCTCCTCGTCTTCCTCGATCAATTTACTAACATCGATCTTCTCGGTGAAAACCTCATCAGGTAATTCAAGATAAGCCTTGAGGTCATCTGCGCTCTTAAGCAGGTGCTCTAGCGTCCAGACAGTATCAGCATCTGGATTGCGACGTGTCAGCGAAGTCATAGTTCTGTCGCCGATTTTCAGGCTAACGCGAGTGAAACGGCATCCGTCTTCAACGTATTGTTCTGTCCCGATGAATTCACTGCGACAATTATCAGCGCCTGACCTGCCGCTGGGATTCTCAACATCAAAAGACCGCAACCTGACAGGGCTTCGCATGCGGATAAGGTCTGTCTGCTGTTCGGCCAGTTGGAGTAACGGCTGCCAGGACGGGTCGTTATAAACATTGAATGGGTCGGTATCAGATGGGTCGACCTTGAATCCCCCTATTTCATAAAAATTTACTGCCGGCCGGTCTACCGGTTCACCGCGCAGGCTCGCCATCAATCTTTCACGTCTGTTCATATCGTATTCTACTATTGAAGAATGTTCTTTGCCTGGGGACTTTTGGTCTACAGTCTGCCAATGCGGCACCTTGAGTGTTAACGTCGATAGCCAATAGGAATTTCTCAGTACTTCTCGGATACTATCTGAATTTCAGTCTGGTCCAGAACTTCAGCAGTAACACCGTTGCTACGACAGCGATAACGGTCAGGACCACACCTTGCGTATAGTTCATATATATCCACGCACCGGCTGCGAACAGGGCTGCATAAACAGCAAGACAGCCGAACACCATACACAAAATACCCAAAGGAAGGTCCCACCTCTGCCCCGATTCGTCAATAGGATTGTTTTCGCTTTTTGCGCGCAGCAGCACCGCCTTCCAGCCGGGACCGCCGGGCTGAACCAGGCTGTAAAAACTGCGAAGCGTTTTCTGCTCTGTGGGCCTGGTAATGAGCGTCACAGCCAGCCATGAAACCGTCGTAATGCCGACACCGGCAATTAGCTCCTGCCAAGTGGCCAGCGGCTCAAAATCTAATGCTGTGTGAACAAAGCTGAAATAACAGGCAACAAGAAATGATACAACCATTGCTGTCAGTTCACTGAAGGCGTTAATGCGCCACCAGAACCATCGCAGGATGAAAATCAGACCGGTACCGGCACCTACCTGCAACAGAATATGAAACGCCTCAAGAGAACTCTCAAGGTACAGAGCCAGTGCCGCCGCCGCAATCATCATCAATACTGTTGAGATGCGTCCAACCCGCACCAGTTGTTTCTCGGTGGCATCGGGCCTGACAAATCGCCTATAAAAATCATTCACCACGTATGATGAGCCCCAGTTAAGATGCGTCGAGATTGTCGACATGTAAGCAGCAATCAGCGACGCCAAAACAAGACCCAGCCACCCGTGAGGTAAGAAAGTCAACATCGCCGGATAAGCCAGGTCATTAGCTATGATGCCCGGGTCCACGTGGGGAAACGTCTGCCGCAGAGAATCCAGGTCCGGGAAGACTATCAGTGAGCATAAGGCAACGATAATCCAGGGCCAGGGACGTAGTGCATAATGGGCAGCGTTGAAGAAGAATGTTGCACCGACTGCGTGCTTTTCATTCTTGGCCGCCAGCATCCGCTGGGCGATGTACCCTCCCCCGCCAGGCTCAGCGCCCGGATACCACACGCTCCACCACTGGACCGCAATTGGAATAATCAGAACAGAGGCAACCAGGTCGGTACTGCTTTGTGTGCTGAAATCAAAGGCCGGCAGAATCGATAGTTTGCCCTCAAGATTCGCGTGGCCGAGCATCCCTGACAGGCCTCCGACCGCTTCATGCCTCAGCGCAACTACCGCCGCCGCAAAAGCTCCGACCATCGCAACAATAAACAATAAAAAGTCGGTCAGCAGCACTCCTCGCAGTCCGCCCATAGCGCTGAAAATCATGGTAACAATCGCTGCAAGAGCTATGGTCTGGATTGGTGAGAGGTTCAGCATTACCCCCCCAATCTTGATTGCGGCCAGCGTCACCATTGCCATAACCATTATGTTGAAGAACACGCCCAGATACAGCGAGCGAAACCCGCGCAGAAACGTGGCTGCTTTGCCGCTGTAGCGAATCTCGTAGAACTCGATGTCCGTCAGCACCTTCGACCTGCGCCAGAGCTTGGCGTAGACAAAAACCGTTAGCATTCCGGTCAAGAGAAATGCCCACCATCTCCAGTTGCCGGCAACGCCGTCCTCTCGGACTATGTTGGTGACGAGATTCGGCGTGTCGGTCGAGAACGTCGTTGCCACCATCGAAAAGCCCAGAAGCCACCAGGGCATATTTCTGCCGGACAAAAAAAACTCTGAAGCACTTTTCCCTGCTCGCTTTGAAACAATAACTCCGATGACAAGCGATATGGCAAAAAACGCAACGATAAAAAGCCAGTCTATAGATTGTAAAAGCATACGGTAAATTCTCCTAATCTTCTCTAATAAAACGGCGCCGTAAGGGCTTTCTTCCCGTCTGGTTGGTCTGACCTGCGCCTGCGGTGTTAATCATCATTATCTTCCAACAAGCAGATTTTGCCGTTATGTTCTACCCGAAACCAGCCATAATGTCCATCTTGTTCCTTTCCTCATCTCGAAAAATTTGGTGATTAGTAATTCCATTGCTTGGCATCGTAAGCTAATAAAAAAACTGTCCTCTCAAACCGGACTGCTGCCTCGCCTCTGCTCAGCTGGTAATCTCAATAAAAACAGGAGGGAAGGGTAATAATATACCATTTAACCTTCATATTGGCAGTGGGCTGAATAGTGGTCTTGCGACTGGTCGTTGCAGTTTTGGCTTGATGGGTAAGAGGATTGTGGTATTGTGTAGGCCGAGAGTTGAGTGTGGTAAGTTGTGATTGTAGATTGGCTTTTGGCACCGCATTTGAACATGAGACAGGAGAAAGAATTATGGCTGAGAAATATGATAGAAGAGATTTTCTGAGACTCACAACCACTGTTGGGGCTGGCTTGGCACTTAGTGGTGCGAGCCTTTCAGGTTGTTCAAATCAACTTGAAGGTGTGCCTGCGGAAATCAAGGCTGACCCGATTGACCCGGTTCGCATCGGTTTTGTGGGTGTAGGGGGCATGGGTTCGGCTCATGTCCGAAATTTCCTGGATATAGATGGAGTTGAGGTTCGGGCGGTCTGTGATATCGTTCAAGAAAAGGTTGCGCGCATACAGCAATGGGTGCGAGAAACCGGCCAGCCAAAACCTGCCGGATACTCCCGTGGTGAAACCGACTTTAAGCGAATGTGCCAGCGCGAGGACCTCGACCTGGTCTTCAACGCCACACCGTGGAGATGGCATGTCCCTGTTTGTGTGGCGGCGATGGAAGCCGGAAAACACGCTGCAACCGAAGTGCCCGCCGCGGTCACCATAGATGAATGCTGGCAGCTGGTAGAAACTTCCGAGAGAACCAGCAAACATTGTGTTATGATGGAGAACTGCTGTTACGACCGTGTTGAGCTGATGATTCTAAATATGGTGCGCAAGGGTCTCTTGGGAGAGCTGCTTCACGCCGAAGCCGGTTACCTGCACGACCTGCGGGCCCTTAAGTTCAGTACCGTAGGCGAGGGGCTGTGGCGTATCGCGCACTCAATTAAACGCAACGGCAACCTCTATCCCACTCACGGCCTCGGACCAGTGGCGCAGTGTATGAATATCAACCGCGGCGACCGGTTCGATTACCTTGTTTCTATGAGCAGTAAATCAAGGGGACTGAATCTTTTTGCTGCGAAGGAATTCGGTCCCGACAGCCACCAGGCCAAACGAAAGTACGCCTTAGGTGATGTCAATACCTCCCTTATCCGAACGGTAAAGGGACGGACGATCATCCTCAAGCACGATTGTGACACGCCTCGTCCTTACAGCCGCGATGTCCTCGTGCAGGGAACGAACGGAATTGTACGCAAATATCCTAAGCAAAAAATTTACATTGAGGGTAGGAGCGAACCGCACACCTGGGAGCCGTTCGAGAATTACACAGCTGAATATGAGCACCCTCTCTGGAAAGCACTCGAAGAACAATCTGAAGGCGCGGGCCATGGTGGTATGGACTATATAGAAGATTACCGGCTGGTTGAAGCATTGCGTACAGGGACATACCCGGACATGGATGTTTATGATGCTGCAGCCTGGAGTGTCGTCTCGGGATTGAGTGAGCGCTCGGTAGCTGGCAAAGGCCGTCCAGTCGATTTTCCTGACTTCACCCGTGGCAAGTGGAAGACAAATCCTCCCCTTGGCATTATCGGCACATGAAATATTTGCTGAGCCGTTAACCGGTCACAAAAAGCCACACGAGATGGTTTTTCAACCTAAGAAGACAGCAGAGGGTATGATTCCATCCTCAAAGTAGAAAGAGAACAAATTTCCTATTTTAATAGTAAATATATATGGAGGTGGGGTGATGAGGAGGGGATGAGAGAGTGTTTATTCGGCCTGATAACTTGCTATGAAAAAGTTGGCCGAAACTTAAAATAGAAAAAGGTAAATAGAATGAGACTTACGGTAGAACAACGCCTTCGGGCCCTGGAAAGAGAAAATGTCGTGCTCGGCGATACACTAAACGTGCTGCATAGGCTGGTTAAAGAGCAGGGACATCTGATAAACGAATATATAGTGCGAAGAATGGCGGCCGCAGGCACAGATCAAGGGCAAAACGGAGAGAATGCCCGGCCTGAGGAGGAGCTATATACTTTTGTTTGCCAGCAAAGATTCGACAAAATTGAAAAAGATATCAAAAAAGCACTTAAGTTGATGGAAAGTTCAAGGTTTGGATTAAAGGCCGGGTAACGCCAGGACCTTCAGGTTCAGTTCATTTCGAGGGCGGGAAAATCTCAACAAGCACGTCTGAAATTTTTTGCACGGCCTGCTTTACCTGTGAAGTTATAGGTTGGCCCAGTTGTGTTTGTTCAGGCTGAATCCCGACAAAGTACACATCGACCTCAATACTTCTACATACCATATCAACAAGCAAGCGGGGCGAAAGTGTATGTGTGGAAATTACAAGCGCGCTTAATTGTTCAGGTTTGAATATGCGTACATCTCCGGGTGAAGCCCCGGAGTCGATGGCGTCGATAACAAGGAGGTTCTGCGGGGCTTTTTTTATAATCAGCTGGATGTAATTTTCGGGTACGGTCCCGGCATCTATCACATCAGCAGAAATTTCCGCGTCCTGCAGCTGCTGGCAAATCAGTGGTCCAGCGCCATCATCGCCTTTTAAAGAGTTTCCGATTCCGAGGATGACCGTTTTAGAACCGCGTAGTTTACTTAGCTGCTCGAGAACTTCTTCGTCAGTGCCCATAGTATTTCGCCCGTTATAGGTGAATCTGTCGATTCTACGACCGAATATTCAGTTCACACTTGCACTTAGGGCACAAAATTCGCATAAAATCGCTTGTTTCAGCGGCTCTGTCGGGCTGAGGTTGCTCCTGAATGTCCTGCGGTTGTGTAAGCAGTTCGCCGCTTTTGGCAATCAGCAGCGAAGGATTGGTATAAGCCAGTGGGCCGAGTTTTTCGTAAAGCCAGACAAGATGCTTTTTGGCCCCTATCAGCTCGCCGCACTTTTCGCACATCTGAAGTTCGAATTCATGAGTCTCAGGTATGCTCTCTTTGTCCAGAGTAGCCAGGTCCCATTTGTCTGAGAGCTCTATGCCGGTCTCTGTTGTGCAGTTATCCTGACAGTTACCGCAGAAGATACATGCGTCGAATCGATGGGTTATTCTTCTTACGGGCGGGTCGGCTTCGAGGTCATCGACCATCGTCAGGCATCTTGGCGCCGGACAAACGTTTACACATGCGCCGCAGCCGATGCAGGTATCAAGGTCAAATTCCGGTTTACCTCTGAAACCTTCGGGAACCACACAGGGCTCAGCGGGAAACCGAGTGGTAAACCGCGGCGAAAAGACCGCTGTGACGGCTTCTTTTAATTCTCTTAACTTTGGCAAACGCAATTTCGCACTCCTGTATTTAACTTAGTCCGTAGTCTGCAAACGGCCAACTACGAACTTTTCTTGTTAACTTCTTCTGCGTATTTGTTGGTAACGCTGTTTTCCCAGAGTTTTACACCGGAGGCATAAGCGCCTTTGGCGATTGCATGGGCGGCCGTGGGTGAGGTTATCAATATAAACACGGCGCAGATTATTGCCTTTGCGCTTATTGGCCCCGAAGCGCTGACTATGGCGACTCCGACTAACAGCAGAATCGTGCCGAGCGTCACGCACTTTGTCGAGGCCTGCAGCCGGTTGTAAACATCGGGAAAGCGAACCAGGCCTATACAGCCGAATACGTCAAACAAAATTCCAATTATTATCAATATGTAGCCTGCAATATCAGTCATCGAAACTTCTGCCCTCCAAAAACTTCGCCAATGCTATCGTCCCGATGAAACTCAAAAGTGCCCACGCAAGAGCGATATTAAGATAGAAATCCTTTTTTGTTACCAGCCCAATGATGGCACAGAAACCCACTATGACGATGCCCAGTATGTCGATAGCTACGGTTCTGTCGGGAGCGCTGGGACCGCGACCTATTCGATATAGACACATGAAACAACATGCGAATAAGCCAATGTAAAATAATGTTATCATAGCTACCTCTTTCTATTCGAAAATCTTCGTAATGAACCACTCGAATCTTTGGGCGATAAATTCGGTTGCCTGCTCGATATCGTCTGATTTGACATTAATCCAGTGGATATACAAATAGCCGTCATCGGTTAAATCCACGGTCAAGGTGCCCGGCGTAAGAGTGATGGAATTCGCCAGGGCGGTAATCCCGGATTCCGTTTTCAGGTTCGTCTTTATCTTCACAATGCCGGGATTAATCGGCATCTTGGGGTGCAAAGCACGGTAGACAACATCGAGATTTGCTTTTATTACATAATAGAAGAATACCGGCAGATAAACCAAAGCCCAGAATATCCGTACCGGTGAAGTGAATACGCGATGCTCCTTGGGCAGTATTTCGTGGAATAGAAGCGCAACGATAAGGGCAGCTATCACCCCTGCAGCTATGACCTGGACGTCGATTTTGCCGTCGACAAAAGGCCAGGTGACTAATATCCAGATAATTAACGCTAAAATGAAATAAACCAGCCGTCTCATATCATTGCTTCCTTATTACATCCCAATTACATTAGCCGAATATGAAACACCGTCTGTCAAAACCTTCACAGCAGGCTCAAGAATACTGGCCCTCAAAGACGGCATTATCACGAGCAATCCCATAAGCACGCAAAGCAAGGCCAGAAACACCATTGCTGCAAGCATGGAGCCTTTGTTTTCCTTTGTCTGCTGGAGATTCTCAGGCAGCTCCCCGAGGAAAACATATCTTTGAACCTTCAGGTACATAATCAATGTGCACAGACTTACGAAAACAATTATTGCTGCAACCCAGTAGAAATGGGCCTGGACCGCTGCGATTACGAGAATTAATTTACTCCAGAACCCGCTGAACGGCGGAATGCCGGCAATGGACGCCGATGCGATGGTGCAGGTGGCACGCGTTACAGGCATCCTCTCGGCAAGTCCGCCCATTTCTCTCATTTCTCTTGTGCCTGTCGACATCTGAACTGAGCCGCTTGTCAAAAACAGCAAAGACTTATAGACAGCGTGGTTGACCAGGTGGAACAGCCCACCGAGAATAGCAAGCGAAGCCCAAGCTACATTGTCGCCTCTGGCAATAATAACCCCCCCGAGGCCTATGCCGAGCACCACATAACCTAACTGGCTGATGCTCGAATAAGCCATCAGTCGCTTTATGTCCCACTGCCCTATCGCCATAAATGCACCGACAACCATGCTCAGGAGGCCGAGGACTGTTAATATCCAACCCATTTGAATGGAAATTCCGTAGACGTTGAAAACCAAGCGAGCAAGGGCGTAAATGCCGAGGGCCTTTATTATAACGCCGGACAGCATTGCGGAAATCGGTGCAGGGGCCGATGGGTGGGCATCCGGCAGCCAGGCATGGAATGGAACCAACGCGGCCTTCAATCCAAAGCCCGCAACGAACAAACCAAGAGCAAATGTAAGGCTGGCATTTAAACCCGAACTTTGTATCGCCTTCGAAATATACGCCATATTGAGCGAGCCGGTGTTGCCGTAAACAAGTGCAACCGCAAAAAGCACAAATATAGAGCCAATGCTCCCCAAAACCATATACTTAAAGGATGCCTCGAGTTCCTCGTGCTCGCAGCCAAAACCAACCAGTGCATAAGATGCAAGTGAGGCAATCTCGAGAAATACAAACACGTTGAAGATATCTCCCGACAGGACCACGCCGTTCATCCCTGCGACCATAAGCATAAACAGGCTCATGTATTTTGCCTTGGCGGTGTATTGCTCCATATATCTGACGCTAAAGAGCATCGCGGCGGTGCTGACAACACTGATGGCCAAAAGTAATAACGAGCTTAAGCCGTCGAGGACGAGATTAATTCCCAGCGGGATGGACCACTTGCCTATCTCGTAAACGTCGGTTCGTCCGATGGAGGCAACAGCCAATGCGAGCAATGAAAGAATCGCCAGGTTGGCCAGCAGCGTCGCAAAGGCTTTTCCTTTCTTACCGAAAATCGGCAGCAAGAATGCCGTCACCAACGGGATAGCGAAAAAGCAGGCAGAGGTATACTCATCCTTTTAATCTCCTTATCTTAGTAATGTCAAAGGTGCCGTATCTTTCGTAAGTTCGAATGCATATCGAAATCATAAGTGCTAAAGAACCCAGACTGATGACAATTGCAGTAAGCACGAGGGCCTGCGGCAATGGGTCGACCGAGCTGTTGAGGAAGCTGGAGGCAATTTGCCCTGTCCCTGCCTCTAACTGTGTTCTGTCAATTATCGGCGCTGCGCCGCCCATGCGATAGCCGAGCATTATCAAAAAAAGGTTGACGGCATATTCCATGACCATAATCCCAATGACAATCTTGATCATGTTCTTCTTGGTGGCCACACAATACAGCCCGATTATAAGCAATAGAAAGCACAGTGCGTAAGGCATTGGTCTTACTCCTCTTTAGTACCTGATTCATCAGGCCTGAATATCGAAAGAACAAGAATCACCAAAAACAGTGATGCACCGACCTTTAGGCCGATAGCGATGTTTGACAACGGTATAGTGCCCGCACTTATAAGGTTCAAAGCCTCTCCCGGCAGGTACTTCTGATACAGGAAATTGACGAAAAAGGAGCCGCCAAAAACCAGTCCCAGAATTGCTATTAAGGCGAAGGCAAGGGCGCCGATGCAATCGAGCTTTGAAGTAACCGGCAGAGACAGGTTCTTTTCTACAAATTCTCTGCCGAATGCCAGCATGAGCAGCACGTAGGAAGAGGCTAAAATTACGCCGCCGGCAAAGCCGCCGCCCGGTGTAAGATGGCCGAAAAGAATAATGTAGATGCCGAACAAAAAGATGAGCACCTTGACCCAGCTACTGATGGTCTTTACTATTATCGTCATACCTTTCATAAATCTGGTTCCTCCAGCAGCTTTTTAGTCTTTTTTCGCAGTATGACCGTCGCCCCGATAATCGAGGTGAACAGCACCGTCGCTTCGCCCAGTGTATCGTAGGCACGGAAATCCAGAATGACCGAGGCCACGAGATTCGCTGCCCCCGTTCTCTGCAGGCCGGTCTCTATGTAGCTTTGGGAGACCGCCCGGGGCGTCTCGTCAAAAATAGCTGTGCCGAAATCAGGCAGGGTTCCAAGGACTTGTACGCCGGCAAGAAAAATTACAACAATAATGACTACTGAAACAGCCACTCCGAAAAATTCTCTGGGGCCGCTGATGAACGTCAGCTCGCGGGAGATACAGGCCCGAATCAGGATAATCAACCCTAAAACTTCAACCACAATTTGTGTTATGGCGATATCCGGCGCCGCCAGAAACAAAAACATCAGAGAAACACCGAAGCCTATTGCGCCGATACAAATTACGGCACCCAACAGGTCCTTTGTTTCCACCGCAATAACCGCAGCGATTAGTATAAACAGCAGCAAAATGTAGAATATAGTCATACCTACCTCACCAAATCCCGCAAATTATAAATAGAATCACCAACAGTCCCAAAGTCACCCACGTCAAGTACGTCGGTAAAATCCCGGAATGAAGCCGTCGCAGTAAATCTGTAAAGGTCAGGCCCAGCCTTGCGCCTTGGTCGTATAAGTCGAAGTGACCTTTTTCCTGTCCGGTGTAAAGCTGCTTTAGGCCACCCATAGACGAAACCGTTTTATAAAAATGCGTCCCGGGTATTATCATTTGCTCATTGTCCTGTACTTCACCGCAGTACCAGGTGGGCACGGTTCTGACTTTTTTTGACAGCCACCCGGCGGCTAAAATAAGCCAGCCGATGAGAATCCCGATTATTATCAGGACCGTGGCAAGAACAGAGTCCCATGTGCCGAAAATTACGGTACCGAATTCTATATTCAAGGCAGGATAAATAAGCAGCTTAAGCGGCACATGATAGAAGATTCCGAAAAACACGCATAATAAAGCAAGTATACTCATCGGAATCCACATCGATGGCGAAACTTCCTTTACGCTTTTTAGCTGCTCCGGCAGGCGGGAAAGGAATATCGAGTGAATCAGTTTCACAAATGATGCCAGAGTAAGAGCGCTTCCAAACATGGCGGCAACCAGCCAGATGGGCCACAGTCCGCTCCCATTGCCTGCACCGGACGTTCCCATCTCAATTACACCCTGATAAACCATCCACTTGGAGACAAATCCGTTAAATGGCGGTATCCCGGAAATACTCAGTGCCGCTATCAGGCATGCGCCGAACGTAATCGACATCTTCTTGCCCAGACCACCGAGCCTGTCTAATTCGGCCGTACCCGTCGCATGTTCAACCGCACCGCCGCACAGGAACAAACAGCATTTATATATTGCGTGGTTCAGCATATGAAACACCCCGCCGGCGATGCCCACAGGCGTCCCCGTTGCTATGCCAAGTACCATGTAACCAACCTGGCTGATAGCGTGATAAGACAGCAGCTTCTTGAGATTGTGCTGCACCATCGCAATCATCACAGCGATGATAATTGTAGCTGCACCGATAAGCGCGAGGATAATGCTCAGCGCCGCCGACTTCAGTATAAATATCTCCCGCACTATTATCACCAGCAGATAAATCCCCAGGAGTTTGTCTATCGCGGCGGGCAGAAGCGCCATAATTGACGCCGGGGCATATTCGCCGCTGGTCGGAAGCCACGTGTGCAATGGCAGTGCACCCGCCTTGGTAACAGCAGCGGTCAAAAGAAGTAAAAAGGCAATAATCGGAACCGTTGAAACCGTCGCCAGGCTTATCTCCGAGATAACAAGTGTCTCAGAAATTGCCCATACCATCGCGATGCCGAGCAGAAAAGCCGCATCTGATGCTCCTATCATTGCAAAGCTTTTCGTCGCGGCAAAGTTACAATTTTTACCTCCTGTAGCGATAAGAAGATACAGTGAAACGGTAACAATCTCCCAGAAAACAAGTAAAAACAATAAGTGATTGGACAGCAGTATCCCTGCTGAGCCGCCTATTGTAAGCAATATGGCGCCGTAATACTCGTTGACCCGCTTTGCGCCCGGGCCAATCGATTTTAGGGAATACAAGGTTATCAAAAGGCCGAAACCACAAGAGAACATCAAGATAAAGGCCCCCAGCGGTGTAGTCCTAAGTAGCAAGTCTAAACTCAGGTCACCTATTTGCAGAATAGACCAGGCATAATTAAGTTGGCCCAGCTTGAATATCTGGATGGACTTAACGAGTACAAAGACTGAGATAATCAGTGTCAGTAACCTGGCCAGCGGTCTTAACTTGTTCGGCAGAAACAGCAGAACAAAGCCCACAACCATGGGTAAAAAAACTGGAACGAGTAAAGTGTTATCCAATTTGCAAATCCTCCATCTTTATTCCCGGCGCACCGAGTTCTTTCTTTATTCTTGCTGTTTTCTCACGGCTCATTTGCAGAAGTGCCTCGTAGTCATGTACAACCTTGCTGTTTCGGTCGACAACAGCCAGTCTCTCAGTGCAGCTGTAGCAGGGGTCAACCGCTGCGAGTGTAATTGTCACGTCGGCGATCTTTTGACCTATACACGAGGCCTTGAACGAGGGCACATTAACAAAACTGGGCGCCCTCATTTTGTGGCGGACTGGCCTGTTGCCTCCGTCACTGCGGACATAGTGAAACGTCTCACCCCTTGGAGCTTCAGCGCGTCCGCACCCCTCACCTGGGGGGATTTCTTTCACCTCGGTGGTGATAGGGCCGGCAGGGAGCTTGTTGACGGCTTCTTTGACCATTTTGATAGACTCAAGGGTTTCGAGTAGCCGAACAACAGCCTTCGCAAAAACATCACCTTCCGGCCGGCTGATTACATTCCAGTCCAGCTCACCATACGCCGCATATGGGTCGTCATGCCTTACGTCAATATCTACACCGCTGCCTCGTGCAGTCGGGCCCGTCACCGCATATTCTATAGCCGCCTCCTTCGTCAGCACACCCACCCCCTTGAGTCGAGCGTGCAGAATAGGGTCATCGAGAACTGCATTAGTGAGCATTTCCATTTTCTTTTCGAGCTTATCCATTTCCTTGATTATCTTCGGCCTTATCTCCTCCGGTATGTTCTCACGGCAACCACCCACCTTCACGTTACCATAGTTGTTTCTGTTGCCTGTGATTTCTTCCAGCAAATCGAGCACCGGCTCACGGTATTTCCACGCCCACATAAAAACCGTGTCATAACCTATGAAATGTCCCGCCAGACCTACCCACAGGACATGACTGTGGATGCGCTCAAGTTCGTTAATAATTGTTCGCACGTAGAGAGCCCGCTCAGGTGGCTTAACCCCGGCGATGTCTTCTACCGCCTGGACGTAAGCTAAAGGATGCGAAGCCGAGCAAATGCCGCATATTCGGGATACGAGGAATGGCACCTGGTCAAATTGCAGGGTCTCACTTATGCCTTCCATCCCGCGATGATTGTAGGATATTCTCACATCAATATCAGTGACTGTTTCGCCGTCAACGGTGAGCTGGTAAAATTCCATCTCTTCCTGAAGCGGGTGAAACGGCCCTACTGCCACAATGGGTTTCGACAGTTGGATGGTTCGGCCGGCCGGCGATTGTGATTGGGCAATTGGCCGGCTGGATGGTTTGCTGTCCGGGCGTTTGGTGTCCTTCCTGAGTGGATAGACACCATCAGGCCAATCATCGGCCAAAATCAGTCTTCTCATATCGGGATGATTCTTAAACTCGATTCCCAATATGTCGTGGATTTCTCTTTCTATCCATTCCGCGCCGGGCAAGAAGGGAGCGATAGACTCAATCGCAGGATTCTCGCGGTCGCGGATGAAGGCTTTTACAGTAACTACGTGACCAATTTCATCACGGGAGTAATGATAAAGAATTTCGAAACAGTCGTCTGAATCGATACCAGTAGCGATTACAAACCTTAAGCCGACGTCCTCAAACAAGAATTTATTGACTTCGTAACTGTTTTCAGACTCGCACATAAGGAATGTTCTGTTCGCCGGTCTGTGCTCGGTTCCTATGAGCTTGTCTTTTATTTGCGACAGTTTATTTTCCAATTCTTCTTGGTTCATAGCTCTTTCCTGTTATAGAATCGACAGGGCCTTCACTACGCCGGATATCATGGCCTCCGGCTTAGGCGGGCAGCCCGGTACGTAGGCTATAATTGCATTGGGGTCCACTTCCTTGATTATCTTATCTACCGGCCCGACCACGTGATAGCCCTTGTTGAATATTCCTGTGTCGCAGGCACAAGCGCCGATTGCAAAAACAACGCAGGGTTTTGCGGTCTGACGATATACTTCCTTCAGTCGCGGTGCCGCCTGGCGGGTCACTACTCCGGTTACCAAAAGTGCATCCGCGTGCCGGGGCGAGCCGACCAGTTTAATGCCGAACCTCTCAACATCAAACTTCGGTGTCAGCAAATTGACGATTTCTATATCGCAGTTGTTGCAAGCGCCGGTATTAACGTGAAATACCCACGGCGATTTTTTTAATGACCATATTTTCCAACTCATATACTCACCTTATAGCCACTTGATGCCATAATAGCTGCCTGTTGCCGCCAGTATAACAGCGACGGCCAGGGCAATCCCGCAGTAAACCCAGAAGAACTTCATTGCCTGGTCAATCCGCACGCGCGGGTTGGTATTCTTTATCAAAATTAGCAAAACAAGTACCAGTACATACTTGCCGAGACCCGCCCATAAGCTTACCCCGAAGCCGCCGAGAAACACCATCACCAAAAACAGCGGCAGAGCCACAAGCATCATCGCCTGCATGACTTTCCACACGGCCAGCAAGGCTCCGGAGTATTCCATCAAAACGCCGCTTCCAAGCTCGGTCTCCGCCTCGGCTATGTCGAACGGCACAAACCCGAGCTTTGCCTGAACGCACATTATGCTGACCAGAAACGCCAGCATTCCGGATATGCTGAGGGCCGTCGTTTGCTCGGCGATTGCAGCTAGGCTGAGCTGCCCGCCGGTTTTGATGACAACCACAATAAAAGCCAGTACCAGCGGCAACTCGTAGCCCATAACCAGTTTCATTTCTCTGGCGGTACCAACCTGAGCGTGGGGACTGGCACTAGCGCTGCTGCCGAAAATCAATGCCAGAGACGGCAGCACCATCAAATAAATCGCTACGATAATGTCACCGACAAAGGCCGTTTGGTCAATCGTTATCCGCCACAGCATTGTCGAGAGCAGTAGTACCGCCGCCATGCCGACAAGAGGCGCTGCTATAAAGACGCTCCGTTGTCCGTCCTGCGGCACCAGGACTTCCTTGCCCATTAGTTTTATGACATCATAAAACGGCTGGAACAATGGCGGCCCGACGCGCCACTGCACCAGTGCGCTTACCTTGCGGACTATCCAGGATGCCACCAGCCCGAAAACCAGCGTGAATAGAAAACCCGGGAAAACAACAATCCAGAACAAACTCTGCAATGCTTCACTCATTTCTTTGCCTTTTCCTCTTCCCTTAAGAACGGTTCCCACAAACTGCCACCTGAAACCCGAACTACGATATCATCGAAGACTTCCACTAGATCTTTCTCCTTGGTCACATCGACTTGTCGGTAATCCAGGCTGCCGTCCTGACACGTGGTAACACATAACGGCTTTTCGCCATCCTTCAACCTGCCTCTGGACAGGTCGCAAACACTGCTTGGAAATGGTATCAAATCGGTGTATATAGTGCCGAACGGACATGCTATCGCACAGCTTCCGCAGCCGGTGCACAACATGTTTGCCCGCTTAAGAATACCGGCGTCGTCGTTTTCGCTTGGCACCTTCTCTAAGGCCCCTTGGGGACAGGCGTTGATACATGGTGCCGCTTCGCATCTTCGGCAAATCAAAGCGAAGCGAATCATTTCCAGCAGTGAGTCGATACCCTTATTCTCAGGATGGTGCTTGTACGAACACTGCACCTTCGACTCATCCTGGAGCTTGCATTTTGCCAAATCGATTATTAACTTCGCGCCCATACAAAAACCTCGTTTTGCTTTTAATCCCAAATATCAGGGTAGCCTTTTACCTGCTCGTAGGTAAAAACAGGCCCGTCCTTGCAGACATAGTACTTGCCTAACATGCAGTGCCCGCATTTGCCTATCCCGCAGCTCATGTTCTTCTCCATCGAAAGATAAATATTTTTGGGTGCAAATCCGAACTCCAGCAATTTCAACGTGGCAAACCTCATCATAATCGGCGGCCCGCATACCACCGCCACGGCGTTCTTGATGTTTACGTCTTTGGCTGACAGTATCGTGGTCACAACACCGACATTGTCCTTCCACTCGCCGTTTGCCTCATCAACGGTAAGTTTGATGTCCACTTCGTTAATCTTCTGCCAGGAGCCGAAAAGCGTCTTCTTATAAATAAGGTCGTCGGGTGTTCTGGCCCCGTATCGGCAGACCACCGACTTGAATTCTTTTATTCTATCGACAAGCGTCAAAAACAAGGACCTGATTGGTGCCAGACCTACGCCGCCGCCGACTATATAAACTTCTTTGCCGGTAAAATCATCAATCGGATAGCCGTTGCCGAACGGCCCGCGAATACCGACCTTTTGCCCCTTTTTGCACTCGTGCAGTAAAGCCGTCACCCGTCCAGCCTTCATGATAGTAATTTCCATCTTCTCCGTATCGCTCGGTGATGACGAGGGAGTAAACGGTGCCTCGCCTTCGCCCGGCAAAGTCAGTTCCACGAACTGGCCCGTTTCGAACTTGAACGTCTCCTCCGGCACAACGACAAAACTCTTAATCGTCGGGGATTCGTCTATGACATCAACGACTTCGCCGTTTATTGGTTGGTAGGGATTTGCGCTCATTTTACAACTTTCGCTTTTTTCTTAGCTTTGCCTTTAAGTTCTTCACTCAGTTTTTTCAGTAACTCTCGCAGGTCTACTCCGCCTGCTTCGGCGTCCACGCACCTGCCGCAGCCCACACACATATCAATGCCGTACCTGTCGAGAAAATAAACAAACTTGTGCATAAGGCGGTGTTTGATTCTGTCGCCGAGTATCTTGTATGGATTCGCGCCGCCGGCTACGGCCGCATAGGCCATCCGCATACAACTGTCCCACATCTTCATCTTGGCAAAGTAGTCTTTCTGCTTGGCATCATAGAGGTAGAAACAATGACAGGTGGGACAAATCCTCGTACACGCCTGACATTCTATGCAGGTCTTCGCCTGCTCATCAAAAACATCAGACTCCTCGCTGCCCTCCACAACTTCCTTTATTGCCTTGTCAAACTTAAGCTCCGCATTGTTCTGTTCAAGCTGCTCTTGTGTCTGAGCCCTGTTTTTGTCTCGTTCGTCCAGCAAAGCTTCAGGAACATTCGTGAAAAGCTGGGAGTGTTTTTCTATGAAATCCTTGCCCTTGTCCGAGCCGGCTTCGATGATAAAGCCGTCCCTCATTTGCGATACGTTCAAGTCAAATCCGCTTTCGGCAAAGGGTCGTCCGTCGAGGACATTACAGAAACAGCTCTCGCCGGGCTCACGGCAGTCGGAAGTGATTATAAACATTTGCCCGCGTCGCGATGTGTAAAATGGGTCCTCGAATTCATCCTCCGCAAAAACCTTGTCCAGAATCTCAATGGAGCGCAAATCACAGTCCTTAAGCCCGAAGACGGCGAACGGCTCTATCTCCTTCGTCTCAAGCGAATCGGGGTAAGTTGCAGCCAGCTCACATACCGGAAGCAGAAACTCTTTTACCGGCGTACACGCCCGTATGTTGTTAAATCCCACCGGTGCTTCGGCCGAACGGTCATATTTGCTGAATACATAATAGTCACCGCTTTTCTTGGGAACGTAAAGCTCCATCTGTCCGGCGACAGCATCTAAAAATGGCTTTAACTCACTTACAAACACGGCTTCCATTTCTCTTTCCTAAATCTATGCATACCTGCCAGCGGCTATTTTGTATACTACCAACCGCAGGTAGTCAAATGCAATTCATTATTTTTTGGCAACTAATCCTAAGACTATTTCGTTTTCTGTCTTTTCAGCTTGCCGGCATATAATACGGCAGCCGCGCAAGGTCCATCGCGATATCAATGGTTATTACTTTGACCTTCTTGGGGACCGTTATGTAACATGGAGAAAAATTCAGGATACCCCTTACGCCTGCTTCGACCAGCGCATCGGCTGTTTCCTGCGCCGCCTCTCGCGGAACGGTGATAATCGCAAGGTCGATTTTCCTTCTTTTCAGTGTCCGAAGATTCGAGGCATCTTCAATCACCACATCCTCTATTTTCTTGCCGATTTTTTCAGCATTAGTATCGAACACCGCAGCGACCTCAAGCCCGTATGTCCCAAACGCCTGATATGCCAGAACAGCTGAGCCCAGATTGCCAGCTCCAATCAGGGCTATCTTGCGAACGACATCAAGTTTGAGAATTTTCTTAATTTGTTTCGCGAGATTCTCGGTATCATAGCCCACGCCGCGCGTGCCGAAGTCGCCAAAATAGGAAAAATCCTTTCTTATCTGCCACGGCGTAACGCCGAGGAACTCGGCCAGGTCCCGGCTGGAGATGTTCTCCTGGCCCTGTACCGACGAAAACAACAGCCCTCGCAGGTAAATCGGCAGCCGCCGAATAGTCTCATCAGGTATCTTATGGTATCGCATGAGTTGTACTACTCTTATTTAGTGCTTGTGTTCACATTCACAAGCTATATTCTTAACTTACAGAACATCACCGGCATCTGTCAAGAGAATTCGCCTTATTTTGGCCAGAACCACAAAAAGTTTGCTTATCTAAGTGCTTTGTAATCAAGTACTTACCCTGCAGCTTTAAGAAGATGTAAAAATACAGAGTTTTTTCCAGGCTTAATAAACAGACAACAATCGAGTGTATCTGGTTGCGGATATTTTAAGGTGCGGTCTGTTAATATGCCCTTCAAAGCGGCAATGCCCGAAATACAGATGCTCGGCTACATGTCATGACGGTGGGCGAGCTTAAATAGGATGCCCAAAACTGAGTGATTTTTAATTCCCGCTGGCTGGGTTAGAATGACGAAAACAAAAGTGACGTATCGTCACGATAAGGTTTTTCGGCGCAAATACTTAACGTAGGATTTGACAATGTCATGCCAGTTCCCTATAATATCGTGCTGAGAAAAGGTTTTTGCGGGCGTAATTCAGTGGTAGAATGTCAGCTTCCCAAGCTGGACGTCGTGGGTTCGAATCCCATCGCCCGCTTTTTTCTTAACACTTTCCAATAAAACAGCTTACGAGGGCAGCTTCGTTAGCACCGAATCTCGCTTTTTCGAATTTGTGGCAGTTTTTGTGGCAGTTTGTGGCAAGTTTTCTTGGGCAGCTTCCTCGTACAACTGCTCTGGAACCTGAAGGTAATACTCGGCTGACACCGTAATATCGTGACCAATCCAAGCGCTAACAACATACTGTGGGTATTTCTGAGCCCAGTCCGTTTCGCAATTCTTACGGAGAACCTGACACCACACAGGAGCTTTGCTGCCGAACAATGATTACTTACGGGAGTTTCCGGGATTTGTTAAGTAAAAGAAATTGAAAACATCTATGCTGTCCTTTGCCAATTTCTCAGGCAAAGGTCGAAAGCTTGCGATAAGTTGCGATACCTGCTGAGTTCTCCTCCTAATTGTTGTTTTTTTCCAATACCAACCTAATTAAAAATAATGAATTAAGAAGGATCTTGAGAGAGATTCTGCGCTTATTTGTTAATTTGGGGTTAAGTATGTTCTCTAATCATCTCTATTAAACTCCCAAGTATGCCAGAGAGTTGCTTCTTTGATTTCTCATATTTATCTTTTATATATCCAACCCTTTTTTTGAATGAAGTGTATTTCTTTATATCCAAAGGCAATACTCGATTAGTCGTGGCATCTTTCAGCTGACATATAGTAATGGATAAGCGTCACTTCCACTAATTTGAGAAGAGCACAATCCATTTCATGTGCTGCCTATTCGTGATCCTCATTCATGAACCCCATAGCTTGTTTGCGAAACTAATCGGCCATTACAAATAGCCAGTTTGGTTTCTTTAAAGCAGTAGCAAATAGAGCGGCTAGCCCTGGCATCGTTAGCATAGCTACTCCCGAGCTGATTCTTTTCAACAAAATCACGCCTGTTCATTTGCTTTTTCCTCATCCAACACGTCAAATTAAACCTCAGCAAGGACCCGTGCAAGCGCTGCCCATCAGCCGCTTGAATTATGTAGTTCCGAAAATCACCAGGTGATGGGTACATAATAAAACCAATAGCCTACTGTATATAACCAAGACCTCTGAGCTGCCTCAGTTTATCCTCATCCAACTCGACCTGCGGTAGTGTTTCACTGCCTGAAAGTATGTTGAACAATCTGTCATTGCGTACACGCCACCGCGTCAACTTGCTTTCCAATAGCATAGGGCTGGATAACGATTGTTCCTTATATAGATTAACTTGTTCTTCTGGATCGCTGGTCAAGTCGAAGAGTTCTTTCCTGCCGGTGCTCAAGTCTAGGATAAACTTCCTACCTCCACTGACAACGGCACAGTAACTATCCTCTTTTCTTGCGCTGAGTTCTGCAAAAACTGCATCATGGATTTCAGCTTTATGACCTTCGATAAGGGCTTTTAGGCTCCGACCCTGCATGAAACCATCGTGCTCAACATTTAGATAATCGAGGACCGTCGGCATGATGTCAACTTGGCTTACGAGAGCATCAATTTGTCTACTTGGAGGTATTGCATGGGGCCACCTAAGTATCAACGGAATATGAATTACTTCGTTATACAGCATTTCCCCGTGTCCTACCTTGTCATGCTCATAGAATGCTTCGCCGTGGTCAGCAAACACAATTACAAGGGTATTATCAAGTATCCCGTATTTCCTGAGTGCGTCCAGCAGCTTTGAAATGTACTCATCTGTGTATTGTATGCCGCCATCATAAAGAGCAATTAGGTGCTCAAGGTCTCTAGGCGCGGGCCGTGGCATTTTACGCTGATTACCAGGGAGTGTAGCTGGTTCAATCGGACCCACGTAGTCTGGATCAAACGTGGTGTCGAAAGGCGGGGGTGGAGTATAGGGGTAATGGGAATCAAAATAGAAAAGGAACATGAAGAACGGCTTTTTGTGATTCTTCTGAAGCCAAGCGGTAGCGGTACGGTTCAGAACCTCGCAGGTTCTAGCACCTGTAAACATGTCTTGGTTGGTTGCCTCATTTCCAAGCAGCCCTACGGCAAGATCCAGTTTTGCAGAAAAATCATCGTATAGATCGAAGCCTCTGGAGAAACCGTTGCCACCGTCTAGAACAGGACTAGTTACAAACGCTGCGGTCAGATAACCGTTTTTCTTTAGAACCTGGGCGAGTGTGGTTATCCTTTTAGGTAGCGTCCTTTTGTTATCTGTTACCTTATGGACACTAGGATAGAGAGAGGTGAAGACCGACATGTTGGTCGGCAGTGTCCAGCTTGATGTGGCAATCGCTCTGGAAAATATCACACCTTCATGTGCCAGTTTATCGAGCGTGGGTGTCGTATTTCGGAAATAACCAAGGCGACTGACGTGGTCTGCCCGGATAACTTCGATACCGATTAGGAGGACATTGGGTCGGTAAGATTGCTTTGTCCCTTCTGTAGATTCAGTGTTTCCATAGCTCTGCGGAGTTGTGACATCTGAAAAAGAACAGACTGAAACGCAAAGCCCCAAACACAACTGGGCTGTTATAACCGTTTTTTTCATTGAGATACTCCACTTATGCGGCCGATCAGCTCTTGTGCTTGCTTTCTGTACTTGGATTCCGGAAACTGCTCGACTAGCTGCTCAAAAGTCCTCAGAGCCTCGGGGTTTTTTTGTTCGGATAACTGTGCGTAGCCTATGAGGAACATGCTGCGAACAGCTTCATCGCTTTCGGGGTGCTTTTGGATGATTTCTGTAAATCGAGCGATCGAATCCCCGGTGTCACCCTCAAACATCCGGCTGGTAGCGCCGAGTATCATCGCTTCGGTCTCCCTCGGTGTATCAGGATGCTTTTGCCGAAAAAGATCAAGTTGCTCGACAGCTCTATTATAATCCCTGATCTTATAAGCAAGTTTTCCCATCAGAAACTCTACCTCTGGCACGAGCGGACTATCAGTGAAGATGTGAAGGAATCTTTGACAGTGCTGCGTTGCCTTGTCGTAATTCTCCAGCTTCTCACCATAGATATTTATGACCTTAAGCTGAATATCGGGTGCCACCGTTTCACCACAACTCTGGCTAATTACCTCTTCATAGATTTCTACGGCTTTCTCATAGCGCTGTTCTGCCAAGCACATATCAGCAATATTCTTGAGTAGTTCAACGTTATCCCCAGAATCGTGTATCTCTTTGGCTACTCTATCGAGCACCATTTGAGCAACGACGGGCCGGTTAACATGTCTGGCAAATTTTGCGAACCCGTACATCGTGCGTTCGACACCCTCAGGCGCGGCGTTCTCGGCAACTGCGCTGCAGATTTGGTCAAAAGACTCTTCGCGAAGAAGGTGAGCCACAAACATGATTGGCTCAAGCTGCAGGTAGGCCTGAGCACAGCCTTCGTGCAGTGCTCGCTTCTTCGCGAACTCATAATCTGCGAGCAAAAACTGTGCTATCCGCTGTTTTTCGACGTCCCAGAAGAGTTGGACCGGAGTACTTTCTGTCAGTTCACGGCCTGTCTTGTAACCGCCACAGGTCGTCGCGGTGATGTACAGATTTTTTGCATAATGCGCAAGCTGTGACTTTAATTCGGCGCACTGCCAATTGCGCAGTTCAGCGGACAATACGAACAGTGCGTTCTCTATCCTCTGGACACCTAAATTGCGGGCCGAGAGGCTTTCGCGGTCTTGCCGGTGCTCACCGATAACCTTAGTTGCTTTAAGCCCGTATTGTTCCGCTCTTACGTAATCACCAACCTGCAGATATGCCAACATGAGCATGCGGGATATTGCTGTTCGGAGGTCTTCGGCGATCGCGCTTTGCGACAGCTTGGCAATAGCTCGGTCCCCTTTTAACAAATGTTCAACAGCCGCGTCGGAGTTCTTGTCGGCCAGTTCCTGACAGCCCCACAGCAAGGACCGCAAACAACACAACTCTTCAAAGCTTAATTTGTCAGCTTTTGTCTTTGTAGCATCAAAAGGTTTGGTGAATTCTGGCAAAATTATTGGGCTTTTAACCTGAGCCGCTTGCTGGTAATACTTCATCGCTTCGGCGCTTCTGTCAAAACGTTCAGCAATATCGCCCAATATCAGAAGTGCCCGCAAGCGTATGGCCGGGTAGATCGAGGAACATGAATTTTGTAATACGATTTTCCCGTGACCACCTTTCCCTTCGTTAAAGGAGCCATAGGGATTGTCCAGCACGTTTCTTCCTGCAGCGACTTTTCCTGCTTTGACTAGATTCCATGCCAAGTACAACCTTGCGCACTCCCATGCTAGGCCGGAAGGAACGGACACGTCTATTGTGCTCTGCCATCGTTCAACAGCTTCTTCATTCGTCCACAGGTCGTCGTAACCTCGACACAGGCGAAGGCTTCTTTCTATGTTCTCACAGGTTAGAAGTTCTGCTATTATCAGTTGCGACTTTATTTCACGGCTAGCCTTAAAGTCGGCAAAGAAGCTCTCTAATTCTAGGTCTGAAAAGGTGGGAAATCTCTTACTCAGACCATTGATGAACTGCCAAGCTCTCATTTCCTGAGAGTTTTCAAGACTGGCGCTCACTATCTTTTTACAGGCAGTTGTTGCAGCCCCCATTACGTCAGTTTTTTCAAAGATTCTCTCGTAGAATCTTCGGGCGTCTGTCATCGCACCAGTCCGCTCAAACAGCTGCGCGACTTGCAATTCAAGATTCTCGTCGACCTCTGCAAATTCTTGCCCAGATAAGAAGACGCGGTATTGTCTAAGAGCAGGCTCAATACCAGAGTGCTCCAGTAGATATTCCGCCAGCAGTTTTCTCGCCTTTTGTTTGGTCTTTTCTGAACTTCCATTTTTGGTGAGGTAGATCAACAGATAAGGAACTTCTTCTTCTGCGAAAAAGCCAAGCCCAAAAGTGCTCGCTCTACCCTCTCTAGTCTTTCTTAACATTGCTTCCAACCGTTGTTGCCAAGGAAGGTCTGTTCCAAGTACCACGAGGCACGAACGTTCGACGCTTTGCTCAAATTGTTTGTGTGCTGAATTTCCTAATTTTGTGTTAGGGAATTCTCCCGCGAAGTGTAACCCGAGAATGCATTGTGGGTTCCTGTGCAGCACAATGTGACGATGTCGGGCGAAGATTTCTTGTTCATATGCGTGCGGCGCCTGTTCCAAAAAGGATTCCATTGCCGAAACGGCATTTTGTGAATCCGGCTTTGCCAAAGCAATCATTATCTGCTGCTCCCGCGTCAGCCATGTTGGGCTAGGGCAACGGTTGCTGCCTAAGAAATACAACACGTTCCTGCCAAACCTCTCCCAGACGCTTGCATTAGCGACCACACCAAAAGTGTTGATGGGACTGCATACTGCTATTGTCAGCGCTAATCGCAGTATCTGTTTGAAGTTGCCGGACAACATAGTAACTCTCATCTGTTTTGTTATCTGAGCGGTGAGCACAGTCCTTTTAACTTCTTCGCCAATTGGATTACGTAGGCGCAAGGGCTTATGGCTACGGCCTTCGCTATTGCCTCTTGCGCTTCACAATATTGCTCAGTTGCGAGTCTTGCCCTGGCAATGTCATAATATGCTCTTGCAGCAAGTGCACTTGTAGTGTCTTTCTCAAGAAACTTCTTGTATTCCGCCACGGCCGCTGTCAAATTACCCTCTTCGGCCGCAAGCAATCCGCTCCAGAACCAAACTTGATTGTCTGGAGTTGTATTACAAGAGCTTGTGCCTGCCGCCTCCTCAAAAGCCTCCAGATCCGAACCCATCAGCTTTGCAGCTTGGTTATAGCAACACACGGCAACTGCGTACCGGCGCAGGTTCCGGGCATGTTCTGCTGCAGCCCTGTACAGTTTGGCCAAATCTACTCCAGTTGGTCGCAACGTGTTTAGCTGGTATTGCTTCATGATGTTATAAATATCACCAATAATATAGCATTCCCGCCTTGACGTGTCGAACAGTCCGGGCTTGAATGCTGTCAGTGCAAGAACGTAGTTGCCATCCTTGTAATGTTTGTCAGCTAAAAGTGCTTGAGCACATATAGCAAGCTTCGTGCCCGGGTATCTTGTGCAGATCTCATGTACCTGTTTACGGGTCTCGTCAAAACCTGCTGATTCTACACATTTTGAGGTCTGGTATCTGAATAAACCGCAACGAAACGCGGAATTGGCATCTTGTGGGGCACAAAGGTTCAGTGCTTCGTTAAATTCAGCGGTGTCGGCGATTTCTCCGACATCGCTGATTAACTGACTCATTAACCGCAGACCACCTTCCGCCGAGGCATATCTGTCAACGAACGCTTTCAAGTATTTTGTTGTATTTATATAGTCAGCCCCGCTCATAGAGCCCCTTATGAGGCGAGCATAAAACCGATTAGCTCTGCTAGCGTTGCCATCCTTATCCAGAAACTTGTTGAGCTGCTCCAGGCCGTTTTTCTTGTCCAAACTGGCTATCTCACATATAGCATCAGTAGCCTCAGGACAATTAGGGAATTGCTGAACTAATGCGTAATAGTCGGTCAACACTTTCTCCGAAGGCAAGTTTTTTGCTTGTTTCGCTTTTGCAATGACGAGAAGTGCATCAGTTATTTCATCAGTATGTTTTCTTTTGAGGGTAGGGCTAGCGCGCCAATCGCCGATGCGCCGCAGACGTTCATGAGCTTTTTCAAGTGCATCGTCAGCGTATTTGGCTATCTGTGCGTCCCTAGGGCTCGAAAGTCCCTCAGAACGAGCGTAAATCGCTTTGATCTCATTCACATCAAGCTCGCGGTTGTAAATGCGGACATTGTCAATTAGACCTCTAAAACACCTCTTCCTCCCCGACATAGCGTCTCGACCAATCCAAATCTCGCCATCAAATTCCTCAATTCTATGTTCATTTTGGCTTGTTGCTGAGCTGAGAAGTCCATCTTGGCCGAGATATAGTGTGGCTTCTGTTGGTGCTGCCACAAGGGCAACGAAGACCCATCTGTTGTCCGGCACAATGAGCTCGGAATGCCATCCCCAAGCTGCTATTCTGTCATTCCAGTTATATGCCAATTCATGGTTAACTGCCAGGTCTGGTGTGCTCATCCCGAGAGTCAGTCCCGCTGTGGAATGACCGTCGCGGCTAAAAACTAGACCTGTAAAGGAATCCGGTTGCTTACCAGCTCGTTTAAACCACGCCGATATCGTTAGGGCGCCGGTAGCCAGTGACTCGAGTTGAGAGATTGACACATAGTCGTCGACTCCATCAAACGCCAGCGCGTTGCCCATCACGCCTTCAACCCAATCATTGCTGTCCATGTTATTTAAGGTCCCGTCATGATAGAAGCCTGAATGATCGCCAGCGATGATGCCTGAACCCTCATCAAACTTCCACCAGCCGACTAAATCGGCGTTCACTGGGCCAACCAAGAGTAGAAACGTTAACAAAATTTTTCTGACCATCTCTGTGGCGCAAACTGCTGGTGTAAAGTGATTACACTTGTCTCTCCTGTTTAAATTCCACTTTCGACCGGTCGACTTCACATTTCTTCCTCAATAAACTCGACGTATATCGCTCCAAAAATATGCATCATGATATCTGTTACCAAGTAAATGTTGATTAAAAGTTTCCCCGCGTGTCCTGTCATACGTATCCGCCACGTCTGAGCGGCGCGCTTCCTGAACGCGGACGCTCAGGGTCTAACCAAGGTGACCAAATCACGTGGGCCAGTCTTACCCCTTATCTGGTACCGTGACCGAAACCATAACATGCTATGTTGTATTGAAATCCTTTACTATTCGGCGGCGGGGTTAAACGTATGGGCCCTGCCATAGGCGTCATACGCATAACTTTCCGCTATGGTGCCTGATGAGTTTGCGAGGTACCTTACCGAGCCGTGCCCGTCATACAGCAAATACTGCGGCGCACCGGTTCCCTTGGCTTGGGCGAGGACATCGTGGCCTATGACGTAGACCGTATTGACGTCGTTATTTATGGCCTCCTTTAAGACCTGGGCGTAGCCGGTATGATTATACGGGTCGATGAGGTGTTGGGTCACTTTCGTGCCATCGTCAGCCTCGACGCGTATGCCACCGGGGTTGTATTTGTAATCGACGGTGTTGCCGCCCTCTACCTGGACTTTAGCGAGCCTGCGCTGGAAGTTGTAGGTGTATTGTACGTTGGGGTCTTCGCCTGCGTCTTTGTAGGTTAGAGAACCGTTCTCATCGTAGGTGTAGGTGATGGTATTTGTGTCGGTGGTTTCTGTGATGAGCCGGTCGTTATTCGGGTCGTAGGAGTATAGGGTGTTCGGCCCGTCTGCGACCTGACGCTCCAGACGGTTGCCAACGAGGTCGTAGACATAACTATGTATAAAGTCATTGGTATCGTCAGGGGCATTGTAGTCCTCGGCAATCAGCCGGTTAAGGGCATCATACGTCCAGTCAACTACGGTGGTATTGCCGTCGACCACCTCCGTAACGCCGGTCCTGTGGCCGTCCGGGGCGAGTGTGTATTCGTAGTGAACTGCGAGCTCTGAGGCATCATAAATGTTTACGTCTGTGAGGCGGTTAAGACTGTCATACTGGTATGTGGTGAGGTTGTTTGGATGTGCGACCGAAGCAAGAGAGCCGACGTCGTTGTAGCTATAGGTGGTAGTCTGGCTGCTGGTCTCTCCGTTATATTTATTGAGTGTTACGGTCTTTAGCCTGCCTAATTGGTCGTATGTATAGCCGACCTTGGTGTCAAACTCCTGCGACTCTTCCGATTCCGGGGTGTAGACTTCCATCCTTCGTCCGGTGATGTCGGAGAACTCGTATCTGATAAAGCCCTCCGGCGAGTCGAGCTGGTAAATTCCCCCCTCGGCGTCGTAATAATTCCTATATATGACGACCCCATCGGGTGTATCAACGTCGTTTACCTCAGTTGTTACCACGCGGCCAAGATTGTCATAGGCCAGTTTGTAGTACATGTTGGGGTCATCGAGGTCGTAGAGGTCGTTATCATCGTAGAAGTTCTGGAATTCGAGCTGGCCGCGGTCGTTGTACTTGAAGCCGGTTACATGGCCCTCGAAGTCCACGGACTTAACCAGCAGGCCGTTGGCATCGTAGGTTTTGTAGTCGGTCCGTCCGTCGGGAAGTATCCGGCTTGCCTGCTGGTGCATTTCGTTGTAGGTAAACTTCGTAACGCGCTTATAAGTATCGTTTACATCGCCGGTTTCAGGGTCTTCGCGCATATTGTCCCGAATCTCGACGAGATTGCCGTACATATCGTAGTCGTATTCATAGCGCGGGTAGGTAAGTTTGTCGTTGTTGCACGGGTCGCCGACGGCAGGGAGAATAACGGCGCTGAGTCGGCCAATGTCATCCTAGTCAAACCACCTTGTCCGACCGGCCTGGTCGGTCTTTGTGCTGACCCTGCCGAATTCGTCGTAGTCGGTATAGGTATAGGTTCCATCGTCAAAGGTAGTCTGCACGAGCCTCCCGAGCGCGTCGTAAGTGGATCGGGTCTCGCGCCCGAGCGCATCACGCGTCAGTACGCGCTGTGTGCCCTCGTACTCGTACTCGGTACGGTTGCCGTTCGGATCGATGACGGCAGCTTGCCTGCCTATTGCGTCATACTCATATTTGGTTACTTGCCAGTCGCCGCCTTCGTCTTGGACTTTGGTTTTCCAGACCCTGCCAAGCAGGTCGTATTCGGTAAGCGTCTTGGACAGGAAATCACCATGACTCCAGTTGGGGTCCCCATTGGCGTCGATGGTGTTTGTCTTCCCGACAATCTCGCTGCCAACTACAATATCTGCGATGGGAATACTGACATCGGCCCATCGCCTGGTCTCTATCACGCGCCCGAGTGCGTCGTAGACTGTTTCGGTTCCGTTGACGTTAGGGTCGCAGGGGTCATAGGGGCCGATACTTACGATGGACCTTCCTTCCTCGTCGAAAAGTGTTTGCGAAATTGTCAGGATGCCATTCATATCTGCAGGATAGTCTGGATAATGGTCGTTATAATCGTCCCAGCTTTCATAGAGGAGCGTCTCGACCAAATTGCCCAAATGGTCGTACTCATACTTGGTCAAAGCGCCATACTGGTTTATGGTTGTGTCGGGCCTGCCTATACTGTTGTACTGTGTTTCGCTTAGGGTCAAGGTATAGGCATTGACGTTGCCGTTTACCTGGTTGACATCCCTTATGGTCTTGACTGCCCGGCCCATAGCATCATATTCAGTGATGTTATAGACGTTGCAGTAATTATTTGAGTTGTTGGGGTCGACGCAGTGGTACCAGGATTTGGTCGGATTTCCACTGCTGTCGTACTCAAAGTACTGTGTGACTCCGGCCTGGTCGGTTATACTGTTCGGCGAGCTCGGGAAGTTGGAATTGTCGTCGTACGTGTAGGTGGTCACGACATCCAGCATAAAACCATTCGCGTCCTCCTTTACAACCGCGGTCATTCGATTCTTATCATCATCGTATGTATACACGGTGCTGTTGCCGAGCGCATCCGTGGTTTTTCTGAGGTTGTTGCGATAATCATATTCACTGGTGGTCGACGATATTATCTGGGGGGTGTCGGAGCCGCCCGGGTCGGGTATCATCTGGACGGTTGAGGTGCGGTTGCCGCTGCCGTCATAGCCATACACGGTTATATTGCCTTCGGGGTCCGTGATTTGTATGGTCCTGCCCAAGCTGTCATATTCATAATAGGTCGTATTGCCTAATGCATTTGTAACGGCTGTAACCCTGTCAGGGTTAAGCGGGTCGTTGTAGTCATTGGTTGTGGTATAACCCATGGCGTCGGTTGTCGCCACGATATTGCCCCGGTCGTTATAGTGGTATGTCGTTGCATAGCCAAGGCGGTTGTAGATGGTCTCGGCCTGGCCGTCTATATCGTGGCTTAGCTGTATAGTATTGCCTTTGGCGTCGATTGTAGCCGTCAGGCGGCCTTGGTCGTCGTAGACGTAGCGAATTGGGGTCAATCCGCGGGCATCGTTGATATCGGTGACGAAGTGGTCGCAGGGGTCGGCCTTTATTGCAGCAATGTGGCCGCCATCGTATATGATTTGGATCCTGCCGGTGGGATTTCTGTGATCATCTCTGCTGAAATGCTCGATTCCCTTGTCGTTTTTGCCTATCTTGCCGTCGTAGAGGTCTACATTGAAATCAATCTTCTCCCCGCCGGCGGTTATTATATGAGACAAATAGGGGTCACCGTAAGGTTGGACATAAACGGGCAGGCCGTTATAACTATAGACGCCTTTCCAGAGTTTACCTCTTTTGATATAATATTGAGTATTGTTTTCTTTATCTGTCAGGACATAACCGGAAAAATCGTAGTTTTCAGCTAATTCGAGCGCACTCCCGTAGACTCCCTGTCCGAACCACACTCCTCCGTAGACGATGTTTTCATCCTCCTCGGTTTCGAGAGTGTAATTAACACCCGGTGGAGACATGTATTCGGCGCGCCAGGAGTAGAGGCGTCTTTCAAGGTAGAAAAGGAAGGTGGTTCTCCGGCCGTCAGGAAGGGTCAATGTTACGTTGCGAGCATAGTTATCGCCAAGCCTTATGCTTTCTGGGTATCCGCCAGGAGGGTAAAAATCGTCCATGGGCTCGCGTGCTTCATCAAGTTTAATGTCCATATCGGCAATTGAGTAGGTCCAGCCGTGGCCGAAGTCACTGTCGATGTTTCTGCGGAGGCTGTCGTAGGTGCGGATTACAGCCAGCGGAATACCGGCCAGAGGTATAACAAGGTCCTGTTGCGTGAACTTGACATTGCCTACCTTGAGCGGACAGTCAAGAACAAAGTCAACAGTGGCGTATTCAACGCTTCCGCTGTACATGACAGCCAGCCGGAGCAGGTAGGTCCCGTTTTCAACGCCGCTAAAATCTAAGGTGCCCAATGAGCCATACGGCTCAACCCGTATCGGCTCCCAATCATCTTGGTCAGAATCTCCCGGGGTGACGACCTTGACCAGGTTGTACTCATTTACGTTCCATTGATAGATGGTCACCTTGTAGTCCACGTCGTACGACGTGCTGGGATGGTAAGCAGCGCCTTCCAGCTCGAACAGGCCTTCACTGACTATGGGCAGCGGGTCCACCGACAAGTCTCTGGACCCATCATACGTGTCGTTGACAAGGTTGCTGATTTCTGCAACCGGTGGACTCAACGCGACCGTAAAGGGCGCGTTGACTTCAACTGCACCAACGAACAGCTGCGCTACCCAACCGCCGTCCATCCAATTGCCATTAACGTCGAACACCTCGTGGATTGTCCGTTCGCTGCCAGCCCGTGCTGTAAATACATCGCTGTCAGGGTCAATCATGTTAATATCCCAGGTCATTGGCTCTTTCAGCGAGGCGCTCACGGTAAGCTGGGTCTGGAACGGCGTGATAACACTTGGCGTGACTCTGAAGTTCGATACATTACTGTCGTTGAAGAACTGTACTGATTCGGTAGTCTCATTTTCAAACATGTCCCAGACATGAACGATAAGGCAGCTTGGGCCGTTCTGGAACGAATAGGGATTGACTTGATATGCCCACGGCTTGTTGGTATTAACATCGATCGGCAGGTGATTGGGGTCCTCTTCTGTGGTAATAAGCTGCTGGTCTTGGCATTCCTCGTTACCCCACCATAATTCTATTCTTTTAATATCATCGTTGGCATCCGTGGGGGTAACATTTACGTCGATTGTGCTGTCGACAAACGAGTTTTCATTGACTTCACTACCGTTCCAAAACGCGTGGAAATTGACATCGGGCGGTTCCAGGTCCGGATTGTTGACATCCGCGCTGTACTTAACATCTTCCCCGACATTGCCAGCCAAATCCCATACCTTCAGGATAACGTTGACGTCATAATTGTCGTTGAAATCAAGGGTACTAATAGTGCAGAGTACACCGTTGCTGTCGGTGACCGGTACGGCCGATTCCGAAACGAGAATGTCGTTGCCATCGTACTCCACGAAGATTTTATAGTCAGTAAAAAAGTCATCCCATGCTGTGCCTTTGACTACGAGTACGCCCTGCACATTCGGGTCCGGCGCGTTGACATCGGTGATAGTGGCGTTCGGTTCGGTCAGATCCACGTAGAAAGCGCCCGCCACGGGCACGGCTTCGTTCGCATCCGAGCCGGCGGTAAGTACGTACTGATAATAACCATCGTTCGGTGCCTCGAATTTGAAGGCAGCTGCAAGTTCTGATGTAGTGCCTACACACGGGTCAAAGTGGGCCTCTGTTTGCCCGTACTTGTAAATATTAGCCTGCCACGCGGCATTGTGGGTGACATCAGCATTGATAACAAACTCGTTGGCATCGATACTGACCCAGCCGCTCTGTATTGCTTGACTGGCGCAGCTTACTCCTATTTCCCCGTTGCACCCTGGTCCGGCCGCGACATTTAGGATCCCTGTCTGTTGTGATAGTCGGGTAATCGGCCCGCTGATCGCCAGTACCGAAGCCGCCGTGGTGATAGGGTCAAGCTCGTCGCGCGTCTCAAACCACCGATTAATGTCAATTATTGCCGGCAGGTACGATAGCCCTGCAGCGGAGTAATCGGTCTCTTGAACCTATTGAGGCTCCATCGTCGGAAGCGCATCAGTCAGTCTCCGGTAAACCATAACAATATCTTGCTCTATAGTAATACAGACCGGTGTTCGGGTCGTAGCGTCTGGCGGCGAAGAAATGCGGGTCGTTCACGTCGCTGGTGCGGTTGGGCTCGCCGAAGACATCGCAGGAATAGCGTTCCACGATTACTCTATTAACGTCTGAAAGAGCTATTACAGAGCCGACCCCCTCAAAGTAGTTCGCTGGTCTGTTGTCGTGCCCTATTCTTGACTATATCATCAAGTTCGGTAAAAACAGAGAAATCTCCTCCTAAGATGTCCTTCGCGTAAGCCCTTAGACTCTTCGCTTCCTGCGATACCATGCGCTGAACATACTGCTTATCTGTTCTGTCCTGTTTTTTGGTGTTGTTGGCAAGAATTTTTAAAATTCATGTCTCAGTTTCCATGTTTTTTACCAAGTATAGATTAAGAAGGCGTTTTTCGCATAAGTGCTAAACCGCAAGAGATATTTGAGAGTTATCTGTGCGAGCACATGGTGCAGCTATAAGAGTCCAGCGCTGAATACAGTGTAGTCGGAGTTGCTATGCGGTTATATCATCAAGACGCAAGACTAGAACACATAGAAACGATGCGTTGTAAAGAGGTTGAGCTTTTTATCCCACTTTTTGTAGCTGGCGGCCAAGGAATGACGCTGGACGAGCGAATTGCTCTTTCCAGCCACGTCCGATCCTGCCCCAGCTGTGCTAAAAAGTATGCCGAGACCGGA
>Ga0114922_10000076_pt1 | contig 83049 bp, 54 predicted proteins | sample AartaG_FD_100975 | JGI IMG/M metagenome (GOLD analysis project Ga0114922, IMG submission 100975) | Deep subsurface microbial communities from Aarhus Bay to uncover new lineages of life (NeLLi) - Aarhus_00045 metaG | ecosystem: Environmental > Aquatic > Marine > Oceanic > Sediment | place...
AATCTCCTTAATTGTTGATCCGTTACCATTCAGGCCTCCTTGACCTGAATAGTGTAATCTATCGCTGTTAAAAACGGGAATTTTAATTGACGTTGTTCGGGTATTATGATTGTCGCTGATCAGTCTTGCCCTGTCTTCTCCCACTTTTTTCCTTTTAACTCATTAATATCTTCCCCTATCATTTGAAATCCAAATTTATGAAATCCAAGACAAAACAAATCCTCTGCCCTTTGACCACAGCTTCTTGTTATATGATCTTGAGAAAACTCATTTATTAACTTTTCCATTTTGTTTATTTTTCTAATCGGATATCTATTTGATTGGTGAATATAAAAGTGTCTTGTCGTTCCGTCTTCTTGGTTTCTCTCTATTAATTCTAGTTCACCTAAATCATGTAAATATCTAATCACGTGATATGTAATCCAATGGAAATATTTATCTTCAAATTCTTTCATTTTTTCTATTTTATTTCGGTTTAATATTGAATTTTAACTGATCTCTTTGGTTCCAAAAAAGAATATGTAATTTTAGAATGGGTAGATTAATTTTTTCCAACTAATTTTAAATTATTAAATACTCAGTGCATTCGTCCATTTTATATAACGATTTGGAAATAAATATTTTCTCATTACTGAGAAAAAAAACAGGGACACGTAGCGCAGTACATGTCCCTAATTTTTAGATTTTATTTTTGAGAAGGCAAGTATTTTTTTGGGAATTTTGCTACCACAGTATACTTTGGATCGACAACATTTCCGATTCGTGCCCTGCCAACCTGAGAGACTAACTGCAATGCATCCCAGCGATCATAGCCATAATCGTTCACAAGCCAGTTTATCAATTCAACATGAGCTGATCTGAACGCATCGATGACAGGTCTGGTGCTGCTTGCTACCATGATATAGTCATCATCCTCAAACCTAGGCCAGTTTATGGTTTTTCCTTTAATGACATCAACCTTGACCGTAACATCCATAGGACATTCCAAACCAGTACCGCAGATTTCCCCATCCCCTTGGGCTGCATGTCCATCTCCTAGCATAAAGAGCGCGCCCTCAACAAAAACGGGAAAATACAAGGTTGTTCCTTCCTTTGTCTCTACACAGTCCATATTGCCGCCGTGTTCGGCTGGAGTTAGAGAAATAATTGCCTCCCCAAAGTTGGGTGCGACTCCGACCGTGCCTAAGAATGGTTGAAGGGGGATTTCAACTTTTTCTATCTTGCTGTCGGGAAAATCAAGTATGCCCACATTCCGATCAAAATCCAACTTCCATATGTATGTCTTCTCGGGTAGAGGATCTGTGAGCATGGCCGTATACGTTTCCCCTGTTAGAACGCCGAAATGGGGAAGATGTGTTGAAACCGCGAAGTCTCTGTTGGGCCGGACTTTTAATAGATGAATCACAAGGGTATCTCCTGGTTCAGCGCCTTCCACAAAAAAAGGCCCAGTCTGGTGGTTCACCTTTGGCAAATGAACAATCTCACTCGCCTTTTGATCACTGCTCGAGATTGAGTTGCCAAAAGCATCCAAAGTGCTCGTTTTGAGAGTATCTCCGGGCTTGAGTTTTAAGACAGGTTCATGCTTGGCATCGTAAGTGAAATAATATTTCGTTGGTTTGAAGTTGTGGATTTTCTGAGCAAACAGCATGCTATTGCAGCAGATAATTATCACAAGTAAAGTAACAATTAAATACCGTTTCATAGTTATGTTTGATTGTTTCATTTTTACCCCTCCAAGATGAAGTTCCTTATAATCTGAAGCACGCGATATTTTGAAGCTTCCCCAGTTCCAGATTTAAAAGATAGTTTTTAATTTCTAATTCCATTTTATCCTCCTACGGTCTGCTCTCTTCACATTGCAGAAGCATAAACATGCACTTCTTTATCAAGTTTATTCTTTAATCTGTCTTTTTCTATTTCAAGATCATATCTTGCCTGAAGATTCACCCAAAACCTTTCTGAAAGGCCAAAAAATTTCGAGAGTCTTAAAGCGGTATCTGGAGTTATTGATCGTTTACCGTGAACAATTTCATTTATTCTACGGGCAGGAACATTTATATCTTTAGCTAACCTGTACTGACTGATATTCATTGGTTTCAAAAACTCTTCCATCAGAATCTCACCTGGATGAATTGGTGCTAATAATTTTTCTGTCATTGTTTCCTCCTAATGATAATCAATTATTTCTACCCTAAATGCATCTCCTGCTTGCCATTCAAAACAGATGCGCCACTGATCATTAATGCGAATACTATGTTGCCCTTTTCTATCTTTTGATAGTTTTTCAAGTCGATTATTTGGTGGTATTCGCAGATCTTGTAGGATTTCAGCACCATCAATTATTTCCAGTTTTCGGCGCGCAATTTTCTGTATATCTCGTGAGAGCTTCCGCGATACTTGACGATTAAATATTTTTTCTGTTTCTTTGCAAGCAAAGCTTTTTATCATTAATTAGATAATATTGCAACGCGTTAATATTGTCAAGCGTTATTATTGATTTCCACCCTTCCCCCTACTCCATTTCGTGGAAAAAAGTAAAATCAGGTTAATAATTCTGGTTCAAGATCCTACAGTTCATAATCCCAAACACAGAAAAAAGCTCAAGGTCATACTGCTTCTAAATCAACCGGGTAGGCTGAGGACATATATTAGGAAATTCGGTCAGGTTTAGTGCATTAATTCTATAGACAACAAATGAATAGCTTTCTCGCGTTCATGAAGGAACAAATTAATCCATAAGGGGATAGGATACGCCTTTTAACGACTAAAAAACTGGGACACGTAGCGCAGTACATGTAGAAAAAAACAGGGACACGATTACATGTCCCTATTTTTTTAAGTGCATGTCCCCATTTTTTATTGTAGAAAAAAAATGCTTATAAATGCTCTTCAGTGTATTTAAATGAAACTTCTGTATCAAGAGTACAAATTATGTTGCCTTCACTATCTTTTACAATAATGGTGATCGGGTAATCATTTTCCTTCTCGGGCATGCCTTTCAACATGATTTCCCTTTTTTGCGATTGTGAGCCAGAAATGATGTGTTTCCCCGCATCTATCCCTTTAATAACTATAGAATCCATCTCCTCTTCTTTCTCTTTGACCTTGATAGGAAGTCTGTTCTCATCGAGGAGCGCAATTTCAATAGAGCTCTTCTCACTACCGCCGAAATAGTCACTAGGATCAAAATTATAATTATATTTTAATGTTATGAAATAGTTCTTCTCAGAGAGAATTTCCTTTTCATCCTCCTCGACTTGAATAGAACCTTCTACTCCTGTTATCTTTACCTTTGGGGCTTTCCAATAATCTGATCCATCTTTAACGTACAGAGCATGAAGCCTTCCTCCCATTGTAGCAATGAAAACAACATTTTCATTAAATTGAGGAGGAGCAATGATTTTAGACTGTAACTCTTTTACCCAAATAAGGGAGCCGTCTCGAGGGGAAACTCCAAATACTCTACCTTTAATGTCACCCATAACGATTATATTGTTTAGAGGATCATATCCAAAACATCCTATTACAGTGGGCATCTCCAGCTTTTTTCTGCCCAGGGACCATTCTGTTTCTGGCTCTTCCGGTTTTTTCCATTTCATTTCACCACTTTCCTTGTTTAAAGCGACAAGTTGTCCCTGGGAATCTATAATGATGACAGAGTCTTCTATTAAGACTAATGTATTGTTTATAAAACCTCCAAAATCAGCGTATGTCCACACAATTTCACCCGACTCCAACTCCAATTTGTGGACAGCTCCTGAACCGCTTGAGATATACAAAAATCCTTCATCGATTGCAGGAGGCACAGCTAAGTATCCTTCCAGATGGATGAAATTTACTTTATCAGAGATACTTGTTACTTGATCTTGCCTTTTTCCACAACTAAAACTTAATAAGGTAAGAATCAGGAGGAAAATATAAAAAGTATGATTTAAGGTGTAAGAATTTGTTTTTTTGATTTGCAAAGATACCCTCCACTTTTCATTCTTTCCATGATCTTCTTCAAAATCTTTATTATTTCTTTTATCACTGGAGATAATGAAAGTCAAATATTGAAACATCTGATTTCGATCCAGCTTTTAATATTACAAAGAAAAAACAGGGACACGATTACATGTCCCCATTTTTTTAGCAAAGAAAAAACAGGGACACAATTACATGTCCCTAATTTTTCAAGAACAGTTTCTCTCTATTCATATCTTAATGATTCAATTGGATTGGCCACAGCCGCTTTGATCGCCTGGTAGCTCACAGTTAAAACAGATATCACCAGCGCCAGCAGTGCCGCCAGAAAAAACAGATTCAACCCCAGACCTGTCCTGTAATAAAAATTCTGTAACCAAGAACTCATCACGAGATATCCTATCGGCCAGGCAATAACAACCGCAAGCAGTACCCATTTGGTGAATTCACGGACCATAAGTAAAATAATTCCTGATACCGATGCTCCGAGTGTTTTACGGATACCGATCTCTTTCGTGCGCTGCTCAGCCGTGAAAGAGGCTAAGCCGAAAAGGCCCAGACAACCGATCAGGATGGCAAGAGCTGTAAAATAGCCGAAAAGAGGGCCCATTCGCTTTTCCGCACGGTATAATTCATCAAACTCATCGTCTACAAAGGCATATTCAAAGGGATACTGGGAATCAAACTCAGCCCATTTGGATTCGAGAAATCCGATCGTCTCCTGGACATTCTCCGGTCTAATGCGGACTGACAAAAGAGAAAAGGATCTATTATTGTATATAATGAGCGGTTGAATCTCTGCATGAAGTGACTGAAAATGGTAATCCTGTACTACACCGATAACCCGATAGCCTTTCCGTTCTGTCATAGATTGAAACGCCTCGATTTCTTTATTGATTGGATTATCATGCCATCCCAGCTTTCTTACGGCAGCTTCGTTTATGATCACAGCCCCCTCAGGGTCGGTGGGAAATTCTTTTGAAAAATTCCTGCCCTGTACGATCTTTATTTTATAAGTATCGAGGAAGTCCTGGTCCATGGCCTGCATAAAAAACATCGTGATTTCGTCTACCGGTTTGCCAGCTACATGATGTGCGGAATAAGAGATTTGGCCTAGCGGCAGATTTGAGGAAGCGGATACATTAACAATGTCCGGGTGCCGCATCAACTCATTCTTGATCGCCTCATATTTTTTCTGCGTCTCAGCATCCCGCATCCGGAAAGCAATCACATGGTCCTTATCGTATCCGAGATTTCTGTTCTGGACATAATTCAACTGCTTTTGGATTATGAGTGTGCCGATAATTAGAACAATGGACACCGTAAACTGAAAAGAAACAAGCGCAATCCTGAGGATAGATTTTTTTGCACCCTTTCTGAGCTTTCCCTGGAGAACCTCGACAGGCCTAAAAGCTGAGAGAAAAAATGCCGGATAACTCCCGCCGATAAGGCTAACCACAAGAAAAAGGACAAGAAGTCCTGCCAGAAGAACAGGATTGGTGAGATAACCCATCGACAGATCCTTTGCGGAAATGTTTCTGAAGAGAGGCATGGTGAGAAAGACAAGAAGTATAGCCAGTAACAGTGCAATAAATGTCAGGATCATCGATTCACCTAAAAACTGCTTGATCAGCTGTCCTCTCTGAGCACCAACCACTTTTCTCATCCCAACCTCTTTGGCTCTGTTGGTAGAGCGAGCCGTTGAGAGGTTCATGAAATTCAGGCAGGCAAGCAGGATGATAAAGATTCCGATTCCGAAAAAAAGATAAACATAAGAAAAGTCGCTTGTGCTCTCCAGTTCGCCATCCACTTCTGAATGCAGGTATATTTCGGTAAGAGGTTGCACCTCCAGCCATGATTTGCCTTTAAGCATTTTCAGAATACTACCAAGATGCTTGTCTATATACGAAACAAGCTTCTGCTCTAATTCTTTATAATCCGCTCCTTCCCTGAGAAGAAGGAATGTGATGTAATCGACATTGTTGACCATATCCTCCCCTACATTTCCCCTTGGTTCGAGCTTTAGTGTAATGAACGAGGCGATAAAATCCGGACGAAAGTGTGATGTCCTCGGAATATTCTCTATCACACCGGTGACTGCAAACAGGGAATCGAAATTTACACGCAGACTTTTCCCCATCGGGTCCTCGCTGCCAAAATATTTTTCTGCCATATCCTCTGTGATAACCACAGAATTGGGTTTAACTAGAGCGTCTTTCGGATCGCCTTTGATCAGTTTGAACGAAAATACATCAAAGAGTGTGTGGCTTGCGTAGAGAAACTTTTCTTCGTAAAATGTGTTTTCTTTATAACGAATAATCTTTCTTGATCCGTACCGGTTTAGCACGACATAATTCTCTACTTCTGGAAACTCTGCTTTTATCAGGGGCCCTTGAATATGCGCGGTTGAAGCAAAATGCAGTTCTCGGTCTGGGATTTCAAAATGGGTGTTTACCCGGTAAATCCTGTCCGCCTTCTCATGAAAACGGTCAAAGCTGAGCTCATCCTGAATGTAGAGCAGAATGAGAATGCAACAGGCAATTCCGATAGCCAGACCGGCAATATTCAATAAAGAATACATTTTGTTCCGCATAAGGTTCCGTATGGCTACCTTAAGAAAATTCTTAAACATAGAAATCTCCTTTGTCTGTTTTTAACAAAAAACTCTATCTCTATTTTTCTTTACGTGAAAAGGAGCAGAAAAGTTCAAGTATTCTTAAGAATTTTCTAAGAAAAAAACAGGGACACGTAGCGTAGTACATGTTCCTATTTTTTCAAAATGGAAGTTTTATGTTTTTAAAGGTGGGAAATAGAAGTATGTTTTCATCATAAGCGAAAAATGTTTAAAGGAAGTAATCAAATCCCCTTTTGCTGACAATCAGCACATTGCTACCAAATATAATCTTCGATAGATTATAAACTATATTCTTTTTTAGATTATGTCAAGTCAATTCTTTTTTTTCCCTCTATAAACTGATATAATCTTTTTGTTTTAAAAAGGAGATTAGAATGCCAAAAAAATTCCAAGTTATATTACCGGATTGGCTGGCAGATTATATTGAAATCATTGCCGAGGCATATGAATTAAACATTTCAGAAGCTCTCAGAGTTGAAATATCTCTTGGAATATTAGCTGCAACACAACAGTTTTTTCCTGAATATGAACAAAAAGCATCGCTTGCAGAAATATTCAAACAGAATCAAGATACCAAACCAAAAGATATTGATAGAGAACAATTCCATAAGAACATATCTAAAATCTTTTTTGAAACCAGGAAGGCAGTGGAATTTAGAGTGGAAAAGTTAAAGAAATTACAGGAAGAGCAGGAGAGATAGTTGCTCTGCATTTCATAAAGCCTTTAAATTTCATGCAGACATAATAATCGCCTTGTTATATTGTCCTCAGGTTCGTTTTTGCTTATGGATAAAATCATCAATATCTTCTTTGACAAATAAGTATTCTTTACCAGGTTTATAATATGGTATTTTCCCCTCTTTTACCCATCTCCTGATTGTAACCGGAGGGGGGAGAAAAAAAAGGGACACGTACCGCAGTACATGTCCCCATTTTTAACTGTCCTTTTGTCAACAAATTAAACTTTTCTCATTTCCTATTTTTTCCCCAAAAAAATATGCTATATTAAAAAATAGAATCGTCCCTGATTTTTTAGTATAATAATAAAAAGAAAAAAAGGAGGCCGTATTATCATGAAAACCATTTCAACCAATCCGCTTCTGCTTTTAATTATGATCTTATCTCTTGGGTGCCCTTTATTCGGCTCAGATAACCAAAACAAAACCATAAAAATTGAGAATATAAAGGCTGCCCCGGGTGAAATAAGTTCAGGTTTCCTGGATGTTCCGGAGAAAAATAAAATTAAAACAAAAATCCCGGTCACTATAATAAACGGAAAAAAGCCGGGAAAAACTCTGGCCCTGGTGGCGGGAGTACATGGATACGAATATCCTCCCATTTTAGCCCTGCAGCGGTTTAAACAATGGATATCTCCTGAAGATCTGAAAGGAGCTCTTATACTGGTTCATATAGCCAATCTCCCCGGATTTCAGAAAAGAACCATTTACTATAATCCTTATGACTGGAAAAATCTAAACCGGGTGTTTCCAGGCAATCCGGAAGGAACTCTTGCTGAGAGAACAGCTTATATCCTGACGGAAAAAATCATTAAACACTGTGACTGTCTCATAGACCTTCACTGCGGAGACGGAAACGAAGCTTTGATCCCTTATACATACTGGGTGGTAACCGGGAATAACACTCTCGATCAGAAAGCAAAGGACCTTGCCCTGGCCTTTGGAATTGAAAAAATCATCATTGACAAAATCCAGACCAATGACCTCTCCAAATCCATATACCTGGGGAATACAGCTTCGCTTCTAGAAAAGCCTGCCATCAGTATAGAATCGGGTTATCTGGGTAGAACAGATGAAGAATCAATTGTGAGGGTGGTCAAAGGAATTCTCAGTGTTATGAAGCATCTAAACATGATAGAAGGAGCAGCTGACTTTGTTAAAGAGCCGGTTTGGATCGACAAGTATCAAGTGATATATGCAGAGACAACCGGACTTTTTTATCCTCTAAAAAAAATGGGAGAAACAGTAAAAAAAGGAGAAACAGTGGGATACACCACAGATTATTTTGGAAACAAAACAGCAGAGCTGTCCGCTCCTTTTAAAGGGATCGTCCTTTATATCGTAAAAACTCCCCCTGCAAATAAAGGAGAACCGCTTTTTGAAATCGGTCATCTTAAGGATTGAGAATAATTTAATAACGGGTGCAGTCCCTTTTGGTTAGGTTTTTTTTGCTGTGTGAATGGCTGCCATTCTCATGCACTGGTATCTGCAGCAACCTCGACTCGTGAATAATCCAGGCTAAATAGTTATCTCGATTTATGGTTTTATATTCAGCATCTGGATAAGCCCTGCGCCATTCTGCCGTATGTTTACCTTGTTTATTTCCCCATTTAAACTCATAGCCAAATAATTGATCCTCTCTTTCTTCAACTAAATCAAGCTCTTGTTGGGAATAAGTACGCCAGAAATACCTGTTAACATGGATGTTTTGATAGTAAAGACTAATGCAAGTAATTTATATAAATACCTGGATTATAATCCACTTATTTATCGTTGACTTCTTTTGAGGAATTACCTATATTTTTGAGAATCAGTGGAATCTCCAGATGAGAAAAAAGGAAACAAAGAAACTCAATCCATTTCTGGGAATCGAAATCAACCCGGAATTCAAAAAAGGCTTAGACTTGATGAACAGGACCCAGCACCATTTGTTCATCACTGGGAAAGCGGGAACAGGAAAGTCTACCTTGCTGGAATATTTTCGCTATCACACCACAAAGAATATTGCTGTCCTGGCTCCTACTGGGGTGGCAGCCCTTAACGTTAAAGGCCAGACCATCCATTCCTTTTTTCGTTTCAAACCAGATGTGACCCTGGATAAAGTTAAAACCATTGTCAAGGACCTCCGGGATAACCTTTATCAAAAAGTGGAGATGGTGGTGATTGATGAAATCTCCATGGCCCGGGCTGATTTGCTGGATTGTGTGGACAAATTCTTGCGAATGAACTGCTCCCAGAGCAATCTTCCCTTTGGGGGGAAACAAATGGTTTTCATAGGCGATTTGTATCAGCTTCCCCCTGTAGTCAAAGGAAAAGAAAGAGAAATATTCAAAAATCATTACCTAACGCCTTATTTCTTTTCTTCCCGGGTCTTTGAGCATCTCCCCATGGAATTTATCGAATTGATCCGGGTTTACAGACAAAAAGATGAACGGTTCATTGAAATACTTAATGCCATCCGAAATAAGACCATAACCGAAGACCTTCTGGACGTGCTGAATAAAAGATGTAATCCTACATTTAGGCCAGCCAAAGATCACTTTTATGTTTATCTCACTCCTTATAATAAACAGGCTCATCAAATCAATGAAGAGAAGCTGCAAAAAATAAAAGGAAAACTCTTTTCTTATGAAGGACGGATCCGGGGGAATTTTCAAGAGCGACAATTACCCACCCAAAAGAATTTATCTCTAAAAATCCATGCCCAGGTGATGCTGCTGAATAATGATTCTGAAGGAAGATGGATTAACGGGAGTGTGGGCAAAGTCATGGATGTTTTTAAACAGGACGAAGATCTGGATGTGATTGAAGTGGAGCTGACTGATGGTAATGTAGTGGATGTAAAACCCTTCACCTGGGAGATTTTTGAATATACATACAACCAGAATACAGGCAGACTGGAAACAGAGCCTGTGGGGTCTTTCACCCAATATCCTCTCCGTCTTTCCTGGGCTATCACCATCCACAAGAGCCAGGGTAAGACCTTTGAACGAGTAATCATTGATATCGGAAAAGGGACATTCTCTCCTGGCCAGATGTATGTGGCTTTGAGTCGGTGCACTTCTTTGGAAGGAATGGTTTTAAAAAAAGAAATCCAAAAAAAGCATGTGTTCATGGATTGGAGAATCATCGATTTTTTAACCAAATATCAGTACCGACTTTCCGATGATAGAATGCCTCTTGACCAGAAGATTGATTTTATAAAAAAGACCATCCAGGAAAACAAAAAACTGGAAATCCTCTATCTCAAATCAAAAGATGAGAAGTCGAAGAGAGTCATCAAACCTCATTATGTGGGTGACCTTCTGTATAAGGATAAGACTTTTCTGGGAGTGGAAGCTTATTGTTATCTGCGCAACGAAGCCAGAAATTTTAGAGTGGATAGAATACTGGAAATGAAAAGAGCTGAATGATTAAGACGAACCGTCCCCTATCCATAGGGCTAATCTAATACCAAATCAGCAAACTGATCTACATGGACATATTTTGCCTCAGCTTTTAGAGCCTCTGCACGTAAGTCACGGTCATCGGTGACTAATATTCTTTGTGTTTTGATTGATTTATTCTGAATGGTTTTTAAATGGCTTAAAATCTTTTTATCTGCCCGTTGTTCTTTTTTGCCACCACCTGAATAAACAACCTTAAAATCCTTGCGAATTATGTCTTTACTATATTCTGGGCTGTCAAAAAACAGAAGCACTTCGATTTGGGTATTTCTTGTAGCAATCTCTATCCTGGTTTTTAACTTCTCACGGGCATATTTTCCAGATTGCCGGGAAGAAAGTCCGTGCTCGAAAACATGGGGAAGCTTTCCGATTATATTGTGGCCATCAAGTAATAGAATTAGCGGGGTATCTTTTGCTTCAATACAGTAATTGAGTAACTCTAATGGATCAGTTATTAAAAAGTCACGTTTTTTTGCTTCATTTTTAAGGGAAGCATACTCTATACTCATTCTTTTGGAAAAGCATGTATATGCTTTCTTAAGGTTTTCAAAACGCATTATTCCCTGATCACATAAATCATTAAGAGTTTGTTTTAAAGGACCAAGCTCTTCTCTTTTAGCATCATTAATGCGGGCGCATATATTGTTTACGAATTCATTGTCTTTAACTTGTGCTTTGTTTAGCTTTTTATAAAAAAGATCAATCTCAGAGAGGAGTTTAGCTTCAATACCTTTTAAATCTGCAAGAGGATTTACAGCTTCAGTACGGGCAGTTTTTACTTTGTTTAAAAGTTCCTGCAAGCGCTTGATTCTCTCTTTTATTATTATGATATTTCCCATGTGTTTATCTCGTTCTGCTTGTTTTTGCAGCAAATGCTCAGCTTCAGTAATTATGTTGTTATGGGATGATTCCAGCTTTTTTACTTCTTTATCAAGGGTTTCGCATTCTTTCAACCATAAGTTGAATCTTGTATTAAGTTTTTCTTCCACCCTAGCTTTAATTTTTCTTTCTATGTTATCTATAAGGGCGTTTTTTTCTTCTTGAGCTTTCTCTGCGGCATGGCTGGCTGTCTGTTTTTTTACTATCTCTTTTTCGATTTCAGCCTTAAGCTTTTCTTCTTTTTCCTGTAAATCCTTTATTTTTTCTTTAAGGATATTGATATCTTTCTTTGATTTTTTCTGCTCATGCTCTTTTGATTTTATTAGTTTTTCAATTTCATTTTTAAGTTTTTTATTCTCCTCTGCAAGAACCGGAAATTCTTCGATTATTTCTTCCTCATCTTTCTCTGTATCCGGTTTTTCGTGGTTGTCTATTATTTTTGTAATCCATCTATGAATCTCTTTCTCTAATGGAAAAAGATATCCTATTAATCTTTGCTCTGCTTCTTTTTCTGCAGGTATTTGCAATTTAGATTTATCTTGCAGATAAATCCATACCATTGATCTTACTTCCACTCTTTCATCAAGAAGCATTGCCGCTAATATTTTAGATTCACCAAAGAAAACAATGAAACTAGAAAGCAAATCATCAATGGTTATTAAAGAAAACGTTTCAAGGATTTGGGGTAAAGATTCAGGTTGAGCTAAAAATATCAAATCCGGATCAACATAATGTGGCTGGATGCTTGCTTTAATTATCTTGCGAAAAGTAGGTACATTCTTTAAATCAAGGCGGAAGCCTTTTGAAATAGCCTTATTTATTTCAGCATATAGGAGTACACTGCGGGCATCTGCTTTATTTACAATTTCATGCAATTCTTTGATAATTTCTTGAGGAACAATAGCCTGTTCTTCTGTATCATTCATAATCACTCCAATCTATCATCCTGAACTATTCATAAAAAATATCGATGTTCATATTATTCTTTTGTTTCATTAAGAATTCAAGTAAAATGATCAATTCGAAATGAGCAAAAACCCAAAAAAATCCGATCAAGCTAAAGAAATTATCAGTCCCTCCACCCAGACCATTAAAATCGAGCATAAGTTTGGCAAAGAATCGTTCATCCAGAAATTAACTGTTCCCCGGCGTAGGCGGTTCACAAATGTTTATCAACTCAACTGTACCTTAATGGATACTAAACCGCCGGTCTGGAGAAGAATCCAAGTCCCTGAAAGCTACACATTCTATGATTTCCATGTAGCTCTACAGGATGCCATGAACTGGTTGGACTACCATCTCCACTGCTTCAGAATCCCTGGCATAGGAACATTTGAAGAAATAGCCCATATCGAATGCCCCTGGTGGGATCCATGGGATATGGATAAAGAATGGCTTACCACAACCGAAGTTCCTCTTAATGACTATCTCAGCAAACCATCTGACCAGGCTATCTACTGCTATGACTATGGGGACAGCTGGCAGATGAATGTCAAGCTCGAGAAAATCCTCCCTAAAACAAAAAACACTAAATACCCTATCTGTCTTGGAGGAAAACTTGCCGCCCCTCCTGAGGACTGCGGGAGTATTCCCGGCTATTATCAATGCATCGAGGCTTTTGAAGCCTCAGATAAATTTGAGGAACAAAACGGAGAGGAGAATGAAGATCTTGGGGAACTTATCAACTGGCTCGGTGATTGGAATCCTTACAGGTTTGATCCAGAAAAAATCATTTTCGAAAGCCCCAGAGAGCGCTTCATCATGGCTCTTGACTTGGAGTAAACTCGCTTATAAAAGAATTTTATTTGTGGAAAAAGACGTATCGCATCAGGTTCGTTTTTGCTTATGGATAAAATCGTCAATATCTTCTTTAACAAATAAGTATTCTTTACCAGGTTTATAATATGGTATTTTCCCTTCTTTTACCCATCTCCTGATTGTAACCGGAGATTTATTTAAATATTCAGCAGTATTTGCCAGATCAAGCCACAATTTGAAATCATCCATATATTTACTAATAAATAATAATTCTATACCTAAGACCTTACCATCTGAATCAATATCTACATTACAATATTCTGATACAGAAATAGTTTTTTCGATTTTTTTGTTTGACAATTTTATATATCCGGCATCGGCTTTTCTATCAATTTCAATGTTCATTCAGGAAAGATATTCTATTGCAGAGATATATGTCCCTATTCGTAACGCAGCGCCTCGACAGGATTGGTGCGGGCAGCCTTGAGAGCCTGCCAGCCGACCGTTACTCCTGCCAAAAGCAGAGCCGAAGCACCAACAGATAGAAATATTTCGATCCCGGGTGCTGTGCGGAGAGCAAATCCTTTGAGAATTTCTTTAGATGCAAGATATCCTATAGGCCATGCGAAGACATTGGCAAGAAGTACCCAGCGGAGGAAATCTCTTGTCATGTTAAGAACGATGTTTCTCTCTCCGGCTCCCAAAACCTTGCGGATGCCGATCTCTTTGGTCCGGCGTTCGGCCATAAAAGATGCCAGTCCTAAAAGCCCCAGACAGGAAATGAAAACAGACAGTCCTGTGAAAGAATTGAACACCACGAGCATCCTTTGTTCTTCATGGTAGAATTCAGCGTAAGTCTCGTCTAAAAATTGATATTCAAGAGGAGAGATAGGATCAAATCTTTTCCATGTCTTCCGGATACCGGCTATAGTATCAGCAACATTGTCTCCTCGGATCTTGACCAGGATCAATCCATTGTCTCCGGCTGTGGATATGTCTGTGATATAAAAGACGCGGGGTTCGACTGAGTGATGGAGAGATCGGAATTGGGCATCCCGGACCACACCGATTACAGTAAAGGTATCCTCTTTTGAAACTGAAAACCACTTTCCCACTGGCTCATCGATCCCCATGGCCTTTACTGCGGCTTGATTCAAAATCACGGCATGGTCCTTATCGGAGGTATGCTGCCTTGAAAAGACCCGGCCTTCCGTTAGATCCAGGTCCAGGGTTTTGAAAAAATCATAATCAACTCCACAGTAAATCATGTCCAGGTCTTCACGACCTTCCCGGCCTTCCCAGTCGAAATTCCCTGAACTTCGGGAGGTCGTTTTGCTGAAAGGGTAGCGTTCAGCTGTTACTGATAGGACATGAGGACTCTGACGCAGTTCGTTTTTAAAGGAACTGTACTGAGATGCGATTTTTCCTTTTACAGGGATTTGGATGATGTTTTCCTTATCGAATCCAAGATCACTGCGGGTAATAAAGTGGAGCTGTTTGGCAAGGGTGGCTGTTCCGATAAGAAGGATTGCTGCCAGAGCGAACTGAAAAACAACCAGTATCCTTCGGAAGGTCAATCCTCCTTTTTTGGAAGACCCCTTTCTTTTTAATGTCATTGAAGGATTGAGCCTGGAGAGAAAAACAGCCGGGTACCCTCCGGCTAAGAGGCCGGTAACCAGAAAAAGAATGATCATGCCGATGAGAAGGTCTGCTTGAGCCAGATTCAAGGTCAATTGTTTACCGCTCAGGCGGTTGAAAAACGGGAGCAGGAGAAAGGACAGAACCAGGCTTAGAGAAAAAGCAAGGCCGGTCATAAAAAAAGATTCTCCCAGGAAGCAGCAGACAAGGTGACGTTGCGTTGCACCAACAGTCTTCCGCAGGCCGACTTCTTTGAATCTTAATGTGGAGCGGGCTGTGGAGAGGTTTATAAAATTAATACAGGCAATTAAAAGTACGAAAACAGCGATGGCAGAAAAAAGAGAAACGGTCCTGCGGTCACCAAGCAGCACTGTTTCTCTTTGGTAAGTCCTGGCATCCAAATGGACCCGGGATAGAGGCTGAAGCCTGAAAGAAGCCCCATCAAGAACCTGAGGGCATTGGTTGCCCCGTGCCAATCCGGTTATCTTTGCCCCCACACCATCCGGATCTGTGCCGGGACGGAGGAGAACAAAGGTATTGAAATTGAAGGCACCCCAATGGGTTCCGTAGTTGGACAGTTCTTTGATGAAGGCAAAAGAGCTGACATAATCAAAGCTCAGGGTGGAGTTCCTAGGGATATCAGCAATGACTCCTTTGACTACAGCGGGTTTCCCTTCGATCTCAATCACTTTTCCCATGGGTTCCTCATCACCGAAGTATTTCATAGCTAGATTTTCAGTGATCATGATATCAGAGGGCATAGAAAAAGCAGTTTCAGGGGCTCCTTTTAAAAAACGGAAAGAAAAAATTTTGAAAAGGGATGGATCTGCGATAAGTCCCCTGTTTTCATAGAAGGCTTTCTCCTGATAGCGGAAGACTTGGCGGCTGTGGTTGCTGATCCGGACTGTGTCCGCAACTTCAGGAATGTGTTCCTTTACGGCTTTCCCCAAAGGTTGAGGGGTTCCCTCTATCCCTTCCCAACTGTATTTGGGCCAGTCTGCGACAAGACGATAGATGTCATCGTAATTTTGATGAAACCGGTCAAAGCTCAATTCATTCCGGGCCCAGAGCAGGATCAGGATGCAGCACGCCATTCCAGCAGTAAGACCAAATATATTGATGAATGCATACATTTTTTGTTTTTTTATGCTTCGCAAAACAGTTTTAATGATGTTGGATAACATGGTTTCCCCCTGGAAATGACCTGTCCCGGCTTGAAGCCGGGACAGGATGGTGGAAAATTTAGGGTTGCTTCTTTATGACCTTGTATTTTGTCGGGTCGTCAGTGGGAACGTGGATCTCGTCTCCATAAACAATATCCCCGTCAGAGTTGATCAATGCTGCTTGACGGGCTATGAATTGGCGTTCTTCTCTAACGAGCAGGATTTGGCCGATGAGAATCCAGTCCCGGCCCTTATAGATTCGTTCAGCCTGAGAAAGGCTGAAGTCCCATTTGTCCTTGGAGCTCAGCGAAGGACCGGAATGCAGGGTCGTTTTGATCGCCCAGCCCTGAACATTGGTGCTGAGCGAAGGATAATAATGACGCGTGCGTCTTTCATTTTCTGGAAGAAGAAGCAGCACTTTTTCCAATGTTTTTCCTTTCAGGACCTTGTAGGAAGCCGGATCTTGGAGAGGCACTAAAATCAAACCCTGTACTGTGACCTTTCTGTCAGGATCGATAAGGAGTGCACCGAATCCGATAAGACATTCCTTGTTTTTCAGCCAGATGATGTCTCCCAAAAGGGTCCAAACCTGGTCGGAGCCATACAAAGCTCCCTTGATCCATACCTGGTCGAATCCATACAAAGCTCCCTTTTCCGGAAGAACAGCCTTCGCCTGTTCGAAATTGACAAGGTTTTTTTGGAATTCTTCGACGGAAAAAGACTTTCGAGCTGTATGGACTTGAACATGAGGTTTTAAGGTAAAAACAGCGCAGGCATCCAGTTTGCCGTGATCATCCGCTTCTTTTTCAAATTGGGCATGGATGTCCTGAGGGGCGACTTTTTTTATGATTTCGTTGATTTCCTTTACATCAGCTGTAAGAGACTGTGTGGACACAGGCTGTGTGCTTTCTGGTTCTAGAGGCATGAATTGGAGAAGAAGAAGGGACAGCTTGTCGCTGCTTCGCATGACAATCAATTTACTGTCACCCGGGATCAGCTGGAAGGAGACATCATGTTTTCTATTGGTCTTCCGGTTCCGGAATTCAACTTCTCCCCGGATGAGGTTTTCGGATATCTTGAGTTTGTCTGGTTTGATCCAGAGCTGGTAATCCCCCGCCCTGTGCATGATAGTGATGTTCTCTCCACCCCATGATATTCCGTAAGCGGGGATGGAGCCGTTAGCTGAGCTGATAAATTGAGAGACCTTGTCATCAAAAACCTGCCTCGCAGCATCTATAAGATTAGTCTGATCCAGCGGACCAGAAGAGCTTATGGGAATGGTTTTGGGACTGTGTTCCGGGAAATCGGCGAACCGGCCTTTATCAAGAAGACGGCTGCCGTAAATAGAGTAACTCAAGAGAACGGGGATCTGGCGGGCCCTTACTTTCTCAATCCACTCTTCTGCTTCTGCGCGGACACTTTTATCCTCATCCGAACGGGCGGCCTGTTCCAAAAAAGGCACGGCTTGATCAGGGAAGGAGCGGCCCAGTAGGGATACCACCTGTTTCCTGATTCCGGAATCAGGGTCTGTTTCAAGGACCTGCTTGAAGATGGGGAGCACATAATCAGGATCCATATCAGCTAACGAATGAAGCGCCAGGAGTTTGATTTCTTGTTCGTTCTTTTTCTGGGTTTTGACCGCTTCATCAATATAGGTTTTGTATTCTTCTTCTCCGCTCAAAACCAGCTGGCTGGCGATCTCAAGACGAAGAGTCAGAGCGTCATCCCGCCAGAGGCTCTCCGGGAATTTTCTGAGGATTTCGTCTGTCTTTTGGATAGCTTGTTTTTTGAGCCGGAGAATATTGGCCTCTCCTTCTGTCTGTTTGGACAGCTGGTTCAAACTCTGGGATAGCCAGTAAAGGGCTTCATCTTGATACCGGCCTTCTGGAAAATCTTTGAGGTACTTTTCAAATTGCGTCAGGGCTTTGTCCCACTGTCTTTTAAAGACATGTTCCTTGGCCTTGAAAAAAAGGTCCATCCCCTTGTCCTGGTAAAGAGCGGAGATGCTTTCTCTGGATAAGTTTTTCTCTTTAAAACTTTCATGGTATTTGTTCAAAGCCGCAGCCTGAACAATTGTTATTCCCCAAATGAGAATCCATCCACATATGATGTGTTTTCCGAATTTTTTCATAATATCCTCCATGTCAAATAGATGATTTTACGGTGATGAGCTTCAACCTGAGAGAAATGTTTTTTTCCTGGATTATGCGGGCCAAGTGCCGGGCTACTTCCTGGTCTCCGGATTCCAGATTGCTCATGGAGACCAAGATGAATTCCATATCCTGAAGGAGCTCCAGTCTTTCTGTATTCCCGTTGTGTGAAGCAAGCTCCTTGAGAAGACGGGTTTGAAGAAGCATATCTCTGATGATTTCTTTTTCAAGGCGCCGGATTTTGTCCGGGATTTCTTTTTTGTCTTGGTTGATGAAATTAACCAAAACAGGTTTCAGATAATCTGCATAAGAAGTGAGTGAGAGAGGAGTCATAGATTCCAGAGGGAATCCCTTTTGCTCGGTTTTCAGAACTTCTTTTCCGGCAAAATAGCCCAGGATAAAAACAATCAAGAGAGAAGAGGCGACAAGAACCCATTTTTGTGCGGGGATGATCCTTGGAAACCGCCTGCGGTTCAGAACCTGTTCAGAGATAACCTCCCAGGATTTTGCCAAATCCGGGGAAGGGATCTTCCTTCCACTCCGATGAAAATCCATAAGAGGAGCTGATTTCTCGTAAAGGCGCATGCATTCAGGACACTCCTTGAGATGGAACTCAAGCTCTTGCTTTTGTCCTGCTGTCAGCCGGCCGTAAATACCGATAGCAATGAGGTTTTTCGCTTTTTGGCATTTCATGGGTTCCTCCAAATAGGTTCCAGGGTTTTTCGAAGCTTTTTAAGAGTCCGAGAAATATGGGTTTTGACAGTGCTCTGGCTACACCGCAGAGTTTGAGCGATGTTCTTGATATCCATGTGCTGGCTGTACCGCATTTCAAAAATGAGGTGCTGTTTAGGGGGAAGGCAGGATAAAGCTTTATGGATGTGCTGGCCTATTTGTTTGCTCTCCATTTTATCTTCAGGCGAATGGTTCCAGGATTGAATACCCTGCAGTACATCGGAGAGAGGGACCTGGTCATGCTGGTGCGTGCGCCTCTGTTTTCTGAAGTGATCAAGTGTGTAGTTGATACAGATGGTGTTGAGCCAGGGAGAGAACCTGTTCTTTGGATTGGCTCGGAAAGTGTGGATATGCTTGAAAGCTTTGATAAAAGTCTCCTGCATGATGTCTTCAGCGTCTGACTTGGATCCGGTGTGGCGATAGGCAATACGAAAGATTCTCGCTCCATGCTCTTCATACAGCTGACGAAAGGCGTCAGGATTTCCATCTTTGGCCATAACGATATTCATGTGTTCGTTCATTTGTGGTCCTTTGAGCTCATCATTCATCCTATGGAACGCTTCTTCATCCTGAAAGGTCTACAAAAAAATGAATTTCCTATAATTATATAAGAAATGTTTTTTCCATGATACCTCCTTTCGGTTTCTGCGGCTCTCATTTTTTATAGTGGAATCTATCACCCGGGTTCACAGCAAGGGACCGGCCCTCCCGATTGTGGGCCAGTCACCTTTTTTCTCATTACCATATAAAAGGGATTAAACGATATTTTGTTTTTTGACAGTAATCAGAATATTCAGGAAGATGGGCAATGAGCAATTTTTCCTCACTGATTATTCGTAAGATAAGCGCTAAAACTGTGCTCGTAGAAAATGGGATTACTGCCCAGTATGATCCTAATGCAAGAGGTGTAAACAACATGAATATCAAGCCACCTGTATACATTGGATGTCGTACTATTTTATACGGACCGGTCTCAATTATTTTTTGCTCTTCACTAACTTGAATGATTGCTGAGGCATACCTGTTTTCTTCCATAACCCTTGCTATTAACATATAACCAAGGAACACTAGTATGTCTGATACGATCACAACGGAAATCGGAACATGTGACCAGTTAAAGCGAAAGTCAAAACCAGGAATCAAAAGCCCGATCAATAATACTATTGAAAAAATGTTTTGTATTGATTTATGCATCTGTTCTTTTTCACGTCTTTTCAACAGCCTGCTTGCAATAAAATCCGGATCTTTTTTATAAAAATAGGCAACCACAAATAAAACCGCAACGAATAATACAATAATATAGATCCATGCTTCGGTATATAGTAAAGAACCGGCTGTAAGGAAAAATAATAATGCAAGAAAAACGAATATTAGTAATACCCTGATGATAATCTTCATCAACAAATTACTTTGTTCATTTTTTATTTTTTTATTGTCATTTTGTTTCATTTTCTGAATCCTTAATAATAAAAAATTATAACGGTTATCCTGAATCTTGATTGTATATGTAGTTTGCAGTTTATGAAAAGTTACAAGCAGATGCCTTTTATTTCAAATTTTCCGGTTTCAGGTCATCAACAAACGATGTGCTGATCCAGCAGATTTCATCATTCAGCAAAACAGATATTTGCCATCGGGCGACAAGGCTAAAAAGCCACCGCAATGGTAATCAGGCTCGGATATGAAAGAGGCTGCGCATGAGCGTGATTCGTGATACCCGGTAAACCGAACATGACCAGGGCAAAACAAAAGGCTCTAATAATCAAATTCACCCTCCAAAATCATAATATTTAAAGAATATACCCAGCACCTCAATCACTTCACATGCTCATTCAGCCAGTTTTGAATAATAAATACCCAGTACCCGGCAACCATCATTCCATTCCCAGATCAACAACATACCTGCTGCCATCTTTGCTCAAGCTGGAATAATTCAATTGAACAGTAATACCATTTTCTTTAATAATCAATTTTTTCTCGCCTTCGATACTCTCAGGCGCTTGCTTCAACCCGTTGACCATCAACCTGGTCACCCGGAACGAATCGTTAAACCATGTCAGACAGGGATGGTTCATTATCCTCAGGTTTCCCCTTGCATTGCCGGCCATAAAGACAAGTCTGTGATAGACTCCGCCGTCATCCAGGATTTCCATCTCCAGCGGTTCGAACAACCTGATGACGAAAGGATTGTCCGGGGAACGGATCTCGATCCGAAAGCCCGGCGTGTCGAAAAACTTTTCGATTTCGGACTTCTTTCTCGTCTGCCATTCACTGAAATCTGCGTCTGCGGCCGCTTTCATAGTCTTGATCTCCGGGTCTTTGAAGACTCTTTTAGGGACCGGCGACTCGTCAAGGACCTCTTTCAAGATATCTTCCAGATAGAGGTTGTCGTCCTGTTCCAGCTGCGATTTCCAGCCGGGACTCAGCTTGTCCATGATCATGGCGATCCACCTTCCTTCTACATAGCCGAGGTCCCGTATCCCGGCCGGTGCAATGCCGTTGGTGATATTCGAGGCATTTAGAGGATCCAATCCTCGGGCCATACGCTCTATATAATCCGAAAGTCCCTCTGTAAGCTGCAGTTCCTTTTCATAAAGAGCAAATGGGGGCTCCACCCGGCCAAGCCTTTCTTCTCTGAACTGCAACGCCAGCTTTGCCCACCCGGCAATCTCTTTTCGTTCTTCTGAAACAACCGCTCTTTTAAAAGATTCCTTTTCCATTCGTCTGAGAAGCAAGGCTTCGGCTGTCTCTTCCGGGTATCGAAGGAGCAATCCGTCATTTTGCCGCCACTGCGGGTGATGGGTTCTCTGGAAGACATGAAACTGCTCATGTACGATAATGCCGGCCATATCCTTCAAATCGTATTCTTCCCCTGTCCTTTTTGAGTACGAGCTTAGAACACTCGTTGCCGTCCAGCCTTCTCCAAGCCTGACAATTGAATTTCCCCGCACCAGGGGATGCTGTCCTTTGTAAACCCATACTCCCGGATCTTTACCGGACCGGACAAACCCTTCGGCAGTTGTACTGGAATTAAACAGGTAAGTATTGAGACTGTCAAATACGAGAACAGGTATTTCTGAAACCCTGAATCCTGGCCATAGCTCATCAATCTTACTGCCGGACGCCAGCTCCATAACCTTGAAAACATCCGCAACAGGCTTGGTTGAACCATTGCGTACGGTTCCTTGATCAACCAAGAATACGTCTCCTGGATTCTCCGCGCAAAATATATTGGATTGATTCTGTCCCCTTCGTTTGATCTGGGCCAGGATTCTTCTTTCCAGAGGCTCTTTCCCCAGGAAAAACACGGCTCCGGCATTCAGATCCCTGGATTCGAGCCAGGTCTCGCGGATGCCGTTTCCCTTCTCGGGTCCGATACCGTCCGGCGTGCCGAGGAACAGGAGATCCACGCGGGAGAAACGGTTCTTCACCCATTCCACGGCCGAGGTGTTTTTCTTAGAGCAGAGATAATCATCACAGAGTCCTGCCAGCCAGAATAGCGTCAGACCATCGAATTCAATAAAAATTCCTTTTTTGTTCCCATAGGACGGGATGACCTTCACCGTCATCCCCTTGAATTCCAATGGCTGTTCCGGCCCGGGAAACCAGGCCTTCTTCAATTTAAATGCTGTATAATAACCATCCCAATTCTCATTCAGAATAAATGTGAGATCTTTCACACGATCTTGAATGGAATACAGGGGTGTGTGGCCCTGGAGGGAATAGGCTGCGGCCGGAGCATGAAAATTCATATCAAAGCAGAACCACGGGATATCACTCATTTCATCACCCATCAGATATCCACTGCGCACTGATGCATCCGGCGGACGATTGCCGATCTCTGAATAACCTAAAACAAGCAGTCGCTGGCTGGTGCGAACCCCCCAGCTTCCGTTCTGCAGCTTGATGATAACCGCCTCGCCGGATTTCAAATCCCGCTGCATCCAGTCCCTTGAGAAAGCCGAAAGACTCGCCTGGCATGCAGTGCCTCCGGATGCTTTCAAAATATCCGCAGTGGAACCATGATGATAGCAGCGCGCATAATCCAGGGCTGTCCATCCCCGGGCATCGATTCCGTTCACATCCATTCCTTTTTGAATCAGGAATGCCGCGATTTCTCCATGTCCATGAATGGCCGCCAGATGGAGAAGACTCCGTTCCAGGTACACATCCCTAAACCGAAAGTCAGCGCCGTGATCGATGAGAAGCCGGACGACATCCATGTAGCCGTCTCTCACGGCGACGAACAAAGGCGTTCTGTTGAGGAAATCAGGAACATCACAATCAGCCCCGGCCTCCAGTAAATAGGCAAGATACTTAAGGTTATTATTGAATACGGCAAAATAGAGGGGCGTGGTCAATGCATTGCATTGAACATTGATATCGGCTCCATGATCAATCAGAAATCGACTCATCCCGAATCGATCAAACAGGGAGGAATGAATCAAGGGTGTAGCGCCGCCGATGGCCCGGGTATCAACGACAGCCCCCCGTTCCAGAAGCAGGGCCACCAGGATCGTATCATTTGTATTGCCGGCATAGTGAATGGGTGATCTCAAGTTGTTATCTCCCACGCGCACCAGCGCGCCCCGGTCCATCAGAAGCCTTATCATATCTGCATCAAGCCTAATGACAGCCGTGAACAGGGGGGTGCGTCCGGCAGCATCTTCCCGGTTTACCAGGAGAGGATCCGCATCCAGCATGGATTTCACTTCTTCTAAATCCCCCTGGGCCACAGCGCTATGGATATTCTGGGCATGAGCTGCGGCCGTAATAAACAGAAAAATTGAAGTTGCAAAAAATAATTTTGATGTTATTTTGGTTGGCATTTTTATGTCTCCTTTTTACGTAGGCATCTATCCTGACCTATTCATAAAAAAAATGGCGCTGAACATTTTTTGTTTTGTTTTCAAGGATATACATGTTTTCTACAAAAATGAAGACAGAAAAGTTCTTGTTGCTGTCAATTTCATTTTAATCGCCATTTTTTTACCTTTCAGGCAAGCCGATCTCGCTGCATCTGCTTCGTTACAGGATACTCGCGGCGAAGGACCACAGCTTCGCACCCTGTGCCTCGCATCTGCAGCAACCTCGACTTGTGAATAATACAGGCTATTACGTGCGAATCAATAAATTCGTTTAAACTTCTGGTTCTTCGCATTCACCGTAGGCAATTTTGAAGTACCCGTTCTCGCCCCATTCTTCCCCCAGGAATTCCGGCAGATCCAGTATCCGCCGTTTTTCACCTTAGGATCATCTTTCCATTAGAAGAAATCGAATTTATTTCTTTTGGCTTTAATTCTTCGATGATTTTGGCATCCACCCAGAAAAATTCTCCAATCCCGTTTCGTCGGCTCATAAAAAACAAATATTTCCCATCCGGAGAAACAATCGACGAAGACTCCCTTGCTGGTGTATTGATTGTATCGCACATGTTCTTAGCTTTTGTCCAGGTCCCATCTTCCTTTTTATAACTCACATACAAATCAAAATCGCCGTAACCGTCAGGGCGCATGGAGGAAAAGAGCAAATAACTTTCATCCGGGGCAATATAGGGCAGAGTGTCCATGAATTCGGTATTGATGGAATCACCGAGATTTTCAGGTTCTTCATATCCGTCCCTGGTGAGCCTGGAACGATAAATATCGACTGAACCGAAACCTCCCTCTATGTCAAACCGGTGCGTATTCAAGAGTATGCCGGGACCAAAAAGCTCCGGTGTTGAACCCGGTTTTTTCTGACCCAAGTAATCACCGGTGATTTTCACGTATTCTTCAGGAACGTCCGACGCTCCTTTTTCCTTAAGCAAGGCAACCGTTTGTGTCTCCCCTGCAGCAGATGCCAGATGAAGCGCTGTGCTGCCGTTGTCATTTTTCCGATCGATGTCCGCCCCGTTCGATATGAGCGCTTCCACAGTGGTTTTATGTCCGAAAACCGAGGCCAGGTGCAATGGTGTTATTCCGTATCTTCTTGTCACATCGACTTCCAATCCTTTTGAAATCAGCAATTCGACAATATCCTTCTGTCCCATAGCCGCCGCAATGTGCAGCATGGTTTCACCTTCGTTCCTTACGGCAAAAACATCAGCCCCCTTGTTAATCAGCTGCTTGACAACTTCTGATTTCTGCCCCATGATGGCAGCATACAACGGCGTCATGCCCAAGTCTGTTTTCGCTTCTAAATGGCTCCCTTTTAAAATCAGAAAGCCGACGATATCACCATGCCCGAATTGTGAGGCCCTATGCAGAGGCGTCCAGCCTCCCCAGGACGTCGCGTTTGCCCATTCCGGATGCTCCTCAATCAATATTTTTACTCTGTCGAGATCTCCATGCATCACTGCCGGGAATATTTCCTGGGAAAAAACATTGTTTATTGATAGAATAATCAAACAGCAGAAAACAAATCTTGATATTTTCATTTTGAATCTTTTTTTTTATTGTGAATTTTTAGCTTTTAGTTCATCAATAAACGATGTGCTGACCCACCAAATCCCTTCATTCATAAAGAAAAGATATTTCCCGTCAGGCGAAAGAGCAAAGAAACCTCCGCAATAAAACGGGAGCTCAATTCTATCAGACCAGGAACCAACTGTTTTTTTAAAGCTGATGCTGAATTTTACTTCCCTGTGCTGGGTATCGCAATGAGAAATCAGCATATAGTCTTCATCCGGTGATATTAAGATCGCCGCTTCATATTCATCGGAATTGTAGCTTTTTCCCAATTTTTCCGGTTCGGTGAAATCTCCGTTCACCCAGTGGGATACGAATATCTCTTCACGAGTCGTAAAAGGATCCCTGGAAAAATAAAGCGACCCGTCTGCCGTGACACAGTGCAGCCGCTCCATAGCCGGTGAATTGATCAGCGGCGATACCGGCTTCGGGTCGGACCAGCCGTCTTCTGTTCTTTCAACAACGTAAATATCAAAATCGCTTTCTTGAGTGGTATCACTGGCGTACTCAATATAGAGTTTGCTGCCGTTGGGAGAGAAAACCGGACGTTCGACATAGATGTTTTTAACAAAAGGAGCCGGCCGGAGAGCGGTCCAGCGTCCATTCACCATTTTCATGGTATACAAGCGGAGGTTGCTGGCCACCCTTTTATCTGTATTCCCATTGACGTTTGTGCACCAGAAGACTTCCTTTCCGTCCGGAGAGAAAACAGCGGCGCTGTGCTCAAAATTCTCATCTACGGATATAATCCCGGGAGCAAATATAACGGGTTTTTCTCCAGGCGGCTTCTGCCCCAGGTAGGGGCCGGTGAGTTGGGGGAAGTCTTTTTGTTGAGCGATAATGATTGTTAAAGAAACAATCACAACACTGATGATACAAATTGGTTTTTTCATATTTTCCTGCCTTATTTTAACTCTTCTGGTCTCAGGTCTTCTATGACTTTCGCATCCGCCCAGTAAATATCTCCGCCGCGCGAAAAAAAGAAATACTTTCCGTCCGGGGAAAATTTGGGAAGACTTCCTTGAATGTTCGTGTTTTTGGCCGTTGTCCAGCTTCCATCCTTTTTTTTGAAACTAATATAAAGCCCTCTGCCTCCGTCTATGGACACAGGCATGTCATAGCGGACAAAAAGAAAGAAGCTTTCATCTGGGGCTATATAGGGTTTCGATTCCGGATACGGACTGTTGATTTCCGGAGGCAAAATGACAGATTCGGTAAAGTCACCGTTGATATACTTTGAGCAAAAAAGATCATCACCCGACCGGAAATAGAGTGTTCCGTTTGCGGCCAGGGTGTGCTGTCCCTGCCTGACTTTGGGTTTATAAATGGGCGGCCCCAAGAATATGGGTTCTGACCAGCCGCCTCTTCTTCGTTCCACATACCAGATATTGTTTTTTGGGGTTGACTCAAATTCATTTGGCCGGTCCGAAGTGAAATAAAGCCGGTTTCCATCAGGAGAAAAACAAAAATCCATCGTAGCATACTTTCCGGAAAAGGGGACCATTTCGGGTTTTGTCCAGACACCGTTAATGAGATTACTGACCATAATGACATAAAAAAAGATGCCCTTTTTCTTCTGCTCCGGTGTGGTCGTTGAAAGTTCGAAATAAAACTCGTCCCCTTTGGGAGAGAATTCCGAATTTAGTTCATATCTGTCTTTGGTGGATATGACCCCCGGGGCAAAAATTTCAGGTTTCATTCCCGGCGGCTTCTGGCCGAGGTAGGGGCCTTTGAGAACAGGGAAATCATCCGATTTCAACTGGTCACTCAAACTTCCCATTGAAAAGATGAATAACATTAATAGAACAAAAAATGGTTTTGTGTTCATGATTCACATCCTTTACCCAGAAATCCAAATTCCCAGTACCTTTAGAGTTGGAACCTAGAATTCTATACAGCTCGCTATTGTTTCGCCTTAGATCGATTCTCAAGATCAATCCAGATAGCGCCCCAGCTAGTCGAATTAAGACTTAATGTTTCGAGAGAACGGCCGCTGCCCACTGCACTATTCGGCATATTTTCCGAAGGCCAATATAGGGTGGGGTACTTCGCTTTCCTCTCCTCCGGAGACATTGCTTTAAACTTTTCAATAAACTTTTCTGCCTTCGGATCGTCCCGAGTAACAAGCAAGCCGGAGAATACATAAATGCCCGGTATCTTGACAAAGCGTTCCGATCCATCAGTCACCCCTAACCAATCGAATGAAACCGCAAACTCTGTCTCTCTTATGTTCCCAAGTGCCGCAATGCTCGCCACCCAGCCGTTCTCGGCCAGGTAACCAGCCAATTCTTCCTGGATCTCAGCCACTGATCGGTTTTGCAGACCCCATAATCTATAGTCGAACGGCTTACTAAGGGATTGAACCGAACTGTCCGACTTGATGTATTCTGCAGATCCTAACTGAGACGAGGAATGCAGAATATGCAGGCCCGCATCTTTGTTAAACCAGAGGTCCCCTCCGCCACCGACAAGCGCGAAATACAGATTTTTGCCGTCGTGCTTGATCCTGAATCGTTGGTATTCACCCGCTTGGACGACTTCCGCATCGTCCCACTCCCCTTCCTCGAACACTCCGTCGATCGTCGGAGCGCTGCCAAATCTGGCAATGGGTCCCGGTGGCTCAACTTCATGATTAGAGGCACACCCCAAAAAATATACAAGAACTAAACCCAGTATTAACAATCGCATTTTCATGGTTGCATCCTTTTCAAAAGTTAATTGTGAACTAAGAAATTATTTGGCTGGAAATTTTATTTCTCACCATTAGCTAATCATTGGAGCAATTCCAGAGAATACGAAAATTCAGCATTAATATCAAAATCAAATAATTTGAGTGTGTTCGGTTTGATTTTTCAGTTATTTCAATTTCTTTGGTTTTAGTTCTTCGATAACCTTCGCATCCACCCAGAAGATATCAGTTCGTTGAGAAGCGGGATGCTGCAGTGTAATTTCCTGAAGATCTTTGTATGTATGCCGATTATCAAAGAATTTGTTCCATGGTATGTTGGGGTATGCGGCAAAGAAAAAATATTTTCCATCAGAAGATATTGACGAACAACCTCCTGTCTTATATTTGTTAACCGTATCCCCAAGCTTGATTAAATCACTCCAGTGATCATTTTCATATCTAAAGGAAACATAATAATCTTCATAAGGCATGATCAGATAACTTTCATCCGGTGAAATGACCGCATGATATTGTTCTTTTTCTCTGTTCACTTGATAGGGAAGTTCTTCTGGCTCCATATATTTTCCATTAACAAATCTTGACCGATAGATTTTTTCACCGCCACCCTCGGTTTTTTTGGAATAATACAAAGTTCCGGTTTTTGTGACCGACGGACAGCATACAAATCCATCTCCATTTATGGGCGGACCTATCGGTTCGGGCTCACCCCATTGGTCATCTTTTTTCTCAACAAACCAGATGTTAACGACATCAGCAATTTGTGAGCCTTCTTCAAGGGGACGATAGGAATGAAAATATAATTTAGAGCCATCGGGATGCATGGATGGAAAACCATCTAAATATTTTCCGGAAAAAGAGGCCACCTCTGGAGCGGTCCAACAGCCATTTTCAATTCTTGCGGTGATGATGGTTTCAGAATTTCCGGCATGAATTGTGTAAAATATTTCCTTGCCGTCCGGGGCTACTGCAATGGCCGATTCACTCATCCCTGTTGAGATGATCTTAGGTGCGAATATTTTCGCAATCTTTCCTGGCGGCTTCTGCCCCAGGTAAGGGCCGGTGAGTTTGGGAAACTCCTTTTGTTGAGCAGAGATGCTCGTTGTTACAACCAGAATGACACCGATGATACAAATTAGTTTTTTCATTTTTATTTCTTCATTTTAACTCTTTAAGTTTTTCTTTGGCATTGTTATTATCCGGATTGAGCTCCAGCGATTTTTTATAATTTTGTATTGCCTTTTCTTTGTCCCCGTTTTTCATATAGGCTTCGGCAAGACTGTCATAAGCATTTGAAGATTCAGGGTATGCCTCAACATACAATTTAAATATCTCAACGGCTTCGGCAATATGCCCCTCGTTCATCCAAACATATCCGAGACGCCATATGGATGTTTCATCTGTATAAACTGCATCTCCAAGATTTTGTATTTTATCAAGGGAAGCCTGCAAAGATTCAAAACCACCTTCCTTGATGATCTCAGAGACTAGATATTCTTTGTGCTGTAGGAAGAAGAGCCTGGTATGCAGTTCATGCTGGGGGCGAATCCAGTTATCACCATTCTCTTTATAAGGGATCATTTCTTTAACGAAAGTAAACTCATTTTCAAGAGACAAAATATCTGTTATCTCTTGGAAACTCTTTACCTCATTTTCTAACGCAGTCACACGATTCCACAGTGTACGGATATATTTCAGGTGATTTTGTATCCGTTCTCTTGAGTATACCTGGTGGTCATCACTTAATATAATGTTATCGACCACGTATTCTCCCTCGAGTATCTCCTCCAATACTTCAATCCAGCGGGGAACATCCATTTCACTAAAATCGGGACGAAGCCCGGGAGCCAGGTGATGATTAGGATACACAATAGATTTGCTCAAAACAGCCAGTTTCTCCTCAGGGATAATTGCCACAGTCTGACCGCTGTAATTTCCTGATTTTCCGAGCCACAATAGTTTCAATGTGATATCATCAAGATTCAGTGTGAGCCTGTCATTGTATGATATTTGAGGCAGTACCAGGGAAAAAGAAGATTCCAGATCATCTGCCATGCTCTTACACTTATTCATCCATTCCTTCTCACGTCTTTCGTTTTCTGAGCCTGCTTCATATGTTGACAGCCGGCTGCGCGAAATTTCTTCTTTTTCTCTCCACATCTTAATCAAGTCTGATATCTCTGATTCAACGGTAGTTTTATTGCCGAATTTTGTCAGTATGTTATTATGCCCGACACACACGGTTTCGTGATAGGCCTTATTACCTCCAATCAGATCCAACCGGTCAACCATGTTAATCAGATAGGCAAAATCATCCCGGCCCAGCGTTTTTGCAATTTCTTCCTTAAACAGTCTTGCTGTTTTTTCTGACCAAAAGCTGTCGAAAATAACCAGTCCCTTTTCTGATTCAATAACAACCTGGTCACCAAGATCAGGATTGGATATAATGGTTACCCTGTCAGATATTTTTTTCGCCTGGAATTCCTGGGAAAATACTTTTTCCTGTGAAAAGAAACAACAAGTCAGTATACAGATGAATAATACTTTGCCGATCAATGTTCTAATTGTTCTTGATTTTGATTTTTTCATTTTTTTTCTCCTTTTTTGAAAAGCGGTGAATTATTGAGTTTATTTATTGATTATGTTCTTCCATTCCCAAAAGTTTCAGCTTCATCCTGGCATAATGGTGTTCGGGATTAAGATCGAGACAGCGGTTGTAATTCTGTCTTGCCTCTTCCAAGCGCCCGTCAGACTCAACCTGCAAAGCCAAAAGATAATGCAGGTCAATGGATTCCGGGCACTCGTTAACGGTAAGAGCCAGAAAGCCTGACAGGTCAGTCAGACTTTTTTGATTTTCCGCCAAATAACTGTAATAAAAATCTTTGAAGAATTTTTCCAGATTGTACCCACTTTCGATCAGGCGCTGTTTATTCGAATGGTATGTTTTTTCTATCCCCGATACACCGCTGCTAATATATGCCTGCTCAAGTTCCTTCGCCAATCCGCTGATTTGATTGGTAATCTTATCGAAATTCTTGACCGCCTGCATGGCGGGATCGTTATTATCCCGATAATCCGTTGCACTCATCTCTGCATAGATGTCCGGAGCGTGCATGATATTAAAATTAAAGGGCTGGGAATCCTGATAATAATCGATGGAGCAGTGAAACTCCATCTGCGGATGATTGGGCAGCCTGAAGGCCCTGTTGGCGCCGTAATGATTGGGACGGCCGGAAGGCGCTTCGCCGATCAGGGTGATATTGGTATATCTTCTCAAAACGGTGGTTAAATGCACAGCGGCAGAAAAGGTTACTCTGCCTGTGACCAGGAAGAGCCGGTCGGGCTTGTCGATATGCGGTCTGGCCAGAATTCCCTGGAGAAGCGGCAGTTCTACATGATTGCCGCCGGTATTGATCCGGGTATCAATCACCAGCTTTTCAGCACCGCTTTGATCGAACGCTTCGAAAAACTCATCGCATAACCGACCGAAGGGACTCAACTCGTTGATATTTCCGTGGGGAAAAGCGAGGGAGTTGATCTGAAGAAACATCATTTTTTCTTCCTGGACATATTCAAACCAGAATTTCTCACCCGGTTTTCTGAGCCACAAGGGCAGCGGGTCTTCCGCTTCCTGATTCATGGCAACCAACCCATTGCCGGCCTGCGGGTACCAGGAGGCAGCGAAAAACTGAGCCATGCTGAAAAAATCGACCGTGGGCAATGAAACGGTGACTTTTCCATTTTGATTATTTTGCAGGACCATTTCGACCTCACTCACATCCCCTGCAGCGCCGGCTTTTTTCAGCATTTCCGCCATACTCAGCGTGTAGTAGAGAAACTTTTTTTCTCCGTATGAATTGTCATGGCTCCACATTTGACCGAGTTTTGAGGCGACTTCGGCAATGGGCATTTCCCCGATTTGTATCACTTTCGAACCCACCAATGATTGATACGGCTGCAACCCGGCTATGATATAAATCCCCTCCTTAAAGGCATACTGAATAACGGGCAGCACATGGAATGTCTGCTGCAGCCACTGCGGATCCGAACGTTCAAAGGCCCACCGCGTGTGACCGTCTTTTAGGCTTGCCAGTAATTCTGATATGGATAAAACAATATCCACATCGCTCAAATCGGGGATCTCATTGAGTATCTTTTCTGTCAGATGGACAAACTCCTCTTTGGGGATCTGGGCATAAGGATTCGGATGCATGATCTCGATCCTTTGGACCAGATAACCCAGGTCCTGTTTCCATGCCTCAGCCTGTTGATTATGGGCGCACACAATGGTTGACAGTAAAAGACAAGCGATACAAATTAATTTTCTCATTTGAACACCTCTTTCATTTTAAATTAATTGATTCTAATTCTTCAATAATTTTTTCATCCACCCAGTAAATATTGGTTTTTAAATATCATTTTTATCGACGTTTTCCGGCCTGAGCCATCGCGGGAAGAAGCATCGCCGCTCGATAATTTTTCTAGGATTTCATTCTGACTCATCCTCTGAGAAACTGAATTATCCATCAATCACTCCGCCGAAATAAAATGCGGTTGAACAATGACTCAGCGTCCGTCCCTTTTTTCCAGCACACTGGTCCAGCGGGTGTTCTCCCAGCCTGTCTGCCGACCTTTACATGCCCTGATCGAAAGGCGTAGTGCATGGCCGTCCAGCCTTCATTGGTTTTGATCAAGGGATCCGATCCTTGATCCAGCAGATATGCTGCCACATGAATATTGCCCCGCCAAATGGCCGTGTGGAGTTCGGTCATGCCCCACTGGTTCCGGACATTGAGCTTAGCCCCTTTGTCGATCATTAATTTGACGATGTCCACATTGTAAGGACTTAATTAATTTTTGCTTTGGGCTTCCAGGCTGGATGGCGGTCAGAAAAACTTCCACTGGTCACCTGTTTTATATCTTTTATTTCATAGTCCTCTGAAAAATGGGCTGTATATATATTCTGATTTCCGTTTCGATTAGATACAAAGACGATCATGGAACCATCCGGAGACCAATCTTGCTCAAAGTCTTTTCCGGGATGACGGGTGACATTCTTCTGCCCACTTCCATCAGGAGACATGATATAGATCTCCGCATCATTATCCCGCTCAGCAACAAACATGATTTTGCTTCCATCAGGAGACCATTTGGGCGTCCAGTCATTGCTCTGGTTCTTGGTCCATCTCTTTATGAAGTTCCCGTCTGAATCCATAACATAAATTTCAAAATTACCATCCCGATTCGAACAAAAAGCCAAGCTCAAACCATCCGGAGACCAGTGCATGAATACATCTACCGCCTTGTTATCAGTCAACCGGACTTTGCCTGTACCATCAGCGTTCATGACATAAATTTCAGGATTCCCATCCCTGTCGGATACAAAAGCTATTTTTGATCCGTCCGGGGACCAGACCGGTTCTATGTCCTTTGCTGCATGATGAGTCAATCTTGTTATTTGAGCGCTTTTCAAATCAATTTTATAAATATCACAATTGTCATCCTTATAACATGTGTAAGCAAGCCATTTTCCATCATTGGACCAGGAGGGACAGTAATCCACAGAGGAATTTTTTGTAAGCTGCTGTATATTGTTGCCATGCATATCCATGACATAAATTTCGTCATTCCCGCTCCGGTCAGAATTGAAGGCTATCAAATCATCGGAATTCCTGTCTTTCATAAAGCCGCGTATTCCCATAAACACCATAGAGCAGACGATGATGAATCCAAAAGCTATTTTCTTTTGCATCATAAGACCTCCATTCAAAGCAGGCTACCGCCCCTTCCATTTATCAGTCGACTTTTTCACATAAACCATAAAAACAGCAATAGAATAGTTGATTCTTGCAGATAATACTCTTATTCGGGCTAAAAAGATGCCAGACAAAAGTCTGATTTATTAAAAATAGGACTTTTTACTGAGCCTTTTAAGAAATTCCCATTTCTTTAAAATTCTGTTAAAATATCCAGAAATCAATGAAATCTTCTATTCTCATAAGGCTGGGTTTTTTGTTTGTTTTGGTTCCTCTATCTTTGTTTGGCCAGACCCAGGATCCTTATTTTGACCACCTGACCCCCAGTTCAAACGGACAGTCTCTTACTGTTGTTCACTGCATTTGTCAAGACAGCCAGGGTTTCATCTGGATCACAAGCCCTTATGGACTGGCGCGCTATGACGGCAATGAATATCTCATCTTTCAACATCAGGAAGATAATCCTCACTCCTTAATTGACAACCAACTTTTTTCCGTATTCGAGGATTCAAAGGAAAATCTCTGGATCACCACAGATCAAGGACTGGAACTTCTGGATAAAAAAACAGGCCGCTTCATTCAATTCCAGCACAATCCAAACGACCCGAACTCTCTTCCCAGCAACAATCTCCGGACCATTACAGAAGATAAGGACGGATATTTGTGGATAGGGACTTTAAATGCCGGAGTCTGCCGATTTGACTTCAAGTCGAAAACTTTTAAGAACTACAGGAACGACCCATCCAATCCGAATTCGCCAAGCAGTAATTCTATTTGGGCCATTTGCTGTGACCGGAATGGAAAAATATGGATGGGAACTCATGAAGGACTGCTTGATGGCTATGACAAGCAGAGCGGACAGTGGACTCATATCAATCTCCTGGCCGGTTCTCCAAATCCTTCAGGCAACTCCAATGTTTGGGATATGTGTGAATCCCGGGACGGAAAGATTTATATCGGCACATCTGACATCGGCCTGGTAATCCTGAATCCTGATTCAGGTTCCATGGATCACATCCAACTCAAACAAGGCAGCCATTGCCACAAAATTTTCTCCCTTCTTGAAGACCAGGAAGGAATGATTTGGATCGCTTCTCAGAATGGGGGAATTTTCCGTTTTAATCCCAAAGACCACTCTTTGAATCAGTATCTCGTCAATACAATGAAGCCTGGAAGTCTCAGTGATAATACAGTGATCACTATTTTTGAAGACAGAGAAGGACTTCTCTGGTTTGGCACGAGCAAAGGGATTTCCCTTTTCAACAAACACAGATTTCGTTTTGCTTTGGCTCAATACACCCCCCAGACTCTGGAAGGACTCACAGGTAACAACATCACTGCCCTTTATGAAGATCGAGATGGAATAGTCTGGATCGGCACAGACCCAGGAGGTCTCAATACCTGGGCTAGAAAAGAAAACAAGTGGAACCAGATAAATCTGCCTGAAAACATATCAGAGTCTTTTAGAACAAATCCTATCCAGGCCTTTTGTGAAGATCATCAAGGAAATATCTGGATAGGAAACCATCGAGGTCTGTATGTATATGAACGACAACACAAAACCATAACTCATATTCAGAACACCAGGGACTTTATACGTATCCCACGCCTTTTTTCCCCTAGTGCCATGGCAAAAGGGGAAAATGAGTTTATTTGGATAGGGACCACAAGAGGAGAACTCTTTAAATGGGATACCATAGAGAAAGAAGCTCACCTTTACACCAATCCCCAACAGAAGATTTACAAAGCCTGGTATATGATTAATGAAATCTACCAGGACCGCGAAGGGGGAATCTGGATAGGAACCCAATGGCATGGAGTCGATCATCTCAATCCTCAAAATAACAACTGGATCCATTACAGACGCAATCCTGAAGATCCGTCTTCTTTTCCCTCCTTAACGGCCTATTCTATTACTGAAGACAGAACCGGAAAAATCTGGGTAGGGACAGAAGCAGGGCCTTGTTATCTGGATCCAAATGGTCAAAACTGGCACCTGTTGACAGAGTTAAAACAGCTTCCGGATGATTCAGCTTATGGTCTGCTTCCGGATGATTCCGACTGGATATGGATGAGCACGAAAAGCGGACTCATCCATATCGATCCCCTCTCTTTGAAGTGGCGTGTATTCGGACCTGAAGACGGACTCCAAGACCAGATCTTCAATCCGGGAGTTTGCTTTCAAAGCAGAAATGGAGAAATGTATTTTGGAGGAATATCAGGATTCAACTACTTTAATCCGGAGGCTATTCAGATCAACCTGCACCCGCCTCAGGTCGCTATCACTTCGTTCCAGAAAGCCTCTCAAAACCAAGAGACTGTTCTTTTAGGAAGAATCAAGTCACTTAAATTTTCCAAAGATGACTTGCCCGTTCTTATAAAGATGTCTGCACTCAGTTTTGCCTTTCCTCAGAAGAATCACTATCGGGTGAAAGCTCTCAGCAGCAAACCAACAGAGATTTATGCCGGCCCCCAAAATTCTTTCTTTTTAAGACATCTAAAAGCTGGCAAAAATAGATTGCTTATCCAAGCCTCCAACCATGACCGCACTTGGGACGAAAAAGGAATCGAACTGACAGTCTATCTCTCCTCCCCTTTTACTCAGTATGTTCTCTTCATTTCACTTGGATTAATTTTAGCTGCAGCGGCTGTGTTGTCTCTCTATATAAAGCGCAGAAAAAAGCCGCAGGCCCAACCCATCAACGGTTCTGAAGTTGACCTTGCCCGCCTGAGTGAACATTTCAATCTTACAAACAGAGAAAAAGAAATCACTGCCTTAGTCATCAGCGGAAAAACCAATAAAGAGATAGAAAAAGAACTTTTTATTTCCCTGAAAACAGTGAAATCTCATCTTTATAATGTCTATCAAAAACTCAATGTTCAAAACCGCCTTCAACTCATGAACATCTTCAGATATTACTCAAATAAAAATTAACAGGAAGAATAAAGATTATCTTGTTCTCTCTATTTACGATAAATTTTCATACAAATACGTCTCGGGTATAAGGGACTTATGACTGAAGTGTCCATATAACAGGGGAAAAAAAACACCGCTTTCTTACTTGGCGTGTTTCTTGAATCAAAATCTCTGCCATGGGCAGGGTATATAGTCAGCGTCATCCGGTCAGTTTTCGGGAAATCTTTACTGTAATGGAAATCCTTTTTTGGTGGGTTTTCATGTTTTTGAGAACTCGGGTTCGAGAAGAGAAGTTTATGTGGATTTCGGCTTAGTAACAACAGTTGCCTGAAGAAGCACCCAAAATCTGGTGCCGACTTAATGATATTGGTTCAATGAATTTTAATCCAATCCTTGATCATTTGGAAGACTTCTTCCCTGTGCGATATGGCTTTTTCCTGGCCGTCCTCCTCGACCACCTCATGCAGAGAATGCTCAACGCCGGGAAGCACATGGTATGTCAAATTGGTTTTCCCCAGCCTGATGAACTCCAGCATGATGTAATCCCCCTGAAGGATAGGTGTGCTGCGGTCTGCCGATCCGTTGACGAAGAGGATGGGAATCTCCAGTTTCACGAGATGATCCAAAGGAATGTCGTTGCAGAAACTCCCCCAGCGCCTGTAGGGATGCCCGTAATACCATTTTTCCGTGCTGTACGGATCACTGTAGATGTCCTTATAAAGTGCAAACAGCTTATCGATTTCAGATTGAGCCTCCTGGTGAGTTATTTTCCCCATGGCGGCATCCATTCGTTTGTTGATGATGCTTGAATAAAATTGATTGAGACCGCCGCTGATCACCGAGACCACATGGGTTATCCGACTATCCTCAGCCGCCAGCCTGGTAACGATCCTTCCTCCCTCGGATAAACCCAAAGCAACAATTTTATTTCCTGAAGTGGGCAGCATTTTGAGAAGGGCGTCAATAACCAGTGAACTGGCTTTAACCTCCCATTCCATTCCTGATTTTTGAACGTACTCTTCGGACGGCCTGTAATCTTCGAGGTTCTTCCAGGGATTGATTTCCTCGACCTCGGTAGTATCGCAAAAAGGCGTTCCCGCCTTCCCCATAAAGACCACATGGAACTGGTCTGAAAAACTGTTGATTTGGTCCGGAGGGACAGTCCCCAATTGCAGGCTTTTATCGCCGCTCTTGACAAACAACATGGTCGGCAGTCCCGAGGTGCCACTGAAGAGAAAAAGAAGAGGCTTTTCCTGATCGATTCCCTTTTCTGTAACGTAAAAATTTATCTCTCCTAGCCGATCATCTTGAAGATGAAAATCTTTGAGTCCCCATTCCTTAGGCGTAACACCCTGAGTGTAGGCACTCTGTATGAAGAAGAGTGGGATCAAGATAAGGAAGATGATTTTTTTCATCCTTTACCTCCCTTTACTGTATATCGTCAAATGATTCGGACACACGCTTAAGCGACGATTTTGCTTTTTCATATTATCTCTAATTAAGATCTCCCATAATTTATAAGGATTTCCTTTTGGGCTTTATTCCAAATTCCTCGCAATATTCCGTAATTTCCACCTGCTGACATCCAGGAATAGAATTATCACAGCCAAAACGACAAAGTCAAGAACTCAAAAAGTGAAAAAAACCCTCGAAACCTCCAAACCATCGAGTTTAAGCTAGACGCCACCCTTGAATCAGCAAAAAGACAATCACAGAGGCTTTCAGAAATATTCTCCCTGATCCTCGGCTGCCATCAAAAGCTGCATTTGAGGCTTTATTCCGGGATTCTCAAATTGGGATTGCAGCCTTCATACTAGCGGCATTGATTCTCCTGACTTATCAGTATGGTGCAATTTTGGTTTTAATAGTTGTCATAATTGATGGATTTCTTTGTGCAGAGAGATATAATAATAAAGTCACAGAGGAAATAGCAAGTCACATTAAGAAATGCCCTATGTGTGCTGAATTAGTTCAACCTGAAGCAAAAGTATGTAAACATTGTGGTCACAAAATTGAATAAAACTGATTAATTAATAAATTTTCATCCGCACTTGCATTTTCTGGTTACAGAGGGTGGGGCAGATAAAGAAGGAAGGCAGAACGACCACCGCCTCCACAAGCTCAGCTCAGCATGGCAGCTGAGGAAAGGCTAGAATATACATGAAAATTAAGAGTTATTGATAATCAGTTCAGGGCAAAGTCTATCCAATAAAGGCTTTTTACAGTTGAATTATAAAAGATTCTTACTTTCCTGTCAGCCTCAAAGCCAGGATTGTTCCGAACATGGCCAGTATCTCACCAAAAACGATGGCTAAGGGTTCATAATTCGAGACGTGCCGTTACGGCAACGTTCTGCCTTTATAAGGATAAGATTTTTATCCAAAGGGCTAATCTAATACCAGATCAGCAAACTGATCCACGTGGACATATTTTGCCTCAGCTTTTAGAGCCTCAGCACGCAATTCACGGTGATCGGTTACTAATATTCTTTGTGTTTGCCCGGATTTATTCTGAATGGATTTTAAATTGAGGTAGAGCTAAAAATATCAATTCCGGCTCAACATGATTTGGCTTGATGTTTATATTATTCTTTTGTTTCATTAAGAATTCAAGGGAAATAATCAATGTGAAATGAAGAGCTTGGGGAGCGTATCACCTGGCTTGGTGATTGGAATCCTTACATGTTCATCATGGCTCTTGATTTGGAGTAAAATCACTCACCCTGGATTCTATCTATATATATTCTTTCTGTGATTTACAGCAAGAATTATAAGCTTTTTTGTTTCATAATCGAGTACGAAAATTACCCGGTAATCCCCTACTCTGTATCTTAGAAGGCCTTTATAATTGCCTTTTAGCGGTTTTCCCAATTTTTGTGGGTTTTTTATTAGGTGATTTTTTACTTTATTTATTATTCTTCCGGAAACAGATTTATCTAAATTTTTTAAATCTTCTATTGCATCTTCATGCCATATAATATTAAAGCCCGAGCTCATTCTCTGCTTCCTTTGTGCTCAGGTACTTCGCATTTTTTTTATTCAACCTTTCCAGAGCTGTAACGCCATCTTCAAAATCCTCAAGATATAATTCAATCATTTCTTTTATATAGGAACTTTTTGTTCTTCTTGCTTTTTTAGCAAGATTGTTAAGCCGGTTGTAAGTATTATCATTCAGCCTGACTGTAATTACAGACATAATAATCTCCTTGTATTGTTTGTATTGCATTTAATATTTATACTACATTTATCCTTTAAGGTCAATAAAATCACAAGAATCATACTCGCTCATCCTTGCTTACCAAGATAAAAAAAGGGTCACGTAGCGTGGTACATGTCCCTATTTTTTTATCAGCACTTTTTACCGCTTTTCCTTAATAAACCAGAATAACTTCCTCAGTTTCGTTTTTGATTATGGATAAAATCGTCAATATCTTCTTTAACAAATAAGTATTCTTTACCAGGTTTATAATATGGTATTTTCCCTTCTTTTACCCATCTCCTGATTGTAACCGGAGATTTATTTAAATATTCGGCAGTATTTGCCAGATCAAGCCACAATTTGAAATCATCCATATATTGACTAATAAATAATAATTCTATACCTGAAACCCTGCCATCTGAATCAATATCTACATTACAATATTCTGATACAGATATAGTTTTATCGATTTTTTTGTTTGACAATTTTATATATCCGGCATCGGCTTTTCTATCAATTTCAATTTTCATTTATTACTCCTTTTATTTGATTTACAACAATTGCTGTAATAATAATCTTTATCATTTTTTCTTCAATATATCCTTTATCTTATTGATTCTTATCTTTGTTTATCATATCTTATGTTTATTAATCATTTTTGTCAAGGGGGAGGGAGAAAAAATAGGGACACGTAGCGTAGTACATGTCCCCCATTTTTTAAATGAATAAAATGGGGACATGATACCCATTTCCTATTTTTTATATCATACAGTTTTTTTTTAGAAAAGACAGGTCGAATATTGAGCCTGTAGAAGAGGCCAAGGGGGATTTTTAGCTACAAGTGAAGCTATTCAAGGATTAGTTGCTCAAGGAAGAACAATAGCTGAAACTATGGAAATTGCTCAAGAGGTATTGCATCTTCCCCTTTTTGAAGTATTTTTGGATAGTTAGTATTTGATAAATGTCAATGCCTTTTCAGGGCGGGCAGCCTCTTCCTGGCGTCTTCAACCTCAGCGATACCAGGGTCAGCCCTGTTAAATACATCATCTGAGAGAATGAAATGAGGAATGGAGTGATCGGGTTTCTTGTTGAAGTATGTATTTTTCCTAGGTATTATTGTTGATGTAGTTGCTTAGGAGGGGAAAGTTTGATGAAATTGAGGGAATATCATTATCAACATAAAAAGCAAATTCTTATAGTTAACAAACTCTTAACAAACTCTTAACAAATTTCTGACAACTTTTAATTTTGAAAGAGTAGATTGTGTGTAAGTGGAAGATATGAATAAAAAAATTATCTCAAAAACTGCATTAATGTTTTTTTTATTGACCTTGGTATGTTTTGGCCATGCTCAGAATAATCAGGTTGAGAGGTCCATAAAAAAAGGCTCTTCCCTGCGAATTTTAACCCTCAATGTATGGTCAGGGCTCGATTATGAGGGCACCTTTCGCATGAGAGAGTATGAAAAAAAGGGAGAGAGATACAAACGTTTCCAGATGCTGGTGAAAGAGATTAAAAAAATCGATCCGGATTTAATTTTTCTCCAGGAGGCAAACCCGGTACAGAGTTACAGTACTCGGCTGGCACGAGCATTGCAATTTGACAAAATTCATCAGGTTGCCCTTGGAGGCATAAAATTGGGACCATTGGGTATCCCCTCGAACCTGAAAGAAGGAAATGCTATTTTGGCGCGTTCAGAGCTGAAATTGAAAACACATGACGTCTGGAAACTATCCGGTTCCTTTGGATTATTCGGGGACATCTTTACCTGCCATTTTGATGAATCCATTTTTGCCCTAGTGGGGCGAATCATGATGGATTCCACCCCGATTTTTCTGGTAAATACCCATCTGGTCTCGTCTCCATCGGCAGAATCTGATGTGATCACTCAGTTCAGGGGATTGGTGGAGTCTGGCGAAATAACTGAGGATGAATACAAGCGAGGCCTTGAAAAGAGCAAAGCTTTCCATAAGCGCAGAGAAAAAGAGATTTTTGGGTTGTTAAAAAAGATAAAGCATCTGCCGGTTGGATCACCGGTGATTCTGGCAGGAGACTTCAATGTGCCGGTCCAATCCCCAGAGATACAAACTCTTTTAAATGTGGAGTCGGAGCAGTTGTATTTCATTGATACTTTCATTCAAAAGAAGGGAGCTGCCCGTTTCACCTGGAATCCGATAACCAATAAAAATATTCAGCTTACCCAAAAGGGTATTCAAAGAAATAATAAAAGGGCCAGCGGTTATGATCGACTCTGGGAACTGGACAAAACACAGCCTAAACGGATTGATTATATTTTTCTGAGCTCTCACTTTTCTCGAGAAGATATCAAAGATTTCAGGATTGTGTTTGAGTCAAATGAACAAGGAGTTAATGTTTCAGATCACTATGGAGTGTTGAGTGAGGTGGGTCTGGATAATGTGTTAATCCGGGCTCCCAAAGAATTTGATGAAATTGAAAAGATAGCCGAACCCAAATTCGAATTTATGCCTATCCTGATGTGGGATACGGATATTGGCTTTGGATATGGCATCAAACTTTTTTATTTGAATCCTTTAAAAATGAATGAATCCTTTGATCTGATCCTTTTTAACAGTAGCAAAGGTGAACAATGGTACCGCTTGGTTTTTTCTTTGCCAGATTTTGAGCGCAGACAGGGAAAAATATACCCGATTTCTTTGGATTTGACGCTGGATTATGATAAGTACATTAAAAATAATTATTTTGGAATCGGTAATAAATCTGCATTTGAAGATCGGGAAGTATACACCCGGGAACCTCTTGAAATCACCATGACGGCGAGCCGGGGATTTATCCCGACACTGGTGGGACAATTTGGCTTGAGATACAAGACAGTTAATAATTATAATTTTGCAGAAGATAGCAGGCTCAAAAGTACACCGCCTGACCTGAATGTGTCCCGGGCCACAGTTTCCTCAATCTATGCAAATCTCCGTTTCGATACCAGAGACAGCTACATAAATCCCTCTACCGGTCTGGTACTTCAGGGAGAAACAGAATATGCCTTTAAAACCAGTTTTACAAATGTCAATTACCAGAGGATCGCTGCCTGGTTTCAATATTATAAGATTCTCCTGTATCCCAAAACTATACTGGCCCTTCGTTTAAAACTTCAAAATCTTTCTGGTGATGACATTCCCGTTCAATTCCTTCTGCCCATCGGAGGAGGGAGTACCCTGCGGGGATCACCTCAGGACCGGTATCTTGGAAAAACCTCTGCAATTTTTAATGGTGAGCTCCGCTTTCCTTTAATCTGGCGCTTTGGCGGTGTAGTGGGTTTTGATGCAGGAAAGGTATGGGATTCCATGGCAGATTTTGATTTAAAACGTTGGGCCACCAATCCAACCATTGGCCTCCGATTTTACATGACCAACTTTCTGGTCAGGCTCGATATTGGCCTGGGAAAAGACTCCACCGGATTATACTTCAATTTTGGTCATGTGTTTTGAGCCGGCTGCATGAAATGAGAAACACATTTAACATTAGTAATAATAAAAGAATCAACAATGCTATCCTCAGCCCGTTAGAGAAAAAATTTCTAAGGTTTCTGGCAAAAAGAACACCAGAATGGCTAAGTCCAAATGTTTTGACACTTGTTGGTTTTCTGGGCGCTGTTCTAGTTTTCTTTGGTTATTGGCTTTCTTCTGTAAATGAGAATTTTTTATGGCTTGCAAGCTTTGGCTTGATATGTAACTGGTATGGCGACAATCTTGACGGTACAGTGAGCGCATTTTTGTGAATTGTGAAAAAAAAGGGACACGTAGCGCAGTACATGTCCCCATTTTTTCCATTGCTCCTCAGGTATATTGCAGGCAGTAAAGATCGTAATAGAGCCCTTCTTTTGCCAGAAGCTCCTGATGATTCCCTTCTTCTACGGTCCTTCCCTTATGAAATACGATTATTCTATCTACATGCTGAATTGTAGAAAGCCTATGCGCTATGATTATTGAAGTTCTATTTTCCATCAGTTTTTTTAAGGCATCCTGAATTAGGGCTTCTGTTTCAGTATCAATATTAGAGGTTGCTTCATCCAGGGCAAAAATCGCCGGATTATACGCCAGCACCCGCGCAAAGGCGATAAGCTGACGCTGCCCCACAGAAAAAGTGGAACCTCGTTCCATTACAGGTTCCATATATTTTTCTGGCAAACTGTCTATGAATTTGTCAACATTTACATATTTTGCGACTCGTTCGATATCCTCATCTGAAATATCTTTGTTGTTAAGAACAATGTTATCTTTTATAGTGCTTGAAAAAAGAAATACATCCTGCTGGACAATACCAATATTTTTTCTGATATCTTCGAGAGAAAGCTCTTTTTGGTCTTTTCCATCAATAAAAATATTTCCTTTCTGGAAAGGATATAGGCCTGCGATTAAGCTAATAATCGATGTTTTTCCAGCTCCTGTATGTCCTACCATGGCTACTTTTTCACCAGGTTTTATTTTGAATGAAACATCTTTTAAGACATAATCGTCATTATTATAGGCGAGCCAAACATTTTTAAATTCTATCTCACCTTTAAAAGCTTTCCCGTTTTTGCGGTGATATTTGCTTCTGAAATCTTCCGGCTTTTTATCCATCAGATCAAAGATTCTTTCTGTTCCCGCCATAGCAGCTTGGAGAATATTAAACTTTTCACTCAAGCGGTTTATCGGTTCAAAGAATCTATCCAGATAACTTATAAAAGCGATAAAAACGCCTAAGGTGATGACATTATCCAGGATCAAGCCGCCTCCAAACCACAAAAGAATAGCAACTGCGACTCTGCGCATAGAATTAATAAGGGGGCGAAAAAAAGCAAACAATCTCATCTGGGACATTGATTGCTTATAATATTCTTTATTTATTTCAGCAAATTCAGCTTTTTTGCGCTTGTATTGATTAAATAACTGGATGATCTTTACGCCTGATATGTTTTCCGACAAAGCTGAGTTTATCTTTGCTATTTTTTTCCTTACTTCCCGGTAAATAATCCTGGTCTTTTTCATGAAGATGCGGAAAAGAAGGTAAACTACAGGCAGGACTGTAAAAACAATAAGCGCTAATTTCCAATTGAATAAAAGCATCATGATGATTATGCCGCCTAGGACAAAAAAATCCTGGAGAAGCTGGATAAGGCCATTACTTAACATCTCGTCCAAGGTTCTTACATCATTTGTGACGCGTGTGACCAACCGTCCTATAGGATTTTTATCAAAAAATGTTAGCGGCATTCTGGAAACATGAGCAAACACATCACGTCTGAGGTCATACATGGCATGTTGGGAGGCATAGTTTATGGTAAATATTTGAAAATAATAAAAGACAAATTGGGATGCGATTATTAAAAAAAGGATTAGCCCAAAAAGCCTTAACCTGTGGATATTATAGGTTTGAAGATTTCGCAACTGGTCTTTATCAAGAATTCCTTCTTTTTTTAAGCGGAGCAAGTCTTCTGCCCGAACTGCAGCAAAATCTTTAGAGAGCGTTTTTACATCCAAGCCTTTAAGAAGTTCAAGGCTTGCGGCTTTGTTTTTTAGCAGAGTTACTTTGCTGAGTAATCTTTTCTCCTGCTTTAATTGCGCTATATCCTTTTCAGTGATAAAACTTAATTTGTGAGCAGGAAAAAGAAGATAAAATTTATCTTTATAGGCATATTCTTTAAATTTTACTTTTTTATAACGAGTTTTAAAATCCTCCTGTGCTATTTTGGTATCAAACTCGATAAGATCTTTATTTGAGACAATGTATTCATCAACTGCGATTTTGGTGACAGCCGGGACTGCAAGCTCGCTGGCAGCTATTAAAATCAGCATGAGAAATGAGATGAAAACATAAAATTTGTATGACTTAAGGTATTTGAGGAGCTTTTTCATCATCTGGCCGTCATAGACTTTTGCTTTTATGTCATCTTCTGAAAATCCTGAAATCTGATGTAACATTTAGCTACCTGAATCCTTGTTTTCTCTTTCTGATATTTTCTCTTCCAACTGCTGTTTTTCATAAATGTCTTTGTATATTCCGTCTGTTTTAAGAAGTTGTTTGTGAGTCCCCTGTTCAGCTATTTGGGCCTTATCAAGTACGATAATTTTATCTGCCCGCTGCACTGAGGAAATTCTATGGGCTATGATAATAGTTGTTTTTTCTTTTCTCAGTTTTATCAGGTTTTCCAGGATGAGCTTTTCTGTTTTAGTATCAACAGCAGATAAGGCGTCATCAAGGATTAAAACTTTAGGTTCTGTAAGAAGAGCCCGGGCAATAGCTATGCGCTGTTTCTGCCCCCCGGAAAGGGTAATACCGCGTTCTCCCACAATCGTATTATATCCTTCCCGGAAATCGGCTATATCATCATATACCTGCGCACTTTTTGTAACATTTTCTATCTCTTTGCTGCTTGCATCCGGTTTTGCTAAGGTAATATTTTCTTTTATTGTTTGAGAGAATAAGAAAATATCCTGAGGGACCATAATGATATTTTCCCTAAGTGTTTTTAGAGGAATTTTAAAGATCTCGTGCTTATCAATGATTATGCTGTTTTTTAGAGGATTGTAAACCCGGGTTAAAAGGTCGATTAGGGTTGATTTTCCGCAGCCTGTTCTCCCAACTATTGCCAGAGTTTTACCTGCTTCAATATTAAATGAGATATTCTCAAAAATTAGGGGGCTCTTGTCATTATATTGGAAATAGAGATCTTTGAATTCTATTTTACCATCTAATTTTGATATGGAATAATCCACCCAAGCTTCGTCGGTAATCTCCGGTTTTTCCTCAAATATCTCATTAAGCCTTTTTAAGGAAGCTGTTCCCCTCTGATAGAGATTTACAACCCAGCCAATAGCTATCATGGGCCAGACAAACATTCCCAGATATTGAAAGAAAGCAATAAACTCTCCGATACTGATCTCCCCTAGCATTACTGCTTCTCCGCCGAACACCATCACAATTGTCATGCTTAATCCGATGATAATTAAAAAGGAGGGGTAAAACATTCCCTGAACGCGGACGAGCGAGATATTTTGTCTTACATAATCGTAAGCAGAATCTGATATTTTATCCAGTTCCGCATCTTCCTGAACAAAAGCTTTTACAACCCTTATCCCAGAGATACTCTCCTGGACTTTTGCAGAAAGCGCTTCAAATGTCTTTTGTACTTTACCAAAACGATGATGTATCTTCTTTCCGAAAATGATAATAATGATCGTAAGGGCCGGAAGTAAAATTATCGAAATCAGAGTAAGCCTTAGATTTATATTTATCATAAAAGCCAGCGACGCTATTGTGAGAAGGACTATATCCACACTGATAACAAAGCCAAAGGCAACCAGCATCCGGATCGCATTAAGGTCATTAGTTGCGTATGCCATAAGACCACCGGTTTTAACTTTATTGAAGAAATTAGCAGAAAGCGATATGAGATGATCAAAATATTCCTGACGCAAATTTTTATCTACAGACCAGGCAGTTCCCATAAGAAAAAGCCGCCAGAAAAAACGCAATAATGTCATAAAACAAGCTATGAGAAATATGGCTGCACCGGCATAAAATAGATTCGTTTTTGTAAAACCTGTAGTGCCAATACCATCAATTGCATACTGCATTATTTTGGGAATAACAAGTTGGGCAATGTCAACGATGATAAGGATTATTATTCCGAAAAGTATTTTGCGGAAATTATGTTTTAGATGTGGAAGGAGTTTAGTAAAAGTTTTCAATTTTTCCTTAATCGGTCACTATACAGGATAGGGCAATTTTTTACTATGAAGGATTGGACGCGGATCTTCGTAGGTGGGCCCGGATAAGAATAAGACGCTTTTTGCTTTTTTGGCTTGCATCCAAAAAATAAAAAGCACTTTCATTTTTGGCAAGGCCCAAAACTAAACCTTTATTTCAACTTACTTCTCAGAGTTAAAAGGGGTTTAGGATAAAAATCTGCTTGCGGAGATTCTGTATACTGATGAGTAGGGTTTTTTCAGCACTTTAGACTCATTCACAAGCTGTATTAATGGTATATCCCCTAGGGAATGCGCATGTTTTAGGTGATGGTTGGAAATTTGCTTATCGTTTAATTTGACTTCAAATAGACACCATGGCTTTTTATTTTTAACAACAAGGAAATCCGTTTCTTTTCCGTCCTTAGTTCGGACATAGTGTAGAGAAAAATCTGCTATGCCTGAGCTATTCCAAAGCTCGGTTAAAGTTTTAAGTTCAACTGCAATATAATTCTCAAAACGGATTGACGGATCTTCGCAGCGTGTCCAATCGTAAAAATAGCACTTCTTTTCTTTTATTAAAGAGCGGGCTATTTTTTGACTATAAGGAGAAAGACGAAATATGATGTAAGTAAGCTCCATTGCTGAAATGGCATTATTTACGGCAGTATAACTTACCTGAATGTCTTCTTTTAGGGAATTTATAGAAAGAGGAGAGCCGATTCTATAGGGAATTAGTTGGATTAAAGCAGCTATATTTTCCAGATCTATAATTCGGGTCAGTTCACGCACATCTTCACGTATGATTTGATCGGCCATCTCTCTCTGCCAAAGTTTGGAAAATCTATTACTTGCTTTTGTAAATGGTTCCGGAAATCCGCTGTATTCCAGAAGCTGGGCCATTAGGTCCCGCTCGTATTTGGGTTTGCTGATTCTCCTTTCAATAAAATCAAGAGCTGTTTCTTCCGCATATGGAGTGGGTAATTTTTTTCCTGCAGCTTCTGAAAGAGTTAAAGGAAGCAGTCTGAAAAGGAAATAACGGCCGGAGAGAGCATCACCAGATTTGCGAAACAAATCAAGGCGGGCGCTTCCAGTTACAATGAAGCGGGCACTTTCTTCAAACCGGTCAAAATAATCCTTAAGTATATTTTTCCACTTTGGCATCTTGTGAATTTCATCCATACATACCCAGGGAGACTTGGAGGTAGCATCGTAAACGGATGTTTCGAAGAAATATGGATCACTATGGTATTTGTCTCTTATTTCTCGTAAGTCCCAATTAAAATATAGTTTACTCAGGTTGTTTTGCTTTAAAATATGTTTAGCAAGCGTTGTTTTGCCGATCTGCCTGGGACCGGAGATAAAACGCATCTGCCGACCAAATTCTTCATGGAAACATATTTTCTCTAAGTGTCTTTTAATCATATGGCTATTTTACCTGTATGGGTGAATTTGTCAAGTCTTTTTTTACTATACAGGTGAAAAAGCCAAAATAGAGATGTCATTACGGAAAAAATCTATTTGATTTTTTTAAAGCTTCTGACCGCCTGATACACAAGGCTGACTGCTACAGCAAAAAGCATTAAAGCAATTAAAAGCAGAAAAAAGGTTCCTGTTATACTTAATCCCTCTGGTACAGGCTTATTGGAAAAGTAATTTATGATCAACTGTATTTTTTTGTAAACAAGAACCACAAGGGCTGAAAGGGTTATGGCAAACATTATGAACATGGGATATCTTACAAAGTAATTTTTTATCTGCTTTTTAGCCAGCCAAACACTTACTGCAAGAAGAGCAAGGGCGGCCAGGAGCTGATTAGCTGCCCCGAATATGGGCCATATAGACTGATAGCTTCCGGAAAGAGCTAATATCCCCCCAGGCAGGATAGTAAAAAATGTAGCAACGAATCTATTAGTTAAAAAAATCCGGATGGGAGAGGGGTTTTCTTTCCTGAAAAATTCCTGAAAAATAAACCGCCCTAACCTTGTTGCTGTATCCAGAGAAGTAAGAGCAAATTCAGCAATGGCCATGGCAGCAAAAATAATCCCGATTTTAAGAGGAATACCCAGTTTTGAGATAAATCCCCCTACTCCATTTGCAAACAAAGTTATAGGATTCGCGCCTCCTCCGGGAGGGAAAAATACTTGATATTGAGAAGGGATTAGCACAACAGCTGTGATCAAAGCTATAACGGCAAGCAATCCCTCGATAAGCATCCCTCCATAGCCTATAGGGCGGGCATCTAACTCGGTGTTAAGCTGCTTGGAAGTAGTACCCGATGCTACAAGGGAATGGAACCCTGAAATCGCTCCGCATGCTACCGTAACAAATAATATGGGAAATATTGAGCCTAAACGTGGATGGACAAACCCTGTAAATGCGGGGAATTTTATGGTTGGATTTGCGATTAGGATTCCCAAAAAACTGAAGATGAGAACAAGATATAATATATTTGAGTTTAAATAATCTCTGGGCTGAAGAAGAATCCAAACCGGCGTTACAGAAGCTATAAAAATATAGCCTAAAATGATCCAGGTCCATATAACCTGTCCCTGCGCCGGAGTGCCTGGAAATACAATAGGAAATTTATAGCCTATCCAGATACAGACAAGTAAAAGAGTAACCCCTATTATTGTTGCTGCTAATAAGGAAGTCTTCATCCTGTAGACAGATAAGCCAAAAAAAACGGCAAGCATGATAAAAAGGCAGGAAGCAGTACCTACTTCCGGGGTGGAGACAAAAGTCTTTGCTACCAGGATTACAAAGGCTGCTACAACAAGAACCAGGGTAAACCAAGCAAAAATGAGGAAAAGGAGTTTTCCATGAACACCGATATGCTCTTCAATAACTTTTCCAATGGATCTGCCTTTGTGCCGAACAGATGCTACAAGAGATGTAAAATCATGAACAGCCCCCATAAAAACATTTCCAAATATAAGCCATAAAAATACGGGAACCCATCCGAAAACAGCAGCAGTGATAGGGCCTATAATCGGGGCTGCTCCAGCTATTGAGGCAAAATGGTGTCCTAGGAGGACAGGCCATTTAGCAGGCACATAATCAATGCCATCCTTCATGGTATGGGCAGGAGTCTTATTTTTTAGATCAAGGCCTAATATGCGGGATAAATAGCGGCCGTAAAAAATGTAGCCTAAAATGAAAAAACTAACAGCGATAATTAGAATCAGGGCAGCGGACATTTTATTTCCTTTTTCTATATCATAAGGAATTAAATAATGTCAAATACAGAGGCTCGTATTGCTATGGATACTGGTAAGTCCCTTTGAAAGACAGGGATTTCCCCCAGCGGGGAAATCCCTTCCTGTCCTCACAACGCTCTCCTCGAGAATCTCTCGAGGAACCATGCCCGCGTTGTTCCGGATGGCTTTCTCCGGGATTTACCAGTATCCATACCAGCTCTTCGCTTAAACAATTCCTAATACACCTAGTGTTTAAAATATATTTAATTCATGATATAAATGATTCAGGAAATAAATGAACTTTATTCTGATCTACATCGTATTAAAAAATAAATGATTGCCACTGGGAGAAGAAAATGAAAAGATTCTTTTTTAGTTTTAGTATTTTACTTGTATTTTGCCTTGTGATTCCTGTTTCTACCCTGAAAGGAGTCAATCCAAATAATACCAAAATGTTAACTCACCCTGCAGTGAGTCAAGAAAATATCGCTTTTGTCTATGCAAACGATTTATGGACTGCAGATATGCAGGGCAGCAATGTTCGCCGCCTTACTTCTCACAAAGGAATAGAATCATACCCTGTTTTCTCTCCAGATGGAAAATGGATCGCCTTCAATGGCGAATATGATGGAAATAGAGATGTCTACCTAATCCCAAGCCAAGGCGGCATTCCCAAGCGTTTGACCTGGCATCCAGCCTCAGACACGGTTAGAGCATTTACCCCTGAGGGAAAGTCTGTACTTTTTATGTCTTCTCGTTTTTCTTCTACCAGGGGGCGGAGCAAACTTTTTAAAGTGTCTGTAAATGGAGATATGCCGGTACAAGAAAAAATCCCCTATGCTGATAAAGCTGTATACTCGCCTGATGGTAAAAAGATGGCCTATACTCCTTTTGGAGAATCTTTTCATCAGTGGAAACACTACAGAGGGGGCACTTTCTCAAGAATTTGGCTTATTACATTAAGCGACAGCTCTTTAGAGAAAATCCCTCAACCTGAAGGAAGGTGTAATGATACCGATCCTATGTGGATCGATAATAAAATATATTTCCGCTCTGACAGAAACGGAGAGTTTAATCTTTTCTCCTTTAATACAGAGACTAAAAAACTAAATCAGCTGACTCATTTCGAGGATTTCCCAATTCTTAATGCTTCTTCAAGTAAAGAGAAGATAATTTTTGAACAAGCAGGCAGCCTTCATTTTTTTGATATAAGCAATAAAACAGTCAATGACCTTTCAATAGGTATAGCGACTGACCTTATGGAACTTAGGCCCAGATATATAAAAGGAAGCAGATATATACGCAATGCTGATATATCTCCCACAGGAGCAAGAGCTCTTTTTGAATTCAGGGGAGAAATAGTTTCATTCCCGGCAGAAAAAGGTGATTACCGAAATCTTACAGAAACACCTGGGACACATGAAAGAAGCCCAGTCTGGTCTCCTGACAGTAAGAAGATCGCATATTTTTCAGATGAGAATGGAGAATACTCTCTTCATATAAAAGAACCGGGACTCAAAGGAGAGGTAAAAAAATATCAAGTAAAAGGATCTGGATTTTATGACAGGCTTTTTTGGTCACCTGACAGCAAAAAAATCACATATACAGATAATTCCTGGAGCTTGTACTGGTTTGATGTAGAGGCAGGAAAGTCCCATAAAATTGCTTCAGAATATCTTTTCGGCCCAGGTAAAACAATTCAGGGAGCCTGGTCTCCGGATTCAAAATGGATCGCCTATACCTTAAATTCTCAAGCCTATATTCAAAAAGTCTATGTGTATTCTATAGAACAAGACAAATCTTTTCCGATCACAGATGGTTTAAGCGAAGTCTCAGAACCTGTGTTTGATGCAAGCGGCAAATATCTGTACTTTTTCGCATCTACTGATGCGGGCCCGGTCAAACACTGGTTTGCAATGTCCAATGCTGATATGCGTATGACAAATGCCATATATCTTGCTGTGCTTCAGAAAGATGTCCCCTCTCCTCTGGCAAAAGAAAGCGATGAAGAAAAAGGAATAGAAAAGGAAAAAGATAAAGAGGAAAATAATGACAAAAAGGATGAAAAAGAAAACGGAGAAGAATTCCACATAGATTTTGAAGGGCTTAATGAACGCATTTTAAGCCTTCCTGTTCCAGAAGGAAACTACTATTCCCTCCAAACAGGCGACAAGGGTCAAATATTTTATCTGGAAGCACCCTCAACCAGCAGAGGCCCTTACTCGCGTAAGACAAAACTCCAAAAATTCGACCTTAAAAAACGCAAAGACTCTGAAATTATGCCTAATGTTAATAGCTACAAAATATCAGCTGATAACAAAAAACTGCTTTACATTTCGGGTGAAAATTTTGGAATCGTAAAAATAGCAGACAGTATAAAACCTGGCGAGGGGAAATTAAACACAGATTCGATCCAAGTCCAAATAAATCCCCAAAAAGAATGGAAGCAGATATTTCAGGAAGCCTGGCGGATAAACAGAGATTTTTTCTATGATCCCAACATGCACGGAGTAGATTGGGCTAAAATGCAGGAAAAATATTCTGTTTTCTTACCTCATCTCTCTTGCCGCAATGACCTAAACCGTGTCATTCAATGGATGTGCAGTGAAGTAGGAGTAGGACATCACAGAACAGGAGGGGGCGACACTCTGGCCCAAGCTGAGCGTATTCCTGTTGGAATTCTGGGGGCAGATTATACAATCGAAAATAACCGCTATAGGTTTAAGAAAGTCTTTGGCGGTTTAAACTGGAATCCTGAGCTTCGTTCACCCCTTACTCAACCGGGAGTTGATGTTAAAGAGGGCGAATATCTTTTAGCTGTAAATGGAAACCCTGTGCGACCCCCTGAAAACTTATTTAAGTTTTTTGAAAACACATCTGGAAAACTGACTGAAATAACTGTAGGACCTGACCCGGAGGTAAAAGATTCCCGCAATGTTAAAGTCGTTCCTATCTCCAGCGATTATTCTTTACGGAACAGAAACTGGGTAGAAAGCAATATTGATAAAGTAGATAAAGCGACCAATGGAAAAGTGGCTTATGTTTATGTGCCCAATACAAGCACTTTAGGCCATACCTATTTTAAGAGATATTTCTATCCCCAAGCGCACAAGGATGCCATAATCATAGACGAACGATTCAACGGAGGCGGATCAGTAGCTGACTACTACATAGACATTCTGAGGCGGCCTTTTATCTGTAACTGGAATATGCGCTATGGAGCAGACCTTAAGACGCCAAGTGCTTCCATCCAAGGCCCCAAGGTCATGCTTATCAATGAATCAGCAGGTTCGGGAGGAGATCTCCTTCCCTGGATGTTCAGAAAACTCAAACTGGGTACTCTCATAGGGACGAGAACATGGGGGGGACTTGTTGGAACCCTTGGATTTCCGATTCTCATGGACGGCGGATATGTTACCGCACCTAATCTTGCTATTTGGACTGAAGATGGCTGGATAGTTGAAAACGAAGGCGTTCCTGCTGATATTAAGGTCCAGCAAACCCCTTCTGAAGTCCTTGCCGGTCACGATCCCCAGCTTGAAAAAGCAATAGAAGTAGTTCTTGAACAGCTTAAGAATAATCCCCCCAAGAAACAGAAGCGGCCCCCGTATAAGAAAATTAAATAACGGCTACAAGATCAAGGGACATCATACTTAACCTGACCTATTCATAAAAAAATGGCGATGTTTTTATTATTAATTTCTTTTCAATGATATGCAAGATTTTTTTTAAGAATGATTATTGAAACTTTTTTCTTGTTTTTATTTTTAATTTTAATCGTCATTTTTTTACTCTACGAGCAAGCCGATCTCACCGCATTTGCTTCGTTACAATGGATTTGCGGTGAAGGACCACAGCTGCATCCATTGTGCCTCACATCTACGGCAACCTCGACTCGTGAATAATCCAGGCTAGTTAACACAAAAGTTACTTATAGAATTCAGAATTAAGTATGATGTCCCCCGATTTATTTGCTCTGGAGAGCGGCTAAGCGCTCTTTGGCATCTTTAAGCTCGGTAAGGTCAGAATCAGCGTCTTTCCAGAGGTCAAGAAATTTTTCATAATTTTCCCTGGCTTTGCCGTTTAAGCTCATATCTTCGTAAATTTTGCCGAGCATATAGAAGCTTTTAACATAGATATCACCATAGTCAAACCTTCCTACATTTAGAGTGGTTAGCCTCTCATACTCCTCTGCTGCATTCTCCAGATCTCCAGCCCTGTAAAAAGCTAATCCTAAGGAGCTGGTATATACTAAATTTAACTCACTATCTGCAGTTAAAAGAGGCAGTCCCTTTTTGATAAATTCACAAGCTTTAAGATAATTCTTTTTTTTAAGCTCGATCATCCCCATTAAATAGTAATAATCCCTGATATGTTTCTTATTCGGCGATTGTTCGGTCATCTCCTTGAGTCTATCTGCTGTTTTCTGCGCCTCGCTCATAGAATTCAACTCAAGATAGACATAACCCATATTCCGTAAAGTAAATCTTTGGTATTTTTGGAAGACAGAATCCTCCTCCTCGATTGCCGTATTCCAAACTTTTTTCAACTCTTTAAGCGCGCTTTCAGGATTACCTAATCTTCGTTCAATATAAGCTAATCCGGAGCGCATATTCATAGCCCAAGTAGGCTGACCAAGGCTTTTCAAACGCTCTACCCATTCCTTACTCTTTTCTTTGTAAGCCCTGAACTTTCCCTGAAGCAAATCCAGACTTTGTATTCTCATTGTGCTAAAACCATGGGCAATGACTTCTTCTTTAGCCAATAGCTTGCTGTATTCCTGCTCTGCGTTCTCCCAATCTCCCATGTATAAGTATATATCTCCTTTGCTTCTGATATTCATCCAAAAGTCACCGCTTAAAGAAATGGCTTTTTCCACTTCTAAAAGGGCTTGTTCATAATTTCCCTGTTCCCTGTATATTAAAGCCAGGTTGCGGCGGATAGCTGCTCTATCTCCGATACTATTAATATAATTTTTGCAAACTTCAACTGCTTTTTCATATAATCCCAGGTCCCTGAAGCATCCAGTCTGATTTGTGTGAATTACTACATCTTCTGTTCCATTCTTTATAGCAGCTCCATAATATTCAATTGCTTTATCTCCTTCTCCCAAGCGGCCATATAAAATTCCAAGATAATTGTTCCCGGATATGTCATCGGGATACAGTTTTATCAATTCCTGAAACACTTCCAGGGCTTTATCATATGTTTTTCCTGATCTGAGGTAAAAAGCCCCTTGAATAAGATATCTCTCTCTGTCGGACAGCCTCTCGCTCAACTCTAAGGCTTTCTGCAGGTACTTTTGTTCCTCAGTCATATAACGCAGATTTCCATAAGAGTAGGACATCACTAAGTAAGCAGAGGCAAATTCAGGATCGATTTCAACTGCTTTTTGCATGCTCTCGATAACTTTGCGGTACTCACCCTTTGTGTCGTGTTTTATCCCTTCAACATAATATCTGTATGCTTCAGGTGAGCTTGTGGTAACGATGCCAATATCCTTATCTATATCGTCTGTTATTTCTTCTGGGGAAAGAGCAAAATTTTTCTTAATACGCCTTGTTAGCTCGTCTACCAGGGAGAAAATGCTTTGTTCTCCTTTTCCTGAAATCGTCTCTGAACTTATATTTTCTAATGTTTCAGCATTTTGGAGGATGACATTTATTCTGAATTCATCACCAGCTTTGGCATAGGCTCCCTGCAAAATGTGATCGACCCTGCCTTGAGCAGCCACCTGATTGAGAACTTCTGAGGAATAGGTCTTGGCTTCTGTCTGATTGATCTGGGTAAGGATGTTAAAGAGTTTATCCTCGCTTAAAACCCGGATATGCTTGGATTGAGTCAGGTCAGCTATAAATAAATTAGCCAGCATTTCCCGCCAATGCTCCAAGCCCTCATCCCCTGTGTTATTTTTAAAGTACATTACAGCAAGAGAGGGTTTGTCAGATGGAAGAGCAGGGCTTGATTTTTTTTTAGGAAAAATCTGCCAGATTGCTATACCTGCAATAACAGCAGCAATAACTATCAAAGCTGGAATAAAGAGTTTTTTAAGGTTGAACTGCACCGTAAACTCACGGGATGTGAGGGGCTTTTTATCCGGGCGTATTTTTTCCTCTGTGGGAAGACCTTTTTCTATGTTTTGGAGTTCATTTTGCAGATCTTCTGCGTTTTGAAATCTTTTTTCTTTATCTTTTTCCAGACATCTGAGGATGACTTGACTGAGTTCAGCGGATATCTGGTTATTTAATTCTTTGGGATTCTGCGGTATTTCACTTTTATGTTTTACTCCGATTGTAAAAGGCGTATCTCCCTGAAAAGGAGTCTGCCCTGTGACCATCTCAAAGAGGATCACACCCAGAGAATAGATATCTGAGCGTTGATCAGTTTCTTTACCTTCGACCTGCTCGGGGCTCATGTAATCAGGCGTGCCGATCATAACGCCTGCACCTGTGATACCTCTGCCTTTTAAAGAGCGGGCGATCCCAAAATCCATGATGCGGGCGTTGCCGTCCTGGTCGATCATGATGTTTTGCGGCTTGAGGTCACGGTGGATAACTCCTAATTTATGTGCTTCCCCCAGTCCGTTGCAAACCTGCTTGGCTATGGTTATAGCTTGGGCGGCGCTAAATCCCCCCATACGCCTTATCATGCCCTTTAAATCATCCCCTCTAACATACTCCATTGTAATGTAGTAGCTCTCCTCTTCTTTGCTTAGGTCATACATCTGGCAGACGTTTTTGTGGCGGATCTTTCTGGCGAATTTAAGTTCGTTTCTAAAGCGCTCGATAGTCTTTTTGTCTTTGGCAATCTCCGGTGTAATGAGTTTTAGAGCAACCTTTTCATTAATCTCTGTATCCATTGCTTTATAGACTCTTCCCATCCCGCCTCTTCCCAGCTCTTCGATGATCTGGTAGCGGCGGGCAAAAGTTGCGCCAGTGGTGAGCTCTTCTTTTACAGCTTCGATTGTTTTTGTGGGCATGGAAATATCATCAGCTGGGGATGCTGGCGATTGAACAGGCTCAGCTTGAGTGAGCTGAGTACCGCACTCTCCGCAGAATTTTTTGGTTTCAGAATTTTCTACCTGACACTTGGGGCATTTCATTTTTTTAATACTCCCTTATATCTTTGACAAAAGATTATCAACATGTGAAATAAAAAGCAATCTAAAAGTGAAATGACTTTCCTCCTTTCATTTGATAGAATAAATTAAAATGAAAGATAAAGTGTTTTTCCATCTTCCTTATATCGGGTTGTCTGGATTAGTTATATCAAGCTTTTTGTTATATCTGAGAGTCTCATTTATGGAGACTTGGTTTTATTGTTTTGCCTGGTGGTTTTTTATCCTCATAATTGATGGCATAAACTTTAGGCTAAATAAGAGCTCCCTACTTAAACGTTCCCTAAAATCATTCATTTCGATTGCTGTGTTTTCTGTTTCGGTATGGCTTGTTTTTGAAGTAATTAATTTGTTTATGAAAAATTGGGTTTACCTTAACCTTCCGGATAATATTTTTGAAAGGTGGGCTGGCTATTTCATTGCTTTTGCAACAGTAATCCCTGCCCTAATAGAACTGGCCGATCTTTTTGGGTACGTCCTCAGAAACAAAAAACTCGCTATTTTTAGGATAAAAATAACTCCTTTAGGATTAAAATTTCTCTTTTCTCTGGGAATAATATCTTTAAGCTTGTCAATTTTGCTAAGTGAATATTTTTTTCCTTTGGCATGGCTAAGTTTTATCTTCCTTTTAGAGCCGATAAATTACAAACTACAAAACCCTTCCTTGCTAAGAGAAATGGCAAAGGGAAATTGGAATAGATTCTGGTGTTGGTGTATGGCAGGATTTGCAGCAGGCTTTATATGGGAATTTTTAAATTTTTATGCTGGAGCAAAATGGGACTATTCTATCCCCTATTTTGACTTTGCCCGGATTTTCCAAATGCCTCTTCTCGGTTACTTCGGGTTTATTCCCTTTGCTCTTGAAATATTTGCGATTCTCCAGCTCTTCCTCTATTTCAGTAACAAATTTAGAAACAAAAATGTACTTAAATACCTAATAATATTGATTGGATTGATATTTGATGCTTTTGTTTTTTATCTTATAGATGTTTATACATCAATTCCGCATTAACAATAGACACATTCCTTTAAAGCCCTATTTTTATATGTCCTGCAATTGAATCTATGGAAGCTATAAAATCATCTGAAAAAGGGACAAAATTTGTTCTTATTCTTGTATAACCACGCTTTTTATCTGGAACTATCCTTAAATTGATTTTTTGTTCATTCACAACCCTGTGGAGAAGTTTATACTTAAGGTCATAATCCATATTAAGCTTTTGAGCAAGATACAGGTCACCTATCCATAGAATATCCACATATTTTTTACTTATTAATGAATCCTTCTTTAGTTTCATCCTCGTATTCTTGATAGGTTCATCTCTTAGATTGAATGTATTTTTGATTATAAATTCTAAGAAATAATTTGTACCATATTGACTTGTAACGCTTATAATAAAAATATAGTCAATCTTCTTTCCTTTTAAGGCAAAAATACCCTCGGCTTTTTGTCCCAAAGAAAGTTTCTTTACAAAACTAATTTTCTCATCATCTTTTCCGATTTTATCAAATTTAATACCCAACTCATCAAGATTCAGAGAATAATCTTTTTTCTTTTTAGATCCTTCTTTTTTTCGTTTGGAAAAAATAATAGGCAGGATAAAAGCAGTTAAAATTGCTATGATGGCGGGAAGAACTTTACTCCATTCCATTTTATTCCTTATTCATAAAAATAGTCCAACTCAATTATTATACTTATTATATATAAAAATAAAAACCAATAAAACAATATTTTACCCAGAGATAATTTCACATTGACGAGCTGTGTTTTTTCTAGGTATTATCAAAGGATAAGATTAGATAAGCATAAAGCTTCTCTAAAAGGAGATTTTAACAATGCAAAAACGCAATTCTTCCATTTTCGCTTTTATTTGTTTAGTTGGCCTTATACTTTCATTTTCCCAATGCTCTGGGAAGACAGAAAAAACTAAAATAGCTAAGAGCAGCGATTATGCAGACCTTGTCACCTTGTTTAAAGAATTTCGCAAGTTCCAACAGCCAGAGATCAAAGAGGGCGCCCCAGATTACTCAGCAGCGGCAATAGAGAAACAATATCTCGACCTAATAACATTTCAAAACCGTCTGGCAGCGATCGACCCAAGCAGCTGGCCGGTCCCGAAACAGTCGGATTACCTTCTGGTTCGGGCGGAAATGAGCGGGCTTGAATTCCAGCACCGGGTTCTCAAACCCTGGTCACTCGATCCAGGTTTCTACAGCGATTTAATATCAAGAGTGCAGTGGATCAGGGAGTTACCTCTTAAGGGAGATGCCCTTAACCAGTTTCGGACAAGACTTCAAGCCCTGCCGGAACTTGTCGAACAGGCAAAAAAGAATCTCGGGAATTTTTCGCAAATACCAGGGGACCTAGCTACTCTCGCCCTTCTTTCGCTGGGGGATAATAAAGCTTCCTTTAATGATTTAGCAGGCCAAGCAGCCGACCTCCAACCTGAACTAATTTCCGATTTAGAGGAAGCCCAAGCTTTAATAGACGATTATATAGGCTGGATCAAGGCAAACCAGAACAAGATGACAGCCACAGCCGGAGTTGGAAAAGATAACTACAACTGGCTGCTTAAAAACGTCTATCTTTTTCCCTACACATGGGAAGATTGCCGCAGAATAGTAGAGCTTGAAGACAGCCGGGTGATAACATTTCTTAAACTCGAACAAAATAGGAATCGAAACCTTCCCAAAATTAAACCTGTTCAGTCCCAGGCGGAATACAAGCAAAGCGTTAAGGAGGCCATAGACCACATTATGAATTTCCTGCGTGATGAGGAAATATTTACTGTACATGACTACCTTGTACCAGGTAGTTATTTTGGATCATGGCATGGATTTGATAATCCGTGGCCGGAAAAACATGATTATTTTTTCAATTTTTCCCACCGTGAGCCAGTGATGGAGGAAACTCACGAGATGGTCGGTCATCACTTTGATGGATTAAGGTCCAGGCGAGACCACCGCCCTATCCGGGGAACTCGACGTCTTTATAAAATATCTACAAGCAGGGGCGAGGGATTCGCCTTCGGTCTTGAAGAATTACTCATGCATGCGGGTTATCTTGATGGGCGGCCGCAAAGATCAAGAGAAATCGCTTATGAGCAGGCTGCTTTCCGCACTGTCCGGGCACTCTCTGATATTTATATGCACAGCGGAGATTGGAGCTTAGCAGATGCAACAGATTTCTGTATAAAAAATGCACCGCATGGAGAACTGCTCGAAGGCAGTCATCATTTGTGGTATGAGCTGGACACAACCTTACGTGGAGTGGGTCATCATATGCTTATGATCGTAGGCAAGGTCCAGTTTATGAAACTGTTCAGAGACAGGGCTCAACAACTGGGAGACAAATTTATACTTAAGGAATTTTTGGATGAGTTTTTGGCATCGGGGATGATCCCCATGTCACTTACAAGATGGGAGATGACTGGTTATGACGATGAGATAAAGAGATTATATGATTAATTTCTTCTTATTGAAAAATTAAATTCCTTACCTTATACTACATTTCATATTGAGTGCTAAAAAGAAATTATTAATTTTTTCTTTAATGCTGTTTCTTTTTACTTCCTGCCAAAAAGATAATCGAAAGTCCTCTGAATCTAGCAAAAAAAAACCTGATAAGATCATACTAAGAGTTGCTCAAAACAGCAGTATTGACCATTACTATCAAGTGGGATTAGAAAAATTCAAAGAGGTTTTAGAAGCAGAAACAAAAGGAACAGTCGAGGTGATCATTTATCCAAGCGGCCAGCTTGGAAATGAAGAGCAGGAGATAATCGAAGTTAAACTTGGCATAATAGATGCTACAATAGTATCCTCTGGAAACCTCGCACCTTTTGTTCCGGAAATCGGTCTTTTTAACCTCCCTTTTATTTTCCGAGATCAGGAGCATTTTTATAAAATCCTTGATAGCCACATAGGCCGCCAGGTCGGAAAAAGCATAGAAGCTAGGGTAAATTGCGTCTTCCTCGGCTATTGTTCATATGGGATCCGGAATGTATTTAACGGCAAAAAACCAATTTTAACTCCAGCTGATTTTAAAGGTATGAAAATCAGAGTAATGGCCAGCCCCATTTTAATTTCCAGTTTTAATGCGCTTGGGGCTCAGGCGACATCAATGTCCTGGAATGAACTTTATTCTGCCCTCCAACAAGGAGTTATTGATGGAGCTGAATGTGGGACAGCAGACCTTTTACTCGAAAGATTTTACGAAGTGACAAAATATGTATCATATACCAATCATCTTATTGGAGCTGCTGTCTTAATTTTCAGCAAAAAAAAATATAACAAGCTTCCACCCAGTGTTCAAACAGCAGTATTGAATGCCGGGCGGGCTGGAGTTCTGGCAGCACGTAAATCTGAAATAGAAATGTCTGAACAAGCCCTGGAAAAATTGGAGAAAAAAGGAATCGAGTTTTTTTCTGTAAACAAGGACCTTTTCCGCGAGAAAGTCATGCCGGTGTATGAAAAGTATGCAGAAAAACTGGGAGGAATGAAACTGATCGAAGAGATCATGAGGAAATAAATATACAAACTGGGTGAAAATTTTATGACACTACCTCAAAAGAAATATTTGGAAACCATACTGTGTATTTTACTTGTAGCAATTGTTGGAGTGAGTTTTATCCAGGTGCTCTTCAGATACCTGCTCCACCTCTCTCTTGCTTGGTCTGAAGAGATGGCAAGATACTTATTTTTGTGGCTTGCAGGTCTTACTTCAGCCTATGCTTTTAAAACCAAATCCCACTTTGCCTTACGTTTTATGATAAACAAACTGGGGCCACGCGGGCAGAGGATCTTAGGATCTCTGGTTACTGGATTAGTAGCCATCTTTCTTCTATTGTTTACCTGGAAAGCAGTGGAATACACTGTAAGCGTTGCAAATCAAACATCACCAAGCATGCAGATATCTATGGCTGTCCCCTATTCTTCTGCAGTAGTAGGTGGAATTCTTATGCTCTATTACTTGCTAAAGAATTGGTGGGCGGAAAGGAATAAATAATGGGCTTAGTCATAATTATTGTATTTGTCATCACTCTTGTAATATCTGTACCTATTGGTATTGCCCTGGGATTGACTGGCCTGGCCGGACTGCTTATGATTGCGCCTGATCCGGATTTTATTATTCTTCTTCCTCAGAAATTCCTCGCCGGGATCGACTCGTTTCCTTTGCTTGCTATTCCTTTATTTATCCTGGCCGGAGCAATCATGTCGTATGGGGGCATTGCCCGCCGGATGGTTGATTTTGCTCTTGTATTTTTCGGCCGGATCCGGGGAGGTTTAGGTATAGTTGTCTCCATATCTACATTCTTCTTTGGGGCCATCTGCGGCTCTGGAAGTGCAAAAACAGCAGCTATCGGTTCTGTCATGCTTCCTGAAATGAAGAGAAATAAATATCCCGCGGATTTTGCAACTGCCCTCTTTGCTTCAAGCGGAGGGGCTTCTTCATTAGTACCTCCCTCAATTGACTTTATTATTATAGGCGTAGTAGCCAATATCTCGATCGGGGGTCTTTTTGCGGCAGGAATTATACCTGCAGCTATGAATGCAGTGGCCCTGGTAGCCTTGGCTTATTATTTTGGCCGCAAATTAAAACTCCCTATTGCACCCAAAATTAACTTTAAAGAAAAACTGCGGTTCCTTCGAAATGGAATCCTTCCTTTGTTAATGATAGTGATAGTACTGGGTGGAATATACGGCGGGATATTCACTCCCACTGAGGCGGCAGCTGTTGCTGTGGTTTACGGATTTTGTCTTTCCTTTTTTGTATATAAAGAACTCGATTTTGCGGGCCTTAAGAAGTCTTTGCTGAGTACTGCTAATCTGACAGGTATTGTCCTGCTTGTCCTGGGGACTGCTTCTCTGCTGTCTTTTGTGCTGACATATAATCGCGTCCCCCATGCTATTGCAGAGTTCATCACTCAAAACGCTTCAAGCTGGGTCGTGTTTGTCTTTTTTGTTATGATAGTATTCCTGATACTGGGGGCAGTGATGGATGCCTTACCTGCCATCATTGTTCTCATGCCCATTATCGTGCCTGTAGGTGTCTCTCTTGGAATGGATCCTATTCACATCGGGATTTTGGTGGAAGCCTTTGTGGGGATAGGGATGATAACGCCGCCTGTGGGAATGTGTCTTTATGTCGCTTGTGGAATCAGTGATATCCCTATCGAAAAAAGCATCAAGCCTTTGCTTCCTTTCCTTTTCGCTCTTTTAGTAACAGCTTTGATCATCAGTTATGTGCCTGAGATAAGCTTATTTCTGCCAAGATTATTGGGTTTCTAATCCTTAAATTGTTTTTATGAGGAAGTTTTTTATTTATCGAAAAATTAAAGTTAAAGGAGAAATAATATGAAATATTTCATCGAAGGCCATAAATCCAAGACAGATTTTTTTTATGAAGATACTTTAATCCTGGACGACAAAAAAACCTATTCCTCAGAAAAAGAGGCAAAAAAAAGGGTACTTGAATACTTTAAAAAAGATAAGGATCTTGATTTAATTGTCATAAATTCAGGGCTTGAACTGGGACCGAAACAAGGAACAAAATTCTTCTTTAGAGACAAAGAAGGAAACTTTGAAGAGATAGACTATTGGTGGAAATAAAGTAGTCTCAAAGCAGAATCAGGTTAAATTGGGGTGATGATAAGTCCGATGACAATACCTACAATTAAAATTCCAATCAAAATCAAAATAAAATTTCGCCACTGCATTTTGATTTGTTTTGAATCATTCATTTTTGTTTCCTCTTTTGTGAAGATAACACAATAAAATATTTCGGTCAATTTGAGGATTTATGAGATTGACCTTAGAATTATATTGTGGTATTGTTGCTAAGAATTTGTCAGCTAAAATTCAACTTGGGAGAAATTATTTTGTATCATTTTAGAAAAATAGCTATGATTTTGCTTGTTTTTATTTTATTTGTGTTTTTGACAGTTTCTTCCTGTAAAAAGTCGCCGGATAATGGTACAGATACGGGGATAAAAGCCGGAATCAAAGAAAGTTCACAACTCCTTAAGGAATTAGGGGATGAATACTGGAATTATATGCTGCAGGAAAGTATTGAACTGCAGATAAAACATGGAGTGGAGGTCACAAAACTTCCGGACCTGTCTTTTACTTATGCCAGTGCGCAGAATGATTATGCAAAAGACTTTATGCAGAGGCTGCAGCAAGTTAAAGCGGCTGACCTAAGTCACGAGGATAGGATATCTTTTGAGATATTAAAGTGGGATTTTACAAACTATATTGAAGGGATAAAATATTATTGGCTGGATTTCCCTGTAACCCCTTACACCTCACCTATACGGAGTGTACAGAGGGCGTTTTCGACCTATCAATTCAAAGACATAGAGGATTGTGATGCCTATTTTGAGCTTTTAGCTGAAGTGCCTAAGTTTACAGAAGCTATGCTGGATAAATTAAAAACACAATATGAAAAGAAAATCATCCTACCGATAGATGAAATAAACCTTGTAGTCCCCTTTCTTAACACTTTTATAGGAGATGGCGAAAAAAGCCCATTTTACGTTAGCGAAAATAGGCTTGAAGAAGTTAAAGAAAGTAAGCGGGTAGAATTCCAGAAAACTCTTGTTGAAGTGATTGAGGCAGAAATTAATCCTGCCCTTAAAATTTTACCAAAGTTTATTGAAGGGGATTATCTAAAAAAAGCTCCGGATGCTGTAGGCCTTTGGCAGTACCCTGAGGGCAAGGATTATTATCAGTATCTGATCAGAGTGCAAACTACTATGGATATCACTCCTGAAGAAATCAATCGGATAGGTCTTGAACAGGTCGATAAAATAATGGAAAAGATCGACAAGCTGCGGGAATCAGGGGGATTTGAAGGAACAAGAGGAGAATTTCTTGAGTTTTTAAAGACAGATAAAAGGTTTTTTGCCACAACCGCTGCTGAGATCGGGGAAAGACTTCGTTCCTATATGGAGGGAGTCAGCCAGAGAATAAGTGATTATTTCCATAAAACTCCTGAGGCGCCTTATGATGTACAAAGGCTTGCGCTTGAGCTGGAAGGAGCCATGACTTTTGGATTTTATCAGCCTCCTATGGGATCTGAGTCAAGAGGGCTGTATCTTTACAACGGCTCAAAAGTAAAGGAAAGATCGCTGCTTTGGGCTGAGGGACTTCTTTATCATGAACTTGTTCCCGGGCATCATTTTCACATTTCTTTGCAGAATGAAAATACTGCTTTGCCTGAGTTTCGTAAAGAAATGATTCACAATGCATTTACAGAGGGATGGGCTGAGTATGCTTCCTGGGTATGTCTTGAGATGGGGCTTTACAAAGACAAATATTCGCTGTGCGGTAAACATATGATGGACCTTTTTCTGGCTACTCGCCTAGTTGTGGACACCGGCATGAATGCGCTGGAGTGGCCGCGGAGCAGGGCAATAAAATATATGCGGGAGCGGCTGGTAGAATCTGATACTCAGATCCTAAGCGAGACCTTACGCTACTCTGTGGATATGCCGGCCCAAGCTCTAGGATACAAGCTTGGCAGTTTGAAGTTTGCTGAACTTCGCAAAAAAGCTGAAGTAACTCTGGGAGATAAATTTGATATCAGGAGATACCATGAGGCTATATTAGGAAGCGGTTCTATGCCTATAACTATTTTGGAGAGGCATATAGACTGGTTTATCGAGCAGGAGTTGGGGAAGTAGGCCGGACCGCTGTGGGGTGTGAGATCCAATTTTGGCCGTCATAATATAACAATCCCTGCATTAAATGCTTTTTATATTCTTTATTAAACTCACTTGTGATTTTGTTTTCGCTGAGGCATTTCTTGTGCATTATTTCATAGTCATCTGAAAAATTTATATTAATAAGTTCAAGATCGAAATTAAACTCATAATAGATTTGTCCAACTCCACTTTTTGCTGATATAATCTGATCATTTGAAATTTCAATGGCAACTATCGTATTTCTTAAACTCATACTATTTTCAACACCTGTGGGAGGGATAAGTATATAGTATTTTTCAGATCCTGGCATAAGCTCTTGGCATATATATTCTCCGCTCTGAGGGGAAGCTCCCCAAATATCATTCGGGTCAAAAACTATAATACAACCGGTATTATATTCATTATTCGTCCCGGATACGATTAATTCAACTCCCTTATCCCCATTTAAATCGGTAAAACAATAATCCACTAAATAGCCGGAGTTCCAGAATTCTCCTAACAATTTCCCCCTGTAATTTAAAATCACTAGCTGCGAAGGGAAATAATATCTATTTATTGATATTACAATAATCTCCATGCTGCCATTACCATCAATATCATAAACATCAATTCCGCTGATCCTATAGTCTGAATAATATGGAACCGTGCCGAATTTTAATGCTTTTCCTGTTTTAAACTCCCATAATTTTTTACCCATATTATCTAAGCAGATCAGGAGACCTTCCTGTAATTCATTCCTGGTCTGGGTAGTAAATAATACTTCTTTTTTTCCATCTCGATCTAAGTCTTTAATCATCAGATACGGCATTCCTAATACGTCATTCTCCTTTCTTCTTTTCTCCTGGAAATACTTACGGTAAATTTCTTCGCTGCAAAGGTTGTTAAGGCCTGTATCAAAACTCCATAATTTGCTGTTTTTTTCATTTAAGATCAGAAGCCTGGAGTCTTTAATATCAAAATTAAATGGTACGGATGAGCCGGGATTCATATTCAGAAGTACAAGCAAAAAAAGCAAAGCTACCGGTATGAGTATAAAAAAATATTTTGCCTTTTTTCTGCGAATATTTATGCGAGAAGATTTTGTGCGCAAATCTTTTTTCAGCCATTCATCTAATTCGCTTTTATAGGCAAAAACCCGGGTTTTGGAAGAATCAGGGTCAAACCTGTGTACCGGTAAAGCAAGCTTCCTCTCCCACCTCTGACAGGTGCGCATATCAAAGTCAAGATAAACAGCAATTTCTTTCCAGGTAGAAAGGCGTTCCTGTAGAGTATTGTTGTCAGCCACAGCCCCTAAACTATACTTTTTAAGCTAAAATGTGTCAACCAGAAATGACAGCAGGAATCAGACGTAAATGGGGACGGGCCGCGATAACTTGCGCTATCTTATGTATTATCTGCAATATAGGCTTACATTACTGCTGTTTTAGGCTTCTTAAAGTTCTTTTTTGCCCCCAAAATCGCCTTTTAAGCGAAAATTCAAAACAATAAACTTTAAATTGACGTAAATGGCTTAAATGAATTTTTGACCCCCCTAAAATTAATTCTAATACTGTTTTTATCCTTTATAAAACAGCTTATCTTGTTTGTTTTGAGATGATTAGCGTGGCCCGTCCCCGTTATATCTTATTCTATCGGGAATGGTATTGTTATGTGCTGGTTTTTGCTTCTTTGGTTGTAGTCTAGGCTTACTTTGATCGCATTTTCACAGCGAGCCCAGGCTCTGCGAGCTACTCCGCCCATAACATCCCATGACATTGAGGAGCGGATAATTTTATCGACTCTCTCGCTGCCGTCAAGCACCAGCCCGAATCCGCCGTTTATAGCTTTGCCAATGCCCACTCCTCCGCCATTGTGCAGAGTGACCAGGCTCATTCCCCGGGCGGCATTGCCGGCAAAACATTGGATTGCCATATCTGCTGTGATATTGCTGCCGTCTTTGATATTTGAAGTTTCCCGGAATGGAGAATCCGTCCCGCCAGTATCGTGATGGTCGCGACCCAGCATTACAGGCCCTATCTTACAATCGCGGACCATTTCATTGAATTTTAAGGCTATCTTTACTCGGCCCTCCTCATCTTGATAAAGTATGCGTGCTTGAGTTCCCACGACCAAACTGTTTTTCGCAGCATCACGGATCCAGATGTAGTTATCACGGTCTTGAGACCTGCGGTCCGGATCAATACATGCCATTGCCGCTTTGTCGGTCATTTTCAAGTCTTCATGTTTGCCGCTTAGACACACCCAGCGGAAGGGCCCGTATCCGTAATCAAAAAGTAAAGGCCCCATGATATCTTCGACATAGGAAGGGAAAATAAATCCTTCCCGGGTATCGGTTCCATTTTTACAGATCTCTTTTACCCCGGCATCAAAGATTGCTTTCATAAAAGAATTACCATAATCAAAAAAATAAGTACCCCGCTCCACCAATGTCTTTATATATTCGAAATGTTTCCGCAGACTCTGATCCACCAGCTTTGCAAAACTCTTATGGTCAGCGTTGAGCATTTCTGTGCGCTCTTTAAAGGTTATTCCCTGGGGGCAGTATCCACCGTCATAGGGAGCATGACAGGATGTCTGATCGGAAAGAAGCTCGATTTTGATATTGTTTTTTATGGCATATTCCAGAAGGTCAACAATGTTGCCGCAATATGCAATTGAGACCGGCTCTTTTTTCTCGAGATATTCAGCCACTATTTTAAAGACCTCTTTTAGGTCTGCTGACATTTTCGATACCCACCCTTGCTGGAGCCGGGTGTCTATTCGCGACTGGTCGACTTCCGCGATAACAGCTACACCGCCTGCTATTTCCGCAGCTTTTCCCTGGGCTCCACTCATGCCTCCCAGCCCGGATGAGACAAACATATGTCCATGCATGTCATCGTCTTTGCCTATACCGAGCTGCATGCGGGCGGCATTTAGTAAGGTATTGAATGTGCCGTGGACAATGCCTTGCGGCCCGATATACATCCATCCGCCTGCAGTCATCTGGCCGTAATTGGATACGCCGAGCTGCATGGCTCGGTGCCAGTCTTTCTGATTGTCAAAAAGGCCTATAAGAAGTCCATTTGTGTTTATTACCCGGGGAGCTTCCGGGTGAGAGGGGAAAAGTCCTAGGGGATGCCCGGATTCGACTACCAGGGTTTGGTCTTCGGTCAATACCTCCAAATATTTTTTTATTAGCCGGTACTGCATCCAGTTCTGACACACCTGGCCTGTCTCTCCATAAGTCACCAGTTCATAAGGGTATAGAGCGACCTCAAAATCAAGGTTATTATCAATCATTACCTGAAAGGCTTTGCCTGCCAGGCAGTTTCCTTTATAAGCATGAACCGGTTTTCCAAATATGCGACCCTGTGGACAAAATCGGTAGCCATAGATGCGTCCCCGGGTTTTTAGTTCCTTAAGGAACTCAGGAGCAAGAGTTTTGTGCAGCTCAGTGGGAACATAGCGGAGAGCGTTTTTTAAAGCTGTTTCAGTTTCCAATTTATTTAGGGTATAGCCTCTGTTGGGAGCTCGGCGTATACCTTCTTTGAATTTGGTTTCAGGGGGAAGTTTATGATCAAGGGTAATATCCATTTTTTTCTCCTTTATGTGAAAATTTTAAACCGCTTCGGCAAATATTGCAATGATAGATTTAACAGGAGTTCACCCATTTTTTTGTGAATTGAAGCTCTGCAAGAAAGAATCAGGTTAACTTGCCTGGATTATTCACGAGTCGAGGTTGCTGCAGATGCAAGGCACAGGGTATGAAGCTGTGGTCCTTCACCGCGAATGCCCTGTAACGAAGCAGGTGCTGTGAGATCGGCTCGCCCGGAGGGTAAAAAGTGCCGATGATAAAATAAGTTGTTGTTTTTTTTGAATACGGCATCGGCAATTTTTATGAATGATTCAGGATGATTAAGAAAGCCGTTGGCAAGGATGAGCGGGCACGGTTCCTCTCCTTTAAGGAGAGGAGAGCGAAGACTGTATCCGAGCGGATTTTCCACGCTGGGGAAAATACGCGTGTTTTCGTATCAACTGACCTGATTCTTGCTACCGCTTTTCCTTGATTAAATGGCTTTAGGGTTCTTACCTTATTTATATTTACTTAGCTTCATAGGATTGTGTTGTTTTGAGGAAAATGGGCGCAGTTTGAAGCTGTAGGTGTATTCCTGAGCAGGCAGTCTATACTGCGGATGCGGGCGGGCACCCCATGATGTATCTCCTCCCACTCCCATCTGTTTATAATCCAGATTGAGATTCACCAGCTCTCGAGTTTTAAGGTCAGAAGCATGTCGCTGTCGCTTTTTATCTCCAGAGTCGAAATCTTCTGATAAAAAATGATGGGCACTTACACTTAGTAAGGGGTCTCCTACAACCAAAAGCCCTATCCCCGCTTTATTTGTAAGCGCTACCCAGCGTACATCTGTCTTATTGCCGTTTTCCTGCGGCCTTATATAGGGATGGTACTGATCCTTGACTTTGCCACGATAGACTCCTACTTTAGCGCCGCTCTTTCTATCCCAGTAACTTTCATGGGGGCCTCTCCCATACCAGAATATATTGTCAAACTCAGACCTTAAAGTCATCTGAATACCAAAGCGTGGAAGGTCAGGCAGGTTTTTTTTCCCTGGGACAAAAAGGCTTGAAACTTCAATCTCACCGTTACCGAAAATATGAAAAGAAGTTAAGTATTTTGATTCCACATCTGGAAGAGCCGCCTCAACTTCGATTAAAATATCCCGGTTTGAATTCTGCTTCGATTCGATCCGCTCGATAATCAGGTTTTTTCCGGCATCTCTCCATATACCAAGTCTCTGCGGCATGTTATTCCCATAATCATTGTCTGTAGGTGCACGCCAGAAATTTGGGGTGCAAAAAAATGGAACTGCCCCAGATTTTATCAGCTCGGTTTCCATATAGTTTAAGGAAACAAAGTGACCATTTTTCAGATCAAATATATAAGAAAAATCCAATCCTTCAATATATAGTTTCCCATCCTTGCTCTTTTGTCTTATTTTCGCAGCCCGGGCTATTTCTGTAAGTAACTTGGGCTTATAATACGGCAGTTTAAACTGCTCCCAGGCTACTTCATGCTCAGCCGGAATAAGCTCTGTTTTTTCCCTGGTGCGGAAACTTAGATCAAGGAAATATTCCACTCCGTATTCAGGCGTAATCTCAGGAAAAGGCAGGTTTAAGAGCTTAGACTTATGCGGCTTAATATCCGGACCTACAATTTTTCCCTCTGTTAAAACAGTGGCATCTGCTTTAAGCTCCCACAAAACATCAAACCGGTTAAGATTTAGAAAATCATACCTGTTAGTAATTTTAATTTTCCCGCTCCCAATGTCTACTTCGCTCACTGTGATATTCTGATACACTTTTTTAACTTCCCAGATGGAAGGATGAAGTTTCCGGTCTGGAAACACCAGGCCGTTTATACAAAAATTTCCGCTGCTGAGCGTATCTTCCGGACCAAAATCTCCTCCATAGGCCCAGAATTTTTTACCCTCCTCTGTTTCAGCCAATATCCCCTGGTCCACCCAATCCCAGATAAAACCTCCCTGCAGTTGCGGATGCTGGTAAATAACATCCCAATAATCCTTAAGATTCCCCACCGAATTTCCCATTGCATGGGCATATTCGCAAAGAATAAGCGGACGAGTGCGTTTTTGACTGGCATAATCTCTTAGAATGTGAATACGGGCATACATAGGACAGAAGATATCGGTATAGGGACGCAGGTCTGCCATCTCATACTGCACCGGACGTGAAGGGTCACGTCCCTTGATCCAATTATAGGTGGTCTCAAAATTAATCCCGTCTCCTGCCTCATTTCCCAGAGACCAGATTATGACACAAGCATGGTTTTTATCCCGTTCTACCATACGAACAGTCCGGTCAAGATGGGCCGCTTTCCAGTCCGGCTTATTTCCCAGGGTTTTATCAGGATCATACCCCATACCATGGGATTCGACATTTGCTTCATCAATAACATAAAGGCCGTATCTATCGCACAGGCTATACCAGAGAGGGGTGTTGGGGTAGTGACTTGTACGTACGGCATTTATATTGAATTTTTTCATAAGCTGGATGTCTTTGAGCATTGATTCTTCAGTAACATAACGGCCGCTCACAGGGTCGTGTTCGTGGCGGTTTACCCCCTTTAAAGTCACAGGCACTCCATTTACCTGCAGCAGCCCGTCTTTTATCTCCACTTTTCTAAATCCTGTCTTGATTTTCAGAATATCTTCGGCCTCTTCTGACCCGGGCTCAAGCTTCAGGATCAGAGAATTCAAATTCGGGGTCTCAGCACTCCATTTTTTTGGGCTGCTTATCTTTGCTTCAAAAACAGCCTGGGCTTTTCCTTTTTCATCAAACTTCAGGATATTAATTTGCGCTTCGGGAAATACTTCCATGCCCCTGCTGTTTAGCAGCTTTATCTTTAAAACTGCTTTATTCGGCGGATCTTTAAGACAAGTTTTTGCCTCGACCTCTACTTTAAGCCAGCCATTTTGATAATCCTTATCCAGCCCACTGTGTATAAAAAAATCGCGTATATAGGTCTGAGGCCGGGAATATATGAATACATCGCGTTCAATACCACTTATCTTCCAGTAATCCTGGTCCTCAAGATAGCTCCCATCACTGAAACGGTATACCTCTACTGCAAGAGAATTATCTCCGGGATGAATAAAACCGGTGATGTTAAATTCAGTAGGAGTCTTACTACCCTGGCTGTAGCCTGCTTTTTCTCCGTTTATCCACACATACATAGCGGAACGGACTCCTTCAAAATGCAAAAAAACCTGGCGGTCTTCCCATATGTCAGGGACTGTAAAATCTCTCCTGTAAGAGCCTACGGGATTGTTATCATGAGGAATGTAAGGCGGATCAGGCGGGAAAGGGTATTCTGTATCAGTGTATATCGGCACTCCAAAACCCTGCAGCTCCCAGTTTCCGGGTACTTTTATGTCATCCCATCCACTGGTATCAAAGCCGGCTTTGTAAAAATCAGCTGGGCGTTCTGAGGGATTTTTTGCCCAATTAAACTTCCAGTTCCCATTAAGGGATATTAAATATGAAGATTTACTGGAATAAGGGGTATATGTAGAGTGAGGAGCTTCTTTGCCTATGGCAAAAACAGCCGGATTTTCCCAGTCAAAGGCCTCCTTTTTTATTTGCCCTGTATCTGAAAACTCATCGTTTTTACAATTATTAAAAGCTGTAAAACAGACAGCTACTAATAAAATAGATATCAGAATAATTTTTCGTATCATATTAACAAATGGTTACTACTAGCCCCTCCTTACTGATCTCATAATCAAAAAAGCGGGCCAGCCGATTAGGAGGATTATTCTCTAACAATTTACAGGCAGAAGCGGCATGTTCAGGTGATTTACATATGATGAGCAAGAATCCCCCTCCCCCAGCACCCAGGAGTTTAGCCCCGTACATATAGGGCCTTAAGCTTTTTAAAATATTTTCTATAACAGGAGTGGTTGAACCCGGGTCGATCTCTTTATTTAATCTCCAGGCAAAATCTATGAGCTCCCCGAATCTCTTTGTATCTTTGCTTGTCATTGCATCTACAATAAGAGGGGGAAGATTGTGGAGTTTTTGCAGAGTCGCCATTGATTCCCGGTCACGGTCAAGATAATTTCCTACAACATGCTGGAGGATATTTTTTGCCAGCCTGCGTAATCCGGTATAGTAAAGCAGGGTCTGCTCTCCTTCAGGGTCGAGCACATCAGAAGGAAGATAATGAATTCTGGGGTCAGGGATCATGCCTGGATCTGTGTTTATGATCTTTACTCCTTCTACACTACCTCCGATTTGATCCTGCCATCCGCCTCCTGTAGTCAATTCCTGTTCCAACTGTAAAACCAGGTGGAAAAGTTCACGCTGGCTCAGATTCTGGCCTATCATCCTGGCAATAACTGATATCATTACTGCTCCCATAATACTGGAGGTCCCCAAACCGCTTCCACTGGGAATAGCAGCCAAAGTTGTAATTTCTATGCCCCCGCCGAATAGGGCAAGCATATCTTTTAGGGACCGGGTTTTTTCAGGCCAGTCGGCATTATCCGGAGCAAACCCGGACAAGGCTATAGCGGCCTTTGCTAGGCTAAATTTACTTGTGGCCTTTTTATAATCCAATAAATCTTCAAGTTCACTAATAACCAGAGATACACCATGGTCGATAGAGGCGATATGGATCTCGAGTTTCTTTATTTTACGGGCATATACATGTATAGGCGGCTGTCCATTCAAATTAACAGCTGCATTTATCACACATCCTCCCTTTTCCAGAGCATAGGGAGGAGTATCAGTCCAACCGCCACCTAGGTCAAGCCTTGCTGGTGCCCTTCCCCAGATGATCTCATCGCTCCGCACAGCATTTTTGGGGTACCGGCTGTTTTCTTTCTTACTCAAGACTATAGTACGGCTGAGATTCTCAAAGGCGGCAGATTTCAGGTTTTTCCCCCAATCTTCAATTCTCTGATTTTTATCAGGCTTAATCCTTAATGACGCCAACCATTCTTTTTCTTCCTTTCTCAGTAAAGAACTCAATTCAGGAGAAGACTTATCCCAGGCGCTTCTTTTTTCTTTCCTGCTCATAAGAATCGCAGAACCAAGAGTATGAATGATCCGTGAAAACTCAAGTCGCTCCATCCCAGTTGCAGCTTCATCACCCCACTGGTACCGCGCTTCTTTCATAATATCCCTTACCCAACGGGCACGTTCGGGGCGTGGTAGGCAAGTAAAGATCAAAGCCATCTCTGCAGCGGAAAAATCACTATCCAGTCGGAATATCCAGCGCAAAGAGTTCTGTATTGCCCAGGCACGGAAAAGTATTCTTCTGGAATAAAAAGCATCCTGATCAACCAGCTGGGCGATCTCAGCAGCGCTGTATCTCTCAGCAGCTTTCCAGGCATTTTTCTGCTCCTGGGAGGCTTTCTCAGGTTTAAAAATCCAAAGCCATCTACGATAATCCGTGGGCATTTTTGTTGCCGGAATTATACGGGCATTCCACAGGATTTTATCTTTGTCCGGCAATTTCGGGGGCCAGACATCATTTTCTTCCATATCCATGGCCTCTAGCCAATCCTTTACCGGCTGATCACAAATAACAGCTCCGGATGAAATCGGAATTTTAAATCTATCATCTATGCCACAAACCTGGACAAACCATATTTTCTTTCCTTCCTGGTCTTTCCCTTTGATAACATTTAGACAGAATTTTGGTGGTAAGCTTAAGGGCTTTTCAATATCAACCCCGACTATCACATTCTCACCACCGAGAGTTAGAAGTGCACCGACATAACAGCCCTCAATCCAGGCGTTTTTTGCAATAATATGCCCCTCTGTAGAAATGTCATTATTAATCCTCAGGCCTATATCCCTGATCAAGGTCCCTCGTTCTTTTTTTAATAAGTCTGCTCCGCTTTTTAGAAGTTGACGCATTGTTCCAAAATGATAAAATCCGCATTGCGGTACATTCTTGATAAAAAAATTAACCTTTGACAGGGATTTATAAATAGAATTAAGTGATGATTCGGATAAATCTGAACCGCTGTTGCGAACAGAATTAATATAATGTGAATACTCAACTTTTGCGCCCATAGCGCAGCAGATTTCCCGATATAGGTCGAGGCCTTTGAACATAATTTCTTTATATAAAGGTCCAGATAATTTTAGTCCTTCTTTAGAATTAGTTTTAATGCTGCCTAAATTAAGAAGTCTTAATGCTGAAGCAGCATCGAAATTCAGTATCCCAATATCAAGTATGGACTGACCGTGTCGGTTTAATGCCCCTTTGGATTTTTGTTCATGAACTGAAGGTTTTTGTAAAAACAAACGGACTTTCCCATCTGGGCCTGAGCAATAAACACCATGATCACTGGCCAGCTCAGGCGAAGCTTGACAGCCTAATCCAGTGATTCCCTGTTCAAAAAACTGGATATCATCCGGATTAAAATCCAAAAAAACATCGCCTGTAGTTACAACTACCTGTCCCTGCCCATACGAAGTTGCCGGGAGTTTAAGGTAGATAGGTAACTGCCGGTCAAATAGAGTTTGGCCCAGAATACTGCCCGACTCTCCCGGTAACGGGATAAAGACTTTACCGCAGGGACCATATACAGGCAAACGGCGTGAATCTCCACCTGCATGGATAATAAGGATCCGCAGTTTTTGGAGGATTTTCTCCCAGGTATCAACATGTTTTATATCATCCGGTTTTTTCCTCAGTTCCCGGTTGAGGACATTAAGGAGACTATAAATAGTGCTGCCTCCACTGCCGATCCGTTTTCCCCCGGGATCGGACAGAACCAGCAGCTGCTTAACTCCTGGAATAAATCCCAATTTGCGCCTCAAGTATAGTTGTGACTCATAGGCAGATGCCTGTTTTTCATTTGAGGCTGTGATTATAAGATAATCCCAGGGTTCTGCGAGCGTCTGCATCTTCTACTTATTAGCTTCCACTTGAGTTTTTACCCAAGGGTAGGTTTTTGCGATCCCAGCACGGAGAGAATAGCTGGATTTCCAGCCGATAGATTTTATAAGATCATTTCGAAAATTTCTGGCTTTTACTCCCACCGGGCCTTCTATATGTTTAATATTGATCTTTTTTCCGGAAGCCTCAGCTATCGTCTGAACCAATTCTATAACAGAGACATATTGACGCCGGCCGATATTAACACCGTTTTTTAGGTCAGATTTCATAAGAAGGAGTATACCGTCAAGCAAATCATCAATATAAGTGTATGCCCGCATGGCGCTGCCGTCTCCCCAGATCTCTATGGTACCGCCGTCTTCAGCTTCTGCGATCTTACGCGAAAGAGCTGCGGGTGCTTTTTCTCTGCCGCCGTGCCAGGTGCCTTCAGGCCCATAAGTATTTTGAAAACGGGCAAGCCTTACCTTCATACCATGCATACGGCCGTACGCCATTGCCATTCGTTCTGCATAGAGTTTCTCCCAGCCGTATTCATTATCAGGCTGGGCCGGATATGCTTCTTCTTCCGAAAGTTCCGGTTCATCCGGATCCATGTCCCTATATACACAGGCGGAAGAGGAGAAGAAGTATTTTTTTGCCCCAGCCTTTGCGCTGGTATGGATCATATGGATATTTATAAGAGCACTGTTACGCATAATCTCGCATTCGGCAGAATGGATAAAGCCCATCCCTCCCATGTCAGCCGCCAGTTGATATACTTCATCAAAGCCTGCTCTATCTGAATTCGAGACAGCTTTTTCACAGTTTTCCTGTTCGCGTAAATCAAGCAGCAGGAAATCATCCGCTGCAGTTTCTGAAAACTCAGGTTTTTTTTGGTCCACTCCCCGCACCCAGTATCCATCCTTCTTCAATCTTTTGACCAGATGGCTCCCTATAAATCCGCCTGCCCCACAAACCAACGCTTTTTTCATGTGACTCTCCTTCCCATTTGATTGAATAGAATTTTATATCAAAGGAAATATAGGAAGTCAATTTTTCCGTATTCCTATTCGGGGGACATCATACTTAATTAATATAAAATGCTGTTGAGATAAGTATGATGTCCCCCGAATACAAAAGTATTGTTTATTTTATATTGAATTTTACTTTTTTTTCATTAATATTATTAGCGGAAATTACATTTATTGTTGACTTACTATCAGCAAGAACCATAACGCCTATTAACATTAAAAAACCATCGATGCCTTTACCAGCAAAACCTGTATTAAAAAGAAGCATTGAGTCACTATTCCGCAATAGATTCTTTTTAGTAAGATCTTCTTTAATTTTTGAATATGCTTCTTTAATTCCCATTCCAGCTAACTTATCAAAAAAGAGATCGCAGGAAAGAGAACCGTTTTTCAAAAATGAATGGACCGTTTTAGGGAAAGATGAATCAAGATATTCAAAAAAATGTATTACAACATCAGAGAAATTTCTAATATTTATAAATGACATATAATTACTTGGATTGCTGGAATAAAGTGCAATCAATTTTAAGTCTTTACATTTGATGTCAAATTTAAATTTTGTATCAATTAATAAATTTACCTTTGATTCTTTGCTTTTCTGCATATTATTATTTTTGATTGTTGAATCTTGACTTTTTTTCTTTTTAAATAAACTACTTAAAAAACTCATTTCGTTCCTCCTTTTTATTTATTTATAGGAAATTCCTTTTCCGCCTTGCTGGCTGAATGAGCGTTCATGTGACAATTTTGCCTCGTTACATCGTCATAGAGGATAGAACATGATAGGAAAGAATGTCAAATCCCTAATCCATGAGTTTGGACTTTCATATATGTTCTATCCTTTCTTCAACAGCATAATCCAACTCTTCTTCGAAATGTTCGAAGACCGTTAATTTATACACATCAGGATCGGACAGGCTGACAGAGTGAAGAGCTCCCTTAAAAAGCTCAAGCACAGCTCTCTTTTCTTTATCATAGAAATTCAATCTTCCCTCTTTAGCGAAAACAATCCCCTGATTATGAATTATTCAGTTATTGATTATGATTCTGGGAATATCGTTTTCTACAAGTAGTTTTTCAAAATCCTTTATTTCATTTTCCAACAAACTCTTAAAAATCACCTCAGCTTTGGTAAGCTGTTCGTTTAAGTCTTTAAACCTGTCGAAAATCGCCTGGGTGGGTTTTGAGTCCTGGGAATGGACAGCTGAATATAGATAAGCAAGCTGGTTGTCAAGTTTGACCTGATAATTAATGGGATCCTGGCCGCTTTCATTTTTAGTCTGGATAAGGTCCTCCTCCAGAGAATCAAGCTTTTTTACGAGTTTTTCAGCAGCGGTCTTAATGTCTTTACTGAAACCTGCTTTTCCCGCCCGGAAGGAAATATTTTTGACCTGTTCTCTTATATCCCGTACTTTTTTGATAAGTTTGTGGCTTAAAGAAAACTTTTCTCCTGCTTTTACCTGAAGGTCAAATTGCTCCTGCAGGTCATTAACTGAGATTGTCTTCCACCTGGGGTCTTTTAATACCTCAAAACTCTGTATTTGAGTGTCTTCTCCTTTTGTAAGCTTCACCCTATATATTCCAGGTACAGCTTTAGGGCCTCTGATATAACTTAAGGAGATCACTGCTTCCTTGATCTTCTCTGGTGCTTTGTATGTTAGGTTCCAGGTAAGATTGTTTAATCCTTTTTCAGCTTTGACCTTATCGAATTCATAGATAACTTTATCCTCCCGGTCAAGTATTTCAACTTTGATAGAATCAGATTTTTCGATCTTTTCCCCTAGATAGAAATACACTGAGAGTCTGGATAGCGTGCCCCGCACCTGGGTCCTATAAGTATTTTCCGGTTTAAACAAAACAGTATTTTTCCCTGCCTGTTCTTTTTTGAATTGAGGAATAAGAGAAATGTCATCCAAAATCCAGAATGCTCTTCCCTGGGTGGAAACAACCAAATCCCTTTTAAAGATCATCATGTCGGTTATGGGAGTGATGGGTAGATTAAGCTGAAATTTCTGCCAGTGTTTTCCATCATTAAATGAGATAAACATCCCGAATTCAGTACCTGCATAGAGAAGCCCTTTCCGGTCCGGGTCTTCCCGCACTACTCTGACAAAATAATCCTCAGGGATGCCATTGTTTCCATCTGTTATCAGGTCCCAGGATTTTCCGTAATTTTCTGTCCTAAAAATATAGGGCTTAAAATCATTGTCCCGGTATTTATAAACTGCCATAAACACCCGTCCCGGATATCTGGCAGAAATGTCAAACATATTTACAGTTCCCTCTTTAGGCATATTTTTGGGAGTAATGTTTTCCCAGTTTTTTCCGTCATCTCGTGAAACATGTACTAAACCGTCATCCGAGCCTGCCCAAAGCACTCCCTTTTCAAGCGGTGATTCTTCAAAAGCAAAAATGGTGCAGTATGTCTCCACTCCCGTACAATCATGCTGGATAGGTTCGCCGGCCCGGCCCAGGTAAGCATCGATGTTTTGAGTCAGGTCAGGGCTTATGACCTTCCAGGTCTGGCCCTCATCTATGGATCTGTGGACATAATTAGAGGTTATATAGAGGACCTTTGGGTCATAGGGGGAAAACCGGATAGGGAAATTCCATTGGAACCTGTATTTAAGATCACGTCCGGCAATGCCATCATGCAGCTCAGGATAAGCATTGATTCCTTTTTCATGTCCGTTTTTCCTGTCAAGGCGGGTTAAGATCCCAATATAATTCCCGGCGTAGATAATATCCGGATTTCTTGGGTCCACTGCAATATGTCCGCTTTCGCCGCCGCCTACTGAATAAAAATATTGATTCGGCCTCCCCTGGCTGGAGATAGATATTGAGGAGTTATCCTGTTGGTCTCCATATACCCTGTAAGGGAATTGATTATCAACTGTCACCCGGTATATCTCTGCAGTGGGCTGATTCATCTGGGTGGACCAGGATTTTCCTCCATTAAAGGACACATTTGCTCCCCCATCATTGCTCTGAATCATTATATCCGGATTTTTGGGATTTATCCAGAGACAGTGATTATCCCCATGGGGATTACGGATCCTCTCAAACTCGTTGCCGTCATTAAGAGATTTATAAAATCCTGTGTTTAAAACATAAACTGTGTGTTCAGCTTTTGGATCAGCAAATATCCTGGAATAATACCAGGCCCGTTGCCGGAAATTATGGTCCCGGTTTACTCTCTTCCAGTTTTTCCCGGCATCCTCTGACATAAATATGCCGCCTTTTTTCTCATCAATAGATTCCTGGATGACCCAGACTCTTTCCGGATTAACCGGCGAAACTGCCACACCTACACGCCCTACAATGCCGGTCGGAAGGCCGCCTTTAAGCTGCTTCCATGTATCTCCTCCGTCTGTGGTTTTATACACACCCCCGGCTTTACCCCCATCAATAATAGTCCAGGGTTTTCTTTCAGCCTGCCACATGCCGGCATAGATGATGCGGGGGTTTGTAGAATCCATAACCAGATCAATACAGCCTGTTTTATCATTTATAAAAAGTACTTTGTCCCAATTCTCGCCGCCATCCCGAGAACTGTAAACACCTCTTTCAGGGCTGGGACCAAATATGTTTCCCAGCACAGCAGCATAAACAAGGTCAGGATCGCCGGGGTGGATCTGGATTTTCCCGATCTGAGCTTCAGTATCCAGGCCCATAAGCTTCCAGGTCTTACCGGCATCTGTGGATTTGTAGATTCCTCTTCCAGTGGATATATTTCCTCTGGGGCTGGCTGAGCCGGTACCAACATAAATTACATTGGAGTCGGAAGGAGCAACCTCAACAGAACCTATAGAGCCTACTTTAAAAAATCCATCGGAAATATTATCCCAGGTAATTCCTCCATCTATAGTTTTCCAGACTCCCCCGCCCGTTGAGCCCAAATAATATGTCAAGGGAGCATCAGGAATTCCAGTTACAGCAGTTACACGCCCTCCCCGGGTGGGGCCGATAAACCTGTACTTTAAATTTTTATAAAGTACGGGGTCAATGGTCACATTTTTGTCCTCAGCAAAAGAGATGCCGCTAAATAAAAGGATAATTGCTCCTGCTCCTAAAAATAATACGGTAAGTTTTTTATACAGGTTTTTCATAGATAATCTCCCTTTCATTCTAATATTGATTTTTTATCATATTAAATCCTCTCTAAAAATCAAAGTAAAATTATGAAATTTAGATGTGGCTTGAGCTCGTTCAGATTTTTAACGCCATTCTTCGACCGCTTTTTTCGGCTGCTGCGCAACTCCCCCCGTCCGTGGGTCAAACATGCTCCCAGCCCGGCTTTGCCGGGTTCCCTCAAATAGCGCTCTCAGAAGGCTAAATCTTCAATGTCGCTTCAGCCACATCAGAATTTCATTATAAGTAAATCTTTAGATTAACATTTCCCGCTTCACGATTAACGTTTTACTTCTTCTCCCTGTTTTTTGCTTAATCCCTCTCCCATAATCCCTAATCCTGCATTTTCTTCATCTGCGACAACCTCGACTCGTGAATAATCAAGATTAATTAAGTATGATGTCCCCCCCATATCTTTTTTAGCATTTTCTCACCCGCTGGAGTTATCTTCCAATTTTTTCCTTTTTTTATTAAATAATAAGAGGATCACTATTTTTTGCCAATAGAGCGGTAAAAAGAATCAGGTCAATTGATTAAGAAAACCGTGAGCAAGGATGAGCGGGCATGGTTCTTCTCCTTTAAGGAGAAGAGAGCGAAGACTGTATCCGAGCAGATTTTCCACGCTGGGG
>Ga0114922_10000077_pt1 | contig 82528 bp, 80 predicted proteins | sample AartaG_FD_100975 | JGI IMG/M metagenome (GOLD analysis project Ga0114922, IMG submission 100975) | Deep subsurface microbial communities from Aarhus Bay to uncover new lineages of life (NeLLi) - Aarhus_00045 metaG | ecosystem: Environmental > Aquatic > Marine > Oceanic > Sediment | place...
AAAGAAAAAGAAGAAGTTCCTCAAAGAAAAATAAAAAGAAAATTATAAATTCTTGTTTAATCTCTTTTTTTATTTTTGTTAACTTAAAATATCGTAAAGTCGATATTGAAATTTACCAAGTGTTCCCCCGTAATTACCTGCGGATATACGATTTATCCCTGAAACTTTTACTGCGGCTTCAATTCCTAATTTTATTGCTTTTTTAATAGCTTCTTCAGTAGCGCCATCAAGAACAATTTCGTAAACACAGTTATCTCCTTCTCTTAATTCTGAATCTTCTATTTTATTTTTAAGAGTTGGACAATACTTTTGATTAGTAGAAGCCCGCATAAATTCATACTTTGATCCAACTTTAGATCCAGAACGTACAATACCACCAGGGAATGGCGCAATTACATTAGGAATATCTTTAATTGCTTCCATTGACTTTTCAGCTGCTTCTAAAGCAGAACCTTGATCTTTTCCAATAATTAAGAAATTACCACCAGCTATTCCTTTTCCCACTTTAAAAGAGCTTTGAACAATAAATTCACCCTCCATAACGGGAATTTTAAAAACTTCAAATGGATAAATACCTTCAAGTTTTTCTTGGAATCCATCACCAAAAAATTTTAAATTATTACCAGATTTTACTTCAAATTCCTTAGAACGATCAAGGGAGTCAATTAGAGCATCAAAACATGCAGTTGTAGGGCAGGTTAGAACACATTCACCAATTCGATGTGTTAAAACCATACTCATCTCATCTTTTTTGTTCTTAAAAAACATTAATATTACTCCTGGGCGTTTATCTGGGGTATTTTCCGCATTAACAAAAAGATCAATTCCAGCTTCAGCATCGCAACCAATTGTTGATGTACCATACCCAGTTGCTTCCTGAGCAGCTATCGTAGTCCATCTCTTATTCCTTGCTGTCACTAAAACTCGAGTAAAAACAGTTCCAAAAGCTTCACAGAAAGTATCTTCAATCTCCACACCATTAATCTCCATTTTGAATAATTCACCTTAAAATTGTAATTTTTTTTTTTTTTATATAATTTGTATTTACTAATAGAGTTCCTTGTTTTATAAAATTTAAAACAAAAAATAAAAACATTGAAAAATTGTAAGGTTATATAACTTAAATTTTAAAATTCGAATTAATAAAAAAGCTTGTTAAAAATGAGCGAAGAAGAGAAAATACTTAAAATCGGTATCCTCAAGAATGGTACCATCGGCTCATCAGTCCTATTGGCTTTTCTCATGGACGAAAGGGCTGAATCCACAAGAATTAATGTATATGAAGTAACATCTGGAGCGAAGATGCACCCTCCATCCGTCTGTACTGCAACAATGGAAGATTTATTAAAATGGGAGCCAGAATTAATAATAATGTCTAGTCCAAATGCTTCTTTACCGGGTCCTAAAGCAGTTAGGGAAATGGCAGGAGCGATCCCTACTATAGTAATTTCTGATGCCCCTGCTAAAAAATCTATTGATGAAATAAAAGAAAAGAATATGGGGTACATATTAGTGAATTGTGATAGTATGATCGGAGCACGCAGACCTTTTCTTGATCCCGTTGAAATGAGTATTTTTAACTCAGATTTATTAAAGGTGCTTGCAATCACAGGAGCGCTTCAAGTAATTGCTGAAGAATTAAATAAAGTCATAATGGATATGCTTGAGAATAGATCAACCTCTTTACCTCAAATTATCATCGATGCGAATATAGCTACAGAAGCTGCTAAATTTTCTAATCCTTATGCAAAAGCTAAAGCGATCGCTGCATTTGAACTAGCAGCTTCAGTTTCTAAAGTTACTGGAAAAGCGTGTTTCCAATTAAAAGAAAGACCTGACTATATGCCATTATTAGCGGCAGCCCACGAAATGATGAGGAATGCAGCTCTCCTGTGTGATGAAGCAAGAGAAATTGAAAAATCTAATGATACAGTTATAAGAAGACCACATCATGCAAAACAACAAAAATTCTTAACAAAAATTGGGTTAGATGATAAAGAACAATAATAAAATACTAAATAATCATAATTTTTTAAAAATCTAATTTTTTATTTTCAATCTTTTAAACTTCTATTTAAAAATCAGAAGATTTCAAATAAAGTATTAAGTTTTTAAATTCATCGCCAGTTAACGCATTCATGACACTTGAAAATACTTCAGTTTGTTTGTTTCTTGTTACAGCCATTAAAACTGCTCCGTTACTAACTTCTTTCACTAAAATCCAACAATTATCCGATTCATAGACGATAGTAGATAATGATAAAGGAGAAAGATTTGAAACGCTTTGAAGTTCCATAATTTGCTGATAAATACTATAAATATTAGAATCTAAAGTCCCAATTTCAAATTTCATAAATTTTAATGGTTTTGATTCAAATTTACCAAATGTAGAAGAAATCAATAATCCATCGGGTTGATTGAATAAAAGGTATTCTGATAAAGTATTGAGCTTTAATTCATCCAATAAATGACGTATTTTTCCTAAACGTTGCAAAGACAAAGTATTCTTTTGAATTTCATAATCAAGAATTTCAATTAATCTATGTTGAGCACTCCCTTCTTTAACAGAAACAGGAGTAAATGAGAGTTTTGATATTAAACCATTATTCATATCCTTTGTTAGTATTTCATAGAAATTATCTTCCTTTGATTCTTTTAGATCAATTTTATTTAGTAAAACATAGACTTTATCAATCTTAGGAGAGAATTCAAGGATATACTTCAAAAATTTATCAAAAATATCACGTACTTCAGGATCTATCGCAGCAGAATCAACCATAAAAACAGCCGTGGCTGCCTCCGAAAATATCAGTTCCCGTTGGGATTCTGAGAAGTATCTTTCCATGTAGCGTTCTTGACCGCCTAGATCCCAGACATTCAGCTCCATAATGCCACGGAAGATAAAGTTTTCCCTCGAAACCCCTTTAGTCGGTTTTAAGTTTAACACCTTCATAAAATTATATCCAAGGCATGTTGTTCGCATTAATGACGTTTTTCCTGCTCCAGCTGGCCCAAAAAGTAAGATTTTTATGATTAACAACTCCTATCTATAACATTCGATGAATTGAATAATAAAATTTTCATTTATATGCAACCCGATTTAGTATTTATTTTTTAATTACTTTTTATATATTTTTTATAAATTTATTTTTTATATATTTTGCTTTTGTATGAATTTGATCTAATGACGATTCAATTAAATATCATTTTTAATTAATTTAAATAAATTGTATTCGAAAATTAAAAAGATAAAATGAATTGAAATGAATTTAGAAGATTATATAAGGAACGTACCTGATTTCCCTGTTGAGGGAATTCAGTTTAAAGATGTTACAACATTAGCGAAAGTACACTCAGCCTTTAAAGAATCGTGCGATAGAATTATTAATTACTATAGAGATAAAGGAATTACTAAAGTAGCAGCCATTGAAGCACGGGGATATGTGTGGGGTGGGGTTATAGCTTATCAATTAGGTACTGGATTTGTTTTAATGAGAAAACCAGGTAAATTACCATATAAAACTCTAAAAGAAACTTATGAACTAGAGTATGGGACAGATAGTATTGAAATGCACGTTGATGCAATTGAAGAAGGAGATAGAGTATTAGTTTTTGATGATTTATTAGCTACTGGAGGGACCGCCAAAGCAGCATGTAATTTAGTAGAGAAGGCTGGTGGCGAAGTAATAGGAATAGCGTTTGTAATTGAATTAACAGGAAGTTTACATGGTAGAGATAAATTAGAAGGTTATAATATTCTTTCTTTAATTGAAATTCCAGTTGAAGAATGAAATAATCTCAACGCAACGCAAACTTGTTAAGGACATTTTTAAAAAACAATAATTTTTTTATATTCTTTCTAATTCTGGTGGAATATAGCCAAATGTATTAAAAAATCTTTTCCTTACCATATCGCTATTAAAATTTTGAGTTTGAGCTCCAGTTGTTTCCACTACAAAAGATCCAATTATTGCGCCTAATCGGCATGCATCCAATAGAGTCATATCTAAAGTTAAACCCGTTAGTATTCCAGCACGATATCCATCTCCTGCACCAGTAGTATCTTCGATCTTATTGGGGGCCGCAATAGGAATATGAACTTTAAAAATCTTATCATTCTCATCTTTATAAATCAATTTAGATCCTTTAGATCCTTCTGTTATTATAATTGCTTTGACATGTTCAAGAATATTCTCTTCAGTTAACTCGGATTTCTCTTTTATTTGATTTATTTCATGATTATTTCCAATTAATATTTCTGATTTCTTGAGCAGTTCTATTAAATTATCTTTTTTGAAAAGTGGTGTCACTTGGCCAGGATCAAATATAGAGGGGATTTTTAAATCACTTAACTGAAGAGCAAAATTAGCCATAGCTTCTACACTCTGTGTTGAATTTATAGCATAAACAAACTCTTCTGGATTTGAAATTTTCTCTTTTAGATCAATATCCTTACATTTATCTAAAGCACCACCATGAAAAATAATCATTTGATTAGATTTAATATCATTAACTATGTAACAAGCAGCAGTGAAAAGATCTTCATGCACATCAATGAGTAATTCAACGTTTTTAAATTGTTTTAAATGTCCCATATATCCCAAACTCTCAAAATCATCTCCTACCGAACCAAATAAAGAAACTTTTGCAATATTTAAAAGCCCTAGATTATAAGCAATATTACCGGCAGTTCCTCCAAAAAATTGATAACGACTGTCTGCTGTAACAGTACTTTGATATTCTTCCTTATCGTGATTGATAGATACCGCGTTAATAAAATTCTCTTTAAAGGCCATAATATAATCAAAAGCCAATGATCCAAGAACCAGAACTTTGTTTTTTACCATGAAATATTAAATTAATTTTTAGAAATATATTTTACACTAATCAATATTATGTTTAAACTTTATAGAATTTGGCAGCAACGAGTAAGTTTAATAACAAATAATTTATAAAATTTTAAATTTAATACTTTAAAAACTGCATAAGTTGAAAATTATGGCAAAAATAGGAATAATTGGTGGCTCAGGATTAGATAATCCCGACATTTTAAAGAGTGCTATAGATATACATGTTGATACACCATATGGAAAGCCTACTTCCCCTTTAAGAATTGGGAAGATTAATGATGTTGATGTGGTTCTCATAGCAAGACATGGAAGAGAGCATATAATTCCTCCCACACAAGTAAATTATAGAGCTAATATACAAGCATTAAAAGATCAAGGGTGCTCCCATATTCTTGCAACAACTGCTTGCGGGAGTTTAAGAGAAGAGATAGATAGAGGTGATCTAGTTATTCTCGATCAATTTATAGACTTCACCCGTCTCAGAAAAATATCTTTTTTTGAAGAATTTGCCCCTGGAGATATGAAGCATACACCAATGGCTGATCCTTATTCAGAAAAATTAAGAAAAATTCTTATTGAAACTGCTAAGGAGCTGAATCTTAAACATCATGAAGCTGGAACAGTTGTTACCATTGAAGGTCCTAGATTTTCTACAAGAGCAGAATCAAATATGTTTCGGATATGGGGTGCTGATGTGATAAATATGAGTATCGCTCCTGAGACTATTTTAGCAAACGAAGCCGGTATTCCATATGCCGCTGTTGCTATGTCTACAGATTATGATTGCTGGAAAGAAGATGAAGCTCCAGTTACTTGGGAAGAGATATTAGAAATATTTGGCAAAAATGTTGATAGTGTTATCGCTTTATTAACAAATGCTATTAGTAAAATAAAATAACTATTAACTTTCTTGGTAACTGTTTCCTATTTTTTTTCTTCTTGAACCAATAATGATTAATTAATATAAAAAAGAAGTCTTTATTGCTATTTTTAGGAATTTTTAAAAAAGTTGATATTTCTTAATTGTTTTTTTAAAATAATATGTTTTTATGATATTTAGAGCTAATTTTTAATTTCTTTAAAATATGACAAAAATATCCTTTTTGGGAAGTTGCAGAGAAGTTGGGCGTTCATGTATTTTAGTTGAATCAAATAGTGGCTCAAAATGCTTATTAGATTATGGTATTAGATTCAATAACGATAATAGACTACCACTTAAAGCAGATTTATCTAATTTGAAATCAATTGCTCTTACTCACAGTCATGTGGATCATTCAGGAGCATTACCATTTATATATAAAACACATAAAGTTCCATTCTTTACTAATTCAATTTCACTAGAAATTGCTGAACTCTTAATAAGAGATATGATAAAAATTTCAAAATTTCCATATCCATTTGGTTTCAGAGAATTAGATCTTTTAAGGCAAAATTCTTATTTTCTTAAGAATGGTATTCGTCAAAAGATAGATGATAATTTTTTTATAACTTTTATTGATGCTGGGCACATACCTGGAAGTGTTTCAATTTTACTTGAAGTCGATAATAAACGTATATTTTATTCTGGAGATATAAATACTCAAAAAACTAATTTAATCAATCCTGCTAATTATATGGATGTACCTGAATTGGATGCTTTGATTATTGAGTCTACTTATGCTTTAAAAGAACATCCCCCAAGAAAATTACTTGAGGAAAAATTTATAGAGAAAGTTATTGAGATTACTGAAAATGGTGGGAAAGTCTTAATTCCTGCCTTTGGTGTTGCTCGTTCACAAGAAGCGTTGTTGATTTTAGAAAAATACAACTATACTGGTAAAATTTTTATAGATGGACTAGCTAGAAAAGTCTCTAACATCTATTTAGAGTATCCAGAGTTTATTAAAGATATAAAAGCTTTTAGAAAAATTCTAAAGAAGGCTGAATTCATCTTAAAGAAGAAAGATAGATTGCATGTAAAAAAATCAAAGGGAGTTATTATATCTCCTTCTGGTATGCTTAAAGGAGGTGCCGCAATAGACTATATAGAAACAATCTTAAACGATCCAGCATCAGCTGTTTATTTAGTAGGATACCAAGTGGAAGGAAGCCCTGGTAGGGGTTTATTAGATACGGGAATTTTTGAATTTAAAGAATCACGAAAGAAAAAAAATATGTTTAATAATTTTCAAATTGAAGCGAAATGTGATTATGATTATTTTGATTTTTCTAGTCATGCTGATAGTTTGCATCTTTATAAATACGTAGAGAACCTAGAATTTCGAAATAAAAATCATAATAATATATTTTGCATTCATGGTGATAATAAATCAACTACAACATTTGCAAGTGAATTGGTGAAAAAAGGTTATAATTCCGTTGCTCCAGAAATTGGAGAAATTTATAAATTATAGATTTTTAACTTGCTTCATTCTTATTTATTTTCCATGTAACTGCTTTCGAATTGCTAAATTACAATTTTCTAAATAAATTTCTACTTTATCTACGGGGATTTTTGTACCAGCAGCTGGTGGGTGACCTCCTCCTAATACATCTAAACCTGTTTGTTCACATGCTTCTCTAATTGCTTTTGAAAGATTTACTCCTTTATTCACAATCATTTGATGTGCTCGCCCAGAAACTTTATAGACATTTTCATCTTCTCTTTTTGCTAGGCCAAAAATAGGTTTTGATATATCAAATCCTTCACTGTTTTCAAAAACCAGCATTGAAGCAATTGTTCCAACCATAGTATCTGGAATAATATCTTCAGCGAGAAAATATTGAATGTATTCCTTTTGTTGAATTTTATTATTATCTTTAAGCCATATAAGACTCTTGAATAGTGTTTTTTTGTAATTTAAAAGAATCTCTTGAGATTTTTGATAAGAACTTTTTCTATCACCCATAGCTATAGCAATCCCTAATGAAGCATGATTTAATCGTCCACAAGCATTTAAGAGATTGGAAAACTCCGCGGCATCATATAAATCCGTGCCTACTGCTTCATTTTTTAATAGGAATCTATTTATAATTAATTTCTCAATAATTTTACTAGGTTCAATATCAAGTTTTAAGGACCCATATTCAATGATAGCAGAAGAAATCTTTTGTTTCTCATCATTATTAAGCTCATTTAGAGCCTTTATATTACCTTTTGAATTTTCCATTAATATCCCTAAAGTTTTTAAAAATATTAAAGTTCTATTGACATCACCAGTTAACCCTGGTAAATTTATTTCCTTAGAATATGCAATTGCTTCATTTAATGGTTTTATTGAAGAAAAATTCAAATCACTTTTTATTTCAATAAATCCGAAATTCTTAGCATCATCTAAAATTAGTGAATTTAAACCAAAAAATGATTTATTTGGGCCTTGATTTTGAATATCCCCAATAGCTCCAATAATTGCATTACATGACAAGTCAATATTATTTTCATTTAAACATTTTGCAAAAAAATAACTTAATCCTGCCCCAGATACCTCTGAACTTCCATCAAATCCATAAAAATAAGGATTCACGTGCCATTGATAAGTTTTATTAAAGATTTCTTTGAGTAAATCAGTATCTTCTTTAGTGGATATATTCTGTGGAAGATGATGATCTAGTATGATAAAAGAATTAAATTTTTCTTTCAATATCAATTCATTTTGAAGTTCTAGGTATTGACCACTTCCAAAATCAGTAAAAATTAAAAATTTATTAAGACTCTTCACATCTTTCGAGATATTACTGATAGTTTCTTTTTCTAATTGTTTTAAAACAGTAATCTGAAATGGAAGATTTTCTCGAATGAGAGCTTTGCCTAGAATTGCTCCTGCACTTAATCCATCAGCATCTAAATGAGTATATATATGAATAGATGATTTATTTTCCTGAATAGAATCAATAAATTTATTCCTTACAATCTTTATAGCTTTATAGAATTTTTCAAATTTATTCGTCAATTTCTTCATTTTATATAGAAGTAGCAAAATTAATAATATATTATATTAAATTATCAAATTAATAATAAATACTCAATTAAAAAAAGTAAATTTAATAAGGTGAAATTAAGTGCATCATGTAAGGATAAATGATTTAGCAAGACAAATCGTTGAAGATATCGTCGAAAATAAAGATCATTATAATGCAGAGATTCATAAATTAGATAATGGAGCAACCGTTCTTGATATGTCTAAGGCATCTTGGACTGGAGGAAAATTAGTTGGAGAAATATGTATGGGAGGTTTAGGGACGATTGAATTTTCTTCTTATAATTTAGATGGTCATTTCATACCTAGTGTTAATGTTTATACTTCAGAACCACTAATATCATGCATGGCTTCTCAGTTGGCAGGATGGAGCATTAAATTAAAAAAAGATATTGAAAAGGATGGTCAAATAAAGAAAAAAGTAGTTTTTCAATCCCTAGGATCTGGACCCGCTCGAGCTAAGAGTAAAGTAGAGAAAATATTTGATGAATTGGATTATACAGATGATTCGAATTGTGCCGTTATTGTTTTTGAGACTCCAAAATTGCCAAATGAAGAAGTAATGGATATTGTAGCTAAAAAATGTGGTGTTGATTCAAATGATACATATGCTGTTTGTGCTCCAACAGCGTGTTTGGTAGGTTCTATACAAGTGGCTGCTAGAATTGTAGAAACTGGAATCCATAAATTACATGAAATTAAATTTCCATTAAATCTAATAAGTGATGGTTTTGGTAGTGCTACAATCGCTCCTATTGCCCAAGATGATCTTGGTGCAATGGGACGTACAAACGATTCAATAAGTGCTGCTGGTTTAACATATTATAATATTCATGTTGAAAAAGAACGAGAAGTTGAGTTATTTGAACTGCTTAAAAAAGCACCCGCGAATACATCTTCTAGTTATGGAAAACCGTTTTTTGAAACCTTTAAAGCTGCAGATTATAAATTTTATGATATTGATCCAGGATTATTTGCTCCAGCAATATATACGGTCACAAATACTAAAACAGGGAATTGCTTAACTGTTGGAAGAGTAAATAATGAACTTTTAAAACAATCTTATGGATTGGATTAAGGATAAGCCAAAAAGTTTTAAGAAAAAATAACAATTTTATTTAATTCTTAATTTTCATGGTTTTTTTAACAAAAATAAAGAAAGATCACATGTTCATTAGTTCTTCTTCATACTTAATAATCTCATCATTAGAGATATCTCTATCAAATTTAATCTTTTTCTGAATTCCTAAGTAGGCACAAGCAAGTTTGGCAGCAGCAGCAACTTCTGCCTTTTTAAGAGTGATAGAATATTCATCTTGTTGAATTGGATCTTCTTGATAAAGACTTTCTTGAAATTTCTTATCCTGAACTCGAAGAACACGGTCAATTTTCATTTTATATAACAACGAAGCCATTTTATTGGCAGCTTTAAAAGGCAATTGATTTTTAACAACCAATCGTATAATATTATTTACATCAAAATAATTTAGAGTCTCAAATTTAGCCCGCAGAAAACTTTTAAGATTTTCAGAATTCTTTTCACATTCAATTTCCATCCAATCATGTATGGCCAGTTTTCTTCTAAAAAATATTAATTCCCAATCAATATTTAGTTCCTTTAATAAATCAAATATCATATCATCATTGGATTTCCTCGATTCTATTATTATATAAAGCTGAAGTCCATAGTACTTATGTTCTTGTTGAAGAAAAAATCCTCTTTGTTGCATAGAAGCAAGGATTAGAACTTTTATGGAATATACATTTTCTGAAAGATTCTTTTTCTCGCAATTTAGATATATAACATTACCCTCCTCACTGATAAATTCGCTATCTAAAAAGCCTAAAATACTTTCCTTGTTATCCTTGATAAAAGCCATTAATCCACTAAGAGTTGGTTTCACATCAAATTTAATCAAATCATTTTCTTCAATTGTCACATAATCGTGGAAATTACTGCCAATTGCTAATTTAATGGAATTTAATTTAAGTTCTTTATCACTACCAAACACCTTCTGAAATGCATCATTTATCGGAAAAACCTCTTCTTCCAAAATTTTTATATCCGCAATAGAACTCTCATAAGGTTCTGGTTCATTTAACATTTTATTCAATACTGGTGCTTCCGAAGCATCAACCTCGATCTCATAAGATTTTGCTAAATCTTTTCGAATAATATAGAAAGACCTTTTCTTTTTAGTATAGATAGAAAGTGATAGATAGTCATCCAATACTGCCCGAAATTTTTCTATAAATTTACCTTCTGAATTTACTGACCCAATCTTTCTTCTTCGAATTATATATCAACCAAATATTGTTAAAAATATCTTACTTCTATTAATTAATGTATAAAATTTTTATCTTAAATTCTTATCTAAAATGTAATATAAGATTATTAATTAAAAAATAAAACACATTAAAGGGAAAGTAATTTTTTAAAATAAAGTTTGGAGATCAATTTTTGCCCATAAAATAAGTCTTCTTTATATTACATTCTTATTCTAAGAAATAAATCTCTCCCTTCTTAACATATACGATTGTAGAACCGAAATTATTACGTATGGTGTACTTATCTCCTTGGACATCTAATATTTCTATAGAATAAGACATTCTTCTTTGCTTCATTATGTCTTCAATAATTTTTTTTTCTTCTTGTGCATCCATGATTTTGAGTTATTAATCACTGCAAAAAAATTTTATTATTTTATTATTTGATCAAGAAAAGAAATTAGCGAATTTTAAGTCAAAATCAGCTTTCTTTTTAATAAAAATTAAAAATAGATAACAGTTTTAATTATAAAATTATATCAGGTATTTATAATAAATTTAGACTAATATTCAATCAATATGTTAAGAAAATTAAATAAAAGTAAAGCATAGGATCGAAAGTTCATTGATTATGCACATTATAAATACAACTTTAAGCGATAAAAAGATATATTCATCCAAATTTTCAATTAGGAAAACTTTATGCAATGTTAAAAAATCTATGAGAAAAAACTCTTTCCATCAAAATCCTTGTATTTATCCCCTCTTTAGAAAAATTAGAATTAATAAAATTCATTGTAGAATTAATAACCTCAATTTTATAGTTTATTGTCCTTATTAAAAAATCGATTTTTTTTTATTAAATCTTACATATTTTTATATATTAAAAAACATGTTTATATAAAACATATGTTTCTTAAACTAATAGAATTGTCTTAAAGCTTTATTCTTTTATATCTGATATAACATGGTTAAACAGAAATTAGATATTGGATTTTTCACCTCGATGTATTCACAAGTTAATGGTACTGCCATTGCTTGCAGAAATCTTGCTGAAGGTATCGCAAAATATACAGGACATAACGTTCATGTATTCGCACCGGGTATCCAAAGACCTAAAACCAAATCAAAGAATCTACACCTCTACAACTTTTTTGGTGCGAAAATTGGGTCTAAAACTGGTTTTGTACTAAGTTTTCCGATACACAAATATTTTTTCTGTTCCCATGATTATCTAGATATGGTACATATTCATACACATGCCAGTTATGGGTCTATGGCAATTAATTGGGCAAAATATTTGGGTATTCCAATGACTGGAACCCATAATTCTCCGCTTAGTTATTATACCGCACAATATATTCCCATCTTTGGTAAACTTCTTTCGAGGATGGATTGGGTATGGCGCTATGAAAGACATATCTTAGATAAATATGACCTTGTTTCGGTTCCAACTAAATCTAAAAAAAATTTACTTAGAGATCAAAGATTTAAAGAACCAATTGTATGTTTAACTAATGGTATTTCAGATTTATATTTTAAAGATGTAAAAGAAAATGGAATACGAGATAAATATAATTTGGACAATAAAAAGATTCTTTTATATGCTTCTAGATTGTCTCCTGAGAAGCATCAATTAAGTATTATTAAATCATTTAGAAAAATCCAAAAAGAAGTACCAGATTCACATTTAGTTCTTGTAGGGAGTGATGGACCTTCTAGTTCTCATGTTAAGAAGTTGATTAAGAAGAAGCATTATAAAGATATTGTTTCTTACTTGGGTCGAGTACCTTTTACAGATCTATTAAAATTGTATAACACGGCAGATTTAGCTTGCCTTTGGTCATGGATTGAAGCGGAAGGTTTAGTTTTGATTGAAGCAATGGCACAAGGAACGCCTTGTGTAGGTGCGAATGCTATCGGAATTTCAAATGTAATTAGGCATGGAAAAACAGGATACCTTGCCAATGATCTTGACGATTTTAAGAATAAAGTGGTAAAAATATTTAAAGATGATGATTTAAGAGCAGAGATGGGCATGAATGCTAAAATGCTAGCTCGAAATTATCGAATATCTAAGGTAGCTAAAACTTGGATAAAACTCTATAAATTTACAATAAATGAACTTTACCCACTGCGTTATTATAAAAAAGAAAGAAAAGAACGAGTTGAATTGGTTAAGGAATTTGTTCACAAATTACCTATTGTTTCATTTTAAATTCTCTTTAGAAATTATGTTGTGTTCTAATTTGTTCTAATTTTGTTTTACAATTATTACAAAAATCAAATGACTTTTCATCAATTTTTTTTACATCATGAGAGAATCTCATAACACATGAATTTTTGAGACAATGGTCTGGACCTAATATGATATGTCCAATTTCGTGAATTACTTCTTTAATAACTCGCTGATCAAAAATTTTAAAATTTGCTAATCTATTATAGAACTGTTCTTTTAACTTTAATGATGATATTACACAACAACGATGTTTTAAATGTGTTTCTCCAAATAAAAATAGAATATTATCATCACTACTAGAATATAAAGGAAGATCAGTAACTGCAATTATCATTCCAAGGTTTTCTTCTATTCTTTTATTTATTAAAATCTGATAAAACTTATTAGTAGGATGTATCTTAATTCTACCCGAAGTTTTTTTTATTTCTCCATATTCGGTTTTAACACCTTTAGAGATTAATTCAAAAGAAAAATTGTAAGTCCCTAAATTTCTGATAGTAAAAAAAAAAGAATCAAACACTTGAGTTAAATAATGCTTTATTTTTTCAAAAAGAGCTTTATCATATTCTCCAAAAAATAGAATTCCTATATGACACGGCAATAAAAGCTTTTTTGGTATTTCATTATCTAATTCAAATTCGTCAGTATAAGATATTCCTATTCTTGTAATTAGTTTTTTTAATTTATCTTTATATCTGCGAATTTTTTGCTCATATTTCTGAAATCTTGGCATTATCAGAGTTTTAAAAGTTACGTTCTATAAGAAGTTTCTTTCATTGAATAAAATTGAAATAGTGGGTTTAAATTTATTATTAATAGGTATTTAAGTCATAAATTCTATTATAAATTAGATTAATTATTTTTTTACTATCAATTTTATGAAAACATGACAGATTTAATAGAAAATTCAGAGGAAACAAATCTAAATAAAGAAATTGTCAAAAATTCTATAAATTTAGAAGAAAGGGACAAAGATGTAGTTGAAAAAGATTTTATCCCTCACTTTTTTCCAACTTACAGAATCAAAAGAAATTTATATCCAATACCAATAATTCTCGTAGTTGCGATCTCAGCAATCCTAGCTTATTTAGCATATGTTGAAGCAGGAATTCAAATTGATGGTGGATACATTTCAGAAAGTGAATTTGGAGCACTAGGAGGAATTTTAAATGGGTTAATTTATACAGCATTAGCGGGAATCTCTGCTTTTGTCATAATTTTCATAATAAAGAAAAAAGGTATTGGTGTATTAATGTATATTTTTGGATTTAGTTTTGGATTAGTTGGATTTTTTCAAACTTGGTTTTTTGGGGAAATTATTATATATTTATTATTTTTAAATTCACCACATTTATTCTATCTATTTTATTATGAAATGATTTTTCTAACAGCCTTTTTTACCATTCTTATGCTGTATTTATATTTTACTTCAAAATCGATAAAAATAAAAAATTTTATCGTCTTATATATAGGATTATTAATTGGAGCATCTATGGGTGTATTAATGCCTCTTTGGACTACTTTAGCTATCTTAATTGGGATTTCATGTTGGGACATTTTCGCTGTGTTATATAAACATGGACCAATCAAACAATTGATTGATATTGCGTCAAATCCAGAGGAAGATGTTGTTCTATCAGAACAAGAATTACAACAAAAAATTAAAACTGGAGAATATGAGTATGATACTTCAAAATTGGAAATTGGAATAGGTGATTTAGCTTTTTATAGCATGCTTACTTCAAGTGCCCTAGTTCAAACTAATAATCTAATAATTATGATTTTGACTGCATTTGCAACAATTGTAGGTACTGGAATTACTATTGCAGGTTTAAAACGAAACAAAATCTTACCTGGTCTACCCATTTCGATTTTTCTTGGTATAGGAACGATGTTACTCTCATGGTTTTTAATCTCAACTTTTTTCTTTTAGTTAAGATTACATTTTTTTTAAGGAAATAACCTTTAATTTATTGCTTAAATTAAATTTATTATTATCGAAAGTGAGGATTAAAGCGATGGCTAATATATATAATATTAATACAATTGCAGTTATTGGTGCTGGAACGATGGGTCATGAAATTGCCCAAGTTGCTTTAATGGGAGGATTAAAACCTGTTTTATTAAATGATTTAAATAGTGAAATACTCGAAAAAGCAGTAAACAAAATTCAAAATGGTTTAAGAAGATTAGAAACTAAAGGAAAGTTAAAGAAAGGATATACGACTTCCGCCCTTATGGAAAATCTTAAAACAGAAATAGATCTAAAGAAAACGGTTTCTCATGTAGATTTTGTCTTTGAAGCAATTCCTGAAAAAATGAAAATTAAACAAGAACTCTTCGAAAAATTAGGGAATTTTGCTCCAAAACATACAATTTTGGCTACAAATACATCAACGATGAGTATAACAAAGATTGCTTCTTTATCAGGACGACCAGATAAAGTTATTGGGTGCCATTTTTTTACTCCGATAGTGGTACTTAGATTAATTGAAATTATAAAAGGTAGAGAAACTTCAGAAGAAACAGTTGAAATTACTAAAAAGGTTTGCGAACAATTACCTGCTCTCAAAGGAAGAAGGTTTTTACCCGTTCTTCAAAAAGAGAGTCCGGGATTTATTGTAAATCGGTTACTGTTAGGAATTAGTGCTTATTTAAACTGGCTTCTTGATTATGCGATGGAGGAAGGCATACCATTAGAAAATTTAGATGCTGATGTAAAAGAAATAATGAAAGTCGGGCCATTAGCCAAATGGGATTATTTGGGCCTTGATGTAGTTTATAATACTTTAAAATATTTTGAGAAAGTTGTTTCACTTGATTTTTCTCCTGGAAAAACTCTAACAAAATTAGTAAATGAAGGAAAATTAGGTAGAAAAACTGGAGAAGGCCTTTTTAAATGGGTTGAAGGTAAACCACAAATAAATTTAGATAGAAAAGCAAGAATTCTCGATCTTGAGCTTTTTATGGCAATTCAGTTGAATGAAGGATGTAAACTCTTAGAAGAGAGGATAGTTTCTGGATATAAAATTATTGACGATACAATGTTTGCTGGAATGGATATGCCTGGACCATTTGGTATGGGGAAAAAAAAATATGAACAATGGGTTAAGCTGCTAGAAGATTTCGTTGGAAAATCAAATCTGAATTATTTTAACCCTTGTAATTTAATGAAATCTGGCAAATTTATTCAAATGCGAAAATAAGAAAGTAATAATAATCTTATATAATCCAAACAAACATTAATCAATAATTTTATATTATAATTGTGTGTAATTTATAAGAAAAATAGATTTATAAAATAAGAGTTAATTAAAAAGAATAACTAATGTCTGAAGAGAACAATGCTCCTAAATCGGGTTTCGATAAAATTATTGATTACTTTAATAATTCACTCGATTTAAATCATCCGATTGCCATTGCAAAAATTGTGGAAGAAACTGGGTTTTCTTGGAGTTTTGTTAAAAAAACATTAACTAAAATAAGTGAACATTACGATGGATTTCATTTTGAAAAATCAGGAAGCACGTGGATTACTTGGAAAGATCGTGATCATTTAATAAAAAAACTCAATGATACTTGTTCCCGTTTATTAGACGAAGCTGAAGATGAAAATTAAAAAATTTTTATTTTTTATATATGAATTTCCTCAAATTTTGGGGAGAAATGTATTTTATATATAAAATTTACGCTCTCCAATATTTTAAAAAGATCAGCTCGCGTTTTTTATTTAAAAACATCTAAAAAATATGAATATAATGAGTCTTCAATTAGATTTTCTTTCTAAATTAAGGCTATTTATTTGCCCATTTAAAAATATGTGTATTCTCCCGAAAAAACAGTTTCTATGTAAGATCCCAGAGTGTAAAAGCTGTCCAACTTATATTGAAAAATTAAAAAAACTCAAAGAAAGAATCCTTTAATGCCTTTCTTAAAAAAATTTGAACTTATGAATAAATAATTTTAATCTTTTTCTTCTAATTTTCTTTGAATATGTCTAAGTAAGCTCATTAATTCTTCAGTAGTACATTTATCTATTAAATCTAATAAATTTTCTGACCATGATTCTTTACATTGCTCACATTCAAATATAAAATCAAGATATTCTTTTTTTTTTCCACTACTCATGATTTTTTTTATTTTTTTTGTTTTTTTAAAACAGGAGAACAATTAGAAATATAACCGGCAACGAATACTAACAAGAGCTTCTTTTTTTATAGAGTAAATATTCTTTCCATGTTCTTTTCTGAAATAATGCTCATTTGGATCGATGCCTTTTACGACTCTAAAAAATACTCTTTTATCATGAATCCACAGATGATCTACCATCAAATCGATTTTATCATTTGTACCAGTGCTATATATCTGGAAAGCTGAAAATTGTTGTATTTTTGACTCCATACTTTTTATTATTATTATAAATTTAAGTCAATGCTTTTAAAAAAAAATTAAATCAAAATTATTTTAGTACAATTACAAATAAAATTAATTGTGGTGCGTCTCCATATTTTTTTTTTAATTTTTGTCACCCTCCTCCCTATGGCATCGGTACCACAAAATTTTGTATACTCTAATGTAGAAACTCTAGCATGTAAAAAGTATCGTGCGTTTTTTCGAGTTTTATAAGTGAATCTCAAATTTAATATTTAAATTCCACTAAATTTATTTTAAAAAATAATGAAATGAGTAGATCTACTGAAATAATTGAAATTGTTTATTAAAAAAACTTATTGAGCCATTTGGGGTTTTTTGAAAACCTTTAAAATAAATTAGAAAGAAATTTTAATGGAGAAGAAAATTTTAAAGTTGTTATCGTTTATACAAACTTAGATTAATTAAGTTTTATAAGAGCAAAATGTATTTATGAAAAATTTAAAAAATATATTATTTATTGTTATAGACTGCTTACGGGCGGATTATATTTATGAAGCTAATAAAAGTCATATTCCTAACATAAATGAAATAAAGAAGAATGGTTTTTCCTTTCTAAATACAATAGCGACTACTTCTACAACAACACCCTCCTTTTCTAGTCTACTTACCGGATTATACCCTTTTGAAAGTGGTGTGAGGAGTCACTCTGGTTATGCGTTAAATAAAAACGTCATCACTTACCCTGAAATTTTAAAAAAGAATGGATATCATACTTATGCTGAAGTAACAGGACCAGTAAGACAAGAAATCGGATTAGATAAAGGTTTTGATGAATTCAATTATAGGAATCGAGATAAAACAATTCATACAGAGTGGGGTAAATTTTTAATAAAGAAATTTGAATCTGATTATAAAAAACCATGGTTTGTTCTTCTGCATATTTGGGCGCTTCATGAACCTAGGATTGTTTTAAATCAACTTAATTATGAAAAATATGGAAAAACAAAATATGCTAGAGCAATTTCTAGCATAGATAAATATTTAGGTGAACTTTTTAATGTTTTGAGAGATGATACTATAATATTATTAACAGGAGATCATGGAGAACAAATTTCACGTTCAAGAATCGAAAGAAAAGCAAAAAATATTATAGAAAAATGCGTTAAATCCTTAAAAAAATATAATATTTTTAAAATTCCATATTCTAAAATAATAAGACCTATTCATGTTGGCCATGGGTATAGTATTTATGATGTATTAGTTAAAGTTCCATTAATATTTTATAATAAAGAGATAATTCCTAATAATAAATCAAATGTACAGATCAGGCATATAGATATTTTTCCAACAATTTTAGATTTAGTTAATATAAAAACCGATAATGAAGTTACTGGAAAAACCGTAATGCCAATAATAGAAGGAAAAGAATTTTCACATAGAGATGCCTATCTAGAAGCTGTAGGTATAAATATTCCCAAAAAAGAAGATTGGTTAGTTGGACTCCGTGTTGCTAATAAATATAAATATATCATGTCTCCATTTAAGAAAAATTTTAAAGAAGAATTATATTTATTAGAAAAAGATCCTTTTGAAAAACGAAATGTTGCTCCTAATTATCCTCAATTAATTGAAAAGTTTAAGAAGAAAATCGAAAAACTGAAATTTAAAGAATTTGTTGGGGAAAGGTTAAAAAAAGAAGAACAAGATAAAATTATAGATCGGTTAAGAGCTCTAGGATATGTCGATTAATTAATTTCAATTAAAGTATCTATTCTTTTCACATTTACTTTTATATTTTATTTTAAATCTTAAAAATAATTAAATTTATTTTTTATCCAAATTAATAGCAAATATAAATTTATAGATCTCGGTGATTTGGAGAGTGTGAAATTTCATTCTATAATTATTACACCTTTAAATGACATGTAAAATTCTATAAATCATTAATTAAAACAATTTTTACCATTACATATCTGTTAAATTTGTGATTAATAATATGAAAATTGAAAAATCAAGTCAAGATCTCGAAAATGAAGTAATTTATGCAGGACTTTGTATTCATTGTGGCTCTTGTAACGCATTCTGTCCACATATGGATTTTAATCAAGAAACAGGGGAAGCATATGTAGTAGATGAATGTGCTGAAACTGTAGGGCTCTGCTATAATTCTTGTCCAAGAAGTTTTTTGCCTATATCAGAGATTGAGATGAAACTTTTTGGGAAAACACGTATCGATTTAGCTGTTGGAGTCTATAGCGATATAGTTCAAGTAAAATCAAAAAATAAGGATGATATATTATCTAATCTTGTTGTTGCAGGTTTTGAAGCAGGAATTGTAAAACATATGGTCCTAAGCGAAGTTAAAAGTAAAAAACCTCCTGTGGCATTTCCTATTGTGGTAGATAATGCAAAAGATGCAAAAAAATATATACCAAAGTCTACAATGGAGAATGCAGGTCCCTTAGTTACAGGAATTGGAAAAGCCTATAAAGACTATAAACGTGATATTGGTATTTTAGCTAATCCTTGTCATCTTCAAGGTCTTGCAAAAATTCTAACGTCGGACTTTAACACAGGAGCAGAACGTACATCATTAAAGATAGCCTATGCGTGTTCTTCAGGGGGATTACCGGGCTGTAAGTACTGTACTGACTTTTCAGGAGAATTCTCAGATATTTCATATTCCCCATGGGGCGCTCCAAAAGGTTCAGGTGAAGCTTTTCTTATAATTAGAACTGATGTAGGGCAAAAATTAGTTGATACTGCCGTCAAAAATAAATTAATTGAAGTTACTGATCCTAATCCAGATTTATCTGAGATGAAGAAGTTTCTAAATAAAAAACGCAAGAAAAATTTCTTAACTCTTTTAAGTAAGGATTTAATAACAGCTAAATACCTAAATCTTAATGTTGATGAGTTAAAGAATATTCTGGAAGATTAATAATTTCTTTTTTATTTTTTATTATTATTTTAACTAATTAACACCACATTTTTTAGAAAATGATAATTTCTTAGCAAATTAAATATAAAATCCGTTCAATCTATTATTTATAGAAAGAAAAATTATTTACGATTAAGATTTATTATAATAATATTAATTTTCAATATAAGTTAAATAGAATGTCAAATCGAAAAATTCTCTTTAAAGTCGTTATTGTGGGAGATGGAGGCGTCGGAAAAAGTACTATGGTACAAAGATTAACAACTGGACAATTCATTCCACAACAAATTACAATTGGAACAGATCTTGCGATCCAAAATATCAGAATCAATGAAAAAACCTCGGTAAAACTTCAAATCTGGGATTTCGCAGGAGAACGACGATTTAGAATTTTTTTGCCTAATTACTCTCGAGGTGCAACTGGGTGTTTATTATGTTACGATATTACAAGGCGAAGTAGTTTTGATAATTTGGAAGAATGGTACCAAATCGTTAATAATAATGCTGATAATCCTGTATTTATTTTAGTTGGGGAAAAAGCGGACTTAGCAGATATTAGGAGAAGTGTTGAACTTGACCACGCTAAAGAATTTAAAGAAAAATACAATATTGAGTATTTTATAGAGACTTCTTCAAAAAGTGGAGAAAATAATAAAAAAATTTTTGAAACCTTAACTCGTACAATATTAAAAAGAAAAGGACATATTAATTAGAATTAGTTAAGCTGTTTTCTCAACTTGGCAAATAACTTTTTTTCATTCGCTTTTTAATTGTTCTTTTATTCTATTATTCAATGCTTTAAGATTTTCAATTATTTTAATTTGAAGGTTTCTTGGTAATGGCTCGAGAATCTTATCCAATTTCTCTTTACTAATTTTATTGTTAGTTTTATAATTCTTAATTAGGAAAACAATAGTTAAAGTTGGTGAAATAATAAGAAATCCATAGAAAAAATAAGAAATTGTTATAATTTGAGAACCAGGAAGGAGTAATTGTATTCCAATAGTACCATAATTTATGAAAAAAAGAGTTATTATGTTTAGTATGTTTAAAATAATGAAAACGAAAAAAGTGATGTAAGCAACCATCCTAAAATTATTCAATTTTAGAAATGAAAATATATTTCTTAAATCTTTAGAAAATGGTAGAGTTGATCTGGCTTCAGTTGTGTCTGTTATAATTTCTATCTTTGTATATTTCCATGAATCAATAAAAATCCAAAAAAAACCAAATGTATATAAAAAGATAAGAAATCCTAAAAAATATGAGATATAATTAAGAACTATATGAGGATTATATAATGATTCTCCACCTAACCAAAAAATTAAGATTAGTTGGAAAAGCGTACAATAAAATAACCGATTTGCATGTTTTCTTTCTAAACCTAAAGGATTATATACAATAAGACTATTCTTAAACTCAGTTTTCATTTTATTACTACTAAGAATTCTAAAAAATAATGAAAATGTAAATGTAATTAAAGGAAATAATAATAGGAGTATATTTTCCCCTCCTTGAGCAATGATTAATAAAAATAGGAAAGTGAACAAACTCGAATCTCTTAAAAGACTCTCAGAGATTAAGGCTCTTAATGATAAATAATGGTTATTATTATTTTTTTCATTCATTTTCTTTATTAAAATATACTTAATAAATAAATTTTTATGATTTCTACTATTCCACTATATAACTTAAACACATTAGTACTGTAATGTTGTGTAGAAATTATGAACACTAAACTAACTGATAATAGAAAAACTCCTCTCTACGAGACTCATTTAAACCGTGGCGCTCGTATGGTTAGTTTTGCTGGATGGATGATGCCAGTTCAATACGAGAGCATTATAAAAGAGCACGAAGCAGTTCGTTCTAACGCTGGTGTTTTTGACATATCACATATGGGAGAATTTATTCTTGAAGGTAAAGATGTAATTGATTTTCTTCAATATGTAATGATAAATGATCTTAATTTATTAGAACCGTCTAAAGGTCAATATTCTTGTATGTGTTATGAAAATGGAACTGTTATTGATGATCTCGTTTATTACGAGGAAAATCTAGAGCGTTTTAGAATGATTGTCAATGCAGGTAATATCGAAAAAGACTTCCAGTGGTTAAAAGATCATATTGGTAAAAAAGACGTAAAAATCACAAACCTTTCAGAGAAAAGAACCCGTGTGGCTTTTCAAGGTCCTAACGCAGATGAATTGCTTCAACCTTTAGTAGATGTAGATTTATCAAAGATCAATCGATTCTATTTTGTTCATTGCACTATTAAAAACAATCCTGTTTTTCTAGCGAGAACGGGATATACTGGAGAGAGAGGATTTGAAATATCTTTTGAAAATGTATTTGCAGAAAAAATATGGAATGATTTGATAGAGACCGGAGCTATGCCAGTAGGATTAGGCGCAAGAGATTCTTTGAGATTAGAAGCATGTTATTCACTTTATGGGCACGAAATAAGTGATTCTATTACTCCTGTTGAAGCGGGCCTTTTTTGGCTAGTGAAGCCTAAGGAGGGAATTGACTATATTGGAAAAGAAGTTTTATTGAAACAAAAATCTGAAGGAACAGAAAGAATCTTAGTAGGTCTTAATTTAATTGATAAGGGTATTATTAGAGAGAAATATAAAATCTTTAAGGATGGCAATGATATTGGATTTGTTACCTCTGGTGGGTATTCACCTACGCTTAAAAAAACTATTGGTTTAGGACTTGTAAAAAATCAATATAAGAAAGTAGGGACTGAAATAAAAATTGAAATTCGCAATAAACTCTTAAGAGGAGAGATAACAACTACACCATTTTACCGTAATGTGTAAAAAGAACGATTTATAGCGAAGAAAAGGTGAAAATTTATGGATTATGAATGTCCTAATAATTTAAAATACGCTTCAACTCACGAATGGATTAAAATTGAAGATTCAGTAGCAACAGTTGGAATTACTGATTATGCCCAATATCAATTAGGTGATATTGTATTTGTGGAACTTCCTGAAATTGGTATGGTGTTTGATAGAGGAAGTAATGCGGCAGAAATTGAATCAGTAAAAGCTGTTGGTGATTTAATCATGCCATTATCAGGAGAAATTATTGGTATAAACGAAAATCTCGCTGATAACCCGGAGAATGTTAATTCATCTCCCTTTGAAAATGGATGGATGATTAAAATCAAGTTTTCTCACCCGAGTGAAATAGATGAGCTTTTATCTGCTGAAAAATATAAAGAAATAATCCAAAACGAAAAACATTAAAATTTTTTTCCTTATTGTTTTATTTAATTTTTGAATAATTTAATAACTGAGTTGTTTAAATTGGATTTTGTACCTCATGATGACAAAACTGTTAAAGAAATGTTAAATGTAATTGGTGTAAAATCTTTACAAGAACTATTTCAAGATGTTCCTAGCGATTTAATTATTGAAAAGCTTAATTTATCTTCTGGATTATCTGAACCAGATCTTATACGTCAATTGGAAAAAATTTCTCATAAGAATAAAGTATATTCAAGTTCTTTCTTAGGAGCTGGGTGTTATTTTCATTATATCCCCTCCTTAGTTGATTTTGTGACCTCTCGGTCAGAATTTTATACAGCTTATACACCATATCAAGCTGAAGCTAGCCAAGGATATTTACAAGCTATTTATGAATATCAAACAATGATTTCTAGATTAACTCAAATGGATGTTGCTAATGCAAGTATGTATGATGGATCAACCGCTCTTGCTGAAGCAGCTATCATGTCTACAATTATTACACGGAAGAGTTCTGTAATATTACTTAGAGGAATTCATCCTGAATATGTAGAAGTTATTAGAACCTATTGTTGGGGACAAAATATTAATATAAAATCAGCAAATGAAGAAAATCTAAAAGATATGTTATCCGACGATGTGGCCGCAGTACTATTTCAAAGTCCTAATTTTTTTGGTGATATTGAAGATGTTTCTAACATTATAAAAAATGTGAGAGATAATTGCCCTAATTGTTTGATCATTCAAGTAATGACAGATCCAACATGTTTAGGAGTTTTAAAACCTCCAGGAGCAACTGACGTTGATATCTTTGTCGCTGAAGGACAATCATTTGGTATAACACCTTCTTTTGGTGGACCAGGATTAGGAATCTTTACTGCTAAACAAAAATATTTAAGAAAGATGCCAGGAAGACTGATTGGAAAAACGAAAGAAATAAATGGTGAAAAAGAAGGATTTATTTTAACATTGCAAGCACGTGAACAGCATATTCGAAGAGAAAAAGCAAGCTCTAATATATGCACAAACCAAGCATTATGTTCATTAGCAGCACTGACATATCTCTTAGCATTAGGAAGAACTGGTTTAAAAGAGGTTGCAAAGCAAAATATTCAAAAAACACATTATGTAAAACAAAAACTTAGTGAAATTCCTGGTTATAAAATATTAAATAAAAAGCCAACATATAATGAGTTTTTAGTCAAATGTCCCGACATTGAATTTTTAATCGAGCAATGTAGACAACAAGAACTTTTACCTCCTTTAAAACTTACGAATTATTATCCTGAAATGAAAAGTATCGCCTTAGTATGTGTAACTGAAATGAACTCAAAACAATCAATTAATAATTTCCTTGAAGCCGCTCGTTCTGCTTCGAAAGATAACGTGGAGGGGCAATAATCGTGTGTTCTAATATTCAATTAATTTTTGAAAAAGAAACTGAGAATGAACTGAAAAATTTTGTACCTCAAATGGATATTGATGAAGTTGATATTAATGAAATTTTACCGAATACTCTACAAAGAAAAGATTTACCAATTCCCAATATTCCAGAAGTTGAAATAGTTCGTCATTTCATTAATTTAAGTAACAGAAATTATGGAGTAGACTCAGGTATATATCCATTAGGTTCATGCACCATGAAATATAATCCTAAAGTAAACGAAAATATAGTTAGAATGCCTGAATTTACCTATATTCATCCTTTGCAAGAAGAAAATGATGGTTGTCTTGAATTGCTCTATCACATCTCTAAATTATTAGGAGAAATAACCGGTATGGATGGATTTACATTGCAACCGGCAGCTGGAGCTCATGGAGAATTAGTTGGCTTATTAATAATGAAAAAGTATTTTGAGAGTAAAGGTCTTAAAAAGCTTAAAATTATTGTGCCAGATTCTGCTCATGGAACTAATCCTGCATCGGCAAAAATGGCAGGATTTTCAATTATAGAAATACAATCAAACAAATACGGAGAGATTCCATTAGATCAATTAGAATTTGCTATGCAGGAAGGTGATGTTGCGGGTATTATGCTTACTAATCCCAATACACTAGGAGTATTTGATAGACAAATTAAGGAAATCACGAAAATTGTTCATGAAAATAGCGGACTATGCTATTATGATGGGGCAAATATAAATCCAATGTTAGGAATCTGTCGTCCTAGGGATATGGGATTTGATATTATCCATTTAAATTTGCATAAAACGTTTTCCACTCCGCATGGTGGTGGTGGTCCAGGATCAGGACCCATTGGAGTCGTAAATGAACTTATTCCTTTTCTTCCTGAACCTTGCTTAATTTCAACTCAGCAAGGGATTGTGTGTAACGAGAACAATGATAAATCAATTGGAAGAATAAAAGCCTTTTGGGGTAATTTCGGGGTGATTGTTAGAGCATATGCTTATATTTTAGCTCTAGGGGCTGAAGGATTAAAAAGAGTTGGTCAAGTCGCTGTTTTAAACGCTAATTATTTAAGAGTTCTCTTGCAAAAGAACTTCAATCTTCCTTTTAACCGAATCTGTCAGCATGAATTTGTACTTTCGGATCGAGGTATGCCTAATGAAGTCACGACTGAAGATATTGCAAAACGTATTCTCGATCATGGAATATATGCACCCACAATATATTTTCCATTGATAATCTCTGGTGCTTTAATGATAGAACCTACTGAAACTGAGTCAAAAAAATCGTTAGATTATTTTGTGGAAGTAATGAATAAAATATATGAAGAAGCAAAGAATGATCCCGAAATTTTAAAAAATGCACCTCATAATACCTCTGTTAAACGTTTAGATGCCGTCTTAGCAGCAAGAAACCCAATATTACATGATTAACATTATAAATTTTTAAATTTTTAAAGTCTATAACAATATAAGTTCTAAAGTAGTATGAAAAATATAATTTAGATTTTGGTGTACGAAAATAAAATATCTATCTTTTTTCCCTTACGAGAAATTCAGAGAAAATCAAGAAAATATAACTAAACAAATTGAAGAAAGTTCAAGGTCAAAAAAAATCACTTTATTATTAGCTCCTAATGGTACAGGAAAGACAATTATTGCCTTATGCAGCTTACTCCCTTTAGCATTTGAGAAGAATCTAAAAATTATTTATATGTGTCGGACACATTCTCAAAATCGTAGAATAATAAAAGAATTGATAAAAATCTCACAAAAGAAAGTCGATGACAATCTTAAGGTTAAGCTTAATGGTATTTCGATAAGAGGCAGAAACGAAATGTGTTTAAATAAAACATTATTATCTCTCAAACCAAATCCAAGGGAAGCTATGTCTGTTTGTAGTGATTTAAGAAAAAATCGGAATTGTATTTATTTCTTAAATTTATTAAAAAAAAGGGGACAAAGTGAAAACCCATTATCAATCGCGCCAGAATTATTTAATAAGCCAATTGATGCAGAAGATTTAATAATATTCTGTAAAGAACATAAATTCTGTCCTTATTTCTTAAGCAAATTTTTACTTGAAGCAATGAAAGTTATTATTTGTAATTATCAATGGATTTTTAATCCTTTTATTCGTGAATCTTTTCTAGAATTTATTGGTCAAGAACTCCAAAATTGTATCTTAGTATTAGATGAATGCCATAATATAATTGACGTTGCCACAGAAATTAATTCAAAAAAAATCACACCATATTCATTAAGAATCTGTTTAAAAGATCTTGAAATGTATAGATCCCCTATTTTAATGCAAAGTTTCGTAAAAATATTATTAGATCAATTACGAGTTAAAAAAAAAAATCTTAGATTGGAAGAAAAAGCATTAGAACCAGATAAATTATTAATATCGATTTATAAAAAACTAGGATTTTCTGATCTAAATGGATTTAAGAATTTTATTGAAGAGCTTCATGATTTCAGTGTATCTATTCATGAGGAAAAATTAGCAAATGGAGAAATTTCGAGAGACTTTGTTGGTTCATTAGCAGAATTTTGGTTGAAGTGGTTAGAAACATATTGGTTAGAAAATTATTTCTTTTGTTATAATGTTAAAGCGAATAAAGGAAAGCGATTAATCTCACTTGAAATTGTAGCATTAGATCCAAGAGAAATTGTAATACCTATTTTGAAAAAAGGATATACATGCTTAAATCTCTCTGGAACTGTAAACCCATATGTTTATAATAATTTAATGGGATTGAATGAGTGCGGCAAGAGTTATAAAGGCATTATTGCAGATTCACCGTTTAGTAATAAAAATATCAAGGCTATTATAACAGAAGGTGTAGATACTAAAAGAGATAGTAGAACTCCGACTATGTTTAAAAAAATGACTGAAAAAATTGATGAAGTTTTACATTGCACTCCCGCAAATATCGGAATTTTCTGTGCCTCCTATAAAATCCTTAAAGGATTATTAACAAATGGACTTGAGACTGTTGTAAAAAAGAATAAAAAAAGACTATTCATTGAGGAATCTGGATTATCTGCCTCGGAAAATGCTTTATTAGTGGACGATTATAAAAGCATGGCTACAAATGGAGGCGCCGTCTTATTAGGTGTATGTGGGGGAAGAAATTCAGAAGGAGAGGACTATCCTGGGGATTTAATGAACTCTGTAATTATTGCCGGATTTCCATATCATTTACCTACTCCAAGAGTAGAAGCAAAAATAAAATATTATGATAAAGTATTTAATAGGCAAGGCTGGAATTTCGCTTACTTATACCCCGCTGTACAACGAGCAAATCAAGCTTCAGGAAGACCAATAAGAAAGATTTCTGACAAAGGGGCAATAATTTTCATGGATAGTAGATTTAAAGCAAAATATAAATGGATTTCAGATTGGATAAGAAAAGAATTAGAAATAATTCCTGATAAACCAAATGCTATACTTCAGAACTTACACTCTTTTTGGAATCCTAAATAATTCTTTTTTCCGGTAATTTAAATAAAAAGAGAATTTTTTTTGAAATAATCAATATATTGGCTCTTTAAGTGTTTGGTAATCGAAGATTCTTTATCAATGCATATAACTCAATTAATTTCATAGTTACAATACTCCATCTAAAATTTTTTTCTACTCTTTTATAGCAGTTTTCTTTAATCTTATTGTAATAATTTGGATCTAATAGAACTAAAGATTTAAGTATTTTATCAGGAATCTGATTAACTAATTGAAGATTCTCAGCTTCATATATAGCCTCCCTATTTTTTACTTTCTCAGAAATTTCCTTTAATTTAAAGAGAGAGATTAATACATCCGCAAATTTAGCTGGATTATCTTTCTCAATTAAGATCCCTGTACCTATTTCTGGAAAATTTCTAATATCTATTATTGATTCTTGAAATCCTCCCACTTTTGTTGCTATTACAGGTAATTTTGTAGACATTGCTTCTAAAGCGATGATACCAAATGGCTCCCATCTAGATAAAGCACAATAAACATCAGAGGCAATATGAGCAAGATGAAATATATCTGTTGCTACTCCAAAAATAATTCTCAAGTTGTTAGGATACTTTTTAACATATTGAGCATAAGTCCGAATTTCATTTAAACTATAATCAGTAGGTAATATGAGGAATAAAAATTTAGCATATGGGATTACTTTGATTACTATAGGAATAGCCTCAAAAATTGTTTCAAATCCTTTTTGTGGGGAGATTCTTCCAGTTGTAATTACTAAAGGACCCGATTGGTCAAAGGCTTTAATATATCCGTTCTTGACGAATTCAGTTCCATTTGAAATCTCATTAATCACTTTTAAAACCTTTTCTGATTGAATTAATGGGCTCCTGTCTAAATGGGATAGCTTATGGGTTAACAAAAATTTCTTCATATCTGACAAAGTTAGGCTCTTTTCATATGATATATGTAAAACATCTCTTATTTCTTGTTCATGATTTTCCAATATTTGCTTAAAAATTTCATTATAATCCCAATCACAACCGTCCCACACGAAATTCGATTTGAATTCAATTAACTCCTTACCACAATTTGGAATTATATCTGACTTTAAATAGGATTGACTTACAGTTGTTACTAAATCACTGATAAATGCCCCTACTTGTTCTATAGTAGGTGGTTGATACTCTCCACTTATTTTTTCACATACTGAGAAAATTTCACGAAAAGTTAATGATTTAATACCTTCTTTAAAATGAATAGAAATTGGAGTTTGGTCTATTCCACATACTCTATAAAAATCTATCGCATACCTCGGCCAAGTCAATAAATGAATTGTAATTATTGACGCTACATCTAATCCATTTTTAGCTAATATTTGTTTTATTCCAATAAATGGTATAACGGCATGATAATCATGAATATGAATTATATCTGGAAGGATATCTTTACGATTATCAATTAAATAATCAATATAACAACACATTCCAATGCTAAAAAGGCAAATCTTTCCACTAAGCGTGTCTGGATTATATACAATTTTATCATCCAAAAATCTATTAGTAAATGAATTTTCCCCATGTAATAAAATAATATTTACATTATTCATTTTTGATTTATAGAAGGCAATATTATATGTCGATTCTGGTTCATTTATTCCAAAACGTGAAGGATTCATTTGTCCTACACAGTTAAATGGTATCTTTTCCCATTCAAGAGTTCTTTCTAGCTTTTGTAATTGACCGTGTGAAGGGATAAACATTGTAATATTATAATCATTAGCTAAATGTTTAGCTTGATTTGCAGGTACTTCTCCGAGCCCGCCTACTTTAATGATTCCCGCGTATTCAAAAGTAAATATCCAAATGTTATCTTTGTTAACTTTCAAGATATTTCAATCTTTTTAGAACGCATTTAGTGGTTTAAAACCAAAAAATTGTGTACATCTTTAATTATAATTAAGTCTAATTCGTTAAAAAAAGAATTTAATTAAAACTTAATTAAAATTGGATTTGTTTGACTCAATTACGACAAAAAGTAAATTTAATAACTATTAATTAATCGTAATTATCAATATTAAACAACCAATATGAAATAATTAAAAAAAATTCTTGGTGATAATTGAAATGGTAAATTTTGAAGTAATAGATACTGGAAGCCCTAAAACTGGACCCTATAATCTTGGCATAAAGGCTAGTAACCTTATATTTATCTCAGGACAAGTTACTACTCCAGACGCGAGAGATATTAAAGAACAAACATTAGCTGCATTTGAAAAAATCAAAAAAATATTAGAAGCTGCGGGAGCACATGTCTCAAACTTAGTGAAAGTAACTGTTTTCTTAAAAAACATGTCTGATTTTAAAGAAATGAATCAAGCTTACAAAGAATTTTTCGAACAAAATGGTGTCTCTGAAAAATTTCCCGCAAGAAGTACTGTCGAAGCAACTTGTCCACTTCCATATGGATTGATTGAGATTGATGCTATAGCACTATTATAATCTAAAACTCATGCAATTTTCATTATTATTTCTTTTCTTTATATCTTTATATTTTCTTCGGAGGATACTTTATATAAATAATAACATTTTCACTTTTATTAAGAATCATAAAAAAACTCGTGAAAATAATGGATAATATGGAAAAAACAATTATGGAAAAAATAGATAGTATGAAAGATGAAATAATCCAGTTTCTCCAAGATTTGATTCAAATACCTTCTGAAGTACCACCAGGGAAGTATAAAGAAATATCTAAATATGTTGAATCAAAAATGAAGGAATTTAAAATAGATACGAATGTTAAAAGGAAGAATGTTATTGGAGAAATAGGTAATAAAAATGGACTATCTCTTATATTTAATGCTCATCTTGACACAGTTCCCACTTATGATGGCTGGACTAAAGATCCTCATGGAGGAGAAATTGTTGGGAATAAAATTTTTGGCCGTGGAGCTGCTGATGATAAGGCATGTGTAGCAGCAGAAATTTTCGCTACTAAAGCCTTAATAGAGCTAGGTATAGAAATTAATGGAAAAATAATTATAACTGCTGTTGTTAACGAGGAAATTGGCGGTTTATTAGGTACTGAATATCTCGTAAAGGATGAAGTTGTAAGTGGAGATGCTTGTTTATTAGGTGATGTTTGTTGTGATTATCCAATTGCCTATCAAGGTGGAACCATGCAAATGACTTTTATTATTCAAGGAATACGTCGCAATGCACAAGCCTATCCAGATTTACCTCCACCTAATCGTAATAAATACTCAGGAATAAACGCTATTGGAAAGATGGTAAAAATTATGAATTTTTTAATGGAATTACAAGAGGAATTCAAAAAAATGGAAACTAAATATCCAATACCTCCTGATCTTCCATCTAAAATAGGTTCAGTAAATTTTACAAAAATAAATGGAGGTAATTCACTGTCTGCAACTCCAGATAATTGTGTTTTGCAATGCTTAATTAGTGTCATTCCAGAAATGGATTTAGACGATATTAAAACGCGAATCTTAAATTTTATAGAGGATCTTAAAAAAGAGGATCCTGACTTAAACATAAAAGCCCAAATAGGACTAATTATTAAACCCCATATAACAGACACCAATTCTACTTTTGCAAAAGCAGTAAAAAAAGCATTTAGAACGGTCTTCGAAGAAGAAAGAGATTTTAAAACTTTCATACCTACGACTGACGCCCAATTATTTCAAGAAAAAGGAATTGAAACTATTTTATTTGGTCCTCTTCGAGGAGAGAATAATCATCATGCTCAAGATGAATTTGTCTACATAGATGATGTTTTAAATGTAACTAAACTCTACGCGTTAACCGCTTTGAATTATCTTACATAAATTTGAATTACAAATCTTATTATTATATAACATTCTTTAAAATGAAGACTTATGTGTGATACTCTAGTTTCCCTTGGAAATTCAACTGAAGATGGAAGTGTAATTTTCGGTAAAAATTCGGATCGCCCTTTTAATGAAGTACAATTAATCACTTATTCTCCTAGAAGGAGCTTTAAAAAAGGAGATAAATTGAAATGTACATATTTAGAAATTCCTCAAGTTCCTGAAACTTATGCCACTTTAATGAGCCAACCTTATTGGATGTGGGGTGCAGAAATGGGTACTAATGAGAATGGGGTTGCAATTGGAAATGAAGCCATATATACTCATGAACCATTAAGAAGGATAGGATTATTAGGCATGGATTTATTAAGGTTAGGTCTTGAACGAGGAAAAACAGCTAAAGAAGCAATGGAGGTTATAATCGATTTATTAGAAAAATATGGGCAAGGAGGTGGTTGTGCATATGATGACCCGGGTTGGATGTACCATAATTCATTTATAGTTGCAGATCCTAAAGAAGCTTTTGTCTTAGAGACTGCTGATAAATGGTGGATTGTTGAAAAAGTCAAAAATGTGCGTTCAATTTCAAATGGTATTAGTATTAGAGGCAAAGGAGACTATAGAAAGAAAGGAATAATTGAACATGCTATTGAAAAAGGATATTGTAAAAATGATGATGATTTCGATTTTGCAATAACTTTTTCTGGAACCCCAATTTCTGCTATACCTTCACCTTATTCCAGAGGAGGAAAATCTACAATATTACTGAGAGAGGACATAGGTAAAATCACACCAAGTTTAATGATGGAATTTTTGAGAGAACATCAAGCAGGAATTTGTATGCATGGAGGTTTTGAATCAACAGGTTCTCAAGTTTCTCATTTAAGAAAGGAGAAAAAATCAATTCACTGGTTTACAGGAACTACTCTTCCATGTGTCAGTATTTATAAACCTTATACTTTTCCTATTGAAGGTCAAAAATATTATAACCCTGGTCCTTATCAAATAGTAAATTCTGGATGGTTTTGGTGCAAGCATACAAAATCTAAACCGATACGTAAGAAAATTGAACTTGCAAATATCGAAAAAACTATTATCTCTAGAGTTAATGATTTGATAATTCAAGATGACAAAATTTCAGAAGATAAATTCAATGAAAAAATCAAAAGGTTAAATTTAGAAGCATGGAATAAGTCTTTTAAGTTAATAAATTAACTATAAATTTACCTCCTAATGTTTTTCTTCTTCAGTTTAAAACTTTATATAATAGAAAAGATAAATTCAAGCACTTTTTAAAGAATTCATAATAATCAAAAAAACTTAATAGTTTTGGAGTATTCTACTTATTAATTTGTTAAGATTAAAAGGCTTCTAAGGATTCAACAATGTCATTGAATAAATTGGATATTTTAGGTATGGAAGGAGTTATTTCAAACTATAAACGTGGGCGCCATACAATACACCAGAAACACTGTATCATAGTGTTCTCTAATATAAAAACAAGAAAAGATGCAAATAAACTTATAGGGAGAACAGTTTCTTGGAATACTATTGCAGGTAAGGAATTGAAAGGAGTAATTTCTCGAGCACATGGAAATAATGGTGCTGTAAGAGCCCACTTTAAAAAGGCTGGAGTTCCTGGGCAGGCTTTAGGAAAAAAAGTAAAAATTATTAAATAGCCTTCTAATTTTTATACTTATTCTTCTACTCGATTATATCTGGATATTACATGATACGAGAATAATATAGCTTTTTTTATGTTTTGGAATTTCTTATTCTTCTGATAAAGCGATTTTAAAGGTAATTTTTACTTCATTTGGTTGGGTTTAAGCATTAATATGACAGAGCAAGTATGTAGATTTTGTCACAGTTATGTAAAGTTAGCTTATTATTGTGAAGAATGTGGCTCCAGTTGTTGTTCTGAATGCCTCCATGAAAAAAAAGTGGATTTCTTTATTTGTCAAGAATGCAAATCTAAAAACATAGAAATTTTAAATTCTGAAAATAAGAAAGTTTGTAAGGACTGTGGATCGGAAAATGTTGTTAAAGTTAATCAACGCTTAAAATCCTGCCCAAAGTGTGATTCACATCAAGTTATTAATATATATGAAAAAAAAGAAGAATTAGAAAAGAATTTTTTAGAATTAATTAAAAATACACGTTTGTTTGTTAACCCTTTAAAAGAAATTCTTGATAAATTGTATTTATTTCAATCAAAAATAAAGGAAGTAAGGGATCCTCCAAATAAATATTATCATTTTCCTCAAATGGAATCAGATTTATTAGCTCTTTTTGAGCTATTTAAATATATTCAAAATACTTTATTTGAAAAAGTTAATGTTCATTTTCATCAAGTAAATCAAAATAAAGAATATTTCTTTGATATTTACACCCAACCTAACTCAAATATAAATATCATTGAGGGAATTTTCGAAAATCTATCACGAAGTTATAATTCAATTGAAGAGTTTATAAAAATCAATTTAGAAACATTTAATGATAGCTTTGAAACGTTTAAAAAGAATCTACACTTTATAGATAAAGTTAGTTATTATTTTAAATCATATAATAAAATACTTAGACTCGCAGAAGGTGAAAAACCTGTATATGCTATTTATGCTAAATTAACTAATGGTTTAAATTCACATGATAAATACAAGAAAGATAAAGGAATTTTGTTCATAACTAATTTTGACCTTTCATTTATTCATAAATATGGAGTAAAGAAAAAGAAAAAGGAATTAATTTTCAAAGCTCCTGTTCAAGATTTAATAAAAATAAGAGAAAAAGGTAAAGTTTTCAAAAAACTCTATATTGAATTCACCTATGGAAAATACGAATTTACATTACCATCTAAAGCTGTTTCTAGAGTAATTGAGTATATTCTTTTAGCGAGATCCTTTGACGATACAACAATACATGATGAAAAAACCGCAAAGAAACTTCAATACATTGATTTAGATTTAAATGACTTAATAAATTTCATTGAAGAAAGTATTAACTCGTTTTTTAGTATAAAATGCCAATATAATAAAAGTTTTGAAAATCTAAATCATCATAATAGGGATTTAGCCCACCCTTTTGGTGTTCACCCCAACCAATTACCTAATATTTCATCTCGAACACCTTCTCAATTTCTCAATCCCCAAAATAGTGCTCAACCTTGGTTTAGCTTTCCAGTAAATTCAAATTTATATCAAAGAATTAATAATTCCCCTTATCCCCCACCTAATCCTGGTCAATCACCTCCACTTATCGGTAATCCTCAAATACCGAACTATGATAAGAATAATTTCTTCTCACAAAATCTCTATAATCTAGATCGTTTTCAAAATTATAACCCACAGAGAATAAATCCGAATAATTATTTAAATAATAACTTAAATCCACAGATTCAAAACCAAATAAGAAATGATCATTATAATGAGAATGATTATTTCTTAAATAAGGAGGCCATTTTCCAGGATTACAATAGAAATCATTTATCTGACATGTTTGATTCAGAATATATTCCACCAGACAATTCTTATAGATATAAACAAAAATTGTTCAAACTAGATAAAGAAAAACATAAGAAAATGCTTGATTTAGATAAAGAAAGATATAGTTTGAAAGAAACTTTGAAAAAACTTGATAATAAATTTGATCAAGGAATCATATCTGAAGTAGATTATTTTAAGACTTTTAAAAACCTCCAAAAAGAAATTTATTTAATTGAAAAAAAAATTCAAAACTTACAAGAAAATATGGAAGAGGTCGAAACTCTCAAAAGAAACAGTAGAAATTTTGATAAAAGGCGATTTTATACATAGAATGTTGTTGTTGAGTTTTATGCAGAATCTGCATTTTTTTTTTATCTTATATTTATATTTTTATTAATATATTACATCATATGGATAAAGAGGATGGACCATTTACTACTTTAGTAGGAAGTTGGCCTTTAAGTAATACATATAACAACATGGTAAAGGTCTTCACTGATTTAATTCAAATGGGTATCGATTTTCCATGTTACCCTCAGCTTTTATCCATGACTTATCAATTTTTATCTCCTTTATCTAAAATCATTCCTCAATTAGAAGAAATCAATGAAAAATTTTATTTATATGAGGAATTTGAAGTACCAAAGGAACCCATTGCCCTTGAATATGGAAAATTTATTATTAATTTTTTTAATGAACATCCAGATCTTAAGAAATCAATTAGGGGTACAAAAGCTTGTTTAACTGGACCCTTCACTTTAACCTTTGAGACTATATTGAAAAGCTCTATTGCTAAAGGCTTAAAACCAATAATTTTCGAAGAACCACGAGCAGTAATGGTAGATTGGATTGTGGATAAGTTTGCTGAAATTATAAAACAAATCGGAGCGGCCTATAGTGATATGGGAATAGATATTATTTCTTGTGATGAGCCAATTCTGGGATTGTTAGTAGGAAGGAAAATTTTGTTTCATTCAGAAGATTTTATCATTAAAACTATTAATAAAACAATATCTGGAATAAAAGGATTACCATCAATACATGTCTGTGGCAGAATTAGTCCCTATCTACGAGATATTCTTTTAAAAACAAATGTGAAAATTTTAGATCATGAGTTTAGTACAAATGAAGAGAATTTTAAGGTGTTTGAGAAAAGGCATTTCCAAGGAACTGATAAATTCTTAGCATTGGGAACTGTTGAATCTAAGTTTGTACCCATTAAAGATAAGAAAATTGATGCTTATGTAGAAAAAGTTGATTTTCTTAAAAGATATATCAAGAAAGGAATAGAACAATATGGTAGAGAGAATTTAATTATCAAGCCAGATTGTGGTTTCTACCCGTTGAAAGTTTTCGGAGAAAAAGATGGGTATGAAATAGCAATCAATAAAGTGAAAAATATGGTCCTTGCTTTGAAGGAATTAAAGTAGTTATTATTAAAATTGATTTAGATTAAATGCAAAAAGTAAAAGAAATTTATAAAAAAGATTTATCCTTCCAGTTCTTTACGAAGTTTATCGATCTCGTCTTTTAGTTGAACTTTTGATTTAACTTCAGCTTCCTCTTCTTCAAGATCATAATCTGGTATATATTGTAGATCATCAGCAGGAATTTCAGGCATGTCCCCTCCTTGTTCTAGAAGCATTTCTGTTTCAAGTTTATTTAATTCTTCTGTAACATCAATTGCTAGATCAATTTCTGGATCACCACCTAAAATATCAGCTGCTTCTTCAATTTCTGCAACATATGCCTCAGAATCTTCTGCAATTTCAGCAACCTTAGCTGGCGATGCCTTTGTAGCGATCTCCTCTAATGTATCTCGAATACCCCCGAAAACATCACCTGTTTGAGATATTAGCATTCCCTCTTCTATCGCTTGAATTTGTCTTTCAATCTTTAGTCGTATATTATTACTACGGTCAACTTTCGCTTGATATGCCTTATATTGTACTAAATAGGATTTTGCGCGATCTTTTTCGCCTCGTTTTAATGCTATTTTTGCGTTTTTTCTGCTAATCTCAGAACGTTTATTATAATTTCTGTTCATCAAATTCAATTTATGGATATGACCTTTAGCTTTAGTAACCAAATTTTCCTTTTCTTTGCTTTTACGTGGAAAGAGTTTCTTTTTTAACCCCATTTTATCATTACACCATTTAGAACTTTAATTTTATATTATCTGATTTTATGAATTAAATAATGTTTCTGACTTAAAAATTTAATATTGTTTAATATAATATAATAAAATAATTCTCATCAAAAAAGTTTAACCTAGACCAATATTTGAGCACCATGAAAAAAATCATATTAGATTTTGAAACCAAGAGTAAAAATCTCAAAGAACTAGTTCAAGAAGCTTTGAATAGAAATTTTATAAACTATTTTGTTTCTCAAGAAACTTTTAAAGAATTTGAGAAAATTGAAAGGATAAATCTTTATTCCAAAAATCCTAATATTCCCGTCAAATATGTGGTATATGATGATAAGGATATATTAGTAGAAAATTTAGCTAATGAGAAATTTATTAATAAGAATTTTGGATTCTTTTTTGAATTAAAAACCAAAGAAGATGAACAAGAAATTATTGAATTAGCAAAAACTCGATATGTAGATTTTATTATTGTTTCCGCTAAAGATTGGGAAATAATACCATTCGAAAACCTCATTGCTGGAATGCATTCAAACGATACAGAACTAATTGCTTCAGTGGAAAACATAAAAGAAGCCGAGATAATGTTAAAGACTCTAGAAATTGGGGTTGATGGAATTAGGATGAAACCAACAAATATCAATGAAATTATTGAATTGAAAAAACTGCTGCATGAAGATTATCGTTTGAGATTAGAAAAAGCGACAGTTAGAAATATCCAAAATATTCCTGAGAGTGAAAGAGTTTGCGTTGACACTACTTCACTTTTAAACATAGGAGAGGGATTTTTAGTTGGATCAACAACTAAAGGTTTTTGCTTGATTCATTCTGAGACATTTGAAACTCAATTTGTTGCGCCAAGACCATTTCGTGTAAATGCAGGGGATGTTTCGGCTTATATCTTAGTGCCTGATGATGATCCTCAAAAAATCTATCGAACAAAGTATTTAAGTGAATTAAAGGGAGGAGATAAAGTTTTAGCTGTAAATTCTGAAGGAGAAGTTAGAATTGTCTCTGTAGGGAGAGTAAAAATAGAAACACGTCCAATGCTTAGATTTGAATTAGAAACAATGGAAGGTGATAAAAAAATTCAAATAAGTTGTATTTGTCAAAATGCGGAAACAGTTCGGCTACTCGGAGTTGATGGTAAAGCAAAACTTGTTGTTGATATTAAAATTGGAGATGATGTTCTTGTACATGTTGGATCTGGAGCGACACATTTTGGTACTTTTATAAGAGAAACTATAATAGAAAAGTAGGAATCTTATTATTGTATTTTTTATTTAATAAATATGAAATTTAAATTAAAATCAGAAATATTTGGATGCAATCGATTTGACAGCTTATTGGGCGCCTTTGCTACACATATATCAGCCCCCAACCCAAGATCCTAAAGTTTTAAGAAATATAGATAAAGAGTGCTATAAATCATTATTTTCCTTGCTTGAGGAATATGATACTGCGAAATTTTCTTTGAATATTAATGGTGTCCTTATTGAGTTATTTTATGAATTCGGTTTATCTGACACAATGGATTTACTGAAAAATTTAGTTTCTGAAAACAAAATTGAAATCGTAGGAACAGCAAAGTTTCATCCAATCCTTCCTTTAATCCCTAGAAAAGAAGCTCAACATCAAATTCAAATGAATGAGGAATTAAACAGAAAAGAATTTGGTCGTTGGGAAAGAAAAGGTTTTTTTCCACCAGAATTGGCAATCTCAGGAGAGGTTGCTAAATTTATTCGACAGTTAGGCTACAAATGGGTAATTATGAGTGGAATAGCGTGCCCTGTCGATTGGCCATATGATAAAATCTATACATCTCCTAATGGGCTTCAGTTATTCTTTCGGGATGATATTTTTAGCAATAAAATCGCTTTTAAGAATATAACAGCAAAGAATTTCGTAAAAGATATTAAAGCTGTGCATAAAAACAAAGAAAAAAACAATCCAACATATGTTTTAACCGCTTTAGACGGGGAAACATTTGGACATCATATTAAAAATTACGAGAAGACCTTTTTAGGTAAAACTCTAGAATTAATAGACCAAGATGATAATTTAAAGACTATTTTTATATCAGATTTAGATCAACATTTTCCAATCGCAAAAAAAAAAATTATTCCACGAGAATCAAGTTGGAGTACAACTAATGACGATCTTAAAGATAAAATTCCATATCCCCTTTGGGATCATCCAAATAATAGTGTTCATAAGTATTATTGGAAATTAATGAAAAGCCTGAATAATTTAATGAATTTAGCAGATAATTTAGATTTAGCAAAAGATTGGGAAGTAGATAATTATTATAATACTGCTAAACACTTCTATAGTAGAGGAATTTATTCCTGTCCAACATGGTGGTCTAATCCACTTAATAAAACTTGGTCTCCAAATTTAATTTATAAAGGAGTTGAAATATTAATGAGAGCAGCATTAAATGCCCAATTAGCATTAATTCATGGTGGTAAATCAGATTTAGGAGAAGGATATTTTGATTCTATTTCTTACTATCACGGGCTTTTACTAATGGAATTAAATAATGTTACAAAAAAGAATTTGAAGCAGTTTAATAATAATAACAACACATGAATTTTATTTATATTTTGAAATCAATTTATTAAGGACGTTATTCCAATCATCTAATTTTGGTACATACCAAGCAGCTGAGTCAGATTCTCCATTTTCATTAGTAAATGTTACCTTTAAAAGGGGTTTAAATACTGATCTATGCATATGTGATTTTGGATTTGTGATCTTTATGATAGATTTAATTTGTATTAGTAACTCTTTCTTAGGTTTCCACATTCCAAAAAATAGTTCTTCTTCTGTAAGTAACAAAACACCATTCCCACGAACTTTCCTAACTCCTGATGATTCTAATCCAAAGAAGTTAGAGATATCATCTACGAGCAGAACGCTTTTATCGTTATATTTCTCATGTATCTCATTAATTCTCTTTCTAAAAATTTTTTTAAGCATAAGATAATCAATTGAAAATGATATCCAATTAATTGAATAAAATGGAAACAAAAATTATATAATTTCTAGTTTATATAATTTACAAAGTAATATTATAAAAAAGATTTTTATTTAAGAACAGAGTAATGTCAAAAGAAAGCGAGAAAAAGATTAAATATTGCGTCTTCTGTGGAGCGGATATAGCAGAAAGTAAGACTTATTGTCCTAATTGTGGTAAGTTAGTCATTAAAATTGTACCCGGAAAAAAAGCTTTGAAACCAAGGCCCTTCTCTAAGGTAGATCTTTCAAGAAAGTGTCCTAATTGTGGTTCTATAATAATATCTACGATCTTAGATCAATGTCCTATATGCAATACAGAATTAGAGAAAATTTCTGAAGTCAGAAAAGCCATTGTCCAAAAGAAACCTGGTTTAATTTTTACTAATAAGAAATTTGAGCCTGAACAAAAATTTATTTTAAAGAAAGATACGTGGAACCTAAAAGAAGGACTAAATGTTTTTGGAACATGCATATATATATTAGTGATTGTCTTTTTTTTACTGATGACTTTTTCATTACAATTAGAGTCAGCCACCCCAACTATTGAAGAAATTCTATTGACTCAAATTCCTGAATTACTTTTTGGTATATATCCAATATGGTATATTTATAATAAAAAGCATAGCTTTACCAAATTAGGCTTTCACTCTGATTCTAAAAAAATTCCTATAGCATTTCTCATTGGAATTTTAGGGGCTCTAATGTTGTTATTACTCAATTTCTTTTCTGATTCTTTAATTAACTTCATGTCAGATATAGGTTTAGATATCTTTGGTATCACATCAGATATTCAAGAACAAAATCTAGTTATTAGAAATTCTGGGTTAATTTGGATTATAATTCTAATATTAACATTATGTGTAAGAACAATTTCTTTAGAAGTTGTATTTCGGGGAGTTTTACATAACACCTTAAAACAAAGATTTAAAAATAATTATATTGTGATACTCATAGTTGCTTTAGCTTATTCTCTTATGTTATTAGTTTTTACAATTCCATATGGAATTTACTTCTTTCTCTTTAATTTTCTAGCGTTTGTTGTGCTTGGATTCCTATATGAAATAAATCGAAACATATATAATACTATGTTGGCTAATATTTTGTTCAATATTATTCTAATTATCCTTATCTCTCTTTAATTTTAACTATTCATTACCCCCCAAATATAAAATTTAATAAAATATAATAAATCAATAATCTCTAGATTTATTTTTTATTTAAACCATAGTTTTATTATTATGATTAAATCTAATAGGTTTGGAGTAAAAAGGCTTGGGTAAACAAGTATATAGAAATAAAGGAAGTAAAGACAATATTATAGTCTCTATTGCTGGAGTACATGGCGTTGGAAAAACTACTGTATTCAATCTTTTCAAAAAAGATAAAAAAGTAAAAGATAATAAAAAATTCAAGTTCTTTCCCGAAAGATATGTAAAAAAACCTCCTTTTCCTTTTGGGTCCTCTAATAAGCAAATTGGGTTTAGAAGTGAACTCCATTTTCTTCAACAGCTTATTAGACGTAATCAAAATATTGTAAATTTTGATAATCAATACAATGGGAGAATCATAATTTTAGATAGAACTCCATTATGTGTTTTAATTTATTCCAAGAGTTTAAACTTAAAAGAGAAAGATTATAATCTTATTTTAGATACATGTAAATCTATTGAATGGAAAGAGGATTATATCTTCTACTTAAATGCTAAACCAAATACAATTATGAAACGAATTATTGAGAGAGGTTCCTTAGAAAAAATAAGGAAGGAATGGAATGAGGATGATAAAGATTATTTATTAAAAATTCTTTCATATTACAAACAATTCCTTTCAAATAAAGAGGGTGTTTTTACGATAAATACAGAAGATTTAACTCCAGAAGAAGTAGTCATTGAAATGAGGGAACTTATAACCCAATTATCAGGATATTCTTTCGATAAGTTTGAAAAGCCATTCTCAACTCAGATGAATTTATTGAAATTTATAAAATAAAGTAATGATAAAATATATTAAAATAGGCTTTCTATTTATACTTAAATTCAAGCTTAAAAAAATCGTGTTCAACCTAAATTGTGAGCAAGGTGGGAAAATAAATGTCTACAATCGCAGAAGATATCCGAAAAAATTTGATGCTTGTTTTAAAAGAAGAAGAAGAAAAAACTGATTTAGAAAATCTTGCAGTTTTATCTCGAGTAGGAATGAAAGTAGCTAGTTCAAATTCGTCAGAATTAGATGCTGACGCCACTTCTGCGTCTAGTACCGCCTTAATAGATTTAGGATTAAGATTAAATCAGGCAACGGTTCATGGAGCTTTAACTGAGATTATCCTACACAATACATCGGGATATTGTATTTTAATGGCTATAAACGACGAATACATAGTATTTGGAGGCCTTTCTCGAATTTACAGCATTGGATACTATTTAGGATACTTAAGAGAATTAACAAGAAAACTGAATAGCCTCATTTCAGGCGATCAAGTAACTGAGATGATGCTTTCCCTCGAAGAATCTGAAATAGAGAAGATCGAACAACAAAAATTAGAAGAAGAAGCCAAACCTATAATAAAACCCACTCTAAAACAAGATAAAGCTGCTTTAGATGACTTATTGGGATTCTTAGATGATTGGGAAAAGGGAGATGAAGAATTCGAAGAAATTGAACCTACCACTGAAAGTGGTATTGTTTCGATTCCAAAATCAGTAGGTCTAGGGCTTGAAAAAGAAGTGAAAGCTGCCACTGAAACTCCGGCTCCTCAAGTCGCGGAAAGTTTATCCACTGATACTCAATTTAAAGTATATGAAGATGAAGTTCCACCAATCCCCCTCGATGATTATACTCCCATGGAAATTGATGAAGAGCCCATCTCTGAAGAACCGGCGTCTATTTCAGAAGAATCGATACCTACTGAAGAATTACCCTCATTTGAAGAATTAGGTCCTCCAGATTTTGAATCAGAAGTATCTGCTTCTGAATATGACACTGAATTTGTTTTAGAAGAAGAGTCAGAGGCTTTAGGTTCTGTGCTTCGCGATCTCGGATGGGAGGAAGAGGATTAAAGTTTTCTAATGACTCAAATCCAGCATTAACTAATTCATAAACTCTATTTTATTTTAATAAACTTTTAAATAGAGATGTCTCTAATCTATATTTAATATTAAAATTGATAAAATTAGCTTTAGGAATCAGTATGACTGATATTGAAGTAGAGCAAATAGAAAGGGGCAGACTAAAAAAATTTATACTTTTTGGAACACCCAGATTTGGTACAAATATCCTTTTAACTATCGTAGATTTTGCCCTATTGACGCTCTATAGTATTGGTTTTGAATTACCCGCTTGGCAAATTTTTTTAGCTACTAGTTTAGGAAAACTCAGTATCGCACTTTCTCAATTTCTATTAGGTTGGTTGAGTGATGCTAAATATACTAAATGGGGAAGAAGAAAGCCATATCTCATAATATTAAGCCCACTACTTGGAATATCATTTATATTTTTACTTATCCCTAATCGGTTTTTACCAATTTCAAATAAAACAACCTTATTCACTTGGCTATTAGTATGGGATTTACTTTTTCAAGCAAGTTATGGAATGACTACCGTACATAATGCATGGATGGCTGAACAGTTTGAAGTTGGCGACCGTCCTAAAGCTTCACAGTTCATAAACCTATTTATTTATCTAGGTGCAGGTGTAGGTCAAATTTTTACTCTATTAATTTTGACAGATTTTGCTTTAAAAGTAGAATTAAATCCAAGTGTTATACCTAGTGAATTTTTACTTGGTGTATTAATTTTTGGGATAATTACAGTGCAATTATTTTATATTGTTGCGCTAATGATGCCAACAGAACCAAATTATAAAATAGATTCAAATTTAATTAGTAATTTAAAAGCCATTGCAAAAAATAAAAATTATTTATCATTCAATTTTATGGAAGGATTTGCGAGTGTGGCTTGGGCTATTGTAACACCAACAATGCTAGCTTTTTTAACCGTTGTTCTAAAGTTTACTGAATTGCAATTTATAATTGGAGGATCAATCATTATTTTTGGTGTTTTATTATTCTTATACCTTTGGAGAATACTTATAGAAAAGTTAGGTAAAAAAAAGAGTCTATTAATTCTTTTTCTTTTTGCGATAATAGTATTACCTTTTACTTTAATAAGCATTATTCCAATGGAATCATATCTGATATATGGAATTATTTTTATAATTGGAGTAGTTGCATCTATTGGTGGTTGGAATTTGTTCCCTTATATAGTATATGCAGATCTCGCAGAAGATGATGAAAAATCTACTGGAGAATTAAAAGCAGGTTTGTATCGAGGGTTCTCTAGTATAATACTTAATCTTTTTCAGGCAATAGGCTTAGCGTTTTCATCCGTTGTAAGTTTGCTTTTAGGGGATTACTTATTCTTCATCTGGTGGGGCCCTATTTGCTCATTAATATTAATCGGAGCTTATTTCTATTCCAGAAGATTTATCAAGATTGATTTTGATTGGGAGAAAAAATAAGAAGAAAATAATTCAAACTATTATTCTATTTCTACTTAGGTATTACAATTAAAGAATTTCATTAGTCTTAATATTCGGAATCTTAACTTGAAATTAAATAATATAAAAATAAAAAAGCAAATTTTAGAATAATAATTTGCTTACTAAAAATAATATTTTCCATAATTAGGATAAAATGTCGCTTCAAGAATTAGGAATCTCTCATAAGAAAATTAAAAAAAAAAATAAATTTTTATTTTAAAATTTTTTTAAACATACTTTCTTCTTGGATAAAATCAATAAATAATAGTTTACTTAATTTAAGTAGGTATGATTTTCGATAAAGTTTTAGAAATTTGTCAGAAATACTATATTTGCGTTCATTGTCTTGGTAGAATGTTTTCTCTTTTAGGGACCAATACAACAAACTATGAAAGAGGTAATTCTTTATTACTTTCGATAACTATGGAAAATCACAGAAATTATCTATCCGGAAATGACGTTATTCAGAAAAAGGCAATTACTAATTTAAAATTATTAGCTAGTAATGCTTATTTTAAACCTGCTCAAAAAGTCTTAGATAATGAAGGGTTAGAATATGTGAAGAACAATTCAAATCAAATCTGTTATCTATGTAATAATATTTTTTTCAAAATTGAAAATTATACTAGTAAAGCAATCCAAATACTTGAAAAAATTGAATTTGATAGCTTTTTAATTGGTTCAAGGCCAGATTCTCAAATTATTAACCGAGAAGATAAATTCAAATCAGAATTTACTCTCTTAGAAGCTGAATCTTTTAAAAGTCATTTTAATCGTGTATTAGGAAAACAATTATTACCAGTTTTAAATAAAATTCCTGAGTTTTCTAATCCTGATGTATTAATGATATACTCATTAGATTATGAAAGATTTATGGTTGAGTTAATATTAAAATCTATCTTCGTTTATGGGAGATATAATAAATTAATAAGAGGAATCCCCCAAACCCATTGGTTTTGTAGAAAATGCAAGGGAACTGGTTGTGAATCTTGTAATTATACTGGAAAGCAGTATTTAACGAGTGTTGAGGATTTAATAAGTCCAGTGTTTATTAAGGAATCAAAAGCAACTGATTTGAAGTTCCACGGCGCTGGAAGAGAGGATATTGATGTAAGAATGTTAGGTTCCGGAAGACCATTTATTATTGAATTAAGAAATCCTAAAATTAGAAATTTAAACTTGGTTAAAATACAAAGAAAAGTCAACAAAAGCAATAAAAAGAAAGTAAGAATTTACAATCTAAAATATAGTAACAAGAAGGAAGTAATCAAAATTAAAACGGAAGCTAAAAATACAAAAAAAATTTACAAAGCCATTATAAAATCTGAAAGTAAATTAAATAAAGAGGAATTTAACCAAAAAGTAATTCTTTTGAAAAATATATTTGAAAATAAGAAATTACATCAAAGAACACCCTATAGAGTATCTCACCGTCGAAGTGATAAAGTAAGAGAAAAATTAATTTATAAGATTGAAGGAAAATTGATAAAACCAAATTTATATGAGTTTATAATAGAAACTCAAGGCGGAACTTATATAAAAGAGCTCATCAATGGCGATGAGGGACGTACTACTCCTTCTTTTTCAGAAATTTTTAAAACTCCTTTAGAATGTAAAGAATTAGATGTTTTAGAAATTTCTGTTTAATGTTGATTTTATCTAATTTTATTTGGCGAAAATCAAAAAATAAATAAATTATAATACATAATTGTACTAAATCAATTGAATTATTTTCGCATTAACAATCATTAAGGTGTATCGAAATAGTCAAGCACAGAGGATATAGGAAAAAAACACGGCATAAGCACAGGAAAAATGTTCGTAAGAGAGGTTTAGGTTCAGTTGAAAAATATTTAATTGATTATAACACAAATGATAAAGTAGATATAATTACAGATTCTTCCCAACATAAACAAGGAATGCCTCATTCTAGGTATCATGGACGTACTGGAACAATAATCGGTCAACGAGGGCGCTGTTATTTAGTTGAGGTGAAATTAGGAAATTCTAAAAAAACCTTAATAATTGGAAAGGAGCATATTAGATTAAATTCTGTTTCTATAAAATAAAAATGTAATAACGTTATGATTTAGAATGTCTGGCCGAAAAAAAGAAGAGAGGAGCGTTTCTATTCCTGAAGTAAAAGAAATAATGGAGAATTTAAAAGATCGATTAGAAGAAATTGATACTGATGAAGGAATGTCTCATTTTCAAGAAATTACCTATAATTATGTGAATAAATTTGCGAAATATGAAGCAAAAACTGCGAAAAAAGTAAAGAAATTATTAACTGATAAGTATGAAATTGAAGAAATTTATACAATTAACATAATTAATATCGACCCAAAAACAATTTTAGAGCTAAGAGTAATATTAGAAAAAAGTTTTACTGGTAAAACTTTAACGGATGATCAATTAGAAGTGATAATTGAAGAAATAGAAGATATAAAATCATCTTAATTATATCATTTTGATTCTTATTTTTAAAATTCAAATAAAATTTATAAGTCTGTTTTGTTTTAAATTCAATGAACAATCCCATCTAATTAAGTAGTTTATTATAATAAAAATTTTGAAATGGTAATCGGAAAAGTTAAAAATAAGATAACTAGTAATGATGGAAAGAAGAGAGCGATACAGAAGACCTCCACGCAGAAGAAATTATCGTGGTGGCCCGAGGAAGAAAAAACAATTTATAAAAAAATTTCGGGAAATTATTATCTTAGATCTATTAATGCATGGACACCCCGAAGAAGATAAACCTAGTTGGGCCAAGACGCCTATTGCTCAAGTTCTTACTTTTCCGGATTTCGTCCTTTATGAGGTAAAGGTTAATAAAAATTCTAACATTGAAGTTCAAGAACAAAAAACCTATGAAGAATTCTTAAATGAAGAAAAATTAAGAGAAGTTTTAAAAAAGATAGATTATAATGATTTAACTAGTACTTCAAAAGCATTAATCCAATCAATTCTCGAAAAAGAAGTATTGAAATATGAAGAAGAATTTATCAATTTCTTTAATAACTCTACTTCAATTACTCCAAGGATGCATGCTTTAAAATTATTACCAGGAATTGGACAAAAACATATGTGGGAGATTATTGAGGCAAGAGAGAGACAAAAATTTGGAGCATTTCAAGATATTGCCGATAGAACCAGTATTTCTAATCCTGCTAAATTGCTTGCGCAGAGAATCATAAAAGAACTTCAAAGAGATGTAAAATATTACCTCTTTAGCAAGACTAAAAAATATGAATGAACCCAATGAATAGGAGAGAAGTAGAACTCATTTTAAAGAATCTGAATATAAAACCTAACAAAAAATTAGGTCAGAATTTTTTAACTGATAAAAATATTACAAAAAAAATTATATCTGTTTCTGAAATCTCTCAGAATGATATTATTTTAGAAATTGGACCAGGATTAGGAATTATAACACAAGAATTAGTAAATTTAGTAAAAAAAATATATGCTATTGAAATAGATCACCGTTTATATTCATATTTGAATGATAAATTCTCCACATATGACAATGTGGAAATTATTCATGGAGATATACTCAAAGTTGAAATCCCTAAGCATAATAAGGTTATTTCTAATATTCCTTATACAATAACAGGGTCAATATTAGATAAGATATTTTTCAGAATAAATTCACCTGTAGGAATATTAACTATTGAGAAAAGTATTGCTGATCGAATATTTTTATCAGGAGATTATAAAAATTTCTCAAGAATTAGTATCAATGTAAATACTTTCATGAAACCTGTTTTAAAATCAAGTATTTCAAGAAATAGCTTTTATCCTATTCCAAAAATCGCATTATCTCTTATAAAACTTATTCCTAGAGATAAAATCAATCCTTTCTTCTTAGAAAAGGAACCTATAGACTTTTTTTTAAAATTTATTAGTGGGATAATGCCTTATAAGAATAGAAATATTGCTAATGCCATCGAACTATTTTTTAAAACTCAAAAAGATATTCAGTATACAAAAGAAGATATTCTATTGATTTTACAGAAGAATAATTATGAAAATAAAAAAGTATTCAATTTTGAAATTGATGATTATACTGAAATTAGCAAATTGTTCTATTCATAAATATGAATTAATATCGAGTAATAACCATGCCTACATTTACTGATCCAATAATCAACTGTGATTCTGAAAGTGTTTATGCCCCTTCTGACGATACGTATCTAATGTTAGATTATTTCAAATCTCATATTGATTCTTTATATTTTGATGGAATTAAATTAAGTGAAATTAAAAAAATACTAGATTTAGGAACTGGAACGGGGATAATTGCTATTTTTTTCCAATTAACCAAGATGGAGAATCTGAATTTTAATCCAGAAATACACGGTTCTGATATTTTAAAAGAAGCAATAAATTGTGCGAAATTAAATGAGAAAGTAAATAATTTCAATTCTGAAATAAAATTCTTACACTCAAATCTATTTAAAAATTTTCCCAATTCCTTAAAACATTCCTTTAATATTATTGTATTTAATCCCCCCTACTTACCATCCTCTCAATTGATAAAAGAGGAAGATAAAAAAGATATTGATTATAGTTGGAACGGAGGAATTAAGGGATATGAAGTTTTAATTAATTTTCTCAAGAGCGCAATTTCTTTTTTAAATTTGAAAAAAGAACATTATATTTATTGTATTACTTCCAGTAGAACCAATCTAAACGCACTAAATAAAAAAATCACCAAATTAGGGTATAAGATCGAAATAGTCAAACAAAAACATGTATTCTTTGAGCAACTTTACTTAAATAGAATCAAATACAATAAACACTAAAATGGTCTTCGATTTCTCCTCTTTTCTAATAAAGAAATACCATGAGTATTAAGAGTTCTAGTCAAATTATTGAGCAATATATCCACTTCTGTTGGTTTAAACACAGCTCTCCTATGTGCTTCAATTTGAGGGATTGGTAAACCATAATGTTCATTCAAATTTGACATTGGTAATAAGATGGAAGTGATTAAATCTGCTTTCTCTGAAGCCTTTTTAAAAGAGTGTTTCTCATCCATGAAAAACTCAATTCTGCAAGGAGTATCATAATGAACAGTTTTTAGATAAAAGGCATAAAAGGAGAGAGGAAAATAATATGGAATTTCTTTTTTAATTCCTGTATCTCTTATTTTATCAATTTCTCTTTTACAATTAAAAATGCAAGTTCTCTCAGACTTGTTCATTATTCTATTAAATAAATCTAGATCTGAAAAATATTCCATTACTTTTCGATAATCAGCTTTAATGAAATCCGTTAATCTTGAATGACTAGGTTTTAATAATTGGATCGAATCTCTTAATAGATGACATAAAGCAGAAGTTCTTGTATCCTTAATTGAACCGATTAATAATATCCCTTTTTCTTTACAATTCAAATATAATTTATGATACTCTTTCAATAATCTGTCATACTGCTTAGAAATTTCAGGATCTTTGGAAAATACTAAATTTATTGGCATGATAACAATCGATCCATCAATTATTATCATATCGATATCTGAAGACTTTTCAATCATATTATTTAATAGGTTGATCTCCATGAATGTCATATCAATAGAGACTTTAGCCTCAACCGCTATTTCATCTTTATTAAGTAGATTACCTTGCACTAAATAATTATTAAAACCATTAAGGTCGGGATAATATACGATATTTGCGATATGGTTTTTTTTAAAATAATATTTTACTGCAATAGCCTTTAAGAATGAGAAATCTACATTCACATATTTCTTGGTCACAGAGCTACCATCAACACTCACTATATTTAATCCCCTAATATTTGCAGGTTGAACAGTTTTTTTCAAAAATCCTTCTTTTATATAAAATTTAGTGAAATCTATAAGTTGAGAAAAATCTAAATCATCCATATTTTTAAGAATAATTTTGACAAAGGAATTCTTTAATTCTTCAAGTGCTAAATATTCTTTTGCGATTACTTTAAGGTAATTGTGGAGAAGTTGCTCTTTAGTTAATCCTATATTGTTGATAATCTCATTATCGTGAGAAAAATTTTGGAAATTTGAATTTTTTGAATTAATGAATTTATCCCTAATTGTCATTAAAAGTACAAATAATAGAGTTAATAATAATAATAATGAGATCTTTAATTTTTTGATTTTTAAGTTATATTTCAATATAAAAATATTTGATATGATGGCTGTCCAGTTGGGAGAAAACTCGTGGATTTTAATCGGAATAATGCTTTTAGAGATATTATTTATTGTTTTGCCTGCCTTAATCTATGGTAGAGTAAAGAAGCAGTCATTTATAGACGAAATAAAAGACATGGGATTTCAAAAAAATGATGACCTGCTTATAAAAGTAATATCAGGCTTAGGTTTTGGTATTTTGTTTTTCTTTTTCAGTAATTATATCATTATTTTTTTTCGAGATTTGATTGTCAGAAATTTATTTGGCGCTGAATTTATTGAGATTGCTCAAGAAGGAGCCATTAGTACAGCTCCTATCCAACCTAACTTTCTTCAATTAATTATTGTAATAGTTTTACAGATAATTATAATCGGACCGTGTGAAGAAGCTTTTTTCAGAGGATTTCTTATTAAAAAGTTTAATATGAAATTAAAATCAATCTACTCAAGTCTTATTTCATCTACTTTTTTTACTCTATATCATGTTCCGCCGTTCTTAGTCCCTATACCTACGATTGTAACTTTTTTTGGATATTATTTTACTTTTGGACTTTTATTATCTTTTATTTTTGTATATTTCAATTATTCACTAATTCCATGTTCAGTTGCTCATTCATGTTTTAATATTCTATTAATGGTAATATGATTTACGCCTTTTAATGAAATTAATACTTTTAAATTAAATAAAAATTAATTAATATTAGGTTTATTAATATTATAAATTAAAATTTAACTGCCTTAATACTAAGGTTTAATTCCTCCATTTACCTATCGAATAGAAACCCCAAAAATTGCAATAATATTGATTAGATTGACACAATACGATTATACATTTAAGGTATTAATGTTGGGAGATGCATCAGTGGGGAAAACATCTCTTACAATAAGATATATTTCGGGGTTTTTCCAGGAAGACTTGAAATTAACAATTGGAGTAGATTTCTATTCCAAAACAACATCTTTCAAAGATAAAAAAGTAAAACTACAGATATGGGATTTCGGAGGAGAAGAAAGATTTCGATTCTTGCTCTCCCAGTATTGTAAAGGTGCCAATGGAGCTTTTTTCTTATATGATATTACTAATCAAACATCATTAGATCACTTACCTGATTGGACACAGGTAATAAGAGAACATGCGGGGGATATTCCTATAATGTTGATTGGCTCAAAAGTGGATTTGAATGAATTTCGAGCAGTCCTTCGCGATGATGGAATATTAGCCGCAAAAAAATACAATCTTGCTTCTTTTGTAGAACTTTCTTCTAAAACAGGAGAAAATGTAGGAAAGGCTTTCAATGTAATAACAGAAATTCTTTTTGAAAAGTTCTCAAGCGATTAATAAAACATTTATTCTTTATTTCTATTTAAATTCTTATTTATTAAATAATAAACACATGTTTAAAATGGCTAAGTTCATTAAATAAAAATAAAAAAATTAGGTAATACATATGGGAAACTCTAACGAAGAAGAACCTCCAAGACCTAAAGGATTGAATTTAAACACCAAGGCACCATTGATTGATACTATAGATATTTACGAAAATCCTATAAATCTAATCGATCTTCTCAAGACCTATGATGGAGTTTTGATTGACTTTTTCCGAGGAAATTGGTGAAGCCATTGTAAAAAACACTTGAAGTTGCTGACTGAACATATCTCTGAATTTGAAATTAGAAGTATTAAATTAATATCTATTGCTAGCGATAGTGTAAGGCTTTTGAGGAAATTTAAAGAAGAAAATAAATTTGATGTTGATATGATTTCTGATAGAGGTGCTAAGATAGCGAAACAATACGATGTTTACTGGTTTGCCCCTGGTGGAGGAAAAAACTATAAAATAAAACAAGCTGTACCAAGTAAATTCTTAATCGATAAAAATGGCAAGATTATTTGGAAATATATAGGAAAAGATAAGACAGATAGACCTTCAATTGAAATGATGACCAGTATAATTGATAAATACATCAAAAATCCCAATTAAGAATGATTTGAGTGTGAAAAAATGAGACACTCATGGACAACCTCGTGAGGGTTTTGGGATTTTATCTCTTTATTTTTTTATACGATACTAATTAAATCTTACATATTTAATGTGTTGTTTAATTAAGCTATTGTACCGAAATCCTGTTTCATATTTATAACCACACTTAGAACAATGGTGTTGGGTGCATTCTAAACAGTTTTCCCGATGTATAATATTATCATTCATAAGATCTCCACACTTTTCACATTTCATACTTGATAACATAATTTAAAATTACACTTTAAAACCTATTTAAAACAAATAAGTAGGACGATTTAGTAAAAAAATTAGTCAAGACACTATACGTTTAGAATAAAAATATGTTAAAAAAAAAATTATACTATATTTTTTTCCGTAGTTTCTCTGTATAATTATTTGAATAATTCTTAATTTCAATAGGAAACTTCTCTGGGTTTAAATAATTTTGAACCTTCTGAAATAAGTCATCAAGTGAGGCATGAGAACCCTTATCTTTAACCATCCATGCTGTCATTGTATTTAGGTCAGTTTTACCATCCCATTCTATAGTGTGTATCTCCTCTTTACTATGAATGCCTTTTTTGTATATTGCTTTCACTAGTTTTTCATCAAATAATGTATCACACGAAATCCATTTATCATTTAAATAACATTCAACCCAAGGATGAAATGTTATAATATCTGGAAGGCCATTATAAGCCCCTGTTGCAATAACACCTTTAAGACATTCTTTTTTTAAATGAGCAAGATGATATCTAGCAGGAATTCCTAATGCTCGTAATAGTGCAATGTGCAAATTAGCTTTAGTTACGCAAAAACCATACCTTTTCTTGAGAGTTTCAGATGCTTTAACAATATAATCCAACATGAAGGGTATTTCATCTCTTACAAAGTAAAATACTTTTAATGCTTTATCTTTATCCGTTTCACATCCCTTTGTGAGTTCATGTGCCATATCTATTATTGTTTGATGTTCATAATCGCAAAAATATGTTGGGTGCAAGTATTTACTCATCTCTTCCATAGATTTTACTACCATTTGAATTTCAACCTTAATTTTTTTTATTTGAATTTAAAAATTTCAAATTTCAAATTATTTTCAACATATAAATAATTTATGTCGGATAAAATGCTTCTTAAAATGAAGAAATAAAGAAAATAGTTATACTATTCAGCTCTTTCTTAATTTAAAAACTAATAAGATAATCAACGCTGATACAAAATAACCTATTGCTGCGAATAAGAAACTGAATTTAATCAGCGCGCATACTGATGCGGTTAATGGGTTAATAATTGAAATGGAAGTAGGATCGCTAAGCATTATAAGTAGGTTAATATTCTCAATTATATCAAAAATTCCAGTTAGAAAAGGTGTTAAAGTAAAATAAAGACCAATAGTTTGCATTGTACTCTCTGATCTCCTTAGCACCATTAATATTAATCCAAGAGCTAAAGAAACATATCCAACAATATATAAGAAATCCCAATATATCGCTAACATTTGTTTATTTATTCCAACAACACCCCATACGGAAAGAATTAATTCTGCTCTTTCAGGAGTCCACGAAAATTCATAATCTAAAATTCCATAAGTTGGTACTGCAGCTTCAATTGGCATGAAAATTAGCAGATATACAAGAAGAACTATGATTAACCCGCATATTGTTATAATAATTACAAGTTTCTCTTTAGGAGATTCTTTAAATCTTTCTAAAAACATTTTCAATTTATTAAAAATTAATTTGTAAACATAATTTGTCAAACTTTTATTTAAAATTAAAGAAAAGATTCTACGTTAAATAAAATTAGAAAAAAAAAAATAAAAGGTAGCTAGAAATATTTAAATCGCAAAAATTTAAATCATTATTAATGATTTATACTAATCCAATAGCGATTTTCATATCTGCAGCAGTAACTTTCTTTCTACCGGAGTGTTTGGCAATATCAAGCGCGCAACCAGTTAAAGTCTTAGCATATTCTTCTAAATAATCCATTAATTTGTCAACTGCGGCTCGACTTACGATTTCCGCTCCAGCTTTTTTCATTAGAGCCCGTAATGGACTCCATGCAAATGCAGCCATTTTATTATTCCTCCACTAATATATATTTATTTTTTAATTTTTGAGTTTTTAATACTGATGTATTTAAATTTTAATTAGTATTTCTTATATTTAAATGTGTTGGTTGATCATCATTAATCCGATACATTTGATCAATCAAATACGGTCGACAAAAAAAAATGATGAAAAAAACTTATAAATTTTTTAATACTGAATTCAATTAATAGGAATGGATCAATTTTTGGTTTCAGATAATACAATTATATGATCTATCTCTTAAACTTTGTTATATTTTGGTGAAATGTATTAGCCAATCTAGCATATATATTAAAGAAAATAAAAGATTGAATAATAAGTTGTTGAGATATTTTATATTATAACAATTTTGAAACCATAATTATAACTTTTCCAAATTTCAAACCTGAAATAAGAATAAGGTAAATGGTGTAATTACATCTTTTCTTGCAATATCCTTTTTTATACAAAAATCTTTAATTAAAATTTTACCCTAAGTAAATTGGTTATATAGATTCTAGATTTTAAAATATATTCTCCTTTTCCTCGATTGACTTTTTTGTCACTGATAAGTAAAATTGAAAATTTCTAGATTTTTATATTATCCCCAATTTGAATTTGCTGAAAAGAAAGCTTTTACTCATAGTTTTACTCATTGAAGAAAACATTTATAAGTAAAACACGTCCCAATACTAAACTTAGAATAGGGTCATTTATAGAAAAAAAATAAAGGATTTAAAATCCAAAGTTAGGCAGGAAAAAATATTTCTCCAATATTTTTTATTGGAGAATTTTTTTTCTTCTTCTTTTTAAAAGGTTATTGATTAATATCTTTCTTTTGATTTTAAAGTTAATTTTCTTAGTTCCACCTGAGTAGAAAAGACAAATTACTTAAATGAGAGTTTCATTAGAAGTTTTTAAATTTTTGAAAATAGTGAGAAACTTATCAAATTTTTTACTTAAATACTTTTCTTGCTAAAGGTGTTTTTAATTAAATTTTTACTCTCTAAAAATCACATAAGAGTAATTTATAATCAATAACTTATACTGCATTATCATCAATGCGTAAGAATTTAATTTTTTGGTTCATTTTTAGTCTAAATTTTAACCAAAAGGTTCTTCCATTTTCACTCTCAATGACTTTGATACTGATAGGAGTTAAAGCTATAATAATAACTAAAATGATCCTATATATAAATGCAGAATTTGAATTGTTAAGTTAAAATTAATGACAAATTATAACTTTATATTTTTATTATATTAGATAAATTATATGAGAGAAGAGTATTAAAAAAATGAGTGAAATCAAATCAAAACTTTTAGTTGTTTCCGATATTCATTTAGGTTCTTTGGACAGTGAAATAGACCTCTTTACTCAATTTTTGAGAGATATAATTAAAGGAGAATTTGGGAATGAGTTACAAGTTTTAATATTATTGGGTGATTTTATTGATTTATGCACTGATCTTCCTGAAACTCTTTTAAAAAGGGAAAAGGTTCAAGAAATTTTTACACTTTTACTTGAGATTAAGAAAAAAATGAATCTCATTTATGTACTTGGAAATCATGAAATTCCTATTACTGGAGATTATGATAAAAAGTTTAATCGCAGAAAAGAAAAGTTTTTAGCCAAATTTAGGAATAGCAATTTCAATGATTTGTTTAATGAGGAAATATTCTGTCAATACGTAATATTAAAAAAGTGGAACAATAATGATATGCTTTTGATGTATACTTCACGAGATCAAATTGAGAACAACCCTATTAATAAAGTAAAAATAGAGGGACTTGATTTAGATGAAGATTATAGGTGTTTTATGCTGCATGGATACCAATGTGATAGTGAGATATATCGATTTTTTGTAGGACAAATATGGAAATCATTAATCTCTAATAATAAGTTTGAAGTCAAAGAGACTTATGATTATTTCTGGAATGAAGTAATAAAGAATGGCAGAAAAATTAAACCTATCACATTTGAAAACATGAAATATGAATTAGCCAAGTTAAAAAATGTATCTTTAGAATTCTTAGAAACACTTTTTTCAGAGTTAAGTATTTTAGAATTTAATTTAATTAAAGCAAATATGCGAATAATGAAAAAATGGCAACGTGCAAGTAAATCTGATTATTATTTTGATGAAATAAAAGCATTTTTTGAGGATAAAGACTATAATTTTTCAAAAATAAATCATATTATATATGGTCATTCTCATCACAGTGGAATGGCTTATGGAAATATAAACAATCAGAGAGTAGAAATAATAAATGATGGTGCTTGGCAACATGTGCAACCCTCTTATGTTGAAATTCTCTCAAAAGGAAAGTTAAATTTAAGATCTTTTTCAAATATTCTCAAATCTTAAAGAAGAATAGAATTTGTATACTTTTCAACACTAATTTATTTTTATATGTTCAAAACCTATAAATCCCAGCTTTTATTTTTAATTATTAAGTTTAGTTTTTTTTTTAAGTATAATAAAACTTTTAACCTTATGTTTGAGCGTATATATACTCCTTCTGAGATGAACAGCAAAGAAAAACCAGTTTATATTTTTAAAATCACAATTTTGGGACAGGAACGTGTAGGGAAAACGTGTATTGCTAGGCGATTATGTTTTGATACATTTGATGTGAATACAAAAGAAACGTTAGGAATCGAATTCTATACAAAAGATCTTCCTATTATTGTTAATGGTGAAGAATCATTCGTGCGACTTAGTATATGGGATTTTGGTGGACGAGAACAATTCAAAAAGTTATTTCCATATTATATTAATGGCGCTAATGGAATTTTTATGGTTTTTGATTTAATAGATCTTCAAACTTTATTAAGATTAGACTGGTGGTATGAGAGATTAACAGATTATAGTCACGCCCATACTCCTAGAGTGTGCATTGGAGCAAAGAACGATCTAGTTAAAACTGCAAATGAGAAATCTAAAGTAGACGATCTCGTCATTAAGAGATTTATGGAAAGACATGAAGAAAATGATTTTTATAAAACTTCTTCGAAAGAAAATTATAATATTGAATTGGTTTTTAAAGAACTTGTAATTAAGATATTAGAGAAAAATAAACTGGATTTTGATCGATTATCATAAAAAAGTAATCAAATCCTATTTCTTAGGGTTAAAATTTGCCGTTTGAGCAATATTATAAATAGTTATTTCTAACTCATATTAGGATAATTACTACTCCCAAAATAGTTAATATAACCCCAATAAAGCCAAACCTAGAAATACTCTCCTTATTTACAAGATAAGTTAAAGGAAGAGCAAATAATGGGCTTGTAGTTGCTATTAATGAAACTACATTTGCTCCTGCTAGATGTACGGATTCAGTATATAAATATGCTCCCAATGAAGTTCCTATTATTGAGCCAATTAATAAAAACATCCATGAGCGTACTGATTTCTTCTGATAAGATGTATTATTATTTTTTTTTAACGAATAATTTTCTCTTAATACCATTGAACCCAAAATTATTAAGGCAAATGGAAACCTAATAAGATTCCCTATAACAGAGCTTAGTTCTTCAATAAGTATAATTTGATCTATCTGGAGTATTGCAAATTCAATTAATACAGCACCAATAGCCCACCCGATAGATGCTGTAAAACAAAATCCTATTGCTTTTTTATAATTTTTTTTAAAAATTTCGTGTATTGATTGATCCATAATATGGTTCTTCTTCTGTTTTGCATTCTCAGAGGTGTTTTTTGATTTTCCAATAATAATTACTCCAACACCAATCAAGATCAGAGATAAAACCAAATTTAGCTTAAATGCTTGATTCAAAAAGATTAGAGATAATATGAAAGTAAAAAGGGGAAATGTCATCGAAATAGCAAGAGCTATCGTAGTTCCTAATTCTTTTTGAGCAGTAAAATAAGCAGTATCCCCAATCACTTGACCAAACACAAAACTTAGAATTAATAACAACCATAATTCCCAGGGTATTATGAAGATAAGATTTAATTGATTTAAGAATAAAACAATCAAAATGAATGATAGAGTACCTATTGCTGTTCGAAAAAAATTTATAAAAGTTGGACTTACTTCATTTTCAGTCTTACGAAAAATAACATTAGACACTACAAATGTTAGTACTGCTGAAATTGCGATAAATTCTCCTAACATTGATTATGCAAATTAAAGAATACATAAATTGTTTTGTATTGTTATTCTTCTTTACCCATTTTATCTTCAATCGTTAAAGTTAAATCTGTATTACAATTATAGCAAATTTTTGGGAAAGACTCGAACTCTACTCCACATTTTGGGCAAGTTATTTTACCTGCACTTGCAATATCATGTAAATCTTCCATTCGTTGCTCAATTTTTGATCTTAAGATTTTTTTAATAATAAAGGAGAGGCCAATTGAAAGAATAATTATTTCAATTCCAAGCAGAATTGTATACATAAAATGAAATGGAAAATGAGAATTAAAATACACAGGTGAATGTTTGAATAAAAACACATAAAGAAAAAAATTTGGAAAGAAGAATGTTAGCAAATTCATTGAATAGGATTTTTTAAAATCACGATAAATAAATATTGGAATTAATGACACTGATATCCAAATTAAATGAATAAAAAATAAACCAGGTAATATATCAAACAAAGTGTAGTTAGCAAAAAATTGTATTAGTACTTTTTGCTCGGGTGTTGTTTCTATATCAAAGCTAAGATTAATATGATAACCAAAATAAAATACAATTAAATTTAATATTAAGGTTTGAATTGAAAAGAGGACAAGTTTATTTCTAAAAACTTCAATAATTTTCATTAATAATTATCTAAATATTTCAAAAAATTAAACTCTTCTAAATAAATCCTGATTTTAAAATAGTTCTATTAAAAAAAAAAGAATAAAAAGTAAAAATTTTTTTTAAAGGATCTATTCTCAAGGATTTTTCTTAAATTTCTTCTTTGATATAAATACAATTGTAATTCCAACTAATGAAGCCACAGCTAGAATCTCTATTTGATATCCCTGAATTAAAGGTTCTTCTTTTAAAACTCTGAAGTAGGTTCTAAAAACTCTGCTCTTTTGGTAGGATTTCATTTTTATTGTACCCTTTTTTTACATTAAAGTTTATATAAAATAGCAAAAACAGATTTATCTATTTAAATCTATTTGAAATTTAAAAATGCCCAAAACAGTAAAATTTTTAATATTTGCTATCTTTATTTATGTACAGTGGAAGACTCGTATTCTTATTTTTTAAAAATAGCATATTATAACCATTATAAAGGATGTTTTCTCCCATGATTTACGCTTCTTCTTTAAATTCTATTTATGAAAGTATTATTTTAGAGGTATTTAGCTTATGAGTTATACATTTTCAAGGACAAAAATGATTGAAAAGATTAAATTTGGGCTTTTAAGTCCTGATGAAATCCGTAAAATGTCAGCGGCACGTATAATTACCGCAGATACATATGATGAGGACGGTCTCCCGATCCCGAGCGGACTTATGGACCAAAGACTAGGTACAATCGAACCAGGTCAGCGTTGTCAAACTTGTGGTAATCTTGTAAGTAATTGTATGGGTCATTTTGGTCATATTGAGCTCGCTAGACCAGTTATACATGTAGGTTATGCAAAAAAAGTTTTAAAAGTTTTGCGCAGTATTTGTCCAGAATGCTCTCGTTTAATGCTTACAGATGAGGAAAAAGAGATGTTTAGAGAAGAACAAGCTAAGCATCGAAAAATTTTCTTTGAAGGAGACGAAGATGCTGCAAAAATTGTCTTTAAACGAGCAAGAAAGACAAAAACCTGCCCTTATTGTGGAGCACTAAAGAAAAAAATAATTATTGAGAAACCAACAACTTTTTATGAAGAAGAAGAAGGAAAAGGTTCACGGAGAATAACACCTATAGAGATTTTAGAACGTTTAAAAAAGATGAGTGATGTTGATCTTAGGATCCTCGGAATTTCTCCTGAGAACGCTCGTCTTGAATGGATTGTTTTTACAGTTTTACCAATTCCTCCTGTATGTGCTAGACCATCTATTACCTTAGATAGTGGTATTCGTTCTGAAGATGATTTGACACATAAATTAGTTGATGTTATTAGAATCAACCAAAGATTAAGAGAAAACATAGATGCAGGAGCGCCTCATTTAATAGTTGAAGACCTCTGGGAATTATTACAGTACCATATTACAACATATTTTGATAATCAAGTATCTGGTATACCTCCTGCTAGACATCGATCTGGCAGAGCGCTTAGAACCCTAACTCAAAGGTTAAAAGGTAAAGAAGGAAGATTTAGAAGTAACTTGAGTGGTAAAAGAGTTGATTTCTCTGCTCGTAGTGTAATATCACCAAATCCTTATATTAGTATTAATGAAGTAGGTGTTCCAATAGAAATAGCAAAAATTTTAACTATACCTACTAATGTTAATGATTGGAATATTGAAGAGATGAAACAAATGGTCTTGAATGGACCTTTTAAACATCCAGGAGCCAATTATATTATTCGGAATGATCGTAGAAGAATCGACCTTCGGTATGTAAAAAATCGGAAGATTATTGCTGATATGCTTGCGGCAGGCTTTACAATTGAACGTCATCTGAATAACGGAGATTTAGTATTATTTAATCGTCAACCTTCTCTTCATAGGATGTCAATAATGGCTCATGAAGTAAAGATAATGGAAGGAAGAACATTTCGGTTAAACTTAACTGTATGTCCACCATATAATGCTGATTTTGATGGAGACGAAATGAATTTGCACGTACCTCAAAGCGAAGAAGCCCGTACAGAAGCAGAACTACTTCTTAAAGTTCAAGAACATATATTATCTCCGAGATTTGGTGGACCTATATTAGGTGGCATTCAGGATTTTATTTCAAGTGTATTCCAATTTACAAGTAAAGATTCTTTATATACAAAAAAAGATACATTAAAATTATTATATACTGGAGATTTATTTGAAAATAATCCTAATTTTAGCTTGGATCAGATCACTCCTGTGATAAATGACCCAGAGCCAATGTATTCTGGAAAGGATATCTTCAGTACATTATTTCCAGATGATCTTAATATTAGAGTAAAATCAAAGTTCTGTAAAAAATGCGAAGTTTGTGAAGAAGAAGAGTGTGCTTATGATGCATATGTTGTAATTAAAAATGGTCATTTGATAACAGGAACTATTGATGAGAACTCTTTCGGAGCTATGCAATCAAATAGTATATTACAACGTATTATTAAGGATCATGGTAACGCACGAGGTAGGATATTTTTAGACAGTGCAACAAAGATGCTTTTATATGTTATTCGACAGAATGGAATGACTATGGGATTGGACGAAGTCTATGTGCATGGACATGCTGCTAAAGCAATCCAAAAAATATTAAAGGAAGCAAATGAGGAATCTGAAAAATTAATTACTGCTTTTAATGAGAATGATACAAAAATTCTTAGAAGAGCTCCTGGCCGTTCAATGAGAGAAACTTTAGAATTAAGAATCCGGCAAGTATTAGCAGAAGCTAGAAAAAAAGCAGAAGAAACTGCAGCAGAATTCATTGGAGATGAAGCTCATTCTGTCATTATGACCAAATCTGGAGCTAGAGGTAATATATTAAACCTAGGACAGATGTCCGCTGTTGTAGGACAACAAGCAATTAGAGGAGAAAGAATTAATCGAGGATATAGTATGAGAACGCTGCCTCATTTTAAAATAAATGATCTCTCGCCTAAATCGAGGGGATTTGTTTCTTCTTCCTATAGAAATGGATTAAAACCAGTAGAATTCTTTTTTCATGCTATGGGGGGAAGAGAAGGATTAGTTGATACAGCTGTAAGAACTTCCACATCGGGATATATGCAACGTAGATTGGTGAATGCATTACAGGATATGGTTGTCGAAAATGATGGCACTGTCAGAAACTCTGATAAAAATGTAATCCAATTCTGCTTTGGAGATGATGGCATTGATGCAATGCATACTGATCATGGTGCTGCGGTGAATTTAGATGTTTTATTATTAAAAGCTAAAGCTCTGAATGTTGATGAGGTACGTGAAGAGATTAAAAAGGGATCTACAACAAAAAAAACAGCGCCTAAGAAAAAAGCTGTTTCTGAGAAAAAACTTGTTGAAAAAGCTGAAACTAAAGAAAAACCGGAAAAAAAAGAATTTGATGAAGATTCCTTAAAACAACAATTTGAGGAAGAAACCGGGAAAAAAGCAGTGTGGAGAGGTAAAGAAACTAAAACATATTTAGAATGGAAAGAAAAACAAATAAATTAAGAAAATTAAATTAAAAGGAAGATATTAATGGTAAAAGTAACTCCAAAGTTTTTAGATGATCAATTAGAAGTTTTAAAAGAAGATGGTATTCCTGAAGATTTAATAGACAGAATAAGAGAGAAGGTAAAAGATGAGGATTTAGAAATAGAACAACTTGAATATCTATTAAATAAAATCTATATTAATTATAATAATGCTATTGTAGAAACTTCAGAACCTGTCGGTACTGTAGCAGCACAATCAATTGGCGAACCAGGAACACAAATGACACTAAGAACCTTCCACTATGCAGGAGTAGAAGAATTCTCAGTAACACAAGGATTACCTCGACTAATTGAAATCGTAGATGCACGTCGTTTTCCAAGTACACCACAAATGGCTGTGCATCTTGAAAAACCTTATTCAGAATCTGAAGAGAAAGCAATTGAAGTACATAATCGAATTGAGCAAATCCGTGTAGAACAAATTATTCATGATATAGATTTAGATTTTGTTAATTGGAATATTGTTATTAACTTAATCCCTGAAATTTGTGAGAAAAAAGGGATCGATCTTGATGAAATACCAGAAATTTTAAAACGGTATAAGAAAAAGGGAACAATTAAACGTGAAGGAAATTCTATTATTATCGATCCAGGCATAGAAGATCTACAGAGTCTGCAAAAATTAAGAGAAAAGATCCTTAAAAAAGTTGTAAAAGGGGTAAGGGGTGTAAAAAGAGGTTTATTAACTCCTTCAGATGATGGAGAAGAATGGGTAATTAAGACCGAAGGTACTAATATGCATGGTGTTATCCAAATAGAGGGAGTTGATGTAACAAAAACCGTATCAAATCATATTCACGAAATAGAAAAACTATATGGAATCGAAGCAGCACGTCAAATGATAATAGTAGAATCTCAAAAAGTGCTTGAACAACAAGGATTAGATGTAGATTTAAGACATCTTTTAATTTTGGCAGACCTAATGTGTTATTCAGGATCCATTCAATCTATTGGAAGACACGGAATCTCAGGTTCTAAGTCTAGTGTGTTCGCTCGAGCAGCCTTTGAAGTTACAGTTAATCAATTACTTGATGCTGGGCTTTATGGAGAAGAGGAGCGATTAAAAGGGATTCCCGAGAATGTAATTGTAGGGCAAATCAGCCCTATAGGTACGGGTCGTGTGAGTGTAATGTTTGATCTTGATGCTAATATAGATTTATTAAAAAAGAAGAAGAAAAGACATAGTTAACCGAAAACTTTTAATTTAGATGAAATAACTTAAACGTGCCTAAAAAAATTAAAAAGGTACCATTCTTTTTACTTATTATATAGAAACTGTTTGAATATACCATGGCAAAGAGAAAAACTAAAACTTCCATTGAGAAAGTTGATCTTAGTAGGAAAAAAACAAAGGAATTTGATGTAGATACCAATATCAAAGTTACTTATAAAACTGGTAAAATTATTTATGGTAAGAATCAAATTCTTAAAAGTTTGCATAGAGAAAATCCCTATAAAATGCTTATTGTGAGCAATAATTGCCCAACAGAATTGATAGATGAGCTAGATAATTATAATTATCTTCTAAAAGATAAGATTTTTATTTATAAATATAAAGGTTCAAGCTGGGATTTAGGGTTAGCTTTAGCCAAACCTTATATGATCTCTGTTATAGGTGTAATTGATTTTGGAGATTCAGACTTAATTTCTTTAAAAACTAAATGAACTTAACAAGTGACTAGGTTTTTTCATGTTAAAAAAGAATATAAAAATTGACCGGGAAGCAATGGAACTGATCTCACTATTTAATAACATCTCGGGTGCCATCATTAAAGATTGTCTTATCTTTAAATCTCCTGAAAATGGCTCTGAAATTGTTATATTTTTAGTAAAAGAAGAGGATGTCGGAAAAGCAATTGGAAAAGCTGGCGAACACGTTAAAGACTTAAAATCAAAACTCCAAAAAAAGATTGATGTAATCGCTTTCTCAGAAAATTTAAACAAATTCATCCAAAATATCTTGCAAACAACTAAAAATTCAATAGTGGTTCAAAATATTGAAATAAAAGAAAATAGAAACCAAAAGAAAACTGTAATTATCACCGTAAGGCCTCAAGATCGTGGAAAAGCCATTGGTAAAGACGGTTCCATGATAAGGAAAATTAAAGAATTAGTATTAAGGTATTTCGAAGTTGATAATGTAATTATCAACACTAAAAATATCTAAAAATTCTTTTAGAAATTATATTTGCCTCTAACTATACATAAATTTTAAGTTTAAGGAAACATTTTTTCTACTACTAAAGTTCTATCAATTAATAATTAGTAGGTGTTAAATATAGGTAGCCCAAAAGGTTTATATGCAGCTCGAAAACTTCAAGCCAACCGAAAGAAGTATCGATGGTCTAAGACAAAGTATAAAAGAAGAAAACTCCAATTAAAGAAAAAGGTCGACCCTCTCGAAGGAGCATGCCAGGCTCTTGGTATTGTTCTTCAGAAAGTTGGTCGTGAGAGTAAACAACCAAACTCAGCAATTCGGAAGTGTGTGCGTATCCAATTAAAGAAAAACGGAAAATCAGTTACAGCGTTCTTACCCGGAGATGGTGCATTAAACTTTATAGAAGAACATGATAGAGTAATTGTCGAAGGAATTGGGGGAGCAAAAGGACGTTCCATTGGAGATCTCCCTGGAGTGCGTTATAAAGTTGTTAAAGTTAATGGTGTTAGTTTGGAGGCTTTACTCCAAGGGAAGAAAGAAAAGCCACTACGCTAAAGAGGTTATAAATTATGAGTAAGGCAAAGAAGGAAATAAAACTATTCAATAAATGGTCTTTTTCAGAGATTCAGGTTAATGATAGAACGCTCGAGGTTTATATTAATTTGAAACCTATTATTGTACCCCATTCAGCTGGGAGACACGAACATAAAAGATTCTGGAAAACTTCTAGAGTTTCAATAATTGAAAGATTTACTAATAGATTACTTTCTCCTGGTTTTATCAGTGGTAAAATTAGGGGTCATAAAAGTTCTCATAATTCTGGCAAAAAATTCAAATTATTAAGAAGTATAGAGAATGCTTTCATTTTAATCGAATTACTCACTGGCCAAAACCCTATACAAATCTTAATAGATGCAATAATTAATACTGCACCTAGAGAAGAAACCACTAAAATTGCAATGGGCGGAATTAGCTATGCGTCAGCAGTGGATATTGCGCCACAGCGCCGAGTTGATTTAGGTATTAAGTATCTTGTTCAAGCAATAGGAGCTAGATCCCATTCTAATGTCAAACAGTTTGAAGAAAATCTAGCACAAGAATTAATGCTAGCAGCGAATAATAGCCAAGAATCTAGAGCTGTGAAGCGGAAGGATGAAATCGAAAGAATAGCAGTTTCTGCGAGATAAAATTTTTTGTAAAATTATTATTTTTTAATTTAAATTTTACAAAAGGAACAAGAAAAACTTGAATATGAAATTATTTCTTTTAAAATTTGGATTAATATCACCCACATATTATCCCTATTCATTGACGGGTTAGAAAATTTCTAAATTTTTATATATTTGAAAGTCATATTATTTAGTTAAGCAGAATTAAAGAATCAGAATAGGGTCAATAAATAAAGTGGATGCCGACAAAAATAATAATATTTTAGAAAAGCAACTAAAAACTTTAGGTCAGAAGGTTAGGATTGATATTCTAAAAAAGTTAAAAAACACCCTAACTCCTTTATCATTTTCAAGGCTACAAAAGGAGGTTTTAATAAATGATCTTTCATCTGTGAATTTGTCTTTTCATTTAAACACATTAAAAAAAAGTGAATTAGTATATTCTTCTGATGAGGGTTATTCAATTACATATTTAGGGGAGCAGATTATAGATAAAATTTTATCTATTGAACAAATTCTAAACAAGCAAAATCAATCAAGAATGATCCGAACTTCAAAATATTCAAAGGAACTTTTTGACGCTAGTAAAATTGAGGAATACTTAGTTACTGAGGGTGAATTGGAGCGTTTTTTAGCTAGACAAATTGCTCGTGAAGTAGAAGAACGTCTTTCTAAAACTAATATAGAATATATGACTGCTCCTTTAATGCGAGAATATATTAATGCAATTTTATTAGAAAATGGTTTAGAAGAAGTAAGACATAAATTAACTCGATTAGGAACTCCTCCTTTTGAAGTATCTAAATTGTTTGAATCCAATAATGATCGGATAAACCCTGAAATATTTATTGAAAAATTAGGTTCTGACGTTTCTGAGCAATTTCTACTTCTAAATCTTATACCTAAAAATTTAGCTGATTTATATTTATCTGGGGAAATTGCTCTTTTACATTTAAATTACTGGGCTTTAAGGCCTTTAAGTCTCTATATAAATACAAAAACAATAATGGATTATCTTTTCAAGAAACACAGCAATCTTAAACATAATATAGAGAAAGATATAAATCATTCAGAACTGATTATTCAATTCTTAGATCTTTTATATGTTCTAAGACAATTTTATTCTGAAGATTTACTTTTAGGAAATTTTAACAATCAATTCCTTTCTTCATTTTCGTTGCCGAAAGCAATTTCCTCTGACTTCCCTTTATTTACTTCTCAAATTCTTAGATATAATAATTTTTTTAACAAGACAAAACCTTCTTTAACACTTGAATTTAATTATAATGGGAGATCTTCAAATCAGAGCCTTATCGATGAAGCTTTTCTTAATTCATTAGATACAAGATGTGGAGAGCTTGTTAAACCTTTATTATTATTTGAATATTCAACGTTTTTTCCGTTAGGGCCAAAAAATAATATTATATATAATCTATTAGTTAATAATTTGAAAAATAATGTTATTCTCTACAATAAAACTTATTCAAATTTAATTAATTCAACTATAATTCAGATACCAAACCCTCAAAAAAATCAAGTCATATTAGATAAGATTTTAGTTAATTTACCTATGATTTCAGTTGAAGCAAAGCAAAATGACGAAAAGTTTTTGGAATTATTATATGACAAATTAAGTTCCGTTTTTGAATTGTTTGATTATAAAGAGAAATTAGTGCAGAAGAAATTAGATTCACTTAAGGAATGGAATTCCATTATATCAAATATTTTCAACAATAATAAAAAGACTATATTCAAAAATGCTCTAAAATCAATTAGTTTTTTCGGTTTTAATGAAGCTGTTTTAAATCACTGTGGAATTGAACTTGATAGAACAGAAAATAGTGAATCTTTTGCTTTAAAAATACTATCTTTAATGAAAAAGACTATAGAAGAAAAAAACAACACAAATGGCAACAACTTTGTTTTAAGCCAACCTCATTATGATTCTTATTTGCAAGACTCTTGGCATAACGGTATAACACAATCCAACCAAAAGATAAAGGGTTATTCCTCAAGTTTGATAAGAGATGAGTCAAATCTTTCCCTTAATAAAAAAATCGCATTATTTAAAAAATTTCAAAAAATTATAGATAAAGGGACTTTATTTACAGTAAAAATAAACAAAGAAGAAATTAAATTACAAAAGTTTCTAAAAACTATAATTGAATCCAAAATAGGTGCGATCTCCTTAAGAGATTGCATACCCTAATAAATGGAAGTGAAAAGAAAAGGGTTTCTTTGAAAAATTATTTAGTCATCAATTCAGCTAAGAGCGCTTTCCTCATTGGGATTCCATAATAAGTTTGCCTAAAGTAAATTGCTTTTTCTGAACTATCAACATCAGGAGAAATTTCTGTAATTCTTGGAAGCGGATGTAATAATCTAAAGTTATCTTTTGTATCCTTAAGATCCTCTTGTCGAAATACGTAAAATCCTTTAATTCTTTCATATTCTTCCAAATCAACAAATCTTTCCTTTTGGATTCGTGTCATATAAAGAACATCTAAAATATTTAGTATTTTCCTATAATCCTTAATTTCTTTATATTTAACCTGTCGTTGTTGTAGAAAATCTTTGTCCCGATTTCTCATTCTCAATTCCTTAGGACTTATGAAATAAATATTCATATCGAAATTTGATAAAAGAATTGAAAGGGAATGAACTGTCCTTCCATACTTAAGATCTCCCATCAGACCTATATTCAATCCATCTAATGAACCAATTTCCTCAGTAATTGTTAACAGATCTAATAAAGCTTGAGTTGGATGTTCTCCGCTTCCAGAACCAGCATTAATTATCGGAACCTTAGAAAATTTTGATGCCATTCGAGCAGCTCCTTCAAGTGAATGCCTCATAACTATGCAATCACTATAGTTTTCAACAGTTCTTATTGTGTCTGCAATGCTTTCTCCTTTTTTTATAGAAGAAACATCTCCAGAATGAAATCCAATTACATTCCCTCCTAATCTATACATAGCAGATTCAAAACTAAGACGAGTACGAGTAGATGGTTCAAAAAATAATGTAGCTAAGATTTTTCCTTGAAGAAGATTTGAATTCTTGATTTCATTCATTTCTTTGCCTTTCCTTAATATATATTCAATATCTTCTCTATCAAATTGCTTAGCACTTATAATTCCTTCACTAAATTTATCCTTAAACATTTATATTCTCAATCAATATGTTTTTATTAACATTATGTAAATAAGATTTAAATTATTTTTTATTATAAATGATGGTTATTTAAAAAGAACTAACCAGAACTAATAAAATTTAAAATTTATAAATAATTATTTTAGTTAATTAATATACAATTGGTTAGCAATTTTGAAGTACCCCAAGACTATTAATCGTTACTGTCCATCTTGTAGATCGCATACAAAGCACAGTGTTTCTCTGTACAAAAAAGGGAAGGAACGGATGTTGAATCAAGGGCGCAGACGACTTGAAAGAAAGAAACGAGGCTATGGTAGCTTTCCCAAAGAGATATTTCACCGCAATGCGAAGATAAATAAGAGATCCACTCCATTATTAGAATGTAGTGAATGTGGCAAAAAACAGTATGCTAAATCCTATAGAGTTAAGAGACTAGAATTGCAAGAAGTATAAAAAAGTGAGATATTATGGTACATAAAAGACAAGAAAAAGGCCTTATTCCCCAACCTAAAAGTAGGTTTTTACGTGTAAAATGTTTGAATTGTGGAAATCAGCAAATAATTTTTGGTTGCTCTGCAACAGATGTAGAATGCTTAGTGTGTGGGAAAACTTTACTTCAATCCACAGGTGGCAAAGCACGTATTCTCACTAAAATATTAGAAGTTCTTTCTTAATGATATAAATTTCTTATTTTTTGATCACATTATCTATCTTATTAAAAATTATTCGTGAAACGCATCTTTCACGTAAAATCCTTAATATCTAAGTGACATAATTTATTAATTAAAAATAAGAATCTATTCCTGCCAAATATAGTTAGATTTTTTCATAGCAATTCTAGTTGCTTCTGAGGCCAATCTTCCAATCTGAATCTTTAAAGAAAATTTTGAACCCCATTTATTATAGGAAAACCTCAAAAAAAGGGTATATACTATGACTGTTATAAGAATAGCTAACCAAATATGATACCAATGCAAAGATTGATAAAAAAAGAAATAGTTAATATTTTGTAATAGAAAAGCTGTTAGGGAATAGTAAGAAAAATAATACAAGAATCTATAACTCTTTTTTGGCTTAAATAATTCATAAACATCAAAAGTTATAAAAACAGAAATTAATACTATCTCTATCCCTAAAGAATACATTAACCACCATAAATTTGATTTTATTGATAGAATTTCTTCCGTGAATAAAAAAGGTAATATAAAGTAAAATCCAATCAAAATTAAAATAGTCCCTATTAGCACTGAGGGGAATAACAACTTTCTTTTTACTATTTTCTTCTTTTCCAAATCATTATCAATAAGAGAGAAATCATAGATTATGTCACCTATAACTGTTCCTATTAGAAAAAACGTAAAAAATGATAAAATAATATTTTGGTCAATACTATTGTATAAGATATGAAATAAAACACCATAAAAATTAACCTGCCCTTCAAATGGAGTCAATAGAACTAAGATTATTTGATTAGCTATCCAAATTAGCACTCCAATAAATACTCTAAATGTTTTTGATGTCTTTAATAATGGCCACGACATTAAAAGACATACTCCTATGGTTAACAATATGAACCATGTCCAAATTTGGGAAGGATCCATGTACATAATCGCGACAAATATATTATAAATTAAACCAAGAATTACAATGAAAATCGATCTAAATAGATATTCATGTTTTATCTGAGAAAAGCTATAATGATCAATTTTTTCCATTTTTACAAGTCTATTTCTATATGATATCATAGTACTTATCCCCGATATAAAAGTAAACCCAACAGCTCCTAATGTGGAAAGAATGGATACATAACCAACCATTAAAATCAATTTTTCATCAGGAACAGGCCACCATGTAATCATGTGTCCCACCACCATATATAACATTGCTAATCCTCGAAACATATCAAGGCTTTTTAACCGTTTCATATAAATCAGGAGAGAATTAGAGTAAATAGAAAAATACTTGAGATATGTACCAGAATTAATTAAGGCTTTTATCTATTTCTAAAATAAAAGTGTTTAAACACTTAAAATTAACTAAATTGTGAATCTTATAATTATTTAATTTAAAATGAAGGTTTATTCTCGCCAAGTATATTTACATTTAATACATCTAAAAAAGTGAGTGCTTGGTTCGTCAGAACTCCTTATTTGTACTTGCCAAGTTTCTGCTTCTATATTATCACATTTAGGACAATCTTTTTTAGCTTTAAGAAGTACTGAAATTTTGTCTTCATCCGAGACGATTAGTAAGTTTTTTTCTAAAGCTTGTTTCTTCTTTTTTATGCTTTTTTCTATATCGATATTGTCATTTTGTATCTCTTGTTGATAACCACACTTACATATTAAAAATAATTTATCATCTATTCTTCTCTTGCGCAGAAGGTTTGAACATTCCGGACAAAATTCAACCATATTGATTCTTATGCCATAATTTAGTAATCCTTAACTTTAAAAAACATCTAAGGTTAAAAAATTTTATCTTAATTATAAAAATATGTAAAAATTTTATATAAATGTAAAAAAGTTTAAAATTTTTAATTATATTAAATAACCAATAATTTAAAAATGAGTTTTATGGAGTTCAAGGAATTTATTACTTTTTTAGGGACTAAAGATCTCAAAAAAACATCTAATTTTTACCAAAATATCATAGGATTAACTTTATATAAAGATCAAGATGTTTGTTTAATATTTAACATTAATAATCAAAGCAAAATAGGTTTTTGTGAGAATATGACAGTAATCTATAAAGATAAAAGTCCAATTATAACTTTTATTACAGATGATGTAGATGAAATCTATACCAGATTAATCAATTCAGGATTGGCTATAAAAGAAAAACCTAAATTCAATCAGAAATTCAAAATCTATCATTTTTTCTTAAAAGATCCTAACGGATATACAATTGAAATACAAAAATTTTTAGACACATAATAAGATCTTAAAGAACATGAACTTTTAATCAAATTCCTTTTTAATTTGATATAATTTTTGATAATATTCGAAATTTAATTTATTCATGTCTTGAACAATATCCGCAATAATTAGTTTTTCTCCAGAAGATTGGAACTCAAGATCTCCTATTACATTAATTAAATCATTTTCTTTAAATTTAAAATCATCAACACTTATGAGATTAACATTAATCTCACTAGTTTTATCATGTAAAATTATTTGATTGTCACTAATTCTACTTTTTATGTATCCAGTTACTTGGATTCGCTCATCATCAATAGAAATATCCTTAATCATTCTTTGCTTAGCGTACGGAAAAGACATTTTTTTTTAAAATAAGAATCTTTTTTTTATTTAATACAAGTTTGAAAATTTAAGATAAGTATAAATAATTAATTTAATACCTAAAATTGGTATTATTAAAAGACTAATATCAAACATTATTAATAATGTGAATAAAACATTTTTATCTTAATTATAATTCAATAAATATACTGAAAGATTATGAGTTTTACATTAAAATTAGAAAATAGTCGGATATTGAAAGGAATAGTTGAAACTCTCGCGAGTATTATTGATGAAACAGAGTTTCGAGTCACTCCTAAAAAGTTTACAATTTCAGCTATGGATCCAAGTAGAATTTGTTTACTAAAACTCTCAATTAATAAGGAGAATTTTGATGATTATCAATGCGATAAAGAATCAAAAGTTGGATTAAACTTAGACGACTTAGATAAGATCTTAAAAAGAAGCGCAGCCAATGATTCTGTTGAAATTGATTTTAATGAAACAGAACAGAAAATAAAAATAAAAATGCAACGAGAGGGCACATCACGTGTAAGGACATTTAGTTTAGCATTATTGGATATCGAGATTGAAGAGATTCCGATGGATAACCTTTTAAAGATTGAATATCCTTCAAAATGGGTTATTGGACCTGAGTTCTTAGTTGAAGCAATAAAAGATGCTGAAATCTATTCTGAAATTCTGAATATAACCGCAAAAGAGGGACAAGGATTAATTTTTAGTTCTACAGGGCAAATCGGTGAAATGGAATATGACCTTAATGAAGATGATTTAATTGAAACAGATATTAGTGGAACCAGTAGTGGTGCATATTCCTTAACCTTTTTAAAAGCAATTTTAAAAATAGCTTCAATCACCGAAAAGCTAGAAATATCATTGAAAACTGATCATCCATTAAAAATGATCTTTAATCTTCTTGAAGGCGGAGAATTAAGCTACTTTTTAGCACCTCGAGTAGAAGAAGCTGAATTTGAAGATAATGATGATATGGATGAATTTTAATTAAGTCCTTCTTTCCCTATTTATTATTTATTAGTTTGTTAATAGATTCATTAAAAACATCAGTAAACTAATTTACTCTTAATCTATTAAAGTTTAGTCTCATCATGTTTTTTAGAATATAATTATTTAGGTTTAAAAGTAGAGAAAATTTGGGCAATGAGCGACATCTATGACTTAGTAAAACGGTATCCATGGCTCCCTTCTTTAAAAACATACTATTCTAATATAGCTTTAAGGAATCCTTTAGATTTTCTTAATGAAATCTTTTCATCTAATAAATCTAAAGATCTAAAGAATAGAGTCTTAAATCTTTTTACTGATGCTTTTAATAATATCGAACAGATTTCTGATTATTCCTTCGATGAAACGAATATTAATATCTATTTAATTCTAAGAATATTACTTTATGCTTTAAATGATAAGATTTTATCTAATCGAGTCGCGAATATATACTCTAAAACCACTTACAATGTTCTAAATAAAGAAAACGAGTATAATTTAGATTGCATTTACAAAGATTTAGATTTAGAAGTTAATTATGAAGAAAAACCAACTGTATATAAAAAAATTGTTCTAAAAAGCCAAGAAGAAATCTCTAGAACAAACTTCAAGATTTCTTTTATCGATTATTTAAAACTTGCTTCTAAATTAAAAGATGATTATAGGAAATTAGTGAATAATGCCCTCCAACATGGTTATGTATATATTAAACCTGAAAGTCTTAATAGATTATTACAAGAACATGTACGAATGAAGTTATTGGCTCAAAATATCAGAGAATCTACTAATTTAGATGTATTTAAAGAGAAATTATTTGAAATACAAGAATTTAAAGAACTATATGACACAATTGTCGCGATTTGGGAATTAAAGAAAGATGAATTTGAATACACAGTAGATATAACGTTTAAAGAAGGCCAAGATATGTCAAAAGTTTTCCCTCCTTGTATTAAAGAAATCCTATCAAAAGCACAAGAGGGTCAGAACTTAATACACACTGAGAGGTTATTTATATTATGGGTTTTAAATGCACTTAAATATCCGGAGGATAAAATTATTAATGTATTTTCAACACTACCTGATTTTGATCGTGAAAAAACCGCATACCAAGTAAAATACGCTATTAAAAAAGGATACACTCCCTATTCTTGTAAGTCTTTAAAATCATATACTTTATGTATGGCAAATAAATATAAAGATAAATTATGCTTGAATGGTTATTTTTCAAAGAAACTACAAGAACAGAGACAAATCTCTCATCCTTTGTTTTATATTCAGTATAAGCAATTTGTTGCTTCAATTAAAACAAAACCTGAAAAAACTAATTTGAATGATAAAGATGCCTGATAACAAATATTTAAAAAGGCTTTTTCAAGCTTATTATAAAGAAAACCAATCTGTAATTCCAATACTTAATCTTTTTGAACAAAGAGAATTTGGTTTCATTCCATGGGAGAAACAAATAATGAATAGGCATATCGGGTTTACTTCCCCCATCAATTTGAAAAAGTACTTTATAAATAATACTCCAAAACATGCATATTCGAGTGGTTCACTTTTTATTCGACCAGAAAATCAAGATATGCAAGAGAAGGGTTATCAGGGTTGTGATTTAATTTTTGATATTGATGTTGATCACTTTTATACTCCTTGTAAGGAACATCATGATATCTGGTATTGTAAAGAATGTGGGGAAAAGGGAAAAGGCATGGTAAAAAAGTGCCCAAAATGTGGTAAATTAAAATTGAAGAAATTGAATTGGATTTGTGAAGATTGTTTAAATGTCGCCAAAAATGAGATTATTAAGTTAATTTATAACTTTCTAATTCCCGATTTTAACATTAATATTGAAAAAATGAAGATTGCTTTTTCAGGACACCGAGGATATCATCTAAAAGTTGAAGATGAAAATATAAGAACATTGTCTAGTGACGACCGGAGAGAAGTTATTGATTATATTACAGGAGAGAATATCTCATTCGAGATTTTAGGATTACAAGAAAAAGGAGGAAATATCTTTGGATTTTCAAGGGAAACCATCGGTTGGCCTCAAAAAATAATTAACAGAATTGAAAAACTATTAAGTAAATCAAATCTAGAAATCGAAACTATACTTTCAGATAAAAGAAAGTTTAATTTAAGTCAAAGTCTTATAGAGAATTTTATAAACTTTAAAGATAATTTCCATAAGATAATTACTAATAACCATAATAATAATTGGACTTTAGTTGGTTTCAGTTTAAATGCTTGGAATAAATTTTTAAAAACAATAATCGCAGAAATTGGAATTGAAGTTGATGTTCCAGTTTCAATCGATATCCATAGATTAATTCGATATCCTGGGTCTTTGCATGGGAAAACGGGTTTTAAAGTTCAGGAATTATACCCTGATGATCTTGATGATTTTAATCCTTTAAATGAAACAATTGAAAAATTAGATCCAATTGTATTTAAAAGTGAAAAAGCAGTTACTCAAAAAATAGAAATTATTGAACCTGAAGTACCAATTACGAAAATAAAAGGTAAAACCTATGGACCCTACACAAAAGGAGAAAAAATTGAAGTTCCTCACTATATTGCTGTTTTTCTGTTATGTAAAGGAGTAGCTAAAACTATTTAAGTTAAAAAATTTAAACTCAGAACACTTTTTTATTATATTAAACTGAAAAATTCGATATTTATGGATTTACGAAAAGAATATAAAAAACTATACCAGCATTGGCTCAAAGAATTCCAGAATACCGATTTAACTGCCATAAGTCAAGAAGATTTCAATGAATACAAAAAGAATTTGGATTTTATCAATGATTATCAGGAAGAAGAAAAGGATGAAGTTAAGGATCAGATATTCAAGTCATACAAAGATAATTTAAATTATCTGTTTAAAGATTTTTTAAAGATCAGGGAAATTAAAATAATAAATTCAGCATTAACTCTTAAAGAAATTAATTTAAATAATGTAATTGAAGCCGAGAAATTACTTTATGAAAATCTAGTAAGTTCTATTAAGGGTTATAAGAAAGTAAAAGCAATCTCGCTTTATGAAGAAGATGAAGTTCTACATGATAACTTAATTGAACCCGAAACAGAAATAAAGTCTGTTGTTGAGGAGGTTCCTATATCGAAAGAAGAAAAAACCTCTAAAATTCTTGATTCCATAAAAAAGGGTGATCAAATAAAAATCAATTATACTCTTGTAAGATTTTTAAAGAAGACACCTCCTTTAGTAGGTGTTGATCTAATAAATTATGGCCCTTTTGAAATAGAAGACATTGCAAATCTCCCCCAAAAAAACGCAAAAATCCTTATAATTGAAAAATTTGCTGAAAAAATAGAAATTAATTAAGATTACTTATACTTATTATCAAATTCTTCTTTAAAATATATTAATCGATATTTTGCATATTTATCTATTAAAGAAAACTTTGGAGGTCTTGGGTTTATTAACTGGCCTCCACAATAACGGCATTTTAATTCGGGATTTTGCAATCCATATCTATTGCACTCTTTGCATTTTTGAAGGTATTTAGTCATAATTACAACCCTGCAAATTAATCTCGAATAAACTCAAATGTACCGTTATATTTCTCGGTATTTTTCTCAATGGTCTCTAAAGCATCGGATAAAATATTTTCAGCGTCTAAGTAATCCTTAGAAACAATTTCTAACCGATATAATGGAGCAGCAATATAATTAATATTAATATTTCTCGTTTGTTCTTGCTCTATTACTTTTAAAGCGTCTAAAAGGGATTCTTTAATTTGGTCTATTCCATTCTCTGAAGTGAATGAAAGTTTAACCTTACCAGATATGCTTACTGTTGAAATACTTACATTTTCATCAATGATTTTCAACAAATTAGTCTTAATTTCATCTGTTATACCTTCTAAATCTGATAAAATTTCTTCACCATTTTCTTTTAAACCTTCAACAGCTTCTTGATGTGAATCAAATAAATCTAAGACTGGAAATCCAATTAATTCATAAGCTTCATCAAGCGTCATATTAATTCCTTCTGTTTCTGTGAGAAATTGTAGCAAATTTTCAAATTTTAAGGCATATTTCCATTGCTTTATTCGATTTTCTTTTTGAGCAGAGTTTACCCTTCGTAATGATAAATCTACATGTCCCTTATCCACATCTATTCTTAATGAGCGTAAAACTACTCTTTGACCAATTCGTACATAATTACGGATATTTTTAATCCATCGAGAACTTATTTCTGATATGTGAATCATCCCTCGTGCAGAAGATTCATAATCTAAGCCTTCATAATCAAGTAAATCAACATAGACATATTGCTTTTGTACCTCTGTCACTTTAGCAACCACAAATTCGCCTTCCCGTGGAAACTTTGTTCTACTTTTTACCATTGTCTTGTATGAATATTGTTTATTATTTATTTTTTTAAAATTATTATTTATATTAATGATCTATAATTTTTTATCTTTCACATAAAAAAGCAAATAAAAAGTGATTAAAAATACCGAATTGGTTTATTCATAATAAATGGGCTGAAAAAGCTGGTATTCACAAAAATATAGCAGACTTAGTGAATAGAGCTTTAGATTATGGTTTCAATTGGGCTCTTTATGAACGAGATAATGTAGAATTTGAAAACAACGATGAGATCATTATTTCCCAGCAACTAAAGTATTTTTGTGAAAAAGATAAGGGGAAGAGAGGGTATATTAAAGCTCTTTATTTGCATCATCTCTTAGATTTTTTTAAAGAAACATATGTTAACATTTATGACATTGATTTAGTTTTTGAGAAATTTTTACAAAATAAAGCTATAATTGAAATTACTGATTCTGAAGGTAATAGAATAAATTTCCAAAAGGATTTAGAAGAAATATTCAAACTATTAAAAGATAATAAAAAAGAATTGTATGAGGATATAAAAGGAACATATATTGAAGATTAAATAAATTTAATTAATAAAAAGTAATAGAAAAAATCGTTATTTATAAAAAAATTGTATTCTAAAGATATTGAAAGGTCCAATCTAACTCTAATTCTTCTAATTTTGATTTCGTTGGTATTCCCTCATCATTCCACCCCATCATTTTATAATAAGTAGTTATCGCATTTTTAAGTTCTTCTGGTTTAATTGATGTTTCTGCGAGGGCTCCTGATGTATGAGGTTGGAAAAATCTTTCAGGTAACCAATCATCTTTTTTTGTAAGTCCTTCTCTTATATTAAAAACTCGTGCCATAGTTGTAATTCTCTCTCCTACTTTCATTAATTCCCAAGTTGAAGAATACCAACCAGTTACAGCTCTTACAATTTCAGGTATATCAATATAATCCCAAGGTAAGAAATAACATATTAATAAAGCATTAAATAAATTACGCCAATTACTATAATATACTAACGCGCGAACTTTCTTTGCCCCTATATCATCAAGCTCAAGCGGCTCTAAAATCCCTATAGCACTATGAACAGCTATTGATCTTTCACTTGTAATTGAAGTATCATGTAAATTTGCCATATGTTCAGCACCTGTAGGTGAAATTGTATAGCCCACTCCTAGTCCCTGTTTTAACCGAGGTTCATGCATTGGAATCTCTTGCCCTTTAACGTGCATAGCGAACTTATCTGCTCCATTTTTTATTTCTTCAGCAGCCCTTTTAACACCTTCCGCTAAAATATCACCTAATCCTTCACGTTTACAAATCATTTCAACCATCTTAACCATCGCTTCAGCATTTCCAAAATTTAATTTTATTCCATTTGTATCTTTATCAGATAAGATTCCATTTTCATAACATTCCATTGCAAATCCAATAGAAACTCCCGTAGAAATAGTATCTATTGAATATTTGTTACAAAGTTCATTAGCTTTGCACACCGCTTTTATATCATCCACATCACAATTGGATCCAAATGCAGCAATCGATTCATATTCAGGACCTCCATAAATTGGATCAACATTCCACGGCTCTCCAATTTCGACAATTTTCTTACACCGAATTGAACATGCATAACAAGCTTCCATTTTAAGACTAATTTCTTGTTTCATAATACCAGGATCTAAAGCGTTTGCACCTAAAAAATTACCATCCCTAAAATTTCGTGTTGGAAGATTTCCAGATGTAGCAAATTGCTCCATTATTCCCCCTCCTGTACCATACTCAAAATAACCCTTCATAGGTTTATATGCAACTTCATTAAACTCTTTTATTTTCGCTCTCAATTTTTCTTTGTCAATAACTTCGAGTTTTTTATGTCCTCTAACAGCAATAGCTTTTAAATTCTTAGAACCCATTACAGCGCCCATCCCTGTACGACCAGCAGCATTTCTTAGATCATTTATAACACAAGCATAACGTACCATTTGTTCTCCTCCAGGGCCAATTTGAGCTACGCGAATTAACTTATCATCCAACTCTTTTTGAATAATTTCTTGTGCTTCTCCAGTAATTTTTCCCCAAAGATGACTTGCATCCCTTAATTCCGCCTCTCCATCATTTATCCATATATACACAGGATTTTTTGCTTTCCCCTCTACTATTATCGCATCAAATCCCGCATGTTTTAATTCAGCACCCCAATGACCCCCAACCTCAGCCTCACCAAAACCACCTGTTAAAGGGGATTTGGCACCAACACTGTTTCTGCCTGTTCCAGGTATCGCAAACCCAGTTAAAGGACCAGTAGCAAAAATTAATTTATTTTCAGGACTTAAAGGGTCAATTCCTGCTTTTAATTCCTTTAATAAATAATACGCTACGAATCCTTCACCACCAATATATCGCCGGTAGAATATATCATCGGGGTTTTCGGTTGAGACTTTTTCTTCTGTTAAATCTACCCTAAGAATATTTCCAGTATATCCATTTACCATATAAAACCCTTACATTTGGAATATTTTTTAATAATATTTAGTTAAATTTCATCTCATTTATATTTCTTATTTAAATCAAATCTCTGTTTTCTAATTATTGTTTAAAATAATCTTCAATAATGAATTTTGCCAATATATAGTTTGAAATTCTGAACTTTACCCGAAGTCCAAATTTATATCGAACTAATGCAAATTCATATTTTTATTGATTTTTTTTTTTAGATTGGTAATCTGAGGATCGATATTTACATTAAAATACTTATTAATACTCGATAACTTCGCTGAAATATAGTAAAAAATATAAATTCATCGACATTTACAATTAACATCTAATAAAAATAATTTTCTATTAAAATTATATAATAATAAACATTACATAATGAAAATAAATGGAAATTGATGAATTATGCCAAGTGATAAGGAGCATTTAAATTTAGTCATAATAGGACACATTGACCACGGTAAGAGTACTATGATGGGAGCTCTTCTCATAGAAACTGGTGCAGTATCCGATAGGGAAGCTCGTGAATTAGATAAATTAGCTAAGGAATACGATCGAGACTCA
>Ga0114922_10000078_pt1 | contig 82016 bp, 38 predicted proteins | sample AartaG_FD_100975 | JGI IMG/M metagenome (GOLD analysis project Ga0114922, IMG submission 100975) | Deep subsurface microbial communities from Aarhus Bay to uncover new lineages of life (NeLLi) - Aarhus_00045 metaG | ecosystem: Environmental > Aquatic > Marine > Oceanic > Sediment | place...
GACCAAGCGACAACTCGATGCCACGCTCTCCGACCGCCCTGTGGGTCGGGACAGCCAATCCGGGCCGAGCCAACGCCGGCGCCTCAACAAGGCGCGGAGGCATCAGAGTACGCTTGTTTTGGGGCTAGTTGCCCGGTCCGGCTGAGGTCAGTTGTGGGCGGCGCGGCGCACGGCGACGTCCGCCTGGCTTGGCGCGGTGAACAGATCGAGCTGCCAGGTCGCGGGCTTAACCTCACCCCCGGGTCCGTAGGGGTCCTGCAAGGCAGACGCGTGGGTCGAAGGTTGAGCCGTCTTGCCGAATCTGGCGGCCGCACTGTCGAGCAAACGCTGAAGGACCTCCAATAGCACCTTCGCTTGCTCCGGTGTGACCACACCGGCACGGATCTCGGCGTAGAGTCGTTCTAGCGCTGCCCGGGCAGCCTCCGGTGTCGTCAGGCGTCGTGGATACCCCTTGGGCAGGGAAGCTCTCGCCCGGCGTGTTTGGGCAGCCTTGATGGCGTTGGCCCGACGTGTTTCCGCAGTGATGCTCGGGTCGTGAAAGACGCAGAATTCCGAGCCGGGCCGGATTCTGCCGCGACACCGCCGGCCGCTCCGCGTCCGGGCCGCACAGCGACGATCGCCCGGCAGCCGTTTCGGCACCTCGGCCAGGGACGTCGGGGCCGCCCTCGCGTCATCAGCCTGGCGCCCGGGTCGGCGCAACATCTCCCAAAACAACCGGACCTTCGCAGACCGTCGAAGCCGCGCCGGCATGACTCTCATCCTCCGCGCGTCCGAATAGCGTTTCGCAGATTGATTCTAGGTTCGCGGCTCCTTGCTGCAAGACATTTTTGCAGCGGCGGACGGGGGAGGCCTGTGAGACGATACCAGCGATTGACGCAATCGCCGCGTTCGGAGAGTATTGTGGCCCAGGCCGATCGGATATCACATCAAGGACAAAACCTCGTCACCAACCGCATCCTTCCGCCAGGGCAACAGCACCACCGGCCGCGTTCTGGGGCATTCAGGCGAGTTCGGCCTCTTCGGCGGCTCCAGCGAGATTCTCACCACCCGCCTTTTGGAGCGAAAATCGCGCCCTATCGCGCGGGCCTCTGGTCCGTCCCCGCATAAACGTAATACAAGGCGCACGCACAGTGCCGCAAGTGCGGCTATGCCCTGTTCGGCTCCGGGTCTGTGGGCGACCCAGCCTTCGACCTGGCCGCTCGGGTCAAAGCCGCAGGCCTACTGGCAGTCGGGCGCGGTGTGGCCCACGTAGTTCTTGATGAACTCGCTGTCGCCCACCTCGATGACGCCGTTGGCGTTCTGGTCCGCGGTGAAGTTGCCGGAGTCGAGCGGCTGGCCGATGTAGTTCTTGACTACGTCCACGTCGCCAACCTCGGTCACGTTGTTGCGGTTCAGGTCGCCGATCAGCGTTCTGACCGTGAACGTGGGATTGCGCAGATCGGCCCCCCGCCGTCGAGGTCATTCCCGACGGGCTCACGGTGAAGCAGTCCTGATCCGGCAACGCCGGGTCAAACGTGATCACCAGCTCGGCGTCGCAGCAGTAGACACCATCCCCCAGCGATGTACCGATGGTGCCCTCGCAGACGTTATTCACGCAGACGACGTGCACGCTGGCGGGGCTGACCGTGGCCGGATCGACGGGCACGTTCATTTCGCACACCAGCTCCCGCACGCCGACCCCGCGGGGCTCGATCCAGTTGTAGTCCGGGCAGACGCCCAGTTCCAGGCAGAACTCCCCGGCCTCACCGTGCAGGTGCGAGCTGCACACGCTTACCACGTCCACCATTTCGCACTCGTCTGTGGCCGTGAACGTGATGGTTGCCGTCACGGTCCCGGTCAGCCTGATCATATACATCCCGTCGCTGAGATCCTCCAGGACCACGCGGTCGGGATGGTCGGCATCGATCACGAACGACAGTGTAGGCACGCCACAGTTGTCCGTTGCCCCCACCTCGAATTCCTCCGACTGGTGGCAGCTCAGCTCGGCAGGAGGCGGGTCGCCGAAGATCGATGGTGGCGTGTCGTCCACTACCGTGATTGTCTGGCTGACCTGCTCGGAAACGTTCCCGCAGGCGTCCTCGGCCTCCCAGGTCTTGGTCCGGGTGAACTCCTGTGGACACTCACCGGGGCTGGTTACGTCGGACACCTCGCGCACCTCGGCCGGGCCACAGTCGTCCACCGCCGTCGGCGGGGTGAACATGGGCTCTTCGGTGCAGTCGATGGTCATATCCGGGCCAGGATCTGAGATGGTCGGGGCCGCGGCGGGCACCACGACGAGCTTTCCGCGCCTCCCTCCGCCGCAAAAGCTCTCAACTCATTATAGCCCCGAGGACGGTTTTGATGCCGAACTGGCCCCGAGACGTGGACTGGCCGAAGATCAATGGGAGTAGGCAGTCTCACTGACGACGACACCTTGGCCAGAAAGGTTGCGAGGGCACTATGTCCGAGACGACTCTACAGGCGCTGAGTCACGCGTCCCCACTCGAATGCACACCGGCCGGCGCTGCCGAGCGGTCCAGCCCGCGTTGGGGCCTCTTCCTGACCGGGTTTCTGGTGCTGTTCCTCGAGCTGGCCTGTATCCGATGGTTCGCCGCCTATGTGATCTTTCTGCAGTTCTTCACCAACATCGTCCTGATTGCCTGCTTCCTGGGGATGTCCATCGGCTGTCTCTGCGCCAGTCACACCACTGACTGGCTGAGGCGCTTTCCCGGACTTGCTTTCTGGAGCATCCTGGCGGCCGTCCTGGTCAATGCCCTTTATGTCCACTGGTCGGGGCTGGCCGTCGACGTGGGAGGCCAGGCCTCGCCCCAGGTGGTGATGTTCGGCACCGAGTACCGTAACGTGGACCTGGCCAAGTTCGTTATCCCCATGGAACTCCTGGCGGCGGCGTTCTTCGTGTTGATCGCCCTGATGTTCGTTGGGCCAGGCCAGGTTCTCGGGCGCTACCTGAAGGATTACCCCAACCGCGTGATCGCTTACACGTTGAATATCCTGGGCAGTCTGGCCGGAATCGCCGCATTTGCCCTGGTCTCGTTCCTCGGCGCCCCACCGGTGGTCTGGTTCGCGCTGGGCTTCGCGGCCGTGGCCTATTTCCTCAAGAAATCCGGCCTGCTCGACCGCAAGCGTCTCGTTCTCCTCGGCGGAAGCGCCGCCATCGTCGCCGTGGCCGGGACCTCTCTCCGGGGCGATTCCAACCTCTTCTGGTCGCCCTACTATATGGTCAAACACAGCCTCGAGGAACGCACCATCGAGGTCAACCAGGTAAGCCACCAGACCATGGTCGCCTGGGAGGACCCGGCTTCAGCCTACTCCGTCGTGCACCTGCTTCAGCGCGACTCCGGCGGCGAGCCCTTCAAGGACGTCCTGATCATCGGCGCCGGGTCGGGCAACGACGTCGCCTACGCACTCCATCACGGGGTCGAGCACGTCGACGCCGTTGAGATCGACCCGGTCATCAACCGAATCGGCCGGCAGCACCACCCCGACCGCCCGTACGACGACCCACGCGTTGTGGTCCACCTGGACGACGGACGCAACTTCCTCAGGCGCGCCGATCGAAAATATGACGCGGTCATCTACGCCCTGGTGGACTCCCTGATACTGCACAGCAGCTACAGCAGCATCCGGCTGGAGAGTTTCCTGTTTACCCAAGAGGCGTTTCGAGACGTCAAACGCGTGCTCAAACCCGACGGCGTCTTCGTCATGTACAACTTCTTGCGGCAGGGCTGGATCGTCGATCGCGTCACCGGGATGTTCGAGAAGGAGTTCGGCAAGAAGCCGCTGGTCCTCACCTTTCCCTACCTCGAGGCCGTTCGCCCGGAGGACAACCTGCAAGGCAGCTTTACGGTGATTCTGGCCGGAGACACCGACCGCATGGCCGAGGCCTTCAAGGAGCAGGGCCCCTTCTGGCTTAGCTACTGGTCCGAACAGAACATGGCGCTCAACGGTTTCGACTCGGGCACCGCGGCCCGGGCCCAACAGCTCGGCGGGCATTGGCACAAGGTGGCCCCCTCGAAGGTGGTCGCCTCGGCTCAGCCCACGGTGGCGGCCACTGACGATTGGCCCTTTTTTTATCTCCGTGAGCCCGCCCTGCCCTGGCTCTACCTGCGTGGGATGGCCATCATTGGCGGGTTGGGCCTGCTACTGATCTTCCTGCTCTCGCCAGGCCACAAGGTCGGCTTCAACGGACGCATGTTCTTCCTGGGTGCGGGCTTCCTGTTGCTGGAAACGAAAGCCGTTGTCCATCTGGCGCTGGTGTTCGGCAGCACTTGGCTGGTCAACTCCGTGGTCTTCTTCGCCATTCTCGTCATGATCCTGGCCGCCAACCTGTATGTGCTCAAGAACCCACGGGTCCGTATCCAGCGGTATTATCTGGCACTGTTTGGGTGCCTGGCACTCAACTGCGTCGTTCCACTGGACATCTTCCTGGCCGGCAACTTGCTATGGAGATACGTCGCCCCCTGCGTATTGGTGATGTTGCCGATGTTCTTCGCCGGCGTCATCTTCGCAGTCTCCTTCCGCGACAGCACCCGGCCCGACCTCGACTTCGGAGCCAACATTGCCGGAGCGGTTCTGGGAGGCCTGGCCGAGTACGCTTCGATGGCCTTGGGCTTCCGCCACCTCCTGTTGGCAGCCATCGCCCTGTATGTGTTCTCAGCCGTCTTCCGTCGCAGAGCCTCCGGCGCAGTAGTCGAGTTGCCCGCTATCCCCCTGCCAACTCCCAGAGCAGCACCGACGGCTTGACAACGACCGCAGGGAGGCCTGCTCCAACTCGCTAAGTCCCCCGCGGTGGCGCTGCCGGTCGGCTTGGTCGTCGTGACCGTCCAGAAACCAGGGTTTGTACGAGGGAGTCAACACGGCCTTTGAAACGCGTTCCGGCATGCTCTTGCCGGGAGGAGCGCGAAGGCTTAATCAGGTTGCTGATTCAAGCTTCCCGCTTCGGCAAGGACGACTTCAAATCACACCTCAACCTGTGACCAGCCAAGGATTTGGCGTGGGCCTGTGCCGGCCCGCCGCGCTTCTCGCTACAAAGGCGGCTGGGGATGGCCGAAGGCCATAACCTCGTTCATGCTTCCGCTGCGGAAGCCCTGCAGGTCGAGGGTGACGTAGTTGTAACCGGCCTGGCGGAAGTGCTCGACGATGCGGCGGCGCGTTTCGGGTTCGGCCAGGCGGGCGACGTGCTGAGCCGGGACCTCGATCCGGGCCAGGTGGTCGTGGTGGCGGACCCGGCACTCGCGTAGGCCCATGTCGTGCAAAAAGGCCTCGCACGATTCGATCATGCGCAGCTTCTCCGGGGTGAGGCGCTCGCCGTATTGCACCCGGCTGGCCAAGCAGGGGCCGGCGGGTTTGTCGAAGGTCGGCAGGCCCAGGTGGCGCGAGAGCTCGCGCAACTCCGCCTTGGTCAGGCCCGCTTCCGCCACCGGAGAGCGGACCGCGTGCTCGCGGGCCGCCCGGGCACCCGGACGCCAGTCGTCATGGTCGTCGGCGTTCATCCCGTCGATGATCTCCGTGATCCCCCGCTGGCGGATGAAGCGCTCGATGTCCTGATAGAGTGCGGTCTTGCAGTAGTAGCAGCGGTTCTCGCGATTGGCCAGGTAGTTCTCGTTCTCGAACTCGCCGGTGTCGAGCACGACGTGTTCAGCCCCTAGCTCGGCGGCCAGCGTTTTGGCAGACTCGAACTCGGCCCGGGCCAGACTGGCGCTGTTGCCGGTGATGGCGATGACCTTGCCCGGGCCCAGCACGTCCACCGCCACCTTGAGCACCAGCATGGAATCCACGCCGCCACTGAAGGCCACCGCCACACGCTCCAGGGAGCGGATGATCTCCCGCAGCCGGGCGTACTTGGCTTGGAGTTCCCCGTTCAGCATCCTGTCATCTCACGGTGATTGCAGATGCGGATGATACTCGCCGACTGGTCAGCGCCTGTGCTTGCGGTTGCAGGTGGCGCACCAGTACACGGGGTCCGGCTGTCTCAGGCGCGGCCCCCTTCTGGCGGCCAGGACCGACCGCAGGGGCAAGGAGAACCCCTCCAGCAGGCCAACAGATTCACTCAGCAGCAAGGGCGCATCCTGGAAGCCGATGGGCAAGATGTCGCCGGACAACGGGCCGACCTTGAAGTCCTGGTCCTGGACGAAGGTGTCCGCCGGCGAGGCGCCGTCCATGATGGCCGTCGGGTCGTCCACGTGGTTGAGCCCCAGCAGGTGCCCGGCTTCGTGGGCGGCGATGTTGCCGATGGCCAGGCCCAGTTCCTCAGCCGACGGTGTTTCAACGAACTTGGGGGGGTCGAATGACTCGGTGAAGATGACCGCCGTCTCGGCCAGGTTGGCGTTGTAGTGGTCCACCGATTCGGCGATGCCGAAGGCGATCTGGCTGCCGCTGCCGAACATCACCATTGAGTACTCTTCGCCAAGGGGCAGCTCGTCCGGATCGGTGACGATCAGCACGTCGAAGGCCTCGAAGTTCTCGCGGAGTGTTTCGATGATCGTGTCCTTGATCAGTTCGTCCTGGCCGGCGTAGATCGGCGAGATCGCCCGGGCGCTGAACGGCTCGACCCGCTTGGTCAGCAGGTTGTCCGCCGGGACTACCCCGCCGTCGAAATCGAGGAAGAGGACTTGCCGTCGGGTCGGCGGAGCGTCGCCGCCGGGCTCTACGATAACGGTTGCCCGGTAGTCACCGGTGTCCTGGCCGACGGAGGCAAACGCGGAAGCACCGACCACCAGGTAGTACGGGTTTCCGTCGTGGCGAATCACTTCATCGAGGAAGGAATCAAGATTCCCCTGGGTGAGGTTCTCGTCGTCGTTGTCCCTGACCAGTTTGAAATCCTCGTCGAACACGGCGCTGGAAGCATCGAAGTCGTCGGTCAGGCTGTCCACGTCCACGATAAGACGATCCCCGGCGGCCAGGGCGCCGATGCTGAAGACGTCCAGATCGTCGCTACTCGCGATCCTGCCCCGCAGAACCGCGCTGCCCCCGTTGTCGAAGACGGTCTTAAGCCCCTGGCTGAAACTGTCGTTGGGCTCTGATTCGGCGTTGGCCGTGGTGGAGGCCCGGGACCGCCACTGGGGACGCGAACCGCAACCGACCAGCAGCAGGACGAGCAGAGCAGCCGCAATCCGGAGCTCTCGACGGCCGACGACGTGGTCGCCGAGGTTGGGAGCGGACGCCAATTCGGCCATCGGTCCGGCCTGCGGGGCCGCTGCTGAGGCCCGCGGCGGCGCATCTGTGTTTAACAGAGCCAAAGCCGCGTGTCGCGGCGCACGACCGTCGGTCCAGGTTTTGAGCATGAGCAGACTCCCGATCATCGGTAGATTTCTCGGTTGAAGCCCCCCGCGCCAACGTGGCGTCGCGCCCACTGCGTGCCCGGATCGAGCTCATCGTATGGCGGCTGTCGGGGGCGGGTCAAGGATACCACCAGGCATCACCCGCGCTTTCGCGCCGTGCAGGGCTCGACGAGCGTTGTCCGCGGAGGCGTCCCCGCCCTTTCTGTCCCGCAGGGAGCCTCCCGCTGGAGCACGGCCCGGTTATCGATCAGGTCGGCATGACGGCCCGGCCTCTTGGGTCGTGTCGAGGAGTTCTCCGGGCGCCGGGGCTTACGCGGATTCGCCGGTGGGCCATCCGGTATCTCAAGGTCGTTCCGGCTGTTTCATTCGGACCCGCCAGGCCGAGGGGTTGCCCTTGCGCCGGCATGGTGGTCGGTGCGGCCGGCGGTTGGCTGGCTGGGGATTGCCCGGTGGTCGGCAGCCCAGTGGCCGGCTGCGTGGTGGCTGCCTCGAGCTCGGCCTGTAACTCCTTGAAGCCGGCGCTCTCGGGGCGCTGTGAGAGCACCTGGTTCACAAAGGAGGCAATGACGCCGCGGTCGGCGCCGGCATCGAGAGCGGCGCGCAGCAGCCGGATCAGTTCGTCTTCTTCCCAGCCTGTCTCGTATTTCGGGTTGAGCTGCAAGGCCCGCTCCACCCAGAAGGCAAATCGCCGGGGCAAGGAGTCGGGCCCGCGCCGCAATGCGCTGTGGGCCAACTGCGAGTACCTAAAGCCCAGCTCGGCATCGAGCGCTTCGTCGGTAAGGTCGGGTTCCAATTGGCCCAGTATGGTCCGCGCCTTTGCTTCGTCTCCGGCGGCCAGCGTGTAGGTCGCCGTCCGGCTTCGGACGTTCCGGGTCAGGCGTCTGCCCGCCTCCGAGTTCGGGACCAGGTCAATGGCCCGGCGGGCCGCTTCGAGGGCTTTCTCGGGCTGGTCCGGATAGGCCAGGAAGCGGCACTCAGCCAGCTCTTCGTGGCAGGAGGCAGCTCCCAGCGGGGCGGATTCTCTCAGGAGCTCGTAGAGGGCGGCGGCCCGATCGACTTCGCGCACGGCGTCTTCATAATAGCCGCGGTCGGCCAGGATGTAGGCGGCCAGGCGCAACATCTCCGGAGCCCACGGCGCCGGCCACTTCGCAACGGGCTGCTCGGGAGTCACCGAGATGATAATGTCGTAGACGGGCTTGAAAGCCTCGCCGAAGCCGGGTGCCCCGCCGATCTCCCGAAGGTAGCCGAGGTAGCCCAATGCCGGCGGGCGCTTGTGGCGCAACGGCCTGGCCAGGATCTCAAACAGCGGGCCGACCTCCAACCGCGACCCAGCCAGGCTCGCATAGGTCAGGGCCAAGGAGGGGTCGAACGGACGCCTGCGAAGCTCTCGCTCCAGGGCGGTGACGGCCGCCTTGCTGTTCGCCTCGGCGCCGGCTTCATCGCCGTCGGCGCGGGCGAAGGTGGCCAACAGGACGTAGAATCCCTGTTCCCACAATCCTGAGTTCCAGGATGAGGGCGATTGCTTCAATAGTTCGCCAAGCTCGCTCAGCCCGTTCTGGATGTACTGGACCGAGCGCCGGCGGTTCTCGTCTGCCAGGGCCAGGCGCCGCTCGTCGGGCGGATCGCTTTGGCGGGCCTGCGAGGTCAGACGCAGGGCCTCCGCCTGATGGGCAGTGGCGGCCCGAAGGTGCGTGACGCAGAGCCGGTCGGTGGCTTCCAGACGCCGTTGCGGGTTGAGCAGGAAGCTGCGGGCCCTGCCGGCCAGTTCGAGTGCCTGGTCCCACTCCTGTTGCTCGGCCTGAGCGCGGCTTTCATAGTAGGCCCGGGCACCGAGGAAATCGCGCACCCCGGCGACCACGGGCACCACCGCCAGGGCCGCCGCGGCCACAAAGGCCGCTACCCGCGGCCAGCGCGCGGTCTCGATCGAGACCGTCCATCGCGGCCGGGTCAATGCCGACATCGCCCAGATCAGCCCGATCACGGTGAAGTAGACCGTCGGCAGCCCGGCTACGCGCAGACCGGGGCTGAACATCTCTTCGACGATCAAAGCCAGCAAAGCCGCCAGCAGCGAGATCAGCGCCCAGCGCAGCGTCGGTGTCGGCATCCTGCCGATGGCGCTGGTTCCCGCCCAGAAGGTCAGCAGCAGGGCACCAGCCACCAGCACCAGACCGATCGAGCCGAGATCGCACCAGATCTCCAGCCATTCATTGTGGGCGTGGGCGATGCGGGCATCCAGGGCTAGTGGGTCGGCCAGCACGTCCTCGCCACCGGCCAGGGCATCGGCGGCCAGCACGTAGGTTCCCTGACCGCGACCGGCCAGCGGTGATTCGACGGCCAGGTCGATGCCATACCCCCAGGCCAGCAACCGCAGGCGGAGCGTGGCATTGCGCCCGGTGGCGGAGAAGGCCTCGCGCTGGGCGAACTGCCACCACAGCACACCGGCCAGTAGCACCACCAGAACTACACCGGCTATCGCCCGACCCCGGCCGCGCAGGGCGAACATCACCATCCCCACCACACCGGCTAACAAGCCCAGCGCCGGACCGCGCGACTTGGCCTCGTAAAACGCCCAGAGCATCACGACCAGCGCCGCCAGGGAGACCAGAACCATTAGCACGCTTGTTCCCCGGCGACCCGAGGCCAACCTTTGAATACCAGCCACCACGGTCCCACCGGCGATCAGGATGCCCGGGATCAGGCAGGCGGCCAGGAACAGCGGGTTGCCGATCGGATAGGAGGCTCGCAGTACCGGGTTGCGCTCGTTTAGGTACCACAGTGCCAGCACGGCTGTCAGCGCGGAGACGATCACCAGCCCGTAGCAGCACGCCCGGGCGGCCACCCGGTTGAGGCCCAGCCCCAGGGCGAACAACCACATCAGGGAGATGGCCAGCAGGATCGAACCGCCCAGGGCGAAATCCGGCGCCGTGGCCCAGAACACGCCGGCCAGCGACCACAGCCCAAAGGCCAGCATCAGGAACTGAGCCGCCGTCAGGGGTCGAATGTGGATCTTGGTTTGCTCAGCCGTGGTTGATCCCGTCGTCGGTACGCCGTTTGGGGCTGCGGGGATGTCTTCGGCCGACTGCTCGTCGCCGGACCGAGGCCTGGTGCCCAGGGCGAAGGCCAGGGTCAACATGGCCAGCGAGGCCCCGATGCTGAAGACCAGCGATTTGATGGCGATCCCCTTGGCTGTGGTCTGGGCGAAGCGTAGGTTCAATACCTCGATCACTGCCCGCAGCGGCGAGTCCGGGCCCCACTCCACCGCCCCGTCGTGTAGAATGTCCTGCTGGGGACCGCTGGTCAGCAGGCAACTGCCCGCCAGAGTAGCCACCACCAGACACACCATGACCACGTGTACCGGTTTGATCTGGTCGGGCTCGCTGAAGCGGATGACTTTCATCGGGTGCGTGTCTTTCGGATGAGCTTCACCCAGGTTGTACGTTCGCGGCGCGCATGGGTTTCGGCTTCTGTCAAGTGTCCGGCCCCGCATCGCTCCGGCGGTCGGTCGGTGCACGCCAGACGACGTCCTCCAGACCAGCGAGCACGTTGGCCAGCCGGGCCCACGCGAACAGCAGGTCGCTCAACCTGTTGAGGAACGGGATCACCCAGGGGCCGATCTGTTCGGTCCCAGCCAACCGCACGACCGTCCGCTCGGCCCGCCGGCAGACCCCTCGGGCCAGGTGCAGCCGGGCGGCCGGCTCACTGCCGCCGGGCAGTATGAAGCTCTTCAGCGGCGCCACCGCGTCCCAGGCCTCGTCGATCCAGCCTTCCAAGCGAGTAACGTCGGGCTCGGTCAGATCGACTTTCCGTTTTTCGGCGTCGGGATTGGCCAACTCCGCGCCGACGACGAAGAGCCGATCCTGCACCTGGCGCAGCTTCTCGCTGAAAGCGGCGTCGTCGCAGCCGGCCCGGACCAGGCCGACGGCGGCGTTCAGTTCATCGACCTCGCCGTAGGCTGATATTCGCAGCTCGTCCTTGCTCACCCGCCGGCCGTCGCACAGGCTGGTCTGGCCCTTGTCGCCGCCTCTGGTGTAGAGCTTCATTCGTTCGCTCACCTCGGTTCGGTCGGCATTATAGGGGTGTTCGCCACCGTATACCAATCGAGGCAGCGCTACAACGCGGCCCGGTACCGCCGACCCGAGCCGGCAGCGCCCGCGACCTGTCAAAGAGCCGGCGCTTGCTTCGGCCTCGGTAGGACGTGGCTCGTTCGCAGACGCTCACTTAGTGCCTGAAGTGCCGTGTGCCGGTGAAGATCATGGCTACGCCGCGCTCGTCGCAGGCGGCGATGGTGTCTTGGTCGCGTTTGGACCCGCCCGGTTGAATGAGGGCCTTGACCCCGGCGTCCATCAGAATGTCGGGCCCGTCACGGAACGGGAAGAAGCCGTCCGAAGCCGCCACCGATCCGACCAGCTTCTCGGTATGCCCGTTCTCCTTGGCCAGCCAGGTCGCGATCCGGCAGCTCATTACCCGCGACATCTGCCCGGCCCCGTTGCCGATCAGCATGCCGTCCTTGCAAACGGTGATGGCGTTGCTCTTGGTGTGCTTGCAGATAAGCCAGGCCAGGCGCAGGTCGGCCATCTCCTGGTCCGTGGGCTGGCGCTTGCTGACCGCCTTCCACTGCTCTTCGTTGAGGCCGACAAGATCGCGATTCTGCTTGAGCAACCCACCGGCAATACGTTTGAAGTCCATCTCGTCCGGACTGGGGGGCTTGTCTACGTCGCCCACGTCCAGTAGGCGAACACGTTCGCCCCACCGCTTTTGCGCACGAATGACCTCGACGGCTTCGTGCTGAAATGAAGTGGCCTGCCACACTTCGACAAAGAACCCGCCGGCGCCTGCGTTCTTGCCCCAGCGGGCGTAGGTTCCCATTACGGCCTCGGCGAACTCGGGCGTGATGTCGAAGTTGCAGGCCAGAACGCCCCCCATCGCAGCGTTCGGGTCGCCGAGGTAGGCCCTGCGGTAGGACTCGATCGGGGCATCCGCCAGGCCTACTCCGCAGGCGTTAGTGTGCTTGACGAAGACGCATGCTGCGAGCCCGGGGGTTGTGGCACCGGCATCCTGCCGGTGCTCTAGTCCCTGTGTGGCACCGGCATCTTGCTGGTGTCGCCGGGTATTAAGCTCCACCATCCCGCCCTCTTGGAACCCGGCTTCGCTGCGCCAGATCCAGCGATAATCCCCGCCCAATCCGGCCCGGTCCGGATTCGTCGCGATGTACTCCCAAGTTTCCAGGAACTCCGCCTCGTTTCGCATGATGCGGTCCCAGTTCTCATCGAGCCACAGGGAACCGGAGCGGGGGAGCACCCGGTTGATCTCTTTGGCGCTGTAGCTCTTGACACTGTGTAGAAGTTCGCCAAGAGAAACGGTACCCCCGCTCTGATCGTGATAGGGTGTCAGCAACAGGTGTACGTGGTCGGGCATGACGACTGCGATGTGGAGACTCATTCTTCGCCCATGCCAGTACTGACAAGCCGCAAGGGCAACGTCGCGGGCTCGCGGTGGTAATTGGCCCTCCCGAATGCGGAACGTCACGAAATAGGTTCGCCCGGGATTCTGGATATGAGGCAGGTTGCGGCGGGTGTATCGTTCCTCGGCCAGACGCTCCCGCTCCCACCGCCCTCCGCACCGGCGAGACGCCGGTGCCACACCTTCACCGGCGGGACGCCGGTGCCACACACCTTGCGCCCGGTTCAGCTCTGCGCACAGCTCCAGCGCGGCAGAGGCATCGAGGTAGTTGTTGAACGAAAGGTCACGCTGGTCAGACCACGACGTATCGGCCGCCGTAAGGTCCAGCGAATCAGGGTTTTCGTACACCTGCAGCAATTCGGCGCTTTGATGAGGATTCTCGCCGTAGCGGATCGGCCCCCAACTAAACAGCCGCTGTACCCGGAAGATCGCTAAGTCGTTCGCATGCCGATCGCTGAGCCACTCTGAGATCTTCGCATCATATGACATTGTCTCCCAGAACGCTCCGAAGGCAAAATCACGATGCAGATCGTCGGAAGTGTCGATAGCATGTTGGCCACGCCAAACACTTAATAGGTGGGTGCAATCGCTGGGTGTCGAGAGTGCGAGCACCTGCTTATGGTTCTTCGCGCCCGCCCGTAATAGCGCAACGCCGCCGATGTCGATCATCTCGATGGCTTCTTCCAAGGTGCAGTCGGGTTTGGCGATGGTCTTCTTGAACGGGTACAGGTTGACCACGACCATGTCGATGGGCTCGATGCCCTGGTGGGCCAACTGCCGGATGTGCTCGGGGTTGTCGCGGTCGGCTAAGATGGCGGCGTGGATCTTGGGGTGCAGGGTCTTGACCCGCCCATCAAGCATCTCGGGGAAACCGGTGATCTCTTCAACCAGGGTGACCGGGATGTCGTTGTCCTTCAGCAGTCTGGCTGTCCCGCCGGTGGAGATGATCTCGATGCCGAACTCGTCAACCAGGGCCCGGGCGAAATCCACGATTCCGGTCTTGTCGTAAACGCTGATCAGGGCCCGGCGGATTCTTCGGTCAGGCATTGTGCTTTGAACCTCTTTGGCGGCGCCGAAGGTGCAGCAGCGCGTATCCGAGCCGGGAGCGCAAGCGACCGGTTCTGTCCAACCCGAGAGCGCCGGCGGCCGAGCGAAGCAGGAAGCCGCCGCTTGCTCTTCGGCCTCGGTGCAACTTCGCGCCTTAGCGCCCGGTCATTCAATCTCCGGCCACCGGGCTGATCTCCCGGCGACTGCGGAGCGGATCGTCGAGCAACGAATCGGCCTCGTCCGACTCATCCGGCGGGGGCGTGGCCTCGAATTCACCGCCGGCTTCCGTTCCTCTCAACAGCCGGGCCCGGATGGCTGTCAGCTCCTTGAAGGTCAGATAGGGCACGTCGGCCGGTCGCAGGCACACCGCCTGGTTCGTGTTCGATACGAGGTAGATCGCGTCGTCGGACGGGTTGGTCACCACAGCCCTGGCCCCGAAGATGTCCAGGGAGTGCCTCAACCTGCCGGTGGAGCCGTCCAGCACCAGCAGCCGTTCCGCATCCCCGCTCAGGACGTAGACCCGGTCCGCATGCCGGGCCACGAATCTCCTGGCGTCCGGCCGATGCCAGCGGATACGGCCCGTGTCGATGTCGATCGCGAATAGGCCGGTTTGCTGGCTGTATTGGTAGACCGTCGGCCCCGCAACGACCGGGTCATCGCGCAAGGGCATGGGCAGGCGCTGCCGCCAGATCACGGTGCCGGAGAAGGCGTCCAGCCGGTACAGCGAACGGTCGCCGCTGGCCACATAGACCCCGCTCTCGTGCAGGACCAGCCCGGCGGAGATCGGCCCGCCGGTGCGACGCGGCCGCCAATTACGCACTTTGTTGTAGGCCTGGCACGAGTAGACGCTGCCGTCGTCGGAGGCAAACAGCAGGTCGTCGCCGTCGAAGGCGGGGGCCGAGCGGATCGGGCCGCCGGTTCGGACTTGCCAGACCCGGGTCGGTCGCCCCAGCCGAGCGGTGCTCCACTGCAGGGCGTACATGCTCCCGTCGGAGCTGCCCAGGTAGAGCGTCTCCTCGTCCCCGACCGCCGGGGCACCCACCGGGAAGGGCAGGGCCAGGTCCGCCAGCACCTTGCCCGTCAACCGGTCGAGAACCTGGGCTCCACGATCCGCGACGAAGACCACCGGTCCGGGCCCGTCTTCCAGACGCAGGTGTGCCGGCTGAAGAATCGGGAGCAGACCATCGGTCAATCTCCGCGCCCACAGGGCCAACCCCGTCGGGGCGTGCAGCGCCACCGCACTACCCTGCCGACTGACCACGTACAGAGCGTCGTCCACCAGCGTGGCTGAGACGGCCGCGTCCCCGGGCAGCAGCGGCAGCTCCGCCTGCCAGTAGCGTTGGAGCGAAGCCGCCTGCAGGGCGTGATCGGCCAGGAAATCGCTCCGGTCCGGCACATACTGGCCCAGCGCCGCCAACCAGATCACCGTAGCTGTCGTCAGACAGGACATCTTGGGGTTTTCCTCCTTGGCCCGCGGCAACGCCGACGAACCCTTTCAGACGTTTCCGTACAGCCTCCGCCGGTGGATCCGTTCCCAGCGCTCCAGCTCGTCGATGACCCGCAGGTGCCGCGCGATCGTGTCTCTGAGCCCGGGCGAGGGAGGGATGGTGTCGAACACGTGGGGGCGGGCTTCCTGCCGGGCCTTGAGGTCGTTGCGAAAATCCTCCCAGTTTCCTTCGTAGAGCACCTCGCGCAGATCGAGCAACATCCGTTCCTCTTCGGTCAGCTCCGCATGATCATCCGCCGACGGGCTGGGTCGCGGAATCGGCGACTCTGGTAGCGCATCGGACACGGCTCACCTCGCGGGCCTAGGCCTGACCCATTGAACGTCAAGCCCGATTCATCGTCAAGCCGGGCGATCGCCAGGCCCGGTTTTATGGTTCTGCCCTCTTGCCCTGCTGGGCAGCATCTGCTAGCTTTCTGCCAGGCGTGCGACCGCACGAGGTTGTCACCGCCGTCGGTTTCTTAGCGCGGATGCTCGAGCTGGGCGGTAGATTTATACAATACTTTCGCTTGCCCTACGCCCGTGGACACGCAGCCGGCGCACCCGACATGAACGTCGGTTGAGCAGTCCCATTCTATGGAAAGGACGAACGTTTCGATGGCCAACCTACCGAATCGCTCTACGGTTTCGCCGGCTTCGGTCCGCTGCCCGCCGGGAAAAGGCTCGCACGCTGCAAGCCGCGCTGTGGGCGTCGCGCTCGGACTGGCACTGGCCGCAGCCCTGGGCGGGTGCTCCGCGTGGGACCCCGGGATCGAGGTTCGCTGGTACACCCCCCAGGCCAACCACGCCCCGGGCGATGAAACGGACCTGTACGCCGACAGCGGCGTCCGCAAGACGACCTCCAACTTCACACCGGTTACGGCCCTGCGGCTCGCCGGTGCGGTTGCGGTGAGTAAGTGGGACCATACCCACGACCGTGTGCTCCATGGCGTCAGCGGCGTCCGCGACGGCGCCTACACCAAGTACACCCTGATCCCCGGGGAGTATGAATTTGAGTACCGGATGCCCGGCAGAGACGAGCCGCTCTACGGCGACATGTGGGTTGCCGGGCCCGGCAGCAGGCGGGCGGCCAACTTCATCCACCATACCTTCCTGGTCGTCAATCCCCGCGGCGGGACGGACGGTCTGGGCAGCGGGATGCCCTCTGTATTGACCGAAGACGACCTGCAGCGGGCGGCCGCGGGTGACACCGTCACCAAGGTGGTCTTCATCGCCGATCTCAAAGCCGTCGATGGCCGCATCGCCATGATCGACCAGGAAATCCGCCGACTGCAAGACGAGGAGACCCGCCTGGCCAGCCAGGAGGAGTACTGGAGAGTCAAGCTGGCGGATCGCCGCCGCAACGCCCTCTACTACGGCGACTACGGCGACGACACCCCCGGGCTGCACCTGAGCCTCTACCAGTTGGCTGTTGGCCCGGAGACCTATCACTGGAAGCGCTACAGTGAGGCCGAGGACCGACTGCGAACCTATCAGGAGAAAATGGCATCGTTGCGGCTGCCGGTCGAACGCCTTCGCGAGGAGCGGTCGGCCCTGCGGGCACTGCTCGGATCGGTCAAGGTGTTGCACCGTCAGGGCGACCTGTTGTTGGCCACGCCGAGCATGATCCGTCGATACCATGATGCAGTGGACGAGATCACCGAGATTCGCCGGACGCTGCACGGGCCGCACTACGGCCTGGACGCGCCGTACTGGTTCAGCGAGGTGGCCCACACGCTGCACTGGCCGCATATCTTCAGTTGGATCAACATTTACCCCAGGCTGATCGAGACCAAGAATCGGATGGAGACCCACCTCGAGCCGATTGGCGAGGTACTGATGGTCGTCAGGATCGGCCCGCGGCCGTTGTCCCGGTTTGAGTAGCAGCGGGGCCGCGATCCCAGAGATCGAACCGGCTGTCGCCTTCGCGGAGGGGCAGGGCGGTGCGGAGGCTACTCCATCAGGGCCGGCTGCCGGCCGGTTGGGCGACCAGCTCGCGTTGTTCGTGACCCCTGAGATGAGGAACCGACTTCTGGTGACGGCAACCCCACCCCGCATTGGGTTCCTGTTGAATTGTTCCGTTTAGGATAACACAAAAGCCAAACCAGAGTTAATGAAGCCAGAGTTAGTGAAGGGGCTATAACCGAAGATTCAGCCTTGAGTCATGGCCCGGATCTGCATAAACTTGTCAAGGATAGGGGACACCTGACGGTGGGGGGAGCTACAGCCGGGGGAGTGCGGCGAGAACGGGGTACCCGACCCGAGCAACGGATTCTGGACGGTGACCACCAGCGGATGCGTTGGTGGGCAGCCCCGGCGGTCTAATAAAGACCATGAGGGTCGCAGACGCACTGGAGCGCGCCGACCTGGGCCGACAACCCGGCATGCTCGTCGTGCGGCGGAAAGCAGAGGTTGCGCTCCTGGGATCGGCCGCTCTGCCGGCCGAGGCCGGAGCGAGAGGCTTCATTGGCGTTATTGGGGATTCGGCTGTTCGTGACAGACAGGAAAGGGACCGGAAATGCAACGTATGCGTTGGCAGGCTCTGCTGACTCTGGTGGTCGTCGCCGCACTTGCTCCAAGCCCGGCTCCGGCGGCGGTGGTGTATCAGGGGGTCGCCGAGCTGACCACGGAGGCTGACCAGATCGTCATCGGCGACGTCGTCGAGGTGACCAGTGATTGGGACGACACGCACGAGTTGATCAAGAGCCGCATCGTCGTCAGTGTGGATCAGTATCTCGTCGGCGAAGGCGGCGGGACCGACGTTCTGGAAATGAGCGGCGGAACGGTCGGCGACGTTACGCTTCAGGTCTCGGTGCTGCCCGTCTTCGAGGTCGGTGACCACTTGGTGTTGTTTCTCGGCGACCGCGAGATTCGCCTGGTGGGGAGTTTCCAAGGAGCCTACCTGACCGATGGGGAGCAGGTGGCCCGGATGGCTCCTTCCTGCGGGAGAATCATCGAGGACTCTGTGCAGCCGCTGTCGGACTTCCTGGACGAGATTGAGCAGGCCCTGCCTCCCGGCACCGCGCTGCCGGAGGTGGCGCCGTATGGGGGAGGTTTCCAGCTTCCTTTCGAGGGCGGGCGCTACAGCGAATGTGGAGACGACTGGACCTACAAATCCGAGCCCATGGGCGAGTTCTACAGGATCAACGCCAACTGCGCGGACAGCTCCGCCGGCGACGCCGACTCCCAGATTACCCAGATCCAGAACGGAATGGCCGGTTGGAACGACAGCGGGGCGGACTTCTCCTTCACCTACGGTGGCACCAGCACGCAGACTTCCGTCGGCTACAACGGGACCAACCTTATCTATTTCGACACGACGCCGCCTGATGGCGGCGACTATGTGGCCGCCAATTACCATTGGTCCACCGGCGGCAACATGACCGAAAGCGACATCGTGTTCAACGACGCCGATTACACCTGGTGGAACGGCAGCGGCAGTTGCAGCGGCAAGATGGACATCTGGAACGTCGCCACGCACGAGCTGGGCCACACGCTGTGCCTCGCAGATCTCTACAGCGGCGGGGACAGTTTCAAGACCATGTACGGCTACGTCAGCTCCTGTGAGACCCTGAAGCGTACGCTTCATCCGGATGACATCGACGGCATCGTCGCCATCTACGGCATTGCGGACACCACGCCGCCGACTCCGAACCCGATGTCCTTCGCTACGCCTCCCGCCCCAACGTCCGAAGGCTGCATGATCATGACCGCCACATTGGCCACGGACGCGGACAGTCTGCCGGTCCGGTACTACTTCAACTTCGTCAGCGGCGGATCCGGCGGGGACGACAGTAGTTATTGGCACACTTCCAGGACCTACGGCGACTGCGGTTTGACCGCGAACACGTACTACACGTATCGCGTCAAGGCCAGGGACAGCGCCCCGCTGCCGAACGAGACGGCCTATTCGCCCGGCGCCGGCGCGGCCACCTACATCGAGACGCCCCAGAGCGTCTCCTTCGGCCCGGTGACCAGCAGCTCCATCGTGGTGTACGCCACCGGCACGCTGACCAACCTGGAGCTGGGCGCCTCGGGTGTCTACTTCGATTCGACGACGACCGGCGGCGACGGAGGTATCAACGAGTGGATCCAGACCACCACTGACACCGCCACGGGGCTCGGTCCCGATACCAACTACAGCTTCCGGGTGCGGGCCCGCAATCAAGACGCCGTGGAAACGGATTACACTTCCTTGGCCGACACCTGGACGTTGGCCAACACGCCCGCGGCGCCGATCCTCAGCTTCGTGGACTGCACCTCCATGGATATCGACGTGTTGCCCAACGGGAACCCCTTCGGCACGACCTACTCGATCCGCTGCGCCTCCTCGAGCGACCCCAACTGGAACGGCCAGTACGTGTCAACGGCCGGCACGCCGGTGGGCAGCGCCCAGTGGCAGTTCGACGGCGAGTGGGGCACCACCCGGCTCACGGGGATGCAATCGCAGACCGGCTACGCGTTCCGGGTCAAGGCCCGCAACCGGGACGATGTTGAGACCGCGGAGGGGCCGTCGGCTTCGCTGAGTACCTCGAAATGCGGCGACGGCGACCTGAACGACGACGGGACGGTCGATCTGTATGACTTTGTCTTGTGGCAGGTGTGCTTCGATGGCTGGCCGGTCGAGTCAGCCTGCGAGGACGGCGACTTCGACGGTGACGGCAGCATCGATCTGGACGATTTCGCGGAGTTCACCAGCAGCCTGACCGGGCCGTCCTAGCCCCGTGGTTCCTGCTCCGCAACTGCCTCGGCCACGCGGCGGCAGCGGTCAAGCAGATCGCCCAGCAATTCGAGCGGGTAGACGGTGGCTGGGTCGCTTTTGGCGTTGTCCGGGTCGTCGTGGACTTCCAGGAAAAGGGCGTCCGCACCGGCGGCGATGGCCGCCAGAGCCAGGGTGGGCACGAACTCCCGCCGTCCGCCGCTGAGGCTGCCGCTGGCCCCGGGGAGCTGGCAACTGTGCGTCGCGTCGAACACTACCGGGGCCAGATGCCGCATCTCCGGTAGGGCGGTCATGTCGTTGACCAGGCGGTTGTAGCCGAAGAAGGTCCCTCGCTCGGTGAGTAGGACGTTCCGGTTGCCGGTCGAGCGGACCTTCTCCAGCACGTTACCCATTTGCTCAGGCGACATGAACTGGCCCTTCTTGACGTTGACGCACCGCCCGCCGAGGCCGGCGGCTAGCAGGAGATCGGTCTGACGGCACAGAAACGCCGGGATCTGGATGCAGTCCAAGACTTTGCCAGCCGGTTCAGCCTGTTCGGGTAAATGCACGTCGCTCAGCACCGGCAGCCCGACGTCGCGCTGCACCTGCTCCAGAATCGCCAGGCCATCGGTCAGGCCCGGCCCACGGAAGCTGTGGACGCTCGAACGGTTGGCCTTGTCGAAGCTGGCCTTGAAGACTAGTGGTAACCTCCGCTCGCGGCAGACCTTAGCGATGGCACCTGCCAGGCGCAGCGTGTGCTCCCGTGACTCAATGACGCATGGTCCGGCAATGATGGTCAGCCCTTGTCCGGGGCCGATTTGCAGACGACCAAGCTTGACCGGCTCGGTGACCATGCCAGTACGGTAAAGGCCAGTGCCGGCGCCGTCAAACACTGGAATCCGCAAGCGCCTAACCCGCAGGTAACCCTACAGGGTCCGGGCGCCGTTTTGGCAGTAGCAGCCGGCCTCCGAGCCGGGTCTGGAGGCCGAGAACGGCTGACTCGGCGGTTCGGCCGGTCGTGCCACAGGATTGTGCCCACCTGGGCCTGTAGCGCCAAATGCTAACCGGGACCGCCCCAAGTGTGGGCCGGCGTCAGGATTCAGCCGGCGAAATTCCAGGCCCAGGTGGCAGGGGCCCAGTGGCGCGGTCGAGGGTTTCGCTGTGGCCGAGCCGTGTGTTGCTAGGTCTGGTCCGCGGGGTGAAACAATGATTAAATGGCATAACATGATTCTGTAATAACATTATCCTAATCTGCCGTTACACAAACAGCCGATAAGAGTAGCGGAACAAGGAGGGAGAACACCGCAGAAAAGCAGGTGCTATGTATGAGGGAGTAGACCATGGCGAAGAAAAAACCGGCTGGACAGGGGCATAAGCCGTCGCGAAGCACTAAGGCCGGGCGGGCCGCAAAGCGGCCTCGGGGAGGCGGTAGGGGGGTAACCGAGGGCGGATCGGAAGCGCGGGCCATCGGGCAGAAGGTGCTGGGCACGGCGCTGCCGGCTGTGAGACGGCGAAGGGGAGGGGGGTTGGGTGCCGTTGTGGCTGTGGGCGAGGGGGCTGGCGGAATGTGGGATTGGGCTTGTGCGCTCCAGGATCATACGCAGGTAGGGCTTCCCAGGCCGGCGGCAGCCGGCGGTGGGGGGGCTGCGGGGCCGGTCAGACCGACGGCGTCGGGGCGGCAAGTAGCTCGACTGGCGGCGGTCCTTGCGGCTGTGGGAAGCCCGCACCGCCTGAAGGTTCTGGTCAAACTGTTGGAGGGCCCGGCCACCTACCGCTCGCTGCAAAAGAGCACGCGTCTCAAGGCCGGGCCCTTGTACCATCACATCGCTCAGTTGCGGCTGGCCGGGCTGATCGGGCCGAAGCAGCGCGATCTGTACGATCTGACCCGCGGTGGCAGGAACCTGGTCCTGGTGGCCCTGACCTTGCCGAGCCTGGTGCGTGACCGGCGTCCGCGCCCACAGCTCCATGCCCCGTGACCAGGCCTAGCGAGGCCGGCCCGGGCGGCGGCGATGTAGCGGTTCGGTTGCATTAGGTGCCGTCGCCAGCCGGCCAGCCAATCTTGTGGGTGGCCTGAGTGCAAGGGAGAGTGGCAGTAGATCGCGTGGGAACTTGGGTGGGCACGCCAAGATGGGGTGAGGAGCGGATAGCGTCCGGCTCGAAGCGTGGGGTTCGGACGGGAGGGGTGTGGTCGAAACGGTCGGCGACCAGCGAGAGGCGGGAGGCGAACGCCGGGGGATGTGACGGACGCCTAACGTCCGATAATATATGTTCTGTTGCATTACCCCGGGAAGGGGGCTTGTCTTCCTCCCCCGCACACCAGCCCAGGTAGCCACGGCTCACCGAGATTCACCGAGACCTGCCCCGGATCGGGGCCCGGCGGCCCGGGTCGCGCCGGCGCGACCTGGAGTTGTTCCGACCCGCGGCTGACCTTTGGCCCCTGTCGTGGGCCGAACGATTGGCTTGCGTTTTTACCGCCCGCGGCCTCTACGCCCTCTGCTGGGGCGAGCCTTCCCGGACTTTCCGGAGTCTGGCGAGGCTCGCTCGCGCATCTTGTCCAGGTACACAGGCCGGCCGGGTTTGATCTGGCGCCGATTGATATCGAAGCGGTAAACCAGCATCTTCTCCAGAGCGGCGTCGATTACGTAGAGCAACTCTTGGGAAGGCTGCATTTGCCCGGTAGTCAGCAGGTAATCGCCGCCCTGGGCGTTCATGCCGAACCCGTAGGCCGGCTCCGGACGCGTCTGGACCAGGATCAGGCCCACCAGCAGGATGACCGCGGTGGTGCTGAGCATGCCGATGGCGAGGTTCTTCGAGTCCATGATTGCGCTCCTGGCTAGTCCTGGCTCCGGTCGAAGTCACCTTTGAGGCTGCGACTGCCGACGTACTCAATGCTCCCATTCTGCTGCTGCGAGGGGACGAAGGCGTGCAGGCGGCGGTCGCCGAGATCAACCAGGTAGAGGGCGTCGTATGACTCGTCCACCTCGCAAGTGACCGCGATGTAGTTCCAGGCCCCACCGACCCGCTGGGCGTAGGCAGCCGGTGGTGAGTAACTGCTCAGAATCAGAGCGGCCAAGAGGAACAGATTGATGCCCACCAGGGCGACGATTATGCTTCGTTTGGCTGGCACGGGGCACCTCCTTTGTCAGGACGCGGCGCAACGGAACTCGGTCAAGAGTAGCTGAACCGGCCGGCGCTCACGTCATGTGCGAACGTTTCGGGTTTTTGAAGGCCACGGCGCAACACAGTCCCACAAAGGCCAGGACCAGCAACCACTGCAACCACGGCTTTTCCGCGTCCGGTGGGCTGGTCTCCTGGGCGGCCAGGGCCGTGGGAACATTGGCCTGGGCCAGGACCAAGACGAATAATGTCGCAGCACGCTTGCCAAGCCGCTCAAGCGAGCCGCACCAGCGGATTCGGCGGCGAATTCGAGCTCTCATACTTCCTATTATAGCCTGCTTGGGTTCTTGGTAAACCGTCTGGATCCCTCCGTTGCTGTGCGCGGAAGGGTGCCACGCAGGGGCTGTACCCGGTCGCCCGGGTCAGGGCTGCTCTCGTAGGACGTCAATGGGCCTGGCCAACCGGCGGAAGTCGGCGGCCGGCACGGTCACCGTCCGCCATTTGGCCGAGCGCGGGCGGCAGTAGCGGCGGTAATCGTCGAGCTGTACGGATAGGAAGGAGTAGTACTCGTCGCGAAACGCGTGGGCCCGGGCGGAGGGCAGTTGTCCCCGGCTGTCGGTAAGCCAGTAGGCGAAGACCAGTACGGCCTCAAAGCCGTCCCCAAAGGCCTGCTGCCACTGAGCGAGACCCTCCAGATCGTCCTGCGTCACCCAGTTCTCCCAGTAACGCTTTCCGCCGGCACCGTGATAGGGGAACTTGCGCCCCTTGATGTCCACCAGCCAAGCTGGTCCCGAAGGACGATAGAGCAGAAAGTCGAAGGACTTGATGCGGGCCCCGGAGAAAATGGCCTTTTTGTGCTGGTCAACCGCGATGTAAGGCAGCCCCTGCGACCGGAGGTAGTCTTCGAAGGCGGCTTCGTAGTGGATGTGGCGACGGGTCACGCCGGGGGCTCGATAGGTTGATAGGGATCATCCAACAGCGAGGCGACGGGCAGCGAAACCTGCACGCCGCGGAGCATATCTTTCACCGCAACTCGGTCGTGGGCTGCCGTCTCCTGATCCACGATAATCACCCGGGCCGTCCCCCTGGCCGAAGCCTGCTTGAGTTGCCTGACCAGCGCTTGGCGTTTGTACGAGAACACCGCCGGGACGTTCCGCCGGCGCAGCTCGGCCGTCAGCGAGAGAACGCGGCCAAAAAGCGCGGGATCGGCATCGATCAGGAAGAAGGTCCCTCCTTCGCTCAGTCCGGGCTGCAGGGAGAACTCGGTCAGCAGGTCCTGGGTTACCACGTCGCTGACCGCGAACCCCACGCCGCCCATGGACGGTCCGCCCACGTTCTCCAGCAGGCGGTCGTAGCGCCCCCCGCCGCAGATGGCCCGTTGGAGCCCCCCCTTGCCGAAAGCCTCAAAGACGATGCCCGTGTAATAGGCCAGTCCGCGCACCACACCCATGTCGAAGGTGCAATACTCCGCCGCCCCCATGGCTTCGAGCAGTTCGAACGTCCGCACCAGTTCGCCGTGGTGCCGCAGCCCCTCCTGGTCACCGGCGACCAGGCTGCGCACTGATTCGAGCCCCCCCACCCCCTTGGCGTCCCCCAGAGCCAGCAGGGTCGTCTTCTGTCGGTCGTCGTCGGCGATCTGCTCGACGGCCTCGAGGAAGGCTTGGTCGGGCAGCCTGTCCCGTTTGTCCAGGACCGCGTACACCTGGTCGAGCCTGTCCTCGGCGAGACCGCAGCCCCGCAGAATCGCCGCCAGCAGGGCCCGTGAGTTGATCTTGACCGATACCTGTTGGGGGGTGAGCCCCAGCTCGCCAAAGAAATCGACAATCACGAAGACGCAGTCGGCGTCGGCGATCACGTCGGCTTCGCCCAGGATGTCGATGTTCCACTGGATGAACTCTCGCAGCCGGCCGCGTTGGGGCCGCTCCGCCCGGAACATAGGCGGCATGCAGAACCACTTGATCGGCTTGGGCAGCGACTGGGCCCTGGCCGCCACCATCCGGGCCAGGGTCGGGGTCATCTCCGGACGCAGGGCCAACTCGCGTCCGCCGCGATCGGTGAAATGGAAGAGCTGGGAGACGATCTCCTCGCCGCTCTTGACCCGGTAGAGGTCGAGCTGCTCGAACGTGGGGCCGTCGTATTCGACGAAACCGTTACGCAGCGAGACCCGCCGCCAGCAATCGGCGATCCAGTTGCGCCGGGCCATGTCCGGGGGATAAAAATCGCGCGTGCCTTTCGGCGCCTGGAACTTGGCCACCTCCGGTGCTCCTTCTGCGGCGTCTGCGGGGATCGACTACCCGGGTCTAGGGCGTGGGGATCACTCCACCGGCCGAATGCGGCTGTCCGGCCAAATCGTGGACCATAAAACGCACGTCGGTCTGGCCGCAAGCGTCGAGTTCCGTCCCCTTCGGAAGATAAACGATTGTGTACGCTCCTTGCTGATCCGGACCTTCCACCGTGAACCCGGGACGACCGGCCCGATCCAAGTAAACCGGCGAGACCGTCCCATCGCTTTTGATCAACCGCAGGTCGCCGCCTTCGAAGTCAAACGGTGCCTGGCCGGCCGGCAAGCGAACCCGGATCAGTGACTGGTAAACGTGCAGGAACAGCGAATCGGACCGAAACTTGCGGTCGGGTTCGTCGAAGCGGCTTTCTCCGCGAAGCCAGGTGTCGCCGACTCTCATGAAGTCGCGCCGCCCGCGCTGGCGGTATGCGCTCGCCGTGACCCTGATCGTCTGCCCGGGCTCAGCGCCGGTCAAGCGGTGCTCGAAGCGAAAACGTCCGCCCAAGTCAGGCTCGCACTGGATGCAATCCTCGCCGACGGTGGCCATGCAGTAGTCGGCGTACCCGTAGGGATCCAGCAGCCGGTTCAGGAGAGGGTCGATCAGAATGAAGCTGAATCGAACTTCCTCGCCCACATGGGCCTGCTGGTGATTGTCCGCGGACCAGGCCTGTGGGCCGTTCGGACCGGTGCTGGTGGCCAGTGACCCCCGCACGCAGCCCACCAGGGGCAGGCAGGCCCCCACCGCGGTGACCAGTGCCAGGTGCGGCCACCGTGCCTGACGACCCGGTTCAACCGGCCCGGCGCTGGGCGGAGGGCCGTTTGCGGCGTCCGTTTCGCGAGGCTCGCTCGCGCCGCCGCTTCTTCTTGAGCGCCTCACGAGCGTAGGCCTCGATTTGGTCCACCTGGGTGAAGAGATGATCGTACTGGTAAGACCCACCGGCATAATCGCACTCACCGGCCTGGTACTGGCGACAGATCTTCGGGCGCGTCTGGTGAATCCCGCACAGATTCGCGGGCGTAAGGTTTCTGCACCGCGTGGCGTACTGGATGTACCAATCCCCATCCTCGACGAAGATGGTAACGCCCTCGTGCATCAAGTACCAGCGCATGTCGTCGAAATCGCGGGCGGTTCGCGGTTTGTCCAGAGGCAGGGCCAGGTACTTGCAGCACTGCCCGGTGCAATGTTCACAATGAAGCGATCCCATACCAGCCGTCCTTGCCAACCGGCGATCCTTGGCGGATTATAGGAAAGCCCGTGCCCGCCGGCAAATGCGGCGGTACCCGTAGCTGGATGCGATCATGTCGAGCATGCGGATCATCGCCGGCCGATGGAGATCCAGGCGTATCGAAGCGCCCTTGGCACATGGGACGCGTCCCGTGCCGGACCGCGTCAAGGGGGCTGTTTTCGACATTCTCGGTTCGCGCCTGGGCACGCCGGGGGCACTTCCGCCCGTGTGCGTCGCGGATTTCTTTGCCGGGTCCGGATCCATGGGCCTGGAGGCCGTTTCGCGCGGGGCCCGCGGGTGCGTATTCGTCGAACGCCGGCCCGAGGCGTTGCGCGTGCTGCGCCGTAATCTCGACCGCCTCCAGGCGGGTCCGTCCCTTCGCCTGGTGGGTGCAGACGCCTGGACTTATCCTTCGGACAGAGTGCTGCCGCTTGGCCAATCCTGGGGGCTGATTTTCGTGGACCCCCCCTACCGGGATAGTCGGGACTCCGGCCCGGGTGGCAAGGTCTCTTGCCTGCTGGCCAGGCTGGTCCGGGCCGGTTGCGTGGAATCTGATACTCTGGTTGTCCTTCACCATGAGCGGACCGTGTGCTACGAATGGGCGTCGGCCTGTGAACAGGACCCCGGCTGGTCGATCGCCGCCCGAAGGGAGTACGGCACCACCGCCGTCAGTTTCTTCACCCTTGCTGCGGGGACTGAGGCCTCGGGCAGTGGCGCGGCAGAGACAGGGCTGGACTGATGAGAAGAAGAAGGTCCAAACAGCAGGTGGCCGAGGAGATTGTGGCCCGACTGCGGGAGGCCGGGCATACCGCTCTGTTCGCCGGCGGGTGTGTCCGTGACCTGGCCATGGACCGCGAGCCCAAGGACTACGACGTCGTCACTGACGCCCTCCCGGAGCGCGTCGTCCAGCTCTTTCGCCGCACCGAAAAGGTCGGGGCCAAGTTCGGCGTGGTCATCGTACGCCTGGGCGGGCAGATGGTTGAGGTGGCCACCTTCCGCAGCGACGGCGACTACGCCGACGGACGCCACCCCGAAAACGTCCGCTTCTCCGATCCACTCCAGGACGCCCGGCGCCGGGATTTCACTATCAACGGCATGTTCTATGACCCGGCTGAGGAACGCATCATAGACCATGTCGGCGGTCTTGAGGACCTGCGCCGTGGGGTGGTCCGAGCCATTGGCGACCCGGGTCAACGCTTTGCCGAGGACCACTTGCGCATGCTTCGGGCGGTCCGTTTCGCAGCCCGACTGTCGTTTGACATTGATCCGGGCACGGCCGAGGCGATCCGCGCTGCCGCGGACCGCATCCGCTTGATCAGCGCCGAGCGGGTCCGCGCCGAACTGATGATGATCCTGACCGATCCCACGCGCCGGCGTGGTTGGGAGTTGATTCACGAGGCCAACCTCTCTCGTTGGCTGGTCGAGGACACCGCCTGGACCGACGACCAGGCGGCGGATGTGGCCCGGCGGCTGGGCCACCTGCCGGAGCACTGCACCGATAGGCTTGCTCTGGCCGTCGTGTTCCACAGGTACGCTGGGCGCGAGGCGGCGGCCCGGTGTCGGAAACTCACCTGCAGCAATCAGGTCGCCGACGGGGTGGCCTGGCTGTTGGAGCGCTTGCCTCGGATGCTGAACTGCGAGTCCTTCGAGCCGGCCGATTACAAGCTGCTGTTGGCCGATCCCTGTTGCCCGGACTTGGTGACGCTGACCGAGGCCGAGATCGCCGGCCGCGGTCTCTCTGACCGGCCGCTGCACGTCTGGCGCCGCCAGACGTCCCGGATCCAGCCTCAGGAGGTGGCCCCGGCGCGTCTGGTCACCGGTGATGACCTGCTGGCCATGGGGTTCAAACCGGGGCCCGCTTTTGGCCAGGTTCTCACCGAACTATACCGGCGACAACTCAACGGGCAGCTTGTCGATCGCAAGCTGGCCTTGGCCGCCGGGAAGGAACTGATGACTCAGCAGGGTGATTGATCTGTGCGACTGCGCTGCCTGAGGCCGCTTTCGCCCGCGGCTTGGGGGGCGCTGGCCGCGGGAAGGTCCCTGTCAGGCTACCCACCCAGGGCCTTGACTTTGTCGTTCAGGTCCCCGATCTGCGTAATCCGCAAGCCGAAGTTCTCCCCCACCTTGACCGCCTGGCCGATCGCGATCCGGCAGTTCGAGGCGATCAGGTCCAACTCGGCATCAAACGGGCGGTCAAACTCGATGATCGATCCGACATTGATGTTCAGGATCTTGCCCACGGGCATCTCCTGCTCAGCCAGCTTGACGATCACCGGAACGCTCAGGTGCAGGATGCGGTTCAGTTCACGCTGCGTTTCGGGCGCCGAAGAGGAGCCGGCAGACGGCGCTCTGGACGGAGGCGCCGACGGTTCCGGTGACGGCTCGACCGGAGCGGCCTGCGGCGGTCCCCCCGCCTCGGCCGAGAGTTCCTCGGCTGCGCCCATCAGGGCGTTGATGTCGGATTGTGTGATCCCCATGACCGGTTCTCGCGGCGCACAACCAACCCCTCCACAACCCTTACCCTCCGATGCAGAAGATATCGACTCTAGGAAGGGCCGGACTTGAGGGTCCTATTCGTACCGGGCCACCACCAGACAGGCGTTATGGCCCCCGAAACCGAAGGAGTTGCTTATTGCCCGGCGGACCTGCAGGTCCCGCGGCGTGTTCGGCACGTAGTCCAGATCGCATTGCGGGTCGGGGTTGTTCAGGTTGATGGTCGGGGGAGCCACCGCGTGCCTGAGCCCCATGATGGTGGCGATCAGTTCCACCCCCCCACTGGCCCCCAGCAAGTGACCGATGGAGCTCTTGGTGCTGCTCACGGCGAGCTTCGCGGCGCTGCGACCGAACACTTCCCTGATGGCGACCGTCTCGGCCGCGTCGCCCAGCGGCGTGCCGGTCCCGTGGGCGTTGATGTACTCGATATCCTGCGGCTCCAGCCGCGCGTCGGACAGAGCCGAGCGCATCGCCTGGGCTGCGCCCACCCCGGTTTCGGAGGGCTGGGTGAGGTGCTCGGCGTCGGAGGAAGCCCCGAAACCGATCACCTCAGCCAGGATCGTCGCCCCGCGCCGGCGGGCCTGCTGGAGCTCCTCGAAGATCAAGATCCCGGCCCCCTCCCCCAGCACGAAGCCGTCGCGCTCTCGATCGAACGGGCGGCAAGCGTGTTGCGGATCGTCGTTGCGGGTGCTCAGGGCCTTCATGGCGGCAAACGCCGCCAGCCCCAGCGGCGTCAGGGCCGCCTCGGACCCTCCGGTGATGACCACGTCGGCCCGGTCGTTGCGTATCAGTTGCAGGGCGTCTCCCATGGCGTTGGTCGCCGATGCGCAGGCCGTCGCCACTACCACGCTTGTTCCCTGGGCCCCGTACCGGATCGAGAGATTGGCGCTGGCGGCGTTGGCCATCAGCCTGGGGATCGTAAAGGCCGATACCTTCCCCGGACCCCTGTCGCGGAGTCGGTTGTGCTGCTCCTCGATCTCGTACAGGCCGCCGATCCCCGATCCGAGTACCACACAGGTCCGCGTCGGGGCCGTCTTCTCGAATTCGATGCCCGATGTCGCCACGGCCTCTTGAGCGGCGGCCAGGGCAAACTGGGCGAACCGGTCCAGGCGCTTGACCTCACGGCGATCGAGATAGCGGTGCGGGTCGAACTCGCCGCATTCACCGCCGATGCGGACGTCGCAGCCGGCGCAGTCAAAACGGCTCGCAGTCCGAATCCCGCTCTCGCTCGCCAGGATGCGGTCCCAGAATACCTCCACCGTCTCGCCCAGAGGCGAGATCAAACCCATGCCTGTGACTACAACGCGACGATGCGACATCGACTTTCCCCGGACCTGAGTCCCCTACTTCCCCGAACCCGTGTGCTTCTCGATGTAGTCGATGGCCGCCCCTACCGTCTGCAGCTTCTCCGCCTCTTCATCGGGGATGTTCATGTCGAACTCGTCCTCGAGTTCCATGACCAGTTCCACGGTATCCAGCGAATCAGCCCCCAGATCCCCCACGAAGGAGGTTTCGCGTGAGATCTCCGCCTTGTCCACGCTCAACTGCTCGCTCACGATCGAGATGACCTTGTCCAGGATTTCATCTGATGGCACCGCTCATACCTCCTGATTGCTTGCTTACCATGCCCGCCGCCTCCCGGTTTTGCGGGGGCGGTCTGCTGCGGCGGAATAGTAGCTGCGCCGGGCTGATTCCACAATACCCCTGCCGTCGTGACGGCCTCGGCCGGGTTACATGTGCAGCCCCCCGTCCACCACGATGGTCTGCCCGGTGATGTAGGCCGCCTGGGGCGAGGCCAGAAAGCTGACCACGACGGCCACCTCCTCCGGTGTTCCGAAACGCCGCATCGGAATCAGCGGCGTCACCTGCTCCTTGAGCTTCTCGGGCAGCACGTCGGCCATGTCCGTGGTCACAAAGCCGGGGGCGACGACGTTGCAGGTGATCTCGCGGCGGGCCAACTCTTTGGCCACTGACTTCGAAAACCCCAGGATCCCGGCCTTGCTGGTCGCGTAGTTGCACTGCCCGGCGCTGCCCATGATCCCCAAGACGCTTGAGATGTTGATGATCCGGCCCCTGCGGGCCCGGACCATGTGCCGGGTCACCGCCCGGGTCATCCAGAAGACACTGTACAGGTTCGTGGTCAGGACCTCTTCGAACTGTGGGTCCTCCATACTCCAGATCGGCCCGTCGCGTGTGATCCCGGCGTTGTTGACCAGGATGTCCAGGCGCTCGTGCTGCTCCACCGTTGATTCAATGACCTTCTCGATCTGATCGCGGTTGGTCACGTCGAGCAGCCGCGGTTCAATCGCCCCGGCCAACTCCTGCTCCCGGGCCTCGGCGGCGACGGAGCCCAGCCTGGCCTCGTCCCGAACGTAGGCCACCACGCGGGCGCCGTGACCCGCAAGGTCCAGGCAAATCGCCCGCCCGATTCCCCGGCTTCCGCCGGTTACGACCGCTACTTGACCCGTCAGCATGGGTCTTCCTTTGCCCTTTCGTCTCATTTCGCCGCAGCCGCAGCCGACTCCGCCTCGATGTCGGCCAGCTTGCTCAGATTGGCCGCCTTCACCCGGCGGTTGATCTTGCGCATCAAACCGGTCAATACCCTGCCCGGACCGATTTCAACAAAGCGGTCGTAGCCGTCGGCGATCAGCCGCTCGATCGATCGCGTCCACAGCACCGGTTGGGTTACCTGCCGCTGCAAGGCGTCCCGGATCTCCTCAGCAGCCCCGTGATAGCTCGCGCTGACGTTGGCCACCACCGGAACCACCGGGCGGGTGAGTGGGGTGTTCGCCAGCGGACCGGCCAGTTGCTCGCCGGCCGAGGCCATGAATGGGGAATGGAACGCCCCGCCACTTTCAGAGGCAGCGCCCGGCAGCCGAACTCGGAGGCTAACTCCACCGCCCGCTGACACGCCGTCCGGGCCCCGGAGATGGCGATCTGCCCCGGACAGTTGTAGTTGGCTGGTACGAGCACCTCGCCCTGGGCGGCCTTGTCGCACAGTGCCAGGACCGTTTCCTCGTCCGCGCCGACGACTGAGGCCATTCCGCTGGGACTGGCCAGGGCCGCCTCCTGCATCAGCCGCCCGCGCTGAGCCACCAGTTTCAGGGCGTCCTCGAAGCCCACCGCCCCGGCTATGTGCAGGGCCGTGTACTCACCCAGACTCAAGCCGGCTGCCCCGCCCAGCAACGAGTCCGGAACACCATTCTCCAGCATCGCCTCCCAAATCGCCACGCTGGTCACGAAGATCGCCGGCTGCTGGATGTCGGTGCGTTCCAGCTCCTGGGCGGGTCCGTCGAAACACAGGTCGGACAGCGAAAACCCCAGGACCTCATCGGCCGTGGCAAACACCGTGGCCGCCCGGCGGCTGGCTTCGCGGACATCGCGGCCCATCCCCACTGTCTGAGAACCCTGCCCCGGAAACAGAAGCGCCGTCTTGCCCATCGACCCGACCTCAAAGACGTGGCTGCGCGACGCGGCCACCGCATCTGCCCATGAACGCTCACAGACGCATCAGCACCGAGCCCCAGGTCACCCCTGCACCGAACGCCAGAAACAGCACCAGGTCGCCCGGGCCAAGCGTTCCATCCCGCCAGGCTTCGTCAAAGGCCAGGGCGATCGACGCGGCCGAGGTGTTCCCGTAACGATCGATGTTGACCGCCATCTTCTCCGGCGGCAGGCCCAGCCTTCGCCGGGCCGACTCGATGATCCGCAGGTTCGACTGGTGCGGGATGACCAACTTGACCTCCTTCGGCTCCGTCCCCGTTTTCTCGAGCGCCCGATCGACCAGCTCCTCCATCTTGAGCACTGCGGACTTGAATAGCTCCCGCCCGTTCATGCGCATGTAATGCAGTTGCTCGTTGACCGTGCGCTGGCTCGCCGGCTCTCGGGCTCCGCCGGCCGGCACCCAAACCGCCCGGGCCTTCGACCCATCGGCGCCCAATTCGTGGTAGAGAATGGCCTGTTGCGGGTCCTGCGCTCTGGAAACGATCGCTGCTCCAGCCGCATCGCCGAAGAGGATGCAGGTAGCCCGATCCTGATAGTTGGTGATCCGCGTCAAGGACTCCGCGCCGACCAGGAGCACGTTCTCGTAGGCCCCGTTCTCGATCATCATCGCGGCCAGGACCAGGCCGTAGACAAAACCGCTGCACGCCGCGGCGATGTCCATCGCCGGGGTCCCCTGCCCGCTGATACCCAGCTCAGCCTGCAACCAGCAGGCCGTCGCCGGCAGCGGCGTCTCGGGTGTGGCCGTACAGACCAGCAACGCGTCGATCTCTTCTGCCGAGATGCCCGCGTTTTCCAGGGCCCGCTGCGAAGCCTGCAGGGCCATGGTGACCGTCGATTCGTCCTTGGCCAACCGGCGCCGCTCGCGGATGCCCGTCCGCGGGAGGATCCACTCTTCCGAGGTGTCCAGATACGCGGCGAAATAGTCGTTGTCCAGCACCTCGTCCGGCACCGATGCGCCGGTGCCGCGGATCTTGACCCGCAGGGGATGACTCATTGTCTCGTCCTATGATTCGGCGGAGCCGAGGCGCTCGGCTATCGCGTCGTTGAGGCCGTAGGTCAGCGATTTCCGCGCTACGCCGACCGCGTTGCGGATGGCCCGTTCCTGGCTCCGACCGTGGCAGATGATGCATGTTCCGTCCACACCGAGCAGCGGGGCCCCCCCGTACTCGCTGTAGTCGTGGCGGGCCCAGACGCGCTGTAGCACAGCCTGAGACACGGCGCGGTTCGCGCCGTCCTCTATCTCTCCCTCGATCTCGCGGCGGATGGTCTGCAGAAAGCCCTCCGCCACTCCCTCCACGAACTTCAGCATCAAGTTGCCCACGAAGCCGTCGCATAAGGCCACGTCGCATACGCCCCGGAACAGCTCACCCCCCTCCGCGTTGCCGACAAAGTTGATCCCCTCGTCCTCGCGGAGCAACTCGCTGGTCTGTTTTACCAGGGCCGTCCCCTTCGCTGATTCCTCCCCTACTGATAACAGTGCCACCCTGGGGTTCTGCAGGCCTAGCAGCCGTTGGGCGTAAAGGCTTGCCATCACGCCGTACTGGTGCAGGTGGGCCGGTTTGGCCTGGATGTTCGCTCCGCAGTCGCAAAGCGTGAACGGCCCATGGAACGAGGGGATCACCACCGCGATCCCCGGGCGGATCACGCCGGGCAGGGCGCGCAACTTTAACTGGCAGGCAGCGGCGAAGGCCCCCGTGTTCCCGGCGCTCACGATGGCGTGCAACTCTCCCGCCGCCGCCAGCTTGGCCATCTTCAGCAGCGAGGAGTCTTTTTTGTGACGGAGCGCCTCCACCGGCGCCTCGTCCATACTAATGACCTGCGAAGCGTGGATGACTTCGACTCGGCAGGTGTCGTAGTCCAGCGGTTCCAGTTCACGTCCTACCTGCTCCTCGTCGCCGACCAGCACCAGGTCGAAGTCGTCATGATCGTTCAGGGCCTCCACGGCGCCGCGCACCACGGCACCCGGGGCGTGATCCCCCCCCATGGCGTCCACGGCGATCCGTCGCGTTGTCACACCGGTTTCTCTTCGAGCGGCAGGGCCAGTTTCCCACTGACGTATCCGCAGTTACCACACGCGGCGTGCGGGAGCTTCGTCTTGCCGCATTTCGGGCACGGCGCCAGCCCCACCCGGCTTAACGCATGGTGCGAACGCCGTTTGCGCTTGCGGGCCTTGGACGTTTTCCGTACAGGTACCATCACTACTCCAAGCTGTTGCCCGCGGGCCGGCCACAACACCACCTTCCCCGCAGACGGGTCTCGACAGCCCCGGTTGACAGTCTGGGCACGCTAATCCGCTCGTCGCCGGCTGTCAAGGCCCAACTCAAACGTCCCAGCGGAGGGACAGATTCCGGCCAATGTGCAGGACTTGCAAGCGGGCTTCTTGGCCGAACATACCCTGCGCCCGTGCCGGATCATGGCGTGGGAGAAGTACGTCCATTCCTCCCGGGCCAGCAGTTCCATCAGGTCGGTTTCGATTTTGAGCGCGTCCTTGTCGTTCTTGGCCCGCCAGGTCAGGCCCATGCGCCAGGCCAGACGGCCGACGTGGGTGTCAACCACCACCCCCTCGTTCTTGCCGAACCAGGTGCCCAGAACCACGTTGGCCGTCTTCCGGGCCACACCCGGCAGCTCCAGCAGCTCTTCCATGGTCTCGGGCACCTTGTCTCCGAAGCGCTCCACAATCAGCCGGCAGGCCGCCTGAATGCTCTTGGTCTTCTGACGGAAGAATCCGGTGGAATGGATCTCCTTCTCGAGCTCCTCCGCGCCGGCGGTCGCGTAATCCGTCGGCGTCCGGTACTTGCCGAAGAGCCGCGGCGTGACCCGGTTGACGTTTTCGTCGGTGGACTGGGCCGACAGGATCGTCGCCACCAGCAGTTCCAGCGCCGACCGGTGATTCAGGGCACAGGTTACGGGCCCATAGGTCCTCCTCAGCTTGGCCAGGATCTTCTTCGCTCGCGCCCGGCGCTGGGCACGCGATTCTTCGCTCTCGATGGGCGGTTGGTCCTGCCCCTCCTTTTTCGGTGCGGGCCGGCTCCTGGCCGCGTTGGTCCTGGCGCTTGTTTTGGCCGCGGGGCCCTTGCCCGCCGCTTTTTTCAGGGCGCTCTTAGTTCTCGGCTTGGACCTCCGCTTCACCGCCATTGCGTCCTACTCTCCTTGTCGGTTGTCAGGTGGCCGGCTCGGCGCCTCGATACCGTTAGGATTCTGATCATACCCGCTTGCCCCCAATGTGCATCCCCTTGGTCGCGCCGGGGTCTTGCCCCGCGCATCAATCGCCGCTAGCATCCCCGTTCGTCGTACTGCGACGCTTGCCACGCGCCCCGGTCCAGTTCGGCGTTTTGGGAAGGAGACACGTATGCTTATACCCCTGCTGCCCATCAGAGCCGGTCGTCCGGCTTGTGTGCCGGTCTTCGTTTTCGTTGTTGTTCTCGCGTTTACCGGAGCTTGTTCCTCCACTGCTCAACGTGAGGAGCCCGACGGCGACGGTGACGGCGCTGGCGGCGGAGGCACCACGGGCGCCTGCTTCTTCATGACGGAAGCCCAGATGATGGAGGCCCGTAGCGCCATCCAAGACCATATGGAAGAAGGCGTCAGCTAGGAAGATGAGCTGGACCGCGCCATCGAAAACTGCCTGGAAACACCGCCCGACGCCGGCTTCACGGTGGGTGAGTGCATCGATTGTTTCATCGAACTCACTGAGGGGGTGTACCAGGAATAGCAGCCTGCCGGAACTGACTTGGCTGTAGCGGGCGGGGTTGGGGATTCCCGCGTTTCACTCGATGCTCAGCGTCGGTTGGCTCGCCTTGCCCATGCTTCTGGCGCTCACCTGCTCGGCAACCGCCGAGACCAGCGTTACGGCCTGCACGCTCGCCAAGTCGCCTGTAGCGACCCTCTACACCGAAGGCTTCAACCGATTCGTCACCTCCTCAGTTGCTCCGATTGCTACCGGCTGGAGCGACCAGTTGCCGGGTGGGAATCGCACCCACTGAAGACCCACGCCTTTGCACGGCGCACTGACAAACATGAGCTAGGGCCTGCTCGGCGCGCCGAGACGAACCACTCCGGGCCACGGCCGGGCCAAGACCGACCTGACTTGGTGATGTTTCTCGGTGCGTTGGGCGGACCGCTGCAAGATCTGCGGCCGGGTCCACCGCCGGAACCCGATCAGATCCACCGGCCGGCTACGCAGGTGCGGAGCGGGTCGGTGCGGCTTTGCAGGATATTGTCCAGCGGGTCGGCCGGGCCGGTGGGGTCCAGCGGGATGACCGTCAGGTCAGCCCAGAAACCCGGGGCGATTGCACCGACCCGCCGCGGCTGGGCATCCATGCCCAGGGCCCGGGCGGCGCGCACCGTGCCCATCTCAATCAACACCGCCGCGGGCATATCGGGGTGCCTGCCTCGCAGAAATCGCAGCTCTTCGAGCACCGACAGCGACGGATTCGAGGCCAGGCTGTCCGTGCCGACGCAGACGTTGACGCCGCGGTCCAGCATCCGGCGGAAGGAGTGCGGCGGATGGCCGAAGGCTTCGTGCGTCCGCGGGCAGTAGGCCACGTGGGCCCCGGACGCCGCGATGCGGTCGATCTCCTCGTCGCTGACGTAGTTGACGTGGACCAGGACGGTTTCGGCCCCGAGGACCCCTGCGGTGGCTGCGTATTCCACCGGAGGCAGGTGCGGACACGGCACCCGACGGTCCCATACACCGTGACGCTTGAAGAAGCTGCGCACCGGGCCGGTCAAACGCACGGTAAAAAGCGCCTCCTCGGGAGTCTCGGCCAGGTGCATGGACATTCGGAGCCCGCAGGCCGCCGCCCGACTGGCGCAAGCCCGCATGCCGTCCGGTTCGAGTGTATACGGCGCGTGCGGCGATATGCCCACCTCCAGGAAAGCGGATCGGGCGGACGGATCGGTCGCGGCTGCCAGCCGGTCGCCCAGACGGTGGCGAAGCGCGCCGACCGCGATGACCTCGCCGAACGAGAGCACCCGCAGTGGACCGTCGGCCAGCACCGGCCGGGTGATCGCCGGAAGCCGGGTGATGTCGCCGACCGTAGTGACGCCGGCTTGCAGGGACAGCGTCCGACCGCGCTGGACCGCGTCTCGGACCCCCTGCTCCTCGTCCCCCTCGACCCGCATCGCCTTGACCAAGCGGCTCATCCAGTCCACGAAGTTCCCGCGCGGCGGGACCCGCCCGGCCAGGTGGGTCAGCTCCAGGTGCGTATGGGCGTTGACGAAGCCCGGCAGCAGCAGGCTGTCGCCCAGGTCGTCGGTCGGTGGTCCGCTGACGGCGGGCGCCGGACCGGCTTCGACGATTTTGCCGCTTTCGATGCGGACGGCACCGTCTTCGATGGTTTGGCCCCGGGCGGCCTGGATGTAACGGGCGCGGAGGATCATGACTTGGGGGCGTCGAACTCGCAGATGGAGCCGTCACAGCCGGGAGGCCGGCGGGTGTGGAAGTCCGTTCGGAGCTGATACTGATGGGCGATGCCCAAAATGCGCTCCTCGCCAAAAGGCGGTCCCATCAACTGTAGACCGACGGGCAGATTCCGGTCGTCGAAACCGCAGGGGACGCTAAGGGCACAGATCCCGGCCAGGTTCACCGAGAGAGTGTAGACGTCGGCCAGGTACATGGCCAATGGGTCCTCGATCTTCTCGCCGAGGCCAAACGCGGTTGTCGGCGCCACCGGCGAGACGATGGTGTCAACCCGCTCGAAGGCGGCGTCGAAATCACGCTTGATGAGCGTGCGGACCTTCAGGGCCTTGAGGTAGTAGGCGTCGTAGTAGCCGGCCGACAGGGCGTAGGTCCCCAGCATGATCCTCCGCTTGACCTCCTGGCCGAAGCCCTCGCCGCGCGAAGACAAATAAAGGTCGATGTAGTCGTCGGGCTTTTCGGTCCGGTGCCCGTAGTGCACGCCGTCGTAGCGGGCCAGGTTGCTGGACGCCTCGGCCGTGGCGATGAGGTAGTAACAGGCGACCGCGTATTGCATGTGTGGCAGGTGGATCTCGACGATCTCAGCCCCTTCCTCGCGGAGAAGGCCGACCGCCTCGGTCACGCGAGCCCGGACCTGGTCGTCCAGGCCCGGACCGAAGTACTCAGCCGCCACGCCGACCTTGACGCCCTTCAAGAGACTACCCAGCAGGGCCGGATAGTCCGGCACCTCGCGGTCCACGCTGGTCGAATCGCGCCGGTCGTGCCCGGAGATGACGCGGGCCAGAAGGGCGTTGTCCGCCACCGTGCGGGTGATGGGCCCGACCTGGTCCAGGCTGCTGGCGAAGGCCACCAGCCCATAGCGCGATACTCGCCCGTAGGTGGGTTTCAGTCCGACCAGGCCGCACATGGCCGCCGGTTGCCGGATAGACCCGCCGGTGTCGCTGCCCAGGGCACCGACCACCATGCCCGCACTGACGGCCGCGGCCGAGCCGCCTGAGGACCCGCCGGGAACCCGGCTGCGATCCCAGGGGTTGCGGGCTGGGAACATGCCGCTGTTCTCGTTGCTGGAGCCCATGGCAAACTCGTCCAGGTTGGTCTTGCCGACGATGATTGCACCGGCCCGGTTGAGCCGCTGCACCACGTGGGCGTCATAGGGGGCCTGGAAGTTCTTCAGCATCCGCGAGGCACAGGTTGTCCGGCCCTGCGAGGTGCACAGGTTGTCCTTGACCGCAACGGGGACGCCAGCCAGCGGCCCGGGAGATTGCCCGGCGGCAAGAGCCTGGTCGATCCGGCGGGCACGGTCGAGGGCCCGATCGGCGTCATAGCTGATGAACGCTTTCAGCTCCCCGTCGTGCCTGGCTATACTATCCAGGGAGCACTGGACGGCTTCGACGGCGGAGAGCTTCGCGGAGCGGAGGGCCTCAACGGTCTCGGTCAGGGTCATGCTTATGCCCTTGGTGGCGGCCGGACTCCGTACCGGCCGTTCGTTCCGGCGCGGCTCCGGCCGACTCAGAGGTCGGCCGCTACCGTCGGGCCCACGGGGCGCCGGTCGCTACCTGCGCTGAACACGCACATCGTCACGCGCTTTGCTGGTCCAGCACTTTCGGCACGCGGAAGAAGGTCTGTTCGCGCTGGGGGGCGTTGGACAAGGCTTCCTGAGGATCGAGAGACTCCCCCACCCGGTCCTCCCGAAAGACGTTGCGTACGGGCAAGGGGTGGGCGGTCGGCTCAACGCCGTCGGTGTTGAGCCGGTTGAGCTGGTCAACGTAGTCGAGGATGGTTGACAGTTCGGCGCTGAGTCGGCCGATCTCTTCAGTAGTGAGCTTGAGCCGCGACAGGTGGGCGACGTGAAGGACCTCTTGCTCGTCGATCCTGGCGCTCATGCCGCTCTTGAAGGCAACAGGCAGCACGCAAGGAGCAACCGCCTCATGCCTCTTGCCTGCTGCCTCTTACCTGTTCCACCCACTCGCTGCGGCCTACTCTGTGGCCTGGTCCTCTTTCGAGGACGGCGGGGAGTAGTTCCGCTTGGTCGGCTTGACCACCAGCCCCATGCGAATCGCCTTAGCCGACACTTTGATCCGACAGACCTTGCCGTCCACCACAGCCCGCACCCGCTGGATGTTCGGCTTGAACTGCCGCTTGGTGGTGCCGGTGATCTTCCGACCGACACCTCCGAGGTACTTGGCCTTGCCCCGCCGGGCGATGCTTCTGCCGCTACGGGTCTTCTTGCCGGTAAAATGGCAGGTACGTGACATCGACCTTCCTCACCCGGCCCCCCCCCAGCGGGAGCGCGGAAGCGGGTAAATATAGAGTTCGCCGGGGTTTTTGCAAGTCCTCCCGGTCTTTTTTCTGACGCTTTCCACGTCCGAGAACTGCGGCGACAATCCCGGCAATGTTCTTGTCTGACAAACGTTTAGGACAATGTTGAGGACATGGATCAGGCCCTCTTAGCCTCGCTTGTTGGGCGGGCCAAACACCGCGATCCCCAGGCCTTTGACCTGTTGGTGGACGAGTACGGACCGCGGTTGTACGGCTACCTCTACCGCCTGACCGGGTCGCGCCACGACGCCGACGACCTGCTGCAGGACCTGTTCCTGCGGCTGGTACGGATGATCAAAGACTACGACCACGAAGGGGGGTTTGAGGCCTGGATCTTTCGGATTGCGGGCCTACTTCGACACCTCCGACCAGGCCAAACGCGAAGAGATCCGGGCGAAGATCGAGGAGTTGATCGGCCGGCAGTTCGACGTCCGCCAGCAGCGCAGCCGGCGGACCATCCAGAAGCTCGAACGCCGGATCGAGCGTCTCAAAGAGCGCCTGGAGCGCCGGCCTGAGCATCGGCAGGAGCTGCTTGGCCGCGAATTGGAGATGCGTCTTCAGCCGCCGGACCTGCCGGCTCGCCCGGCCGGCCGGGATCCTCTCCGCCGCTCTGACGGGCCACCGTCCAGGAGGGACCGCCCATAACGCCGCAGGAATGCACCGCTGCCCGCCCAGTTCCCGGGAACTGGGCGGGCAGCGGTGCATTCCTGCGGCGTTATGGGCGGTCCCTCCTGGACGGTGGCCCGTCAGAGCGGCGGAGAGGATCCCGGCCGGCCGGGCGAGCCGGCAGGTCCGGCGGCTGAAGACGCATCTCCAATTCGCGGCCAAGCAGCTCCTGCCGATGCTCAGGCCGGCGCTCCAGGCGCTCTTTGAGACGCTCGATCCGGCGTTCGAGCTTCTGGATGGTCCGCCGGCTGCGCTGCTGGCGGACGTCGAACTGCCGGCCGATCAACTCCTCGATCTTCGCCCGGATCTCTTCGCGTTTGGCCTGGTCGGAGGTGTCGAAGTAGGCCCGCAATCCGAAAGATCCAGGCCTCAAACCCCCCTTCGTGGTCGTAGTCTTTGATCATCCGTACCAGCCGCAGGAACAGGTCCTGCAGCAGGTCGTCGGCGTCGTGGCGCGACCCGGTCAGGCGGTAGAGGTAGCCGTACAACCGCGGTCCGTACTCGTCCACCAACAGGTCAAAGGCCTGGGGATCGCGGTGTTTGGCCCGCCCAACAAGCGAGGCTAAGAGGGCCTGATCCATGTCCTCAACATTGTCCTAAACGTTTGTCAGACAAGAACATTGCCGGGATTGTCGCCGCAGTTCTCGGACGTGGAAAGCGTCAGAAAAAAGACCGGGAGGACTTGCAAAAACCCCGGCGAACTCTATATTTACCCGCTTCCGCGCTCCCGCTGGGGGGGGGCCGGGTGAGGAAGGTCGATGTCACGTACCTGCCATTTTACCGGCAAGAAGACCCGTAGCGGCAGAAGCATCGCCCGGCGGGGCAAGGCCAAGTACCTCGGAGGTGTCGGTCGGAAGATCACCGGCACCACCAAGCGGCAGTTCAAGCCGAACATCCAGCGGGTGCGGGCTGTGGTGGACGGCAAGGTCTGTCGGATCAAAGTGTCGGCTAAGGCGATTCGCATGGGGCTGGTGGTCAAGCCGACCAAGCGGAACTACTCCCCGCCGTCCTCGAAAGAGGACCAGGCCACAGAGTAGGCCGCAGCGAGTGGGTGGAACAGGTAAGAGGCAGCAGGCAAGAGGCATGAGGCGGTTGCTCCTTGCGTGCTGCCTGTTGCCTTCAAGAGCGGCATGAGCGCCAGGATCGACGAGCAAGAGGTCCTTCACGTCGCCCACCTGTCGCGGCTCAAGCTCACTACTGAAGAGATCGGCCGACTCAGCGCCGAACTGTCAACCATCCTCGACTACGTTGACCAGCTCAACCGGCTCAACACCGACGGCGTTGAGCCGACCGCCCACCCCTTGCCCGTACGCAACGTCTTTCGGGAGGACCGGGTGGGGGAGTCTCTCGATCCTCAGGAAGCCTTGTCCAACGCCCCCCAGCGCGAACAGACCTTCTTCCGCGTGCCGAAAGTGCTGGACCAGCAAAGCGCGTGACGATGTGCGTGTTCAGCGCAGGTAGCGACCGGCGCCCCGTGGGCCCGACGGTAGCGGCCGACCTCTGAGTCGGCCGGAGCCGCGCCGGAACGAACGGCCGGTACGGAGTCCGGCCGCCACCAAGGGCATAAGCATGACCCTGACCGAGACCGTTGAGGCCCTCCGCTCCGCGAAGCTCTCCGCCGTCGAAGCCGTCCAGTGCTCCCTGGATAGTATAGCCAGGCACGACGGGGAGCTGAAAGCGTTCATCAGCTATGACGCCGATCGGGCCCTCGACCGTGCCCGCCGGATCGACCAGGCTCTTGCCGCCGGGCAATCTCCCGGGCCGCTGGCTGGCGTCCCCGTTGCGGTCAAGGACAACCTGTGCACCTCGCAGGGCCGGACAACCTGTGCCTCGCGGATGCTGAAGAACTTCCAGGCCCCCTATGACGCCCACGTGGTGCAGCGGCTCAACCGGGCCGGTGCAATCATCGTCGGCAAGACCAACCTGGACGAGTTTGCCATGGGCTCCAGCAACGAGAACAGCGGCATGTTCCCAGCCCGCAACCCCTGGGATCGCAGCCGGGTTCCCGGCGGGTCCTCAGGCGGCTCGGCCGCGGCCGTCAGTGCGGGCATGGTGGTCGGTGCCCTGGGCAGCGACACCGGCGGGTCTATCCGGCAACCGGCGGCCATGTGCGGCCTGGTCGGACTGAAACCCACCTACGGGCGAGTATCGCGCTATGGGCTGGTGGCCTTCGCCAGCAGCCTGGACCAGGTCGGGCCCATCACCCGCACGGTGGCGGACAACGCCCTTCTGGCCCGCGTCATCTCCGGGCACGACCGGCGCGATTCGACCAGCGTGGACCGCGAGGTGCCGGACTATCCGGCCCTGCTGGGTAGTCTCTTGAAGGGCGTCAAGGTCGGCGTGGCGGCTGAGTACTTCGGTCCGGGCCTGGACGACCAGGTCCGGGCTCGCGTGACCGAGGCGGTCGGCCTTCTCCGCGAGGAAGGGGCTGAGATCGTCGAGATCCACCTGCCACACATGCAATACGCGGTCGCCTGTTACTACCTCATCGCCACGGCCGAGGCGTCCAGCAACCTGGCCCGCTACGACGGCGTGCACTACGGGCACCGGACCGAAAAGCCCGACGACTACATCGACCTTTATTTGTCTTCGCGCGGCGAGGGCTTCGGCCAGGAGGTCAAGCGGAGGATCATGCTGGGGACCTACGCCCTGTCGGCCGGCTACTACGACGCCTACTACCTCAAGGCCCTGAAGGTCCGCACGCTCATCAAGCGTGATTTCGACGCCGCCTTCGAGCGGGTTGACACCATCGTCTCGCCGGTGGCGCCGACAACCGCGTTTGGCCTCGGCGAGAAGATCGAGGACCCATTGGCCATGTACCTGGCCGACGTCTACACTCTCTCGGTGAACCTGGCCGGGATCTGTGCCCTTAGCGTCCCCTGCGGTTTCGACGACCGGAATCTGCCCGTCGGTCTACAGTTGATGGGACCGCCTTTTGGCGAGGAGCGCATTTTGGGCATCGCCCATCAGTATCAGCTCCGAACGGACTTCCACACCCGCCGGCCTCCCGGCTGTGACGGCTCCATCTGCGAGTTCGACGCCCCCAAGTCATGATCCTCCGCGCCCGTTACATCCAGGCCGCCCGGGGCCAAACCATCGAAGACGGTGCCGTCCGCATCGAAAGCGGCAAAATCGTCGAAGCCGGTCCGGCGCCCGCCGTCAGCGGACCACCGACCGACGACCTGGGCGACAGCCTGCTGCTGCCGGGCTTCGTCAACGCCCATACGCACCTGGAGCTGACCCACCTGGCCGGGCGGGTCCCGCCGCGCGGGAACTTCGTGGACTGGATGAGCCGCTTGGTCAAGGCGATGCGGGTCGAGGGGGACGAGGAGCAGGGGGTCCGAGACGCGGTCCAGCGCGGTCGGACGCTGTCCCTGCAAGCCGGCGTCACTACGGTCGGCGACATCACCCGGCTTCCGGCGATCACCCGGCCGGTGCTGGCCGACGGTCCACTGCGGGTGCTCTCGTTCGGCGAGGTCATCGCGGTCGGCGCGCTTCGCCACCGTCTGGGCGACCGGCTGGCAGCCGCGACCGATCCGTCCGCCCGATCCGCTTTCCTGGAGGTGGGCATATCGCCGCACGCGCCGTATACACTCGAACCGGACGGCATGCGGGCTTGCGCCAGTCGGGCGGCGGCCTGCGGGCTCCGAATGTCCATGCACCTGGCCGAGACTCCCGAGGAGGCGCTTTTTACCGTGCGTTTGACCGGCCCGGTGCGCAGCTTCTTCAAGCGTCACGGTGTATGGGACCGTCGGGTGCCGTGTCCGCACCTGCCTCCGGTGGAATACGCAGCCACCGCAGGGGTCCTCGGGGCCGAAACCGTCCTGGTCCACGTCAACTACGTCAGCGACGAGGAGATCGACCGCATCGCGGCGTCCGGGGCCCACGTGGCCTACTGCCCGCGGACGCACGAAGCCTTCGGCCATCCGCCGCACTCCTTCCGCCGGATGCTGGACCGCGGCGTCAACGTCTGCGTCGGCACGGACAGCCTGGCCTCGAATCCGTCGCTGTCGGTGCTCGAAGAGCTGCGATTTCTGCGAGGCAGGCACCCCGATATGCCCGCGGCGGTGTTGATTGAGATGGGCACGGTGCGCGCCGCCCGGGCCCTGGGCATGGATGCCCAGCCGCGGCGGGTCGGTGCAATCGCCCCGGGTTTCTGGGCTGACCTGACGGTCATCCCGCTGGACCCCACCGGCCCGGCCGACCCGCTGGACAATATCCTGCAAAGCCGCACCGACCCGCTCCGCACCTGCGTAGCCGGCCGGTGGATCTGATCGGGTTCCGGCGGTGGACCCGGCCGCAGATCTTGCAGCGGTCCGCCCAACGCACCGAGAAACATCACCAAGTCAGGTCGGTCTTGGCCCGGCCGTGGCCCGGAGTGGTTCGTCTCGGCGCGCCGAGCAGGCCCTAGCTCATGTTTGTCAGTGCGCCGTGCAAAGGCGTGGGTCTTCAGTGGGTGCGATTCCCACCCGGCAACTGGTCGCTCCAGCCGGTAGCAATCGGAGCAACTGAGGAGGTGACGAATCGGTTGAAGCCTTCGGTGTAGAGGGTCGCTACAGGCGACTTGGCGAGCGTGCAGGCCGTAACGCTGGTCTCGGCGGTTGCCGAGCAGGTGAGCGCCAGAAGCATGGGCAAGGCGAGCCAACCGACGCTGAGCATCGAGTGAAACGCGGGAATCCCCAACCCCGCCCGCTACAGCCAAGTCAGTTCCGGCAGGCTGCTATTCCTGGTACACCCCCTCAGTGAGTTCGATGAAACAATCGATGCACTCACCCACCGTGAAGCCGGCGTCGGGCGGTGTTTCCAGGCAGTTTTCGATGGCGCGGTCCAGCTCATCTTCCTAGCTGACGCCTTCTTCCATATGGTCTTGGATGGCGCTACGGGCCTCCATCATCTGGGCTTCCGTCATGAAGAAGCAGGCGCCCGTGGTGCCTCCGCCGCCAGCGCCGTCACCGTCGCCGTCGGGCTCCTCACGTTGAGCAGTGGAGGAACAAGCTCCGGTAAACGCGAGAACAACAACGAAAACGAAGACCGGCACACAAGCCGGACGACCGGCTCTGATGGGCAGCAGGGGTATAAGCATACGTGTCTCCTTCCCAAAACGCCGAACTGGACCGGGGCGCGTGGCAAGCGTCGCAGTACGACGAACGGGGATGCTAGCGGCGATTGATGCGCGGGGCAAGACCCCGGCGCGACCAAGGGGATGCACATTGGGGGCAAGCGGGTATGATCAGAATCCTAACGGTATCGAGGCGCCGAGCCGGCCACCTGACAACCGACAAGGAGAGTAGGACGCAATGGCGGTGAAGCGGAGGTCCAAGCCGAGAACTAAGAGCGCCCTGAAAAAAGCGGCGGGCAAGGGCCCCGCGGCCAAAACAAGCGCCAGGACCAACGCGGCCAGGAGCCGGCCCGCACCGAAAAAGGAGGGGCAGGACCAACCGCCCATCGAGAGCGAAGAATCGCGTGCCCAGCGCCGGGCGCGAGCGAAGAAGATCCTGGCCAAGCTGAGGAGGACCTATGGGCCCGTAACCTGTGCCCTGAATCACCGGTCGGCGCTGGAACTGCTGGTGGCGACGATCCTGTCGGCCCAGTCCACCGACGAAAACGTCAACCGGGTCACGCCGCGGCTCTTCGGCAAGTACCGGACGCCGACGGATTACGCGACCGCCGGCGCGGAGGAGCTCGAGAAGGAGATCCATTCCACCGGATTCTTCCGTCAGAAGACCAAGAGCATTCAGGCGGCCTGCCGGCTGATTGTGGAGCGCTTCGGAGACAAGGTGCCCGAGACCATGGAAGAGCTGCTGGAGCTGCCGGGTGTGGCCCGGAAGACGGCCAACGTGGTTCTGGGCACCTGGTTCGGCAAGAACGAGGGGGTGGTGGTTGACACCCACGTCGGCCGTCTGGCCTGGCGCATGGGCCTGACCTGGCGGGCCAAGAACGACAAGGACGCGCTCAAAATCGAAACCGACCTGATGGAACTGCTGGCCCGGGAGGAATGGACGTACTTCTCCCACGCCATGATCCGGCACGGGCGCAGGGTATGTTCGGCCAAGAAGCCCGCTTGCAAGTCCTGCACATTGGCCGGAATCTGTCCCTCCGCTGGGACGTTTGAGTTGGGCCTTGACAGCCGGCGACGAGCGGATTAGCGTGCCCAGACTGTCAACCGGGGCTGTCGAGACCCGTCTGCGGGGAAGGTGGTGTTGTGGCCGGCCCGCGGGCAACAGCTTGGAGTAGTGATGGTACCTGTACGGAAAACGTCCAAGGCCCGCAAGCGCAAACGGCGTTCGCACCATGCGTTAAGCCGGGTGGGGCTGGCGCCGTGCCCGAAATGCGGCAAGACGAAGCTCCCGCACGCCGCGTGTGGTAACTGCGGATACGTCAGTGGGAAACTGGCCCTGCCGCTCGAAGAGAAACCGGTGTGACAACGCGACGGATCGCCGTGGACGCCATGGGGGGGGATCACGCCCCGGGTGCCGTGGTGCGCGGCGCCGTGGAGGCCCTGAACGATCATGACGACTTCGACCTGGTGCTGGTCGGCGACGAGGAGCAGGTAGGACGTGAACTGGAACCGCTGGACTACGACACCTGCCGAGTCGAAGTCATCCACGCTTCGCAGGTCATTAGTATGGACGAGGCGCCGGTGGAGGCGCTCCGTCACAAAAAAGACTCCTCGCTGCTGAAGATGGCCAAGCTGGCGGCGGCGGGAGAGTTGCACGCCATCGTGAGCGCCGGGAACACGGGGGCCTTCGCCGCTGCCTGCCAGTTAAAGTTGCGCGCCCTGCCCGGCGTGATCCGCCCGGGGATCGCGGTGGTGATCCCCTCGTTCCATGGGCCGTTCACGCTTTGCGACTGCGGAGCGAACATCCAGGCCAAACCGGCCCACCTGCACCAGTACGGCGTGATGGCAAGCCTTTACGCCCAACGGCTGCTAGGCCTGCAGAACCCCAGGGTGGCACTGTTATCAGTAGGGGAGGAATCAGCGAAGGGGACGGCCCTGGTAAAACAGACCAGCGAGTTGCTCCGCGAGGACGAGGGGATCAACTTTGTCGGCAACGCGGAGGGGGGTGAGCTGTTCCGGGGCGTATGCGACGTGGCCTTATGCGACGGCTTCGTGGGCAACTTGATGCTGAAGTTCGTGGAGGGAGTGGCGGAGGGCTTTCTGCAGACCATCCGCCGCGAGATCGAGGGAGAGATAGAGGACGGCGCGAACCGCGCCGTGTCTCAGGCTGTGCTACAGCGCGTCTGGGCCCGCCACGACTACAGCGAGTACGGGGGGGCCCCGCTGCTCGGTGTGGACGGAACATGCATCATCTGCCACGGTCGGAGCCAGGAACGGGCCATCCGCAACGCGGTCGGCGTAGCGCGGAAATCGCTGACCTACGGCCTCAACGACGCGATAGCCGAGCGCCTCGGCTCCGCCGAATCATAGGACGAGACAATGAGTCATCCCCTGCGGGTCAAGATCCGCGGCACCGGCGCATCGGTGCCGGACGAGGTGCTGGACAACGACTATTTCGCCGCGTATCTGGACACCTCGGAAGAGTGGATCCTCCCGCGGACGGGCATCCGCGAGCGGCGCCGGTTGGCCAAGGACGAATCGACGGTCACCATGGCCCTGCAGGCTTCGCAGCGGGCCCTGGAAAACGCGGGCATCTCGGCAGAAGAGATCGACGCGTTGCTGGTCTGTACGGCCACACCCGAGACGCCGCTGCCGGCGACGGCCTGCTGGTTGCAGGCTGAGCTGGGTATCAGCGGGCAGGGGACCCCGGCGATGGACATCGCCGCGGCGTGCAGCGGTTTTGTCTACGGCCTGGTCCTGGCCGCGATGATGATCGAGAACGGGGCCTACGAGAACGTGCTCCTGGTCGGCGCGGAGTCCTTGACGCGGATCACCAACTATCAGGATCGGGCTACCTGCATCCTCTTCGGCGATGCGGCTGGAGCAGCGATCGTTTCCAGAGCGCAGGACCCGCAACAGGCCATTCTCTACCACGAATTGGGCGCCGATGGGTCGAAGGCCCGGGCGGTTTGGGTGCCGGCCGGCGGAGCCCGAGAGCCGGCGAGCCAGCGCACGGTCAACGAGCAACTGCATTACATGCGCATGAACGGGCGGGAGCTATTCAAGTCCGCAGTGCTCAAGATGGAGGAGCTGGTCGATCGGGCGCTCGAGAAAACGGGGACGGAGCCGAAGGAGGTCAAGTTGGTCATCCCGCACCAGTCGAACCTGCGGATCATCGAGTCGGCCCGGCGAAGGCTGGGCCTGCCGCCGGAGAAGATGGCGGTCAACATCGATCGTTACGGGAACACCTCGGCCGCGTCGATCGCCCTGGCCTTTGACGAAGCCTGGCGGGATGGAACGCTTGGCCCGGGCGACCTGGTGCTGTTTCTGGCGTTCGGTGCAGGGGTGACCTGGGGCTCGGTGCTGATGCGTCTGTGAGCGTTCATGGGCAGATGCGGTGGCCGCGTCGCGCAGCCACGTCTTTGAGGTCGGGTCGATGGGCAAGACGGCGCTTCTGTTTCCGGGGCAGGGTTCTCAGACAGTGGGGATGGGCCGCGATGTCCGCGAAGCCAGCCGCCGGGCGGCCACGGTGTTTGCCACGGCCGATGAGGTCCTGGGGTTTTCGCTGTCCGACCTGTGTTTCGACGGACCCGCCCAGGAGCTGGAACGCACCGACATCCAGCAGCCGGCGATCTTCGTGACCAGCGTGGCGATTTGGGAGGCGATGCTGGAGAATGGTGTTCCGGACTCGTTGCTGGGCGGGGCAGCCGGCTTGAGTCTGGGTGAGTACACGGCCCTGCACATAGCCGGGGCGGTGGGCTTCGAGGACGCCCTGAAACTGGTGGCTCAGCGCGGGCGGCTGATGCAGGAGGCGGCCCTGGCCAGTCCCAGCGGAATGGCCTCAGTCGTCGGCGCGGACGAGGAAACGGTCCTGGCACTGTGCGACAAGGCCGCCCAGGGCGAGGTGCTCGTACCAGCCAACTACAACTGTCCGGGGCAGATCGCCATCTCCGGGGCCCGGACGGCGTGTCAGCGGGCGGTGGAGTTAGCCTCCGAGTTCGGCTGCCGGGCGCTGCCTCTGAAAGTGGCGGGGCGTTCCATTCCCCATTCATGGCCTCGGCCGGCGAGCAACTGGCCGGTCCGCTGGCGAACACCCCACTCACCCGCCCGGTGGTTCCGGTGGTGGCCAACGTCAGCGCGAGCTATCACGGGGCTGCTGAGGAGATCCGGGACGCCTTGCAGCGGCAGGTAACCCAACCGGTGCTGTGGACGCGATCGATCGAGCGGCTGATCGCCGACGGCTACGACCGCTTTGTTGAAATCGGTCCGGGCAGGGTATTGACCGGTTTGATGCGCAAGATCAACCGCCGGGTGAAGGCGGCCAATCTGAGCAAGCTGGCCGACATCGAGGCGGAGTCGGCTGCGGCTGCGGCGAAATGAGACGAAAGGGCAAAGGAAGACCCATGCTGACGGGTCAAGTAGCGGTCGTAACCGGCGGAAGCCGGGGAATCGGGCGGGCGATTTGCCTGGACCTTGCGGGTCACGGCGCCCGCGTGGTGGCCTACGTTCGGGACGAGGCCAGGCTGGGCTCCGTCGCCGCCGAGGCCCGGGAGCAGGAGTTGGCCGGGGCGATTGAACCGCGGCTGCTCGACGTGACCAACCGCGATCAGATCGAGAAGGTCATTGAATCAACGGTGGAGCAGCACGAGCGCCTGGACATCCTGGTCAACAACGCCGGGATCACACGCGACGGGCCGATCTGGAGTATGGAGGACCCACAGTTCGAAGAGGTCCTGACCACGAACCTGTACAGTGTCTTCTGGATGACCCGGGCGGTGACCCGGCACATGGTCCGGGCCCGCAGGGGCCGGATCATCAACATCTCAAGCGTCTTGGGGATCATGGGCAGCGCCGGGCAGTGCAACTACGCGACCAGCAAGGCCGGGATCCTGGGGTTTTCGAAGTCAGTGGCCAAAGAGTTGGCCCGCCGCGAGATCACCTGCAACGTCGTCGCCCCCGGCTTTGTGACCACGGACATGGCCGACGTGCTGCCCGAGAAGCTCAAGGAGCAGGTGACGCCGCTGATTCCGATGCGGCGTTTCGGAACACCGGAGGAGGTGGCCGTCGTGGTCAGCTTTCTGGCCTCGCCCCAGGCGGCCTACATCACCGGGCAGACCATCGTGGTGGACGGGGGGCTGCACATGTAACCCGGCCGAGGCCGTCACGACGGCAGGGGTATTGTGGAATCAGCCCGGCGCAGCTACTATTCCGCCGCAGCAGACCGCCCCCGCAAAACCGGGAGGCGGCGGGCATGGTAAGCAAGCAATCAGGAGGTATGAGCGGTGCCATCAGATGAAATCCTGGACAAGGTCATCTCGATCGTGAGCGAGCAGTTGAGCGTGGACAAGGCGGAGATCTCACGCGAAACCTCCTTCGTGGGGGATCTGGGGGCTGATTCGCTGGATACCGTGGAACTGGTCATGGAACTCGAGGACGAGTTCGACATGAACATCCCCGATGAAGAGGCGGAGAAGCTGCAGACGGTAGGGGCGGCCATCGACTACATCGAGAAGCACACGGGTTCGGGGAAGTAGGGGACTCAGGTCCGGGGAAAGTCGATGTCGCATCGTCGCGTTGTAGTCACAGGCATGGGTTTGATCTCGCCTCTGGGCGAGACGGTGGAGGTATTCTGGGACCGCATCCTGGCGAGCGAGAGCGGGATTCGGACTGCGAGCCGTTTTGACTGCGCCGGCTGCGACGTCCGCATCGGCGGTGAATGCGGCGAGTTCGACCCGCACCGCTATCTCGATCGCCGTGAGGTCAAGCGCCTGGACCGGTTCGCCCAGTTTGCCCTGGCCGCCGCTCAAGAGGCCGTGGCGACATCGGGCATCGAATTCGAGAAGACGGCCCCGACGCGGACCTGTGTGGTACTCGGATCGGGGATCGGCGGCCTGTACGAGATCGAGGAGCAGCACAACCGACTCCGCGACAGGGGTCCGGGGAAGGTATCGGCCTTTACGATCCCCAGGCTGATGGCCAACGCCGCCAGCGCCAATCTCTCGATCCGGTACGGGGCCCAGGGAACAAGCGTGGTAGTGGCGACGGCCTGCGCATCGGCGACCAACGCCATGGGAGACGCCCTGCAACTGATACGCAACGACCGGGCCGACGTGGTCATCACCGGAGGGTCCGAGGCGGCCCTGACGCCGCTGGGGCTGGCGGCGTTTGCCGCCATGAAGGCCCTGAGCACCCGCAACGACGATCCGCAACACGCTTGCCGCCCGTTCGATCGAGAGCGCGACGGCTTCGTGCTGGGGGAGGGGGCCGGGATCTTGATCTTCGAGGAGCTCCAGCAGGCCCGCCGGCGCGGGGCGACGATCCTGGCTGAGGTGATCGGTTTCGGGGCTTCCTCCGACGCCGAGCACCTCACCCAGCCCTCCGAAACCGGGGTGGGCGCAGCCCAGGCGATGCGCTCGGCTCTGTCCGACGCGCGGCTGGAGCCGCAGGATATCGAGTACATCAACGCCCACGGGACCGGCACGCCGCTGGGCGACGCGGCCGAGACGGTCGCCATCAGGGAAGTGTTCGGTCGCAGCGCCGCGAAGCTCGCCGTGAGCAGCACCAAGAGCTCCATCGGTCACTTGCTGGGGGCCAGTGGGGGGGTGGAACTGATCGCCACCATCATGGGGCTCAGGCACGCGGTGGCTCCCCCGACCATCAACCTGAACAACCCCGACCCGCAATGCGATCTGGACTACGTGCCGAACACGCCGCGGGACCTGCAGGTCCGCCGGGCAATAAGCAACTCCTTCGGTTTCGGGGGCCATAACGCCTGTCTGGTGGTGGCCCGGTACGAATAGGACCCTCAAGTCCGGCCCTTCCTAGAGTCGATATCTTCTGCATCGGAGGGTAAGGGTTGTGGAGGGGTTGGTTGTGCGCCGCGAGAACCGGTCATGGGGATCACACAATCCGACATCAACGCCCTGATGGGCGCAGCCGAGGAACTCTCGGCCGAGGCGGGGGGACCGCCGCAGGCCGCTCCGGTCGAGCCGTCACCGGAACCGTCGGCGCCTCCGTCCAGAGCGCCGTCTGCCGGCTCCTCTTCGGCGCCCGAAACGCAGCGTGAACTGAACCGCATCCTGCACCTGAGCGTTCCGGTGATCGTCAAGCTGGCTGAGCAGGAGATGCCCGTGGGCAAGATCCTGAACATCAATGTCGGATCGATCATCGAGTTTGACCGCCCGTTTGATGCCGAGTTGGACCTGATCGCCTCGAACTGCCGGATCGCGATCGGCCAGGCGGTCAAGGTGGGGGAGAACTTCGGCTTGCGGATTACGCAGATCGGGGACCTGAACGACAAAGTCAAGGCCCTGGGTGGGTAGCCTGACAGGGACCTTCCCGCGGCCAGCGCCCCCCAAGCCGCGGGCGAAAGCGGCCTCAGGCAGCGCAGTCGCACAGATCAATCACCCTGCTGAGTCATCAGTTCCTTCCCGGCGGCCAAGGCCAGCTTGCGATCGACAAGCTGCCCGTTGAGTTGTCGCCGGTATAGTTCGGTGAGAACCTGGCCAAAAGCGGGCCCCGGTTTGAACCCCATGGCCAGCAGGTCATCACCGGTGACCAGACGCGCCGGGGCCACCTCCTGAGGCTGGATCCGGGACGTCTGGCGGCGCCAGACGTGCAGCGGCCGGTCAGAGAGACCGCGGCCGGCGATCTCGGCCTCGGTCAGCGTCACCAAGTCCGGGCAACAGGGATCGGCCAACAGCAGCTTGTAATCGGCCGGCTCGAAGGACTCGCAGTTCAGCATCCGAGGCAAGCGCTCCAACAGCCAGGCCACCCCGTCGGCGACCTGATTGCTGCAGGTGAGTTTCCGACACCGGGCCGCCGCCTCGCGCCCAGCGTACCTGTGGAACACGACGGCCAGAGCAAGCCTATCGGTGCAGTGCTCCGGCAGGTGGCCCAGCCGCCGGGCCACATCCGCCGCCTGGTCGTCGGTCCAGGCGGTGTCCTCGACCAGCCAACGAGAGAGGTTGGCCTCGTGAATCAACTCCCAACCACGCCGGCGCGTGGGATCGGTCAGGATCATCATCAGTTCGGCGCGGACCCGCTCGGCGCTGATCAAGCGGATGCGGTCCGCGGCAGCGCGGATCGCCTCGGCCGTGCCCGGATCAATGTCAAACGACAGTCGGGCTGCGAAACGGACCGCCCGAAGCATGCGCAAGTGGTCCTCGGCAAAGCGTTGACCCGGGTCGCCAATGGCTCGGACCACCCCACGGCGCAGGTCCTCAAGACCGCCGACATGGTCTATGATGCGTTCCTCAGCCGGGTCATAGAACATGCCGTTGATAGTGAAATCCCGGCGCCGGGCGTCCTGGAGTGGATCGGAGAAGCGGACGTTTTCGGGGTGGCGTCCGTCGGCGTAGTCGCCGTCGCTGCGGAAGGTGGCCACCTCAACCATCTGCCCGCCCAGGCGTACGATGACCACGCCGAACTTGGCCCCGACCTTTTCGGTGCGGCGAAAGAGCTGGACGACGCGCTCCGGGAGGGCGTCAGTGACGACGTCGTAGTCCTTGGGCTCGCGGTCCATGGCCAGGTCACGGACACACCCGCCGGCGAACAGAGCGGTATGCCCGGCCTCCCGCAGTCGGGCCACAATCTCCTCGGCCACCTGCTGTTTGGACCTTCTTCTTCTCATCAGTCCAGCCCTGTCTCTGCCGCGCCACTGCCCGAGGCCTCAGTCCCCGCAGCAAGGGTGAAGAAACTGACGGCGGTGGTGCCGTACTCCCTTCGGGCGGCGATCGACCAGCCGGGGTCCTGTTCACAGGCCGACGCCCATTCGTAGCACACGGTCCGCTCATGGTGAAGGACAACCAGAGTATCAGATTCCACGCAACCGGCCCGGACCAGCCTGGCCAGCAGGCAAGAGACCTTGCCACCCGGGCCGGAGTCCCGACTATCCCGGTAGGGGGGGTCCACGAAAATCAGCCCCCAGGATTGGCCAAGCGGCAGCACTCTGTCCGAAGGATAAGTCCAGGCGTCTGCACCCACCAGGCGAAGGGACGGACCCGCCTGGAGGCGGTCGAGATTACGGCGCAGCACGCGCAACGCCTCGGGCCGGCGTTCGACGAATACGCACCCGCGGGCCCCGCGCGAAACGGCCTCCAGGCCCATGGATCCGGACCCGGCAAAGAAATCCGCGACGCACACGGGCGGAAGTGCCCCCGGCGTGCCCAGGCGCGAACCGAGAATGTCGAAAACAGCCCCCTTGACGCGGTCCGGCACGGGACGCGTCCCATGTGCCAAGGGCGCTTCGATACGCCTGGATCTCCATCGGCCGGCGATGATCCGCATGCTCGACATGATCGCATCCAGCTACGGGTACCGCCGCATTTGCCGGCGGGCACGGGCTTTCCTATAATCCGCCAAGGATCGCCGGTTGGCAAGGACGGCTGGTATGGGATCGCTTCATTGTGAACATTGCACCGGGCAGTGCTGCAAGTACCTGGCCCTGCCTCTGGACAAACCGCGAACCGCCCGCGATTTCGACGACATGCGCTGGTACTTGATGCACGAGGGCGTTACCATCTTCGTCGAGGATGGGGATTGGTACATCCAGTACGCCACGCGGTGCAGAAACCTTACGCCCGCGAATCTGTGCGGGATTCACCAGACGCGCCCGAAGATCTGTCGCCAGTACCAGGCCGGTGAGTGCGATTATGCCGGTGGGTCTTACCAGTACGATCATCTCTTCACCCAGGTGGACCAAATCGAGGCCTACGCTCGTGAGGCGCTCAAGAAGAAGCGGCGGCGCGAGCGAGCCTCGCGAAACGGACGCCGCAAACGGCCCTCCGCCCAGCGCCGGGCCGGTTGAACCGGGTCGTCAGGCACGGTGGCCGCACCTGGCACTGGTCACCGCGGTGGGGGCCTGCCTGCCCCTGGTGGGCTGCGTGCGGGGGTCACTGGCCACCAGCACCGGTCCGAACGGCCCACAGGCCTGGTCCGCGGACAATCACCAGCAGGCCCATGTGGGCGAGGAAGTTCGATTCAGCTTCATTCTGATCGACCCTCTCCTGAACCGGCTGCTGGATCCCTACGGGTACGCCGACTACTGCATGGCCACCGTCGGCGAGGATTGCATCCAGTGCGAGCCTGACTTGGGCGGACGTTTTCGCTTCGAGCACCGCTTGACCGGCGCTGAGCCCGGGCAGACGATCAGGGTCACGGCGAGCGCATACCGCCAGCGCGGGCGGCGCGACTTCATGAGAGTCGGCGACACCTGGCTTCGCGGAGAAAGCCGCTTCGACGAACCCGACCGCAAGTTTCGGTCCGATTCGCTGTTCCTGCACGTTTACCAGTCACTGATCCGGGTTCGCTTGCCGGCCGGCCAGGCACCGTTTGACTTCGAAGGCGGCGACCTGCGGTTGATCAAAAGCGATGGGACGGTCTCGCCGGTTTACTTGGATCGGGCCGGTCGTCCCGGGTTCACGGTGGAAGGTCCGGATCAGCAAGGAGCGTACACAATCGTTTATCTTCCGAAGGGGACGGAACTCGACGCTTGCGGCCAGACCGACGTGCGTTTTATGGTCCACGATTTGGCCGGACAGCCGCATTCGGCCGGTGGAGTGATCCCCACGCCCTAGACCCGGGTAGTCGATCCCCGCAGACGCCGCAGAAGGAGCACCGGAGGTGGCCAAGTTCCAGGCGCCGAAAGGCACGCGCGATTTTTATCCCCCGGACATGGCCCGGCGCAACTGGATCGCCGATTGCTGGCGGCGGGTCTCGCTGCGTAACGGTTTCGTCGAATACGACGGCCCCACGTTCGAGCAGCTCGACCTCTACCGGGTCAAGAGCGGCGAGGAGATCGTCTCCCAGCTCTTCCATTTCACCGATCGCGGCGGACGCGAGTTGGCCCTGCGTCCGGAGATGACCCCGACCCTGGCCCGGATGGTGGCGGCCAGGGCCCAGTCGCTGCCCAAGCCGATCAAGTGGTTCTGCATGCCGCCTATGTTCCGGGCGGAGCGGCCCCAACGCGGCCGGCTGCGAGAGTTCATCCAGTGGAACATCGACATCCTGGGCGAAGCCGACGTGATCGCCGACGCCGACTGCGTCTTCGTGATTGTCGATTTCTTTGGCGAGCTGGGGCTCACCCCCCAACAGGTATCGGTCAAGATCAACTCACGGGCCCTGCTGGCGGCGATTCTGCGGGGCTGCGGTCTCGCCGAGGACAGGCTCGACCAGGTGTACGCGGTCCTGGACAAACGGGACAGGCTGCCCGACCAAGCCTTCCTCGAGGCCGTCGAGCAGATCGCCGACGACGACCGACAGAAGACGACCCTGCTGGCTCTGGGGGACGCCAAGGGGGTGGGGGGGCTCGAATCAGTGCGCAGCCTGGTCGCCGGTGACCAGGAGGGGCTGCGGCACCACGGCGAACTGGTGCGGACGTTCGAACTGCTCGAAGCCATGGGGGCGGCGGAGTATTGCACCTTCGACATGGGTGTGGTGCGCGGACTGGCCTATTACACGGGCATCGTCTTTGAGGCTTTCGGCAAGGGGGGGCTCCAACGGGCCATCTGCGGCGGGGGGCGCTACGACCGCCTGCTGGAGAACGTGGGCGGACCGTCCATGGGCGGCGTGGGGTTCGCGGTCAGCGACGTGGTAACCCAGGACCTGCTGACCGAGTTCTCCCTGCAGCCCGGACTGAGCGAAGGAGGGACCTTCTTCCTGATCGATGCCGATCCCGCGCTTTTTGGCCGCGTTCTCTCGCTGACGGCCGAGCTGCGCCGGCGGAACGTCCCGGCGGTGTTCTCGTACAAACGCCAAGCGCTGGTCAGGCAACTCAAGCAGGCTTCGGCCAGGGGGACGGCCCGGGTGATTATCGTGGATCAGGAGACGGCAGCCCACGACCGAGTTGCGGTGAAAGATATGCTCCGCGGCGTGCAGGTTTCGCTGCCCGTCGCCTCGCTGTTGGATGATCCCTATCAACCTATCGAGCCCCCGGCGTGACCCGTCGCCACATCCACTACGAAGCCGCCTTCGAAGACTACCTCCGGTCGCAGGGGCTGCCTTACATCGCGGTTGACCAGCACAAAAAGGCCATTTTCTCCGGGGCCCGCATCAAGTCCTTCGACTTTCTGCTCTATCGTCCTTCGGGACCAGCTTGGCTGGTGGACATCAAGGGGCGCAAGTTCCCCTATCACGGTGCCGGCGGAAAGCGTTACTGGGAGAACTGGGTGACGCAGGACGATCTGGAGGGTCTCGCTCAGTGGCAGCAGGCCTTTGGGGACGGCTTTGAGGCCGTACTGGTCTTCGCCTACTGGCTTACCGACAGCCGGGGACAACTGCCCTCCGCCCGGGCCCACGCGTTTCGCGACGAGTACTACTCCTTCCTATCCGTACAGCTCGACGATTACCGCCGCTACTGCCGCCCGCGCTCGGCCAAATGGCGGACGGTGACCGTGCCGGCCGCCGACTTCCGCCGGTTGGCCAGGCCCATTGACGTCCTACGAGAGCAGCCCTGACCCGGGCGACCGGGTACAGCCCCTGCGTGGCACCCTTCCGCGCACAGCAACGGAGGGATCCAGACGGTTTACCAAGAACCCAAGCAGGCTATAATAGGAAGTATGAGAGCTCGAATTCGCCGCCGAATCCGCTGGTGCGGCTCGCTTGAGCGGCTTGGCAAGCGTGCTGCGACATTATTCGTCTTGGTCCTGGCCCAGGCCAATGTTCCCACGGCCCTGGCCGCCCAGGAGACCAGCCCACCGGACGCGGAAAAGCCGTGGTTGCAGTGGTTGCTGGTCCTGGCCTTTGTGGGACTGTGTTGCGCCGTGGCCTTCAAAAACCCGAAACGTTCGCACATGACGTGAGCGCCGGCCGGTTCAGCTACTCTTGACCGAGTTCCGTTGCGCCGCGTCCTGACAAAGGAGGTGCCCCGTGCCAGCCAAACGAAGCATAATCGTCGCCCTGGTGGGCATCAATCTGTTCCTCTTGGCCGCTCTGATTCTGAGCAGTTACTCACCACCGGCTGCCTACGCCCAGCGGGTCGGTGGGGCCTGGAACTACATCGCGGTCACTTGCGAGGTGGACGAGTCATACGACGCCCTCTACCTGGTTGATCTCGGCGACCGCCGCCTGCACGCCTTCGTCCCCTCGCAGCAGCAGAATGGGAGCATTGAGTACGTCGGCAGTCGCAGCCTCAAAGGTGACTTCGACCGGAGCCAGGACTAGCCAGGAGCGCAATCATGGACTCGAAGAACCTCGCCATCGGCATGCTCAGCACCACCGCGGTCATCCTGCTGGTGGGCCTGATCCTGGTCCAGACGCGTCCGGAGCCGGCCTACGGGTTCGGCATGAACGCCCAGGGCGGCGATTACCTGCTGACTACCGGGCAAATGCAGCCTTCCCAAGAGTTGCTCTACGTAATCGACGCCGCTCTGGAGAAGATGCTGGTTTACCGCTTCGATATCAATCGGCGCCAGATCAAACCCGGCCGGCCTGTGTACCTGGACAAGATGCGCGAGCGAGCCTCGCCAGACTCCGGAAAGTCCGGGAAGGCTCGCCCCAGCAGAGGGCGTAGAGGCCGCGGGCGGTAAAAACGCAAGCCAATCGTTCGGCCCACGACAGGGGCCAAAGGTCAGCCGCGGGTCGGAACAACTCCAGGTCGCGCCGGCGCGACCCGGGCCGCCGGGCCCCGATCCGGGGCAGGTCTCGGTGAATCTCGGTGAGCCGTGGCTACCTGGGCTGGTGTGCGGGGGAGGAAGACAAGCCCCCTTCCCGGGGTAATGCAACAGAACATATATTATCGGACGTTAGGCGTCCGTCACATCCCCCGGCGTTCGCCTCCCGCCTCTCGCTGGTCGCCGACCGTTTCGACCACACCCCTCCCGTCCGAACCCCACGCTTCGAGCCGGACGCTATCCGCTCCTCACCCCATCTTGGCGTGCCCACCCAAGTTCCCACGCGATCTACTGCCACTCTCCCTTGCACTCAGGCCACCCACAAGATTGGCTGGCCGGCTGGCGACGGCACCTAATGCAACCGAACCGCTACATCGCCGCCGCCCGGGCCGGCCTCGCTAGGCCTGGTCACGGGGCATGGAGCTGTGGGCGCGGACGCCGGTCACGCACCAGGCTCGGCAAGGTCAGGGCCACCAGGACCAGGTTCCTGCCACCGCGGGTCAGATCGTACAGATCGCGCTGCTTCGGCCCGATCAGCCCGGCCAGCCGCAACTGAGCGATGTGATGGTACAAGGGCCCGGCCTTGAGACGCGTGCTCTTTTGCAGCGAGCGGTAGGTGGCCGGGCCCTCCAACAGTTTGACCAGAACCTTCAGGCGGTGCGGGCTTCCCACAGCCGCAAGGACCGCCGCCAGTCGAGCTACTTGCCGCCCCGACGCCGTCGGTCTGACCGGCCCCGCAGCCCCCCCACCGCCGGCTGCCGCCGGCCTGGGAAGCCCTACCTGCGTATGATCCTGGAGCGCACAAGCCCAATCCCACATTCCGCCAGCCCCCTCGCCCACAGCCACAACGGCACCCAACCCCCCTCCCCTTCGCCGTCTCACAGCCGGCAGCGCCGTGCCCAGCACCTTCTGCCCGATGGCCCGCGCTTCCGATCCGCCCTCGGTTACCCCCCTACCGCCTCCCCGAGGCCGCTTTGCGGCCCGCCCGGCCTTAGTGCTTCGCGACGGCTTATGCCCCTGTCCAGCCGGTTTTTTCTTCGCCATGGTCTACTCCCTCATACATAGCACCTGCTTTTCTGCGGTGTTCTCCCTCCTTGTTCCGCTACTCTTATCGGCTGTTTGTGTAACGGCAGATTAGGATAATGTTATTACAGAATCATGTTATGCCATTTAATCATTGTTTCACCCCGCGGACCAGACCTAGCAACACACGGCTCGGCCACAGCGAAACCCTCGACCGCGCCACTGGGCCCCTGCCACCTGGGCCTGGAATTTCGCCGGCTGAATCCTGACGCCGGCCCACACTTGGGGCGGTCCCGGTTAGCATTTGGCGCTACAGGCCCAGGTGGGCACAATCCTGTGGCACGACCGGCCGAACCGCCGAGTCAGCCGTTCTCGGCCTCCAGACCCGGCTCGGAGGCCGGCTGCTACTGCCAAAACGGCGCCCGGACCCTGTAGGGTTACCTGCGGGTTAGGCGCTTGCGGATTCCAGTGTTTGACGGCGCCGGCACTGGCCTTTACCGTACTGGCATGGTCACCGAGCCGGTCAAGCTTGGTCGTCTGCAAATCGGCCCCGGACAAGGGCTGACCATCATTGCCGGACCATGCGTCATTGAGTCACGGGAGCACACGCTGCGCCTGGCAGGTGCCATCGCTAAGGTCTGCCGCGAGCGGAGGTTACCACTAGTCTTCAAGGCCAGCTTCGACAAGGCCAACCGTTCGAGCGTCCACAGCTTCCGTGGGCCGGGCCTGACCGATGGCCTGGCGATTCTGGAGCAGGTGCAGCGCGACGTCGGGCTGCCGGTGCTGAGCGACGTGCATTTACCCGAACAGGCTGAACCGGCTGGCAAAGTCTTGGACTGCATCCAGATCCCGGCGTTTCTGTGCCGTCAGACCGATCTCCTGCTAGCCGCCGGCCTCGGCGGGCGGTGCGTCAACGTCAAGAAGGGCCAGTTCATGTCGCCTGAGCAAATGGGTAACGTGCTGGAGAAGGTCCGCTCGACCGGCAACCGGAACGTCCTACTCACCGAGCGAGGGACCTTCTTCGGCTACAACCGCCTGGTCAACGACATGACCGCCCTACCGGAGATGCGGCATCTGGCCCCGGTAGTGTTCGACGCGACGCACAGTTGCCAGCTCCCCGGGGCCAGCGGCAGCCTCAGCGGCGGACGGCGGGAGTTCGTGCCCACCCTGGCTCTGGCGGCCATCGCCGCCGGTGCGGACGCCCTTTTCCTGGAAGTCCACGACGACCCGGACAACGCCAAAAGCGACCCAGCCACCGTCTACCCGCTCGAATTGCTGGGCGATCTGCTTGACCGCTGCCGCCGCGTGGCCGAGGCAGTTGCGGAGCAGGAACCACGGGGCTAGGACGGCCCGGTCAGGCTGCTGGTGAACTCCGCGAAATCGTCCAGATCGATGCTGCCGTCACCGTCGAAGTCGCCGTCCTCGCAGGCTGACTCGACCGGCCAGCCATCGAAGCACACCTGCCACAAGACAAAGTCATACAGATCGACCGTCCCGTCGTCGTTCAGGTCGCCGTCGCCGCATTTCGAGGTACTCAGCGAAGCCGACGGCCCCTCCGCGGTCTCAACATCGTCCCGGTTGCGGGCCTTGACCCGGAACGCGTAGCCGGTCTGCGATTGCATCCCCGTGAGCCGGGTGGTGCCCCACTCGCCGTCGAACTGCCACTGGGCGCTGCCCACCGGCGTGCCGGCCGTTGACACGTACTGGCCGTTCCAGTTGGGGTCGCTCGAGGAGGCGCAGCGGATCGAGTAGGTCGTGCCGAAGGGGTTCCCGTTGGGCAACACGTCGATATCCATGGAGGTGCAGTCCACGAAGCTGAGGATCGGCGCCGCGGGCGTGTTGGCCAACGTCCAGGTGTCGGCCAAGGAAGTGTAATCCGTTTCCACGGCGTCTTGATTGCGGGCCCGCACCCGGAAGCTGTAGTTGGTATCGGGACCGAGCCCCGTGGCGGTGTCAGTGGTGGTCTGGATCCACTCGTTGATACCTCCGTCGCCGCCGGTCGTCGTCGAATCGAAGTAGACACCCGAGGCGCCCAGCTCCAGGTTGGTCAGCGTGCCGGTGGCGTACACCACGATGGAGCTGCTGGTCACCGGGCCGAAGGAGACGCTCTGGGGCGTCTCGATGTAGGTGGCCGCGCCGGCGCCGGGCGAATAGGCCGTCTCGTTCGGCAGCGGGGCGCTGTCCCTGGCCTTGACGCGATACGTGTAGTACGTGTTCGCGGTCAAACCGCAGTCGCCGTAGGTCCTGGAAGTGTGCCAATAACTACTGTCGTCCCCGCCGGATCCGCCGCTGACGAAGTTGAAGTAGTACCGGACCGGCAGACTGTCCGCGTCCGTGGCCAATGTGGCGGTCATGATCATGCAGCCTTCGGACGTTGGGGCGGGAGGCGTAGCGAAGGACATCGGGTTCGGAGTCGGCGGCGTGGTGTCCGCAATGCCGTAGATGGCGACGATGCCGTCGATGTCATCCGGATGAAGCGTACGCTTCAGGGTCTCACAGGAGCTGACGTAGCCGTACATGGTCTTGAAACTGTCCCCGCCGCTGTAGAGATCTGCGAGGCACAGCGTGTGGCCCAGCTCGTGCGTGGCGACGTTCCAGATGTCCATCTTGCCGCTGCAACTGCCGCTGCCGTTCCACCAGGTGTAATCGGCGTCGTTGAACACGATGTCGCTTTCGGTCATGTTGCCGCCGGTGGACCAATGGTAATTGGCGGCCACATAGTCGCCGCCATCAGGCGGCGTCGTGTCGAAATAGATAAGGTTGGTCCCGTTGTAGCCGACGGAAGTCTGCGTGCTGGTGCCACCGTAGGTGAAGGAGAAGTCCGCCCCGCTGTCGTTCCAACCGGCCATTCCGTTCTGGATCTGGGTAATCTGGGAGTCGGCGTCGCCGGCGGAGCTGTCCGCGCAGTTGGCGTTGATCCTGTAGAACTCGCCCATGGGCTCGGATTTGTAGGTCCAGTCGTCTCCACATTCGCTGTAGCGCCCGCCCTCGAAAGGAAGCTGGAAACCTCCCCCATACGGCGCCACCTCCGGCAGCGCGGTGCCGGGAGGCAGGGCCTGCTCAATCTCGTCCAGGAAGTCCGACAGCGGCTGCACAGAGTCCTCGATGATTCTCCCGCAGGAAGGAGCCATCCGGGCCACCTGCTCCCCATCGGTCAGGTAGGCTCCTTGGAAACTCCCCACCAGGCGAATCTCGCGGTCGCCGAGAAACAACACCAAGTGGTCACCGACCTCGAAGACGGGCAGCACCGAGACCTGAAGCGTAACGTCGCCGACCGTTCCGCCGCTCATTTCCAGAACGTCGGTCCCGCCGCCTTCGCCGACGAGATACTGATCCACACTGACGACGATGCGGCTCTTGATCAACTCGTGCGTGTCGTCCCAATCACTGGTCACCTCGACGACGTCGCCGATGACGATCTGGTCAGCCTCCGTGGTCAGCTCGGCGACCCCCTGATACACCACCGCCGCCGGAGCCGGGCTTGGAGCAAGTGCGGCGACGACCACCAGAGTCAGCAGAGCCTGCCAACGCATACGTTGCATTTCCGGTCCCTTTCCTGTCTGTCACGAACAGCCGAATCCCCAATAACGCCAATGAAGCCTCTCGCTCCGGCCTCGGCCGGCAGAGCGGCCGATCCCAGGAGCGCAACCTCTGCTTTCCGCCGCACGACGAGCATGCCGGGTTGTCGGCCCAGGTCGGCGCGCTCCAGTGCGTCTGCGACCCTCATGGTCTTTATTAGACCGCCGGGGCTGCCCACCAACGCATCCGCTGGTGGTCACCGTCCAGAATCCGTTGCTCGGGTCGGGTACCCCGTTCTCGCCGCACTCCCCCGGCTGTAGCTCCCCCCACCGTCAGGTGTCCCCTATCCTTGACAAGTTTATGCAGATCCGGGCCATGACTCAAGGCTGAATCTTCGGTTATAGCCCCTTCACTAACTCTGGCTTCATTAACTCTGGTTTGGCTTTTGTGTTATCCTAAACGGAACAATTCAACAGGAACCCAATGCGGGGTGGGGTTGCCGTCACCAGAAGTCGGTTCCTCATCTCAGGGGTCACGAACAACGCGAGCTGGTCGCCCAACCGGCCGGCAGCCGGCCCTGATGGAGTAGCCTCCGCACCGCCCTGCCCCTCCGCGAAGGCGACAGCCGGTTCGATCTCTGGGATCGCGGCCCCGCTGCTACTCAAACCGGGACAACGGCCGCGGGCCGATCCTGACGACCATCAGTACCTCGCCAATCGGCTCGAGGTGGGTCTCCATCCGATTCTTGGTCTCGATCAGCCTGGGGTAAATGTTGATCCAACTGAAGATATGCGGCCAGTGCAGCGTGTGGGCCACCTCGCTGAACCAGTACGGCGCGTCCAGGCCGTAGTGCGGCCCGTGCAGCGTCCGGCGAATCTCGGTGATCTCGTCCACTGCATCATGGTATCGACGGATCATGCTCGGCGTGGCCAACAACAGGTCGCCCTGACGGTGCAACACCTTGACCGATCCGAGCAGTGCCCGCAGGGCCGACCGCTCCTCGCGAAGGCGTTCGACCGGCAGCCGCAACGATGCCATTTTCTCCTGATAGGTTCGCAGTCGGTCCTCGGCCTCACTGTAGCGCTTCCAGTGATAGGTCTCCGGGCCAACAGCCAACTGGTAGAGGCTCAGGTGCAGCCCGGGGGTGTCGTCGCCGTAGTCGCCGTAGTAGAGGGCGTTGCGGCGGCGATCCGCCAGCTTGACTCTCCAGTACTCCTCCTGGCTGGCCAGGCGGGTCTCCTCGTCTTGCAGTCGGCGGATTTCCTGGTCGATCATGGCGATGCGGCCATCGACGGCTTTGAGATCGGCGATGAAGACCACCTTGGTGACGGTGTCACCCGCGGCCGCCCGCTGCAGGTCGTCTTCGGTCAATACAGAGGGCATCCCGCTGCCCAGACCGTCCGTCCCGCCGCGGGGATTGACGACCAGGAAGGTATGGTGGATGAAGTTGGCCGCCCGCCTGCTGCCGGGCCCGGCAACCCACATGTCGCCGTAGAGCGGCTCGTCTCTGCCGGGCATCCGGTACTCAAATTCATACTCCCCGGGGATCAGGGTGTACTTGGTGTAGGCGCCGTCGCGGACGCCGCTGACGCCATGGAGCACACGGTCGTGGGTATGGTCCCACTTACTCACCGCAACCGCACCGGCGAGCCGCAGGGCCGTAACCGGTGTGAAGTTGGAGGTCGTCTTGCGGACGCCGCTGTCGGCGTACAGGTCCGTTTCATCGCCCGGGGCGTGGTTGGCCTGGGGGGTGTACCAGCGAACCTCGATCCCGGGGTCCCACGCGGAGCACCCGCCCAGGGCTGCGGCCAGTGCCAGTCCGAGCGCGACGCCCACAGCGCGGCTTGCAGCGTGCGAGCCTTTTCCCGGCGGGCAGCGGACCGAAGCCGGCGAAACCGTAGAGCGATTCGGTAGGTTGGCCATCGAAACGTTCGTCCTTTCCATAGAATGGGACTGCTCAACCGACGTTCATGTCGGGTGCGCCGGCTGCGTGTCCACGGGCGTAGGGCAAGCGAAAGTATTGTATAAATCTACCGCCCAGCTCGAGCATCCGCGCTAAGAAACCGACGGCGGTGACAACCTCGTGCGGTCGCACGCCTGGCAGAAAGCTAGCAGATGCTGCCCAGCAGGGCAAGAGGGCAGAACCATAAAACCGGGCCTGGCGATCGCCCGGCTTGACGATGAATCGGGCTTGACGTTCAATGGGTCAGGCCTAGGCCCGCGAGGTGAGCCGTGTCCGATGCGCTACCAGAGTCGCCGATTCCGCGACCCAGCCCGTCGGCGGATGATCATGCGGAGCTGACCGAAGAGGAACGGATGTTGCTCGATCTGCGCGAGGTGCTCTACGAAGGAAACTGGGAGGATTTTCGCAACGACCTCAAGGCCCGGCAGGAAGCCCGCCCCCACGTGTTCGACACCATCCCTCCCTCGCCCGGGCTCAGAGACACGATCGCGCGGCACCTGCGGGTCATCGACGAGCTGGAGCGCTGGGAACGGATCCACCGGCGGAGGCTGTACGGAAACGTCTGAAAGGGTTCGTCGGCGTTGCCGCGGGCCAAGGAGGAAAACCCCAAGATGTCCTGTCTGACGACAGCTACGGTGATCTGGTTGGCGGCGCTGGGCCAGTATGTGCCGGACCGGAGCGATTTCCTGGCCGATCACGCCCTGCAGGCGGCTTCGCTCCAACGCTACTGGCAGGCGGAGCTGCCGCTGCTGCCCGGGGACGCGGCCGTCTCAGCCACGCTGGTGGACGACGCTCTGTACGTGGTCAGTCGGCAGGGTAGTGCGGTGGCGCTGCACGCCCCGACGGGGTTGGCCCTGTGGGCGCGGAGATTGACCGATGGTCTGCTCCCGATTCTTCAGCCGGCACACCTGCGTCTGGAAGACGGGCCCGGACCGGTGGTCTTCGTCGCGGATCGTGGAGCCCAGGTTCTCGACCGGTTGACGGGCAAGGTGCTGGCGGACCTGGCCCTGCCCTTCCCGGTGGGTGCCCCGGCGGTCGGGGACGAGGAGACGCTCTACCTGGGCAGCTCCGACGGGAGCATGTACGCCCTGCAGTGGAGCACCGCTCGGCTGGGGCGACCGACCCGGGTCTGGCAAGTCCGAACCGGCGGCCCGATCCGCTCGGCCCCCGCCTTCGACGGCGACGACCTGCTGTTTGCCTCCGACGACGGCAGCGTCTACTCGTGCCAGGCCTACAACAAAGTGCGTAATTGGCGGCCGCGTCGCACCGGCGGGCCGATCTCCGCCGGGCTGGTCCTGCACGAGAGCGGGGTCTATGTGGCCAGCGGCGACCGTTCGCTGTACCGGCTGGACGCCTTCTCCGGCACCGTGATCTGGCGGCAGCGCCTGCCCATGCCCTTGCGCGATGACCCGGTCGTTGCGGGGCCGACGGTCTACCAATACAGCCAGCAAACCGGCCTATTCGCGATCGACATCGACACGGGCCGTATCCGCTGGCATCGGCCGGACGCCAGGAGATTCGTGGCCCGGCATGCGGACCGGGTCTACGTCCTGAGCGGGGATGCGGAACGGCTGCTGGTGCTGGACGGCTCCACCGGCAGGTTGAGGCACTCCCTGGACATCTTCGGGGCCAGGGCTGTGGTGACCAACCCGTCCGACGACGCGATCTACCTCGTATCGAACACGAACCAGGCGGTGTGCCTGCGACCGGCCGACGTGCCCTATCTGACCTTCAAGGAGCTGACAGCCATCCGGGCCCGGCTGTTGAGAGGAACGGAAGCCGGCGGTGAATTCGAGGCCACGCCCCCGCCGGATGAGTCGGACGAGGCCGATTCGTTGCTCGACGATCCGCTCCGCAGTCGCCGGGAGATCAGCCCGGTGGCCGGAGATTGAATGACCGGGCGCTAAGGCGCGAAGTTGCACCGAGGCCGAAGAGCAAGCGGCGGCTTCCTGCTTCGCTCGGCCGCCGGCGCTCTCGGGTTGGACAGAACCGGTCGCTTGCGCTCCCGGCTCGGATACGCGCTGCTGCACCTTCGGCGCCGCCAAAGAGGTTCAAAGCACAATGCCTGACCGAAGAATCCGCCGGGCCCTGATCAGCGTTTACGACAAGACCGGAATCGTGGATTTCGCCCGGGCCCTGGTTGACGAGTTCGGCATCGAGATCATCTCCACCGGCGGGACAGCCAGACTGCTGAAGGACAACGACATCCCGGTCACCCTGGTTGAAGAGATCACCGGTTTCCCCGAGATGCTTGATGGGCGGGTCAAGACCCTGCACCCCAAGATCCACGCCGCCATCTTAGCCGACCGCGACAACCCCGAGCACATCCGGCAGTTGGCCCACCAGGGCATCGAGCCCATCGACATGGTCGTGGTCAACCTGTACCCGTTCAAGAAGACCATCGCCAAACCCGACTGCACCTTGGAAGAAGCCATCGAGATGATCGACATCGGCGGCGTTGCGCTATTACGGGCGGGCGCGAAGAACCATAAGCAGGTGCTCGCACTCTCGACACCCAGCGATTGCACCCACCTATTAAGTGTTTGGCGTGGCCAACATGCTATCGACACTTCCGACGATCTGCATCGTGATTTTGCCTTCGGAGCGTTCTGGGAGACAATGTCATATGATGCGAAGATCTCAGAGTGGCTCAGCGATCGGCATGCGAACGACTTAGCGATCTTCCGGGTACAGCGGCTGTTTAGTTGGGGGCCGATCCGCTACGGCGAGAATCCTCATCAAAGCGCCGAATTGCTGCAGGTGTACGAAAACCCTGATTCGCTGGACCTTACGGCGGCCGATACGTCGTGGTCTGACCAGCGTGACCTTTCGTTCAACAACTACCTCGATGCCTCTGCCGCGCTGGAGCTGTGCGCAGAGCTGAACCGGGCGCAAGGTGTGTGGCACCGGCGTCCCGCCGGTGAAGGTGTGGCACCGGCGTCTCGCCGGTGCGGAGGGCGGTGGGAGCGGGAGCGTCTGGCCGAGGAACGATACACCCGCCGCAACCTGCCTCATATCCAGAATCCCGGGCGAACCTATTTCGTGACGTTCCGCATTCGGGAGGGCCAATTACCACCGCGAGCCCGCGACGTTGCCCTTGCGGCTTGTCAGTACTGGCATGGGCGAAGAATGAGTCTCCACATCGCAGTCGTCATGCCCGACCACGTACACCTGTTGCTGACACCCTATCACGATCAGAGCGGGGGTACCGTTTCTCTTGGCGAACTTCTACACAGTGTCAAGAGCTACAGCGCCAAAGAGATCAACCGGGTGCTCCCCCGCTCCGGTTCCCTGTGGCTCGATGAGAACTGGGACCGCATCATGCGAAACGAGGCGGAGTTCCTGGAAACTTGGGAGTACATCGCGACGAATCCGGACCGGGCCGGATTGGGCGGGGATTATCGCTGGATCTGGCGCAGCGAAGCCGGGTTCCAAGAGGGCGGGATGGTGGAGCTTAATACCCGGCGACACCAGCAAGATGCCGGTGCCACACAGGGACTAGAGCACCGGCAGGATGCCGGTGCCACAACCCCCGGGCTCGCAGCATGCGTCTTCGTCAAGCACACTAACGCCTGCGGAGTAGGCCTGGCGGATGCCCCGATCGAGTCCTACCGCAGGGCCTACCTCGGCGACCCGAACGCTGCGATGGGGGGCGTTCTGGCCTGCAACTTCGACATCACGCCCGAGTTCGCCGAGGCCGTAATGGGAACCTACGCCCGCTGGGGCAAGAACGCAGGCGCCGGCGGGTTCTTTGTCGAAGTGTGGCAGGCCACTTCATTTCAGCACGAAGCCGTCGAGGTCATTCGTGCGCAAAAGCGGTGGGGCGAACGTGTTCGCCTACTGGACGTGGGCGACGTAGACAAGCCCCCCAGTCCGGACGAGATGGACTTCAAACGTATTGCCGGTGGGTTGCTCAAGCAGAATCGCGATCTTGTCGGCCTCAACGAAGAGCAGTGGAAGGCGGTCAGCAAGCGCCAGCCCACGGACCAGGAGATGGCCGACCTGCGCCTGGCCTGGCTTATCTGCAAGCACACCAAGAGCAACGCCATCACCGTTTGCAAGGACGGCATGCTGATCGGCAACGGGGCCGGGCAGATGTCGCGGGTAATGAGCTGCCGGATCGCGACCTGGCTGGCCAAGGAGAACGGGCATACCGAGAAGCTGGTCGGATCGGTGGCGGCTTCGGACGGCTTCTTCCCGTTCCGTGACGGGCCCGACATTCTGATGGACGCCGGGGTCAAGGCCCTCATTCAACCGGGCGGGTCCAAACGCGACCAAGACACCATCGCCGCCTGCGACGAGCGCGGCGTAGCCATGATCTTCACCGGCACACGGCACTTCAGGCACTAAGTGAGCGTCTGCGAACGAGCCACGTCCTACCGAGGCCGAAGCAAGCGCCGGCTCTTTGACAGGTCGCGGGCGCTGCCGGCTCGGGTCGGCGGTACCGGGCCGCGTTGTAGCGCTGCCTCGATTGGTATACGGTGGCGAACACCCCTATAATGCCGACCGAACCGAGGTGAGCGAACGAATGAAGCTCTACACCAGAGGCGGCGACAAGGGCCAGACCAGCCTGTGCGACGGCCGGCGGGTGAGCAAGGACGAGCTGCGAATATCAGCCTACGGCGAGGTCGATGAACTGAACGCCGCCGTCGGCCTGGTCCGGGCCGGCTGCGACGACGCCGCTTTCAGCGAGAAGCTGCGCCAGGTGCAGGATCGGCTCTTCGTCGTCGGCGCGGAGTTGGCCAATCCCGACGCCGAAAAACGGAAAGTCGATCTGACCGAGCCCGACGTTACTCGCTTGGAAGGCTGGATCGACGAGGCCTGGGACGCGGTGGCGCCGCTGAAGAGCTTCATACTGCCCGGCGGCAGTGAGCCGGCCGCCCGGCTGCACCTGGCCCGAGGGGTCTGCCGGCGGGCCGAGCGGACGGTCGTGCGGTTGGCTGGGACCGAACAGATCGGCCCCTGGGTGATCCCGTTCCTCAACAGGTTGAGCGACCTGCTGTTCGCGTGGGCCCGGCTGGCCAACGTGCTCGCTGGTCTGGAGGACGTCGTCTGGCGTGCACCGACCGACCGCCGGAGCGATGCGGGGCCGGACACTTGACAGAAGCCGAAACCCATGCGCGCCGCGAACGTACAACCTGGGTGAAGCTCATCCGAAAGACACGCACCCGATGAAAGTCATCCGCTTCAGCGAGCCCGACCAGATCAAACCGGTACACGTGGTCATGGTGTGTCTGGTGGTGGCTACTCTGGCGGGCAGTTGCCTGCTGACCAGCGGTCCCCAGCAGGACATTCTACACGACGGGGCGGTGGAGTGGGGCCCGGACTCGCCGCTGCGGGCAGTGATCGAGGTATTGAACCTACGCTTCGCCCAGACCACAGCCAAGGGGATCGCCATCAAATCGCTGGTCTTCAGCATCGGGGCCTCGCTGGCCATGTTGACCCTGGCCTTCGCCCTGGGCACCAGGCCTCGGTCCGGCGACGAGCAGTCGGCCGAAGACATCCCCGCAGCCCCAAACGGCGTACCGACGACGGGATCAACCACGGCTGAGCAAACCAAGATCCACATTCGACCCCTGACGGCGGCTCAGTTCCTGATGCTGGCCTTTGGGCTGTGGTCGCTGGCCGGCGTGTTCTGGGCCACGGCGCCGGATTTCGCCCTGGGCGGTTCGATCCTGCTGGCCATCTCCCTGATGTGGTTGTTCGCCCTGGGGCTGGGCCTCAACCGGGTGGCCGCCCGGGCGTGCTGCTACGGGCTGGTGATCGTCTCCGCGCTGACAGCCGTGCTGGCACTGTGGTACCTAAACGAGCGCAACCCGGTACTGCGAGCCTCCTATCCGATCGGCAACCCGCTGTTCCTGGCCGCCTGCCTGATCCCGGGCATCCTGATCGCCGGTGGGACCGTGGTGGCTGGTATTCAAAGGTTGGCCTCGGGTCGCCGGGGAACAAGCGTGCTAATGGTTCTGGTCTCCCTGGCGGCGCTGGTCGTGATGCTCTGGGCGTTTTACGAGGCCAAGTCGCGCGGTCCGGCGCTGGGCTTGTTAGCCGGTGTGGTGGGGATGGTGATGTTCGCCCTGCGCGGCCGGGGTCGGGCGATAGCCGGTGTAGTTCTGGTGGTGCTACTGGCCGGTGTGCTGTGGTGGCAGTTCGCCCAGCGCGAGGCCTTCTCCGCCACCGGGCGCAATGCCACGCTCCGCCTGCGGTTGCTGGCCTGGGGGTATGGCATCGACCTGGCCGTCGAATCACCGCTGGCCGGTCGCGGTCAGGGAACCTACGTGCTGGCCGCCGATGCCCTGGCCGGTGGCGAGGACGTGCTGGCCGACCCACTAGCCCTGGATGCCCGCATCGCCCACGCCCACAATGAATGGCTGGAGATCTGGTGCGATCTCGGCTCGATCGGTCTGGTGCTGGTGGCTGGTGCCCTGCTGCTGACCTTCTGGGCGGGAACCAGCGCCATCGGCAGGATGCCGACACCGACGCTGCGCTGGGCGCTGATCTCGCTGCTGGCGGCTTTGCTGGCTTTGATCGTCGAAGAGATGTTCAGCCCCGGTCTGCGCGTAGCCGGGCTGCCGACGGTCTACTTCACCGTGATCGGGCTGATCTGGGCGATGTCGGCATTGACCCGGCCGCGATGGACGGTCTCGATCGAGACCGCGCGCTGGCCGCGGGTAGCGGCCTTTGTGGCCGCGGCGGCCCTGGCGGTGGTGCCCGTGGTCGCCGGGGTGCGCGATTTCCTCGGTGCCCGGGCCTACTATGAAAGCCGCGCTCAGGCCGAGCAACAGGAGTGGGACCAGGCACTCGAACTGGCCGGCAGGGCCCGCAGCTTCCTGCTCAACCCGCAACGGCGTCTGGAAGCCACCGACCGGCTCTGCGTCACGCACCTTCGGGCCGCCACTGCCCATCAGGCGGAGGCCCTGCGTCTGACCTCGCAGGCCCGCCAAAGCGATCCGCCCGACGAGCGGCGCCTGGCCCTGGCAGACGAGAACCGCCGGCGCTCGGTCCAGTACATCCAGAACGGGCTGAGCGAGCTTGGCGAACTATTGAAGCAATCGCCCTCATCCTGGAACTCAGGATTGTGGGAACAGGGATTCTACGTCCTGTTGGCCACCTTCGCCCGCGCCGACGGCGATGAAGCCGGCGCCGAGGCGAACAGCAAGGCGGCCGTCACCGCCCTGGAGCGAGAGCTTCGCAGGCGTCCGTTCGACCCCTCCTTGGCCCTGACCTATGCGAGCCTGGCTGGGTCGCGGTTGGAGGTCGGCCCGCTGTTTGAGATCCTGGCCAGGCCGTTGCGCCACAAGCGCCCGCCGGCATTGGGCTACCTCGGCTACCTTCGGGAGATCGGCGGGGCACCCGGCTTCGGCGAGGCTTTCAAGCCCGTCTACGACATTATCATCTCGGTGACTCCCGAGCAGCCCGTTGCGAAGTGGCCGGCGCCGTGGGCTCCGGAGATGTTGCGCCTGGCCGCCTACATCCTGGCCGACCGCGGCTATTATGAAGACGCCGTGCGCGAAGTCGATCGGGCCGCCGCCCTCTACGAGCTCCTGAGAGAATCCGCCCCGCTGGGAGCTGCCTCCTGCCACGAAGAGCTGGCTGAGTGCCGCTTCCTGGCCTATCCGGACCAGCCCGAGAAAGCCCTCGAAGCGGCCCGCCGGGCCATTGACCTGGTCCCGAACTCGGAGGCGGGCAGACGCCTGACCCGGAACGTCCGAAGCCGGACGGCGACCTACACGCTGGCCGCCGGAGACGAAGCAAAGGCGCGGACCATACTGGGCCAATTGGAACCCGACCTTACCGACGAAGCGCTCGATGCCGAGCTGGGCTTTAGGTACTCGCAGTTGGCCCACAGCGCATTGCGGCGCGGGCCCGACTCCTTGCCCCGGCGATTTGCCTTCTGGGTGGAGCGGGCCTTGCAGCTCAACCCGAAATACGAGACAGGCTGGGAAGAAGACGAACTGATCCGGCTGCTGCGCGCCGCTCTCGATGCCGGCGCCGACCGCGGCGTCATTGCCTCCTTTGTGAACCAGGTGCTCTCACAGCGCCCCGAGAGCGCCGGCTTCAAGGAGTTACAGGCCGAGCTCGAGGCAGCCACCACGCAGCCGGCCACTGGGCTGCCGACCACCGGGCAATCCCCAGCCAGCCAACCGCCGGCCGCACCGACCACCATGCCGGCGCAAGGGCAACCCCTCGGCCTGGCGGGTCCGAATGAAACAGCCGGAACGACCTTGAGATACCGGATGGCCCACCGGCGAATCCGCGTAAGCCCCGGCGCCCGGAGAACTCCTCGACACGACCCAAGAGGCCGGGCCGTCATGCCGACCTGATCGATAACCGGGCCGTGCTCCAGCGGGAGGCTCCCTGCGGGACAGAAAGGGCGGGGACGCCTCCGCGGACAACGCTCGTCGAGCCCTGCACGGCGCGAAAGCGCGGGTGATGCCTGGTGGTATCCTTGACCCGCCCCCGACAGCCGCCATACGATGAGCTCGATCCGGGCACGCAGTGGGCGCGACGCCACGTTGGCGCGGGGGGCTTCAACCGAGAAATCTACCGATGATCGGGAGTCTGCTCATGCTCAAAACCTGGACCGACGGTCGTGCGCCGCGACACGCGGCTTTGGCTCTGTTAAACACAGATGCGCCGCCGCGGGCCTCAGCAGCGGCCCCGCAGGCCGGACCGATGGCCGAATTGGCGTCCGCTCCCAACCTCGGCGACCACGTCGTCGGCCGTCGAGAGCTCCGGATTGCGGCTGCTCTGCTCGTCCTGCTGCTGGTCGGTTGCGGTTCGCGTCCCCAGTGGCGGTCCCGGGCCTCCACCACGGCCAACGCCGAATCAGAGCCCAACGACAGTTTCAGCCAGGGGCTTAAGACCGTCTTCGACAACGGGGGCAGCGCGGTTCTGCGGGGCAGGATCGCGAGTAGCGACGATCTGGACGTCTTCAGCATCGGCGCCCTGGCCGCCGGGGATCGTCTTATCGTGGACGTGGACAGCCTGACCGACGACTTCGATGCTTCCAGCGCCGTGTTCGACGAGGATTTCAAACTGGTCAGGGACAACGACGACGAGAACCTCACCCAGGGGAATCTTGATTCCTTCCTCGATGAAGTGATTCGCCACGACGGAAACCCGTACTACCTGGTGGTCGGTGCTTCCGCGTTTGCCTCCGTCGGCCAGGACACCGGTGACTACCGGGCAACCGTTATCGTAGAGCCCGGCGGCGACGCTCCGCCGACCCGACGGCAAGTCCTCTTCCTCGATTTCGACGGCGGGGTAGTCCCGGCGGACAACCTGCTGACCAAGCGGGTCGAGCCGTTCAGCGCCCGGGCGATCTCGCCGATCTACGCCGGCCAGGACGAACTGATCAAGGACACGATCATCGAAACACTCCGCGAGAACTTCGAGGCCTTCGACGTGCTGATCGTCACCGATCCGGACGAGCTGCCCCTTGGCGAAGAGTACTCAATGGTGATGTTCGGCAGCGGCAGCCAGATCGCCTTCGGCATCGCCGAATCGGTGGACCACTACAACGCCAACCTGGCCGAGACGGCGGTCATCTTCACCGAGTCATTCGACCCCCCCAAGTTCGTTGAAACACCGTCGGCTGAGGAACTGGGCCTGGCCATCGGCAACATCGCCGCCCACGAAGCCGGGCACCTGCTGGGGCTCAACCACGTGGACGACCCGACGGCCATCATGGACGGCGCCTCGCCGGCGGACACCTTCGTCCAGGACCAGGACTTCAAGGTCGGCCCGTTGTCCGGCGACATCTTGCCCATCGGCTTCCAGGATGCGCCCTTGCTGCTGAGTGAATCTGTTGGCCTGCTGGAGGGGTTCTCCTTGCCCCTGCGGTCGGTCCTGGCCGCCAGAAGGGGGCCGCGCCTGAGACAGCCGGACCCCGTGTACTGGTGCGCCACCTGCAACCGCAAGCACAGGCGCTGACCAGTCGGCGAGTATCATCCGCATCTGCAATCACCGTGAGATGACAGGATGCTGAACGGGGAACTCCAAGCCAAGTACGCCCGGCTGCGGGAGATCATCCGCTCCCTGGAGCGTGTGGCGGTGGCCTTCAGTGGCGGCGTGGATTCCATGCTGGTGCTCAAGGTGGCGGTGGACGTGCTGGGCCCGGGCAAGGTCATCGCCATCACCGGCAACAGCGCCAGTCTGGCCCGGGCCGAGTTCGAGTCTGCCAAAACGCTGGCCGCCGAGCTAGGGGCTGAACACGTCGTGCTCGACACCGGCGAGTTCGAGAACGAGAACTACCTGGCCAATCGCGAGAACCGCTGCTACTACTGCAAGACCGCACTCTATCAGGACATCGAGCGCTTCATCCGCCAGCGGGGGATCACGGAGATCATCGACGGGATGAACGCCGACGACCATGACGACTGGCGTCCGGGTGCCCGGGCGGCCCGCGAGCACGCGGTCCGCTCTCCGGTGGCGGAAGCGGGCCTGACCAAGGCGGAGTTGCGCGAGCTCTCGCGCCACCTGGGCCTGCCGACCTTCGACAAACCCGCCGGCCCCTGCTTGGCCAGCCGGGTGCAATACGGCGAGCGCCTCACCCCGGAGAAGCTGCGCATGATCGAATCGTGCGAGGCCTTTTTGCACGACATGGGCCTACGCGAGTGCCGGGTCCGCCACCACGACCACCTGGCCCGGATCGAGGTCCCGGCTCAGCACGTCGCCCGCCTGGCCGAACCCGAAACGCGCCGCCGCATCGTCGAGCACTTCCGCCAGGCCGGTTACAACTACGTCACCCTCGACCTGCAGGGCTTCCGCAGCGGAAGCATGAACGAGGTTATGGCCTTCGGCCATCCCCAGCCGCCTTTGTAGCGAGAAGCGCGGCGGGCCGGCACAGGCCCACGCCAAATCCTTGGCTGGTCACAGGTTGAGGTGTGATTTGAAGTCGTCCTTGCCGAAGCGGGAAGCTTGAATCAGCAACCTGATTAAGCCTTCGCGCTCCTCCCGGCAAGAGCATGCCGGAACGCGTTTCAAAGGCCGTGTTGACTCCCTCGTACAAACCCTGGTTTCTGGACGGTCACGACGACCAAGCCGACCGGCAGCGCCACCGCGGGGGACTTAGCGAGTTGGAGCAGGCCTCCCTGCGGTCGTTGTCAAGCCGTCGGTGCTGCTCTGGGAGTTGGCAGGGGGATAGCGGGCAACTCGACTACTGCGCCGGAGGCTCTGCGACGGAAGACGGCTGAGAACACATACAGGGCGATGGCTGCCAACAGGAGGTGGCGGAAGCCCAAGGCCATCGAAGCGTACTCGGCCAGGCCTCCCAGAACCGCTCCGGCAATGTTGGCTCCGAAGTCGAGGTCGGGCCGGGTGCTGTCGCGGAAGGAGACTGCGAAGATGACGCCGGCGAAGAACATCGGCAACATCACCAATACGCAGGGGGCGACGTATCTCCATAGCAAGTTGCCGGCCAGGAAGATGTCCAGTGGAACGACGCAGTTGAGTGCCAGGCACCCAAACAGTGCCAGATAATACCGCTGGATACGGACCCGTGGGTTCTTGAGCACATACAGGTTGGCGGCCAGGATCATGACGAGAATGGCGAAGAAGACCACGGAGTTGACCAGCCAAGTGCTGCCGAACACCAGCGCCAGATGGACAACGGCTTTCGTTTCCAGCAACAGGAAGCCCGCACCCAGGAAGAACATGCGTCCGTTGAAGCCGACCTTGTGGCCTGGCGAGAGCAGGAAGATCAGTAGCAGGCCCAACCCGCCAATGATGGCCATCCCACGCAGGTAGAGCCAGGGCAGGGCGGGCTCACGGAGATAAAAAAAGGGCCAATCGTCAGTGGCCGCCACCGTGGGCTGAGCCGAGGCGACCACCTTCGAGGGGGCCACCTTGTGCCAATGCCCGCCGAGCTGTTGGGCCCGGGCCGCGGTGCCCGAGTCGAAACCGTTGAGCGCCATGTTCTGTTCGGACCAGTAGCTAAGCCAGAAGGGGCCCTGCTCCTTGAAGGCCTCGGCCATGCGGTCGGTGTCTCCGGCCAGAATCACCGTAAAGCTGCCTTGCAGGTTGTCCTCCGGGCGAACGGCCTCGAGGTAGGGAAAGGTGAGGACCAGCGGCTTCTTGCCGAACTCCTTCTCGAACATCCCGGTGACGCGATCGACGATCCAGCCCTGCCGCAAGAAGTTGTACATGACGAAGACGCCGTCGGGTTTGAGCACGCGTTTGACGTCTCGAAACGCCTCTTGGGTAAACAGGAAACTCTCCAGCCGGATGCTGCTGTAGCTGCTGTGCAGTATCAGGGAGTCCACCAGGGCGTAGATGACCGCGTCATATTTTCGATCGGCGCGCCTGAGGAAGTTGCGTCCGTCGTCCAGGTGGACCACAACGCGTGGGTCGTCGTACGGGCGGTCGGGGTGGTGCTGCCGGCCGATTCGGTTGATGACCGGGTCGATCTCAACGGCGTCGACGTGCTCGACCCCGTGATGGAGTGCGTAGGCGACGTCGTTGCCCGACCCGGCGCCGATGATCAGGACGTCCTTGAAGGGCTCGCCGCCGGAGTCGCGCTGAAGCAGGTGCACGACGGAGTAGGCTGAAGCCGGGTCCTCCCAGGCGACCATGGTCTGGTGGCTTACCTGGTTGACCTCGATGGTGCGTTCCTCGAGGCTGTGTTTGACCATATAGTAGGGCGACCAGAAGAGGTTGGAATCGCCCCGGAGAGAGGTCCCGGCCACGGCGACGATGGCGGCGCTTCCGCCGAGGAGAACGAGACGCTTGCGGTCGAGCAGGCCGGATTTCTTGAGGAAATAGGCCACGGCCGCGAAGCCCAGCGCGAACCAGACCACCGGTGGGGCGCCGAGGAACGAGACCAGGGCAAATGCGGCGATTCCGGCCAGACTGCCCAGGATATTCAACGTGTAAGCGATCACGCGGTTGGGGTAATCCTTCAGGTAGCGCCCGAGAACCTGGCCTGGCCCAACGAACATCAGGGCGATCAACACGAAGAACGCCGCCGCCAGGAGTTCCATGGGGATAACGAACTTGGCCAGGTCCACGTTACGGTACTCGGTGCCGAACATCACCACCTGGGGCGAGGCCTGGCCTCCCACGTCGACGGCCAGCCCCGACCAGTGGACATAAAGGGCATTGACCAGGACGGCCGCCAGGATGCTCCAGAAAGCAAGTCCGGGAAAGCGCCTCAGCCAGTCAGTGGTGTGACTGGCGCAGAGACAGCCGATGGACATCCCCAGGAAGCAGGCAATCAGGACGATGTTGGTGAAGAACTGCAGAAAGATCACATAGGCGGCGAACCATCGGATACAGGCCAGCTCGAGGAACAGCACCAGAAACCCGGTCAGGAAGAGGCCCCAACGCGGGCTGGACCGCTCGGCAGCGCCGGCCGGTGTGCATTCGAGTGGGGACGCGTGACTCAGCGCCTGTAGAGTCGTCTCGGACATAGTGCCCTCGCAACCTTTCTGGCCAAGGTGTCGTCGTCAGTGAGACTGCCTACTCCCATTGATCTTCGGCCAGTCCACGTCTCGGGGCCAGTTCGGCATCAAAACCGTCCTCGGGGCTATAATGAGTTGAGAGCTTTTGCGGCGGAGGGAGGCGCGGAAAGCTCGTCGTGGTGCCCGCCGCGGCCCCGACCATCTCAGATCCTGGCCCGGATATGACCATCGACTGCACCGAAGAGCCCATGTTCACCCCGCCGACGGCGGTGGACGACTGTGGCCCGGCCGAGGTGCGCGAGGTGTCCGACGTAACCAGCCCCGGTGAGTGTCCACAGGAGTTCACCCGGACCAAGACCTGGGAGGCCGAGGACGCCTGCGGGAACGTTTCCGAGCAGGTCAGCCAGACAATCACGGTAGTGGACGACACGCCACCATCGATCTTCGGCGACCCGCCTCCTGCCGAGCTGAGCTGCCACCAGTCGGAGGAATTCGAGGTGGGGGCAACGGACAACTGTGGCGTGCCTACACTGTCGTTCGTGATCGATGCCGACCATCCCGACCGCGTGGTCCTGGAGGATCTCAGCGACGGGATGTATATGATCAGGCTGACCGGGACCGTGACGGCAACCATCACGTTCACGGCCACAGACGAGTGCGAAATGGTGGACGTGGTAAGCGTGTGCAGCTCGCACCTGCACGGTGAGGCCGGGGAGTTCTGCCTGGAACTGGGCGTCTGCCCGGACTACAACTGGATCGAGCCCCGCGGGGTCGGCGTGCGGGAGCTGGTGTGCGAAATGAACGTGCCCGTCGATCCGGCCACGGTCAGCCCCGCCAGCGTGCACGTCGTCTGCGTGAATAACGTCTGCGAGGGCACCATCGGTACATCGCTGGGGGATGGTGTCTACTGCTGCGACGCCGAGCTGGTGATCACGTTTGACCCGGCGTTGCCGGATCAGGACTGCTTCACCGTGAGCCCGTCGGGAATGACCTCGACGGCGGGGGGCCGATCTGCGCAATCCCACGTTCACGGTCAGAACGCTGATCGGCGACCTGAACCGCAACAACGTGACCGAGGTTGGCGACGTGGACGTAGTCAAGAACTACATCGGCCAGCCGCTCGACTCCGGCAACTTCACCGCGGACCAGAACGCCAACGGCGTCATCGAGGTGGGCGACAGCGAGTTCATCAAGAACTACGTGGGCCACACCGCGCCCGACTGCCAGTAGGCCTGCGGCTTTGACCCGAGCGGCCAGGTCGAAGGCTGGGTCGCCCACAGACCCGGAGCCGAACAGGGCATAGCCGCACTTGCGGCACTGTGCGTGCGCCTTGTATTACGTTTATGCGGGGACGGACCAGAGGCCCGCGCGATAGGGCGCGATTTTCGCTCCAAAAGGCGGGTGGTGAGAATCTCGCTGGAGCCGCCGAAGAGGCCGAACTCGCCTGAATGCCCCAGAACGCGGCCGGTGGTGCTGTTGCCCTGGCGGAAGGATGCGGTTGGTGACGAGGTTTTGTCCTTGATGTGATATCCGATCGGCCTGGGCCACAATACTCTCCGAACGCGGCGATTGCGTCAATCGCTGGTATCGTCTCACAGGCCTCCCCCGTCCGCCGCTGCAAAAATGTCTTGCAGCAAGGAGCCGCGAACCTAGAATCAATCTGCGAAACGCTATTCGGACGCGCGGAGGATGAGAGTCATGCCGGCGCGGCTTCGACGGTCTGCGAAGGTCCGGTTGTTTTGGGAGATGTTGCGCCGACCCGGGCGCCAGGCTGATGACGCGAGGGCGGCCCCGACGTCCCTGGCCGAGGTGCCGAAACGGCTGCCGGGCGATCGTCGCTGTGCGGCCCGGACGCGGAGCGGCCGGCGGTGTCGCGGCAGAATCCGGCCCGGCTCGGAATTCTGCGTCTTTCACGACCCGAGCATCACTGCGGAAACACGTCGGGCCAACGCCATCAAGGCTGCCCAAACACGCCGGGCGAGAGCTTCCCTGCCCAAGGGGTATCCACGACGCCTGACGACACCGGAGGCTGCCCGGGCAGCGCTAGAACGACTCTACGCCGAGATCCGTGCCGGTGTGGTCACACCGGAGCAAGCGAAGGTGCTATTGGAGGTCCTTCAGCGTTTGCTCGACAGTGCGGCCGCCAGATTCGGCAAGACGGCTCAACCTTCGACCCACGCGTCTGCCTTGCAGGACCCCTACGGACCCGGGGGTGAGGTTAAGCCCGCGACCTGGCAGCTCGATCTGTTCACCGCGCCAAGCCAGGCGGACGTCGCCGTGCGCCGCGCCGCCCACAACTGACCTCAGCCGGACCGGGCAACTAGCCCCAAAACAAGCGTACTCTGATGCCTCCGCGCCTTGTTGAGGCGCCGGCGTTGGCTCGGCCCGGATTGGCTGTCCCGACCCACAGGGCGGTCGGAGAGCGTGGCATCGAGTTGTCGCTTGGTC